>Ga0265293_10002247_pt1 | contig 39451 bp, 30 predicted proteins | sample Munlanlewell138R_FD_192505 | JGI IMG/M metagenome (GOLD analysis project Ga0265293, IMG submission 192505) | Leachate microbial communities from a municipal landfill in Southern Ontario, Canada - Leachate well 138R | ecosystem: Engineered > Solid waste > Landfill > Unclassified | place: Canada... | reverse complement strand
CAATGGTCGGGACAGAGGGCAGCGAGACCGCGAGGTGGAGCCAATCCCAGAAACCCGATCCCAGTCCGGATTGCAGTCTGCAACTCGACTGCATGAAGTCGGAATCGCTAGTAATCGCAGATCAGCAATGCTGCGGTGAATACGTTCCCGGGCCTTGTACACACCGCCCGTCACACCATGGGAGTTGGTTGCTCCAGAAGTAGGTAGTCTAACCTTCGGGGGGACGCTTACCACGGAGTGGTCAATGACTGGGGTGAAGTCGTAACAAGGTAGCCGTACCGGAAGGTGCGGCTGGATCACCTCCTTTAGAGCACGGCGCATGTTCATTGCCGGGCGTCCACACAAGTTACCTGCCTTCAGAAAACGAACGGTTGTCGGTTGATCGATGGCTGTTTGTCTTGTCCTGATCTGTGCATGGTTGGGCGGCAAGCCGCTGGACCGGCAACGAGTCCCGGGGCCTTAGCTCAGCTGGGAGAGCACCTGCTTTGCAAGCAGGGGGTCGTCGGTTCGATCCCGACAGGCTCCACCAGGGCGAAGACGGCCAGGCATCTGGCGCATTGGGTCTGTAGCTCAGGTGGTTAGAGCGCACCCCTGATAAGGGTGAGGCCGGTGGTTCGAGTCCTCCCAGACCCACCACTGCACAGGAACTGAAGGTAGCGCACACGAAACTATCAGAGCGTCATGGCGTTGAGGCTGTGGCGTGTTCTTTGAAAACATGGGACGTAACAAGCGTTTGAGACGAATGTCTTGAATGTGTCGTTGAGGCGAGTAAGCAAACTTGTTGTGAGGTCGGACCCTGAGGCGACTTGGGGTTATATGATCAAGCGACTAAGCGCATACGGCGGATGCCTTGGCGGTCAGAGGCGATGAAGGACGTGGCAGCCTGCGAAAAGCGTCGGGGAGTTGGCAACAAGCATTGATCCGGCGATGTCCGAATGGGGAAACCCACCCGCAAGGGTATCGTGCACTGAATACATAGGTGTACGAGGCGAACCCGGGGAACTGAAATATCTAAGTACCCGGAGGAAAAGAAATCAACCGAGATTCCCTGAGTAGTGACGAGCGAACGGGGAACAGCCCAAAAGTCGATTACGTTCTATCCAAACGGTCTGGAAAGTCCGGCCATAGAAGGTGATAGCCCTGTAGGTTAAAGGGCGTAGTTGATGATAAGTGAGTAGGGCGGGGCACGAGAAACCCTGTCTGAACATGGGGGGACCATCCTCCAAGGCTAAATACTACTGACCGACCGATAGTGAACCAGTACCGTGAGGGAAAGGCGAAAAGAACCCCGGAGAGGGGAGTGAAATAGAACCTGAAACCGTATGCGTACAAGCAGTGGGAGCCCCTTCGTGGGGTGACTGCGTACCTTTTGTATAATGGGTCAGCGACTTACATTACGTGGCGAGCTTAACCGTATAGGGGAGGCGAAGCGAAAGCGAGTCTGAATAGGGCGAATAGTCGCGTGGTGTAGACCCGAAACCGAGTGATCTATCCATGACCAGGATGAAGGTGCGGTAACACGCACTGGAGGTCCGAACCCACTCCCGTTGAAAAGGTAGGGGATGAGTTGTGGATAGGAGTGAAAGGCTAATCAAACTCGGAGATAGCTGGTTCTCCTCGAAAGCTATTTAGGTAGCGCCTCGTGTATCACTGCTGGGGGTAGAGCACTGTTATGGCTAGCGGGTCATCGCGACTTAGCAAACCATGGCAAACTCCGAATACCAGCAAGTGCGAGCACGGGAGACACACGGCGGGTGCTAACGTCCGTCGTGAAAAGGGAAACAACCCAGACCATCAGCTAAGGTCCCCAAATTACTGCTCAGTGGGAAACGAAGTGGGAAGGTATAGACAGCCAGGAGGTTGGCTTAGAAGCAGCCACCCTTTAAAGAAAGCGTAATAGCTCACTGGTCGAATCGGCCTGCGCGGAAGATTTAACGGGGCTAAGCAGTATACCGAAGCTATGGGTGCACACTTTGTGTGCGCGGTAGAGGAGCGTTCCGTACGCCTGCGAAGGTGAGTCGAGAGGCTTGCTGGAGGTATCGGAAGTGCGAATGCTGACATGAGTAACGATAATGCGGGTGAAAAGCCCGCACGCCGAAAGCCCAAGGTTTCCTAGCGCAACGTTCATCGGCGCAGGGTGAGTCGGCCCCTAAGGCGAGGGCGAAAGCCGTAGTCGATGGGAAGCTGGTTAATATTCCAGCACCTCGCGTGACTGCGATGGAGAGACGGAGAAGGGTAGGTGTACCGGGCGTTGGTTGTCCCGGGGAAAGGCGGTAGGTGGAGGACTTAGGCAAATCCGGGTCCTCTTAACACCGAGCACCGAGACCAGTCCTTATGGATGAAGTCACTGATCCCACGCTTCCAGGAAAATCTTCTAAGCTTCAGGTCACGCAGACCGTACCGTAAACCGACACAGGTAGGCAGGGTGAGAATCCTCAGGCGCTTGAGAGAACTCGGGTGAAGGAACTAGGCAACATAGCACCGTAACTTCGGGAGAAGGTGCGCCCCTGATGGTGGCTCGTGCGAGCTATAGCTGTCGGGGGCCGCAGTGACCAGGCCGCTGCAACTGTTTATCAAAAACACAGGACTCTGCAAACACGAAAGTGGACGTATAGGGTCTGACGCCTGCCCGGTGCCGGAAGGTTAATTGATGGGGTCAGCCGCAAGGCGAAGCTCTTGATCGAAGCCCCGGTAAACGGCGGCCGTAACTATAACGGTCCTAAGGTAGCGAAATTCCTTGTCGGGTAAGTTCCGACCTGCACGAATGGCGTAATGATGGCGGCGCTGTCTCCACCCGAGACTCAGTGAAATTGAAATCGCTGTGAAGATGCAGTGTATCCGCGGCAAGACGGAAAGACCCCGTGAACCTTTACTATAGCTTTGCACTGGACTTTGAAGTTGTTTGTGTAGGATAGGTGGGAGGCTTTGAAGCGTGGACGCTAGTCTGCGTGGAGCCAACCTTGAAATACCACCCTGGCAACTTTGAGGTTCTAACTCAGGTCCGTTATCCGGATCGAAGACAGTGTATGGTGGGTAGTTTGACTGGGGCGGTCTCCTCCTAAAGAGTAACGGAGGAGTACGAAGGTGCGCTCAGACCGGTCGGAAATCGGTCGTAGAGTATAAAGGCAAAAGCGCGCTTAACTGCGAGACCCACAAGTCGAGCAGGTACGAAAGTAGGTCTTAGTGATCCGGTGGTTCTGTATGGAAGGGCCATCGCTCAACGGATAAAAGGTACTCCGGGGATAACAGGCTGATACCGCCCAAGAGTTCATATCGACGGCGGTGTTTGGCACCTCGATGTCGGCTCATCACATCCTGGGGCTGTAGTCGGTCCCAAGGGTATGGCTGTTCGCCATTTAAAGTGGTACGCGAGCTGGGTTCAGAACGTCGTGAGACAGTTCGGTCCCTATCTGTCGTGGGCGTTGGAGATTTGAGAGGGGCTGCTCCTAGTACGAGAGGACCGGAGTGGACGAACCTCTGGTGTTCCGGTTGTCACGCCAGTGGCATTGCCGGGTAGCTACGTTCGGAAGCGATAACTGCTGAAAGCATCTAAGCGGGAAGCGCGCCTCAAGATGAGATCTCCCGGGGCCTTGAGCCCCCTGAAGGAACGATGAAGACTACGTCGTTGATAGGCTGGGTGTGTAAGTGCAGCAATGCATTGAGCTAACCAGTACTAATGATCCGTGAGGCTTGATCATATAACCTCAAGTGGCTTCTCCTCGATGACACATCGAGACTTCACTTAAACCTTGTTACGTCCCATCCCCATGAGAGCGTGTGCGCGATCTGCAACGGTAAATCACCGCAGAGCCGCGACCCTCCACCCTCTCCCTGGTGAACATAGCACTGTGGAACCACCCGATCCCATCCCGAACTCGGAAGTGAAACGCAGACGCGCCGATGGTAGTGTGCCCCGCGCATGCGAGAGTAGGTCATCGCCAGGGTCTTATCCCTAAGCCCCCGACATTCGTCGGGGGCTTTTTATTGGGGGAAATGAAAATACTCTGAACTTGGAAGTGCAGAGTGGGCGGTACGCCCGACGGTTCAGCGCTCTGCGTACTCACATTCTGCAACCTGTTTCAGTACCCGCGAGATGTTGGCCACTTGGCTTGTTGTTTCGCATCCGCCTGTGGCACTCTCGGGCCAGTGTGTTCAGGAGATCGTCCCATGATCGATCCGGACGGTTATCGCCCCAATGTCGGCATCATCCTCATGAATCCGGACGGGCGGGTGTTCTGGGCCCGGCGCTCACGCCGGGATGGCTGGCAGTTCCCGCAAGGTGGAATGCGGTCGGACGAGATGCCGCTGGAGGCGATGTTCCGCGAACTGGAAGAGGAAACCGGGCTGCGCGCCGAGCACGTCGAGGTACTGGCTGCAACACCAGGCTGGTTGCGTTACCGCCTTCCCAGGCGCTTCGTGCGCACGAGCCAGCGTCCGCTGTGCATCGGTCAAAAGCAGGTCTGGTTCCTGCTGCGCCTGGTCGCCGATGAGTCCAATGTTTGTCTGGATCATACCGAGCGCCCTGAATTCGATCGCTGGCAATGGGTGGATTTCTGGTATCCGTTCGAGCACGTGGTCGATTTCAAGCGTGATGTCTATTTGCGTGCGCTCAATCATGTCGCAGCGACCGCACAGGCGGTGGCTGCCGGGGCCTCGATCCTTGGCTTCGGGCCAAAGCACACGCCGGCATCGAGAGTGCCGATGGTGCGCCGGGATGATCAGCGCCGCAGGGGGCAGCAGACTGGCTGAACCTGTGCTGTGAGCCATGCAGGTCACCGATCAGTCTGATCAGGACTGATGTTGACATCGATTCTCATTTGCATCAGTATCCACTCCGCTGTTGGTCTATCGGAGTCATACATGTACGTGTGCATCTGCAACGGAATCACGGATCGCGACGTCCGGGAAGCGGTGCATGCCGGTGCCAGCGATCTGTCTCAGCTTTCGGCGATGACTGGCTGTTCGACGGTATGTGGCAGTTGCGGCGATCTGGCGTTGGAAATCATGGAAGAGACCCGGCGCGAGTATTTCTCGCTGCCGCTGCTGGCCGCCTGAGGCCCGTATCCTCCCGTCCGAATCGCTTCCCACTTACCCATAGCCGGCGGGTAGCGTGCCCGACCGGGCCGACGGTACAAGACCGCTGACTGACGTGATGTCCTGGCCGGATCAGTGGGGCGCGATCGAAGATCGCAATGCGAGCGATTTTCGCTCCGCCACCGGGTTCTGGTTGCGGCTAAGCTTCCGGGTCGATGTGGACTCAGGAGAGCCGGCATGAAAGGCGAAACCAGGATCATTGCGCACCTGAACAAGGTGCTGTTCAACCAGCTGACCGCGATCAACCAGTACTTCCTGCATGCCCGCATGTTCGGCCATTGGGGCCTGAAGGAGCTGGAGGAGCACGACTACCACCGCTCGATCAAGGCGATGAAGCAGGCCGATGCGCTGATTGAGCGCATCCTGTTTCTGGAAGGGCTGCCGAACTTGCAGAATCTCGGCAAGCTGCTGATCGGCGAGACACCGCAAGAATGCCTGGACTGCGACCTGCGGCTGGAAACCGCCGCGATGCCGCTGACCCGCCAGGCGATCGCCGATTGCGAGGAGGCAGGCGACTACGTCTCGCGTGAGCTGCTGGTCTCGATCCTGGAAGCCGATGAAGAGCACGTGGATTGGATCGAAACCCAGCGGGATCTGATCACTCGGCTCGGCTTGCAGACGTATCTGCAGGCGCAGCTGGACGACTGAGCCCTGCCGCGTCGGCTTTGATCCAGCGCAACGTCCCACCCCGTGCTGCCATTACACTATCGGGCCCGGTCCATGCGACCGGGCCTTTGTTTTCCACGGAATCTGCGATGTCCGCGTTCGATGTAGAAAAGGTGCTCCATGTCCACCACTGGACCCGTGATTACTTCAGTTTCCGCACCACGCGTGGTGCCGGCCTGCGCTTCGAGAACGGCCAGTTCGTGATGATCGGCCTGCCGGTCGACGGCAAGCCGCTGATGCGCGCCTACTCGGTGGCCAGCGCCAACTGGGAAGAGGAGATGGAGTTCTTCTCGATCAAGGTGGCGCATGGCCCGCTGACCTCGCGCCTGCAGCACCTGAAAGTTGGTGATGAGATCCTGGTCGGCCGCAAGCCGACCGGCACGCTGTTGATTTCCGATGTGCATCCGGGCCGCAACCTCTATCTGTTGGCGACCGGCACCGGACTGGCGCCGTACCTGTCGATCATCAAGGATCCGGATACCTACGAGCGTTTTGAGCGCGTGATCCTGACCCACGGCGTGCGCCAGGTGGAGGATCTGGCCTACCGTGACTATGTGACGCAGGAGCTGCCCAAACACGAATATCTGGGCGAAATGGTCAGCCGCCAGTTGCTGTATTACCCGGCCGTCACGCGTGAGGAATTCCAGCATCGCGGGCGCCTGACCGATCTGCTGGAAAGCGGCCGGATGATGCAGGATCTGGGCATCGAACCACTGGACCCAAAGCACGACCGCGCGATGATCTGCGGCAGCCCGCAGATGCTGGCCGATTTCCGCCGCATCCTGGATGCGCGTGGATTCACGTCCTCACCGCGTATCGGGACCGCCGGCGAATACGTGTTCGAACGCGCTTTTGTCGAAAAGTAGCGCGCAGCCTCAGAAGTGCCAGTGGCCTGCGAGCAGCCACTGGCGCCCCGGCGCCGGTTCGAAATAGCGTCCGTTGCCGTCGTTGACGATGACCGAGCCGATGCAGGCACGGTCCAGCAAATTGTCGATCCGGGCCGACAGCCGCAGGCGGCCAATGCGGTGTCCGGCCTCGATGCCGACCGAAGTGCAGGCCGGCGCGCGCTGGCTGGCGGCATCGTTGACCACGACCACGCCGGTTCGGCTCGCATCCAGCGCGGACTGCCAGCGCCCGTTATCGAACGCCAGCCGGCTCGCGAGCTGCGAGCGCGGCACCCCGGGAATCGGTGAGCCTGCCGCGATCGGCAGGTCCGGATTCGTGCAAGGACTTCCGCTGCAGGCCAGAAAATCCGTGCGGAACTGCGCCTGGATCCGGGTATAGGCCAGCTGCCACGACCAGTCCCTTGCCAGTTCGGCGTCCAGTGCCAATTCCAGCCCTTGGCGTCGGGCGGCGGCAACATTGCGATAGCTCGAACGCCCGCCGCTGTTCGCCGCGACTGCCAGTTCGTCATCGGTATCGGCGCGAAACAGCGCGCCCTGAATCCCGATGCCGGGCGAAGGTCGCCACTTTGCACCCAATTCCAGACTGCGGCTGCGTGCGGCGGAAAGATCAAACGCCAGCCCGGCACCGCCATCGCGCCGGTAGGCCAGTTCGGCGAAGGTCGGGGTTTCGAAGCCGCGCCCGTAGGCGATGTGGAACTTCAGCGCATCGCTGGCGTGCAGCATCAGCCCGGCCACCGGCGTGGTCGCCGAATAGTGTGCCTGTCCGGAATCATCCGGATTGGCGGCGGTGATGTAGCGGTCCTGCGAGCGGAACGACAGCTGGCTGTGGCGCGCGCCGGCCAGCAGCGACCAGTGGTCCGCCAGTTGCCAGTCCAGTTGCAGATACTGGTCGGAACTGTCGGCGCGGTTGCGCTCGTCGCGGCGCAGGCTGCCTTGCAGGCCGGGAATACCGTCCACATGGTTCTCATGGCCACGGCGGCGCTGGTACTGGTGTTCGGCGCTGAGGCCCGCCACCAGTGTCAGTGCGCGACCGGCCAACAGACCGTCGTACTGCCAGCGCAGATCGCCGCCGTGGTAGTCAGAATCCAGATCCACGACCCCGCCCGAATGCAGCGGACTGTTCTGCGGCGCGGCCGGGATCGCCAGGAATTGCAGCACCTGGCGCGCGCCGCCGTAGCCGGTGACATGCAGGCTGTGGCGTTCGCCGATGTCCTGCCGCAGGATCAGCCCGCCCTGGCGTTGCCTTACGGATTTGCGGGTGTTGAAGGCGATGGCGTTGGCCACGGCCTGACGCGGGTTTTCGATGACCTGGTCCCACCCAAGGCCGAGCGGATCGAGGGTGCCCGGCATGTCGATCGCATTGGCGACCAGCGTGAGCTGACGGCTGCCGCCGAAGTCCCAGTCCAGTCTCAGGTTGCCGCTGTCACGCCGAGCCCGGCTGTGGTGCCGGTAGCCATCGGTGGCAAAACGCGACAGCGCCAGGTTGTAGCCCATCGCGCCCGCCTGTCCCAGCCCCAGCACGCTGGCGCGCCAGAAGCCTTCACTGCCGCTGCGCCAGGAGGTGCTCCAGCGTGCCGGGCCTTCGCCCTGCCGGCTGTGAAGTGCGATCACGCCGCCGGAGGAGTTGCCGTACAGCGCCGAGAACGGGCCGCGCAGCACCTCGATGCGTTCGGCCGCGTCCAGATTGAAATGCGACACCTGGCCGGAACCGTCCGGCATCGTGGCCGGAATGCCATCGGCGTAGAGCCGCAACCCGCGCACACCGAACGTGGAGCGTGCGCCGAAGCCGCGGATCGAGATCTGTTCGTCCTGCGCGTGGTTCTGGCGGTTGCGCACGTTGACCCCGGGAACGCCGCCCAGTGCATCGGACAACGCGGTCATCGGCCGCGCAGTGTGCAGCGCATCGATCGCCACCGCATTGATCGAAGCGGGCAGCTGCATCGCATCGCGTGGTGTGCGGGTCGCGCTGACGACGATGTCCGGCAGGCGCGTGGTTTCGTCGTGCACTGCTTCGTGTTCAGGCGCGGGTGCGGGCGGCGCGCCGGACGCCACGCCACACAGCGCCCAGAGGCCGAGCGCCGCCACCGTGCCGAAGCGGGTGGCTATCAAAGAAACACGGGTTTCATGCGGGCGCATCACCTGCCCATGCTAGCGCCGTCAGCATCGGAGGCGGCTGGCTTGTGTGCGTGTGGCGCGGCAGACAATCTAATCCTCGCGTGGTGCGAGTGCGACAAAACGGCCTTCCAGTGAGCAGCACTCGGTGCCTGCGGCGTTGCAGATGCGTGCCAGCATCTGCGCCCGTGCCTTGCCTCGCTGCCGGAAGCTGGTGAGGAACTGCTCCCACGACTGCTCCGGCGCCAGCCAGGCCTCGGCCGTCAGTTCGTCGTAGAGCGGGTGGCGGTAGCGCAGCATCGAATCCTGTACATAGACATCAGCCTCCAGGCCGGCTTCTTCCAGCTTCACCGAGACCAGAGCCCAGGCGGCCAGGGTCATCACGCTGGCCAGGCTGCCACCGAAGGCGTTGGCCTTGTCGTTGATATTGGGTGCCAGCGGTGCCGCCAGATGCAGCCGTTCGCCATCGTAGTGGTGCAGGCGCAACTGCAGTGCGCGGACAGGAGGCATGGACAGCAGGCGCTGCTCGATACGGTGGGTGGGGATGATCAGGTCCAAGACAACGCTGAAAAGGAGCGGGGCGCGTAAGCTTGCCAAATGGATACTGCATTTGTCTTGCCGGAACTGGCCGGCTGGTCCGTCATCTGCCTGCGCCCGGCGATGCAGCAGGCTGCCGCCCGGCGCGCGGTACAGGCGCGTGGTGCCCGGCATGTTTCGCTGCCCGGCCTGGCCTTGCTGCCGCCACCTGATGTGGCGCTGGCGCGTGAACATCTGCGCAAGTCGCTGGATTGTCCGGTGCTGGTCTTCACCAGCCCGGCAGCGGTGGCGTTCGCGGCACGGCTGCTGCCATTGGCACAAACACCCGCCGAACAGGTGTTCGCGGTGGGTGAAGGCACACGGCGTGCGCTGGCGCGGCAGGGCCTGATGGCGCTGGCACCGCCGGATGATGCGATGCATTCGGAGGGGCTGATGACGATGCCGCACTGGGATGCGATCAGCGGCCGGGTGGGGCTGGTTACTGCACCCGGTGGCCGTGGTGTGATCGCGGCCGGGTTGGCGCGGCGTGGTCTTCAGGTGCAGCGCGCCGAGGTCTATCAACGTCAGCCACCGCGTCTGGATGCGCGGCATTGGCGGGCACTGGCACAGGCCGGCGCACCGCGCGCCGTGTTGGTGTCCAGCGGCGAGGCGCTGGACGCGGTACTGGCCGCTGTGCCGGCGCAATTGCGGCCGACACTGCTGGATTCGGTCGCCGTGGCCAGCAGCCCGAGGTTGGCGCTTCTGGCCGGTGACGCCGGCTTCGCCCACAGCCTGACCGCAGCCGCACCCACGGTGCCCGCGATGCTCGATGAACTGGCCGCATATGCCGCTGCGCCGGGCTTCCGGTAGCATGACCATGCCCGCAACTCCGACGATCGCCACTGTGACCGAAGCCGACGATATCCAGGCCGAACCCGAGCCGGCCCGCACCTCCCGCCGCTGGCCCTGGGTGCTGCTGTTGCTGGTTCTGGCCGGCGCGGTTGCCGCCGCGCTGTATGCGCGCCACACACTGCAACAGGGCCAGAACGATGCGGCACGCTGGCAGGCCGACAGCGAAGCGCTGGATCGGCGCCTGGCCGAGCTTGAGCGCGGCATCGGACAGCTGCGCCAGAATCAGCAGGCGTTGACCCAGCGGATCGATTCCACCAGCGCCACCCATCAGGTGTTGCGCGAGGAAGTGCTGGGCATGGGCGAACGTGCCGGTCTGCTTGAAGACGCCGTCGCGCGGCTGTCGCAAAGTCGCATGAGCGGTGATGCGCTGTTACGCCTGAACGAGGTCGAGTTCCTGCTGTCGATGGGCAGCGAGCGGCTCAACCTGTACGCCGATGTGCCGGCGACGATCCAGGCTTTCTCGCTGGCCGAAGGTACGCTGGCCGGGCTGGATGACCCGGCGTTGTCGACATTGCGCCAGACCCTGGCGCAGGAGCTGATCCAGCTGCGCGCGGTGCCGCCGGATCCGCGCCCGCAACTGCGTGCGGAGCTTGCGCAGCTGGCCACGCAATTGGCCGATCTGCCGGTCTCGCGCGAGGGTGAAGTCGAAACGCTCGGCGCGGGTGATTCGCGTCTGGCGCAACTGCTGGGACAGCTGGTCACGGTACGGCGTGTGGATCCGCAGACCACCCTGCTGGGCCCGGCGCAACGTCAGGCCGCGCTGGCTGCGATCGCGCTGCAACTGGAACTGGCGCAGGCCGCGCTGGCGCGCCCGGATCAGGCCGCGTTCGACAGCGCGCTGGCGCAGGTGGAAAACAATGCCGCCGGCTTGTTCGATGCCGGTCAGGCCGACGTGCAGCAATGGTTCGAGCGCATCGCCGAATTGCGCCAGGCGCGACTGCTGCCGCAGCTGCCGGTGCTGGGCGCGACCCTGCGCGAGCTGCGTGCACTGCGCGCTGCGCGCCATGTGGGCCGTGGCTCGGCGTTGGAGCTGCCAGCCGTGCAGCCGCAGCGTGCCGCGCCGGTTGCGGAAGCCGGTGGAGAGATGCCCGAAGACAGTGCATCGTCCACATCTGACCTTCCGCTGGAGCCGGAGATTCCGGTGCAGGCCGGCGAGCAGCCGGATTCCGGGCTGGATGTCGAGCGCGCGGGCGACAGCGAGGCTGAAACCGACACCGATACGGACGCCATGCCGGAGCCCGAAGCCGAGCCGGAAGCACCGCCGGTGGAAGCATCCGAACCGGCTGATGACGGCCATGGAGCCACCCCGTGAGACGCCTGTTCGGGCTGATCCTGCTGCTGGCGCTGGCCCTGCTGGGCGCCTGGCTGTGGCGCGTGGTGGTGGCCGATCCGGGCTATGTGCAGATCGCTTTGCGTGGCTACAGCATCGAAACCACGCTGGTGGTCGCGCTGCTGGCGCTGTTCATCGGCGCTGTGGCGCTGTGGCTGCTGCTGGGCTTGCTGCGGTTTCCGTTCCGTTTCTGGCGCCATCGTCGTACCCGGGTTGCGCGTGAATGCCTGGCCGGTGGGCTGGTGGCGCTGCATGAGGGCCGCTGGCGTCGGGCTGAATCCCTGCTGGTGCGCGCCGCGCGCGATCCCGGTCATCGCCTGCCTGCCCTGCTGGGCGCCGCGCGCGCCGCACAGGCCCGTGGCGATGCGGCGGCCGCCGGTGAACTGCTGGCCAGTGCCGCTGAACATGGCGATCCGGTCGATGCCGCCTTGCTGATCGCGCGCCAGCACAAGCAGCAGGGCGACGCGGCCGCGATCACCGCGCTGTTCGATCCGCTGCCGGTGGCGGCTTTGCCACCGCGCGCGCTGGAAATCCATCTGGGCGCGCTGGTGGATACCGGCCGCGCACGCGAAGCCGTGCTGCTGTTGCCGGCGCTGCACGCCAGCCATGTGGCCGAAGGCCCGGCACTGCAGCGGCAGGAGGCACGCATCCTGTCCGCCGCGTTGCAGCAAGCCGGCGACGAGGCGGAGCTTTCGCGGCTCTGGTCGAGCCTGTCGCGCGGACAGAAGTCCGATCCACAAGTGGTGGCCGCCTACGCCCGTCGTGCGGTGGCGCTGGGTCAGGCCGAGGCCGGCATTGCCGCAGTGGAAAAAACCCTGCGCCGGCACTGGTCGCCGGAGCTGGTCGCAATCTACGGCGCGCTGCCGCGCAGCGGCCGCCATTCACCGTTGAAAATGGCCGAAGCCTGGCTGGTCGACCACCCGCAGGACCCAGCTTTGCTGGTGACCCTGGGTCAGCTGTGCCGGCACGAGCAGATCTGGGGCAAGGCCGAGGCCTATCTGCAACAGGCGCTGGCACACGGGGCCGGCGCCGAGGCATGGGAAGAACTGGGCCATGTGCATGCCGCCCAGCACGACGATGCCCGCGCCCGCACCGCCTATGCCCGCGCGCTGGCGATCCAGCGGGGCGAACCGGTATCGCTGCTGCCCGGCCGCAGCCTGCGCGAGGAAATTGCCGGCAGCGCCGAACTGGAATCGCGCTCCAGCATGGGTGTGCCGCTGCTGCCGCACGAGGCCGATCCGCTGCCCTGAGCCGGAGACAGCGCGTAGCAGCCAGTTTGTCCGGTGCTGGTCTTCAGCCGTGGCCGGGTGCCGCAGACACCGCAGAATGATCCAGATTCCCGCCCGACAGCACGATGCCCACGCGGCGTCCGGCGAAGCGTTCGCGTTCGCGCAGCACCACCGCCAGCGCCATTGCACCGGAGGGCTCGACCACCTGCTTCATGCGCTCGAACAGCAGCCGCATCGCGGTCCGCACCTCGTCGTCGCTGGCCAGCAGGATGCCGTCGCAATGGTCCGAAAGGATCGAAAAGGTGCGCTCGGACAGGTGCGCGCGCAGGCCATCGCAGATCGTGTCAGGGCTCATGTCGGTGATGTGCCGCCGCTGGCGCAGCGATTGCCAGGCGTCGGCGGCGCCTTCCGGCTCGGCGCCGAATACTTCGATCGCCGGGTTCAGTGCCTTCACCGCGAGCAGCGTGCCCGATAGCAGGCCGCCACCAGACACCGGCACCACGATCGCATCCAGCGCGGCGGCCTGATGCAGCAGTTCGAATGCGGCGGTGCCTTGGCCTGCGATGACGCGTGGATCGTCGAATGGATGGATCAGTTCGCCGCCGGTTTCGGCCAGCACCTGCGCGGTGACGCGGTCACGATCGTGCTGGGAGGGATCGCAGGGCACGATCCGCGCACCGAAATCACGGATCGCGGCGAGCTTCACCTGCGGTGCGTTGCGCGGCACCACCACCGTGGCGCGGATGCCGCGCAGCTTGCAGGCCAGCGCGATCGCGGCGCCGTGGTTGCCGGAGGATTGGGTTACCACGCCGCGTGCCGCGCGGGCCGCATCCAGCGAGAACACCGCATTGCAGGCGCCACGGAATTTGAATGCGCCCACACGCTGTAGGTGTTCGGCCTTGAAGAACAGCGTGGCGCCGGCGATGCGATCCAGCGAGGCCGAGCCCAGCACCGGCGTGACATGCGCAAACGGCGCGATGCGCGCAGCGGCGTTGCGGATGCAGGCCAGCGTGGGTGGGTCGGGCAGAGGCGTGTTCATCGGGTGACGGTCGGTGGTCCGGCATCCAGCATAGCCGCCGTCTGCTGGCAGCTGTGTGCATCCGTGCGCGTGTCCGGTTTCATGCCTTTCGGTACTATCGTGGATGGTGTTGCGGCCCGCTGCCGCCGCGTTTGATGGAGCCCGGCTGCGGCCGGATCACGTGACAAGGATGCCCATGACCACCGTTGCCGAAACCGATCCGGAAATCCGCTTGGCCGACTACCAGCCACCGCCGTGGCGCGTGCGCCATGCAAGGCTGGAGTTCGATCTGGATCCCGCCGCGACCACGGTCACCGCCACCCTGGCACTGGAGCCGGACCCGGATCGGCCGGTGCAGCCGCTGCGGCTGGATGGCGAAGAGCTGGACCTGCTGGAAATCGCCGTCGATGGGCGTCCGCTGGCGACCGGCGACTATCGCCACGATGCCACCGGCCTGCATATCGAGCGGCTTTCCGCCGCCTGTGAACTGCGCACCGTGGTGCGCATCGTGCCGCAGGCCAATACCCGGCTCGAAGGTCTGTATGTCAGCCGTGGCGCGCTGTTCACCCAGTGCGAGGCCGAGGGCTTCCGCCGCATCACTTTTTTCCCGGACCGGCCCGATGTATCGGCGGTGTTCGATGTCGTGCTGCGTGCCGATCGCGCGCGCTATCCGGTGCTGCTGTCCAATGGCGATCCGGCAGAGCAGGGCGGCCTGCCCGATGGCCGCCATTTCGCGCGCTGGCACGATCCGCATCCCAAGCCCAGCTATCTGTTCGCACTGGTGGCCGGCGACCTGCAGCGCGTCAGCGCGCCGTTCACCACGATGGAAGGCCGGCGTGTGGAGGTGAATGTCTGGGCCGAGGCCGCCGACGTGGCGCGCTGCGAATTTGCGCTCGGTGCCACGCTGCGTGCGATGGAATGGGACGAGCGCCGCTTCGGCCGTGCCTATGATCTTTCCGTGTTCAACATCGTCGCCGCGCAGGATTTCACGATGGGCGCGATGGAGAACAAGGGGCTCAACATCTTCAACGCACGCTACATCCTGGCCGACATCGATACCGCCACCGACGAGGATTTCATCGCGATCGAATCGGTGATTGGGCACGAGTATTTCCACAACTGGTCCGGCAACCGCGTGACCCTGCGCGACTGGTTCCAGCTCTCGCTGAAGGAAGGACTGACGGTGTTCCGCGACCAGGAATTCACCGCCGACCTGCATTCGCGCGGCTTGAAGCGCATCGAGGACGTGCGGGTGCTGAAAAGCCGCCAGTTCGTCGAAGACGCCGGCCCGCTCTCGCACCCGGTGCGCCCAGCCAGCTACCGCGAGATCAACAATTTCTACACCGCCACGGTGTACGAAAAGGGCGCCGAACTGGTCCGCATGCTGCACACGCTGCTGGGCGAGGGCGCGTTCCGTCGGGGCCTGGATGCCTATTTCGCCGCGCATGACGGCGGTGCGGCCACGGTCGAGGATCTGGTTGCCGCGATGGCGCAGGCATCCGGGCGCGATCTGTCGCAGTTTCTACGCTGGTGGGAACAACCAGGCACGCCGCGTATCGAGGTGCACGAGGACTTCGATCCGGCCAGCGGCAGTTACACCCTGACCCTGCGTCAGCACGGCGCCGATCCGCAAAAGCCGCTGCACATCCCGCTTGCCCTGGCGTTCTACGACGCCGCCGGGCAGCGCATCGTGCGCGTGCCCGAAACCGATGCGGCCACCCGCCCAGGCCTGATCGAACTGCGCGATTCCGAACATGTCCTGCGGCTGCACGGGCTTGCCGAAAAACCGCTGCCGGCCTTTCTGCAGGGATTGTCTGCACCGGTGCGGCTGGACATGGCCTACCGCCCGGACGAACTGGCTCGGCTGGCGCAGGTAGAGCCGGATCCGCTGACCCGCTGGGAGGCGATGCAGCGCTTGGCGCGGATGGCGCTGCTGGAACCGGCATCGGACGCGCTGGATGCGCTGTTGCAGGCGCAGGCGGCGCTACTCGACGACCCGCAGGCCAATCCCGCCTTTGTCGCCGAATGCCTGGCGATACCGGATGTCTGGGATCTGTCATCGGATCTGGCGCAACTGGACATCGACGCGATCTGGCAGGCGCGCGAAGCCCTGCTCGAACGCCTGGCCCGCAACCAGGCGCGTACGCTGGATGCGCGTTACTGGGCGCTGTCGGCGCAGGCACTGGAAGGGCTGGATGCCGCCAGCGCCGCAGCCCGCAGCCTACGCAACCTGTGCCTGCAACGCCTGTCGCGGCTGCCGGCGGAGGTCGATGGCGCGCGCGCCTATGCGCATTTCACCGGCGCCAACACGCTGACCGACCGGATCGCCGCGCTTGGTGTGCTGCTGCATCGCGGTTTGGCGCCGGCGCCCACCGCATTGCGGATGTTCGCGCAACGTCACAGCGGCGATGCGTTGACCACCGACAAATGGCTCGCACTGCTGGCGTCCACGCCACGCGCCGGTGCGCTGGACACCGTTGCCGCGCTGTTGGCCGGGCCGCATTGGCAGCCGACCAATCCCAACCGGGTGCGTGCGGTGCTGGGTGCGTTCGCGCGCAACAACGTGCCGGCCTTCCATCGTGCCGATGGAGCCGGCTATGCATTGCTGCTGAAGCAGATTCCGGTGCTGGATGCGATCAATCCGCAGGTGGCTGCGCGCCTGCTGTCGGTGTTCGAGCACTGGCGGCGCTTCGACCCGGGCCGGCGTGCGCAGCTGTCGCGCGGGTTGCAGGCGCTGCAACCACAACTTCGTTCACGCGACAGCCACGAGGTGCTGGCAAGGCTGTTGCAGCCGTGAAACTGAACGGAAATGTGCGTTTTGGTGCGCAAAACGCCCCGAACAGCCCGGATTCAGCACGGATTTACACCCGGCGCCCGAGACTCGGGACTCATCTTCACAGGGGAGACACGCCATGATGCGCTGGATCACCATCCTTGTTGCGGCCGCCGTACTGACCGGCTGCGTCACCACCCGCGAGGTCGTCTACCGTGAGCCCTACCAGGGCGTCCCGGGCGGCAGCCATGTCGGTGGCGGTACCTATTACGATCCGGGTTATGCCGGCAGTGGGGACTATTACTACGGCAGTGCCAACTACGGCAGCTATGCCGGTTACGGCGTCAGCTACGGGGTCAGCTATTTCGACTACCCGCTGTACTACTCGCTGTTCTGGCCGATCAACCGCTGGTACTACGACCCGTTCGTCTATCCGGGCTACCACTATGGCGTGACCTGGTTCCCGCGCAACTATTTCAGCGTCAGCCTGAGCTACGGCAACAGCTGGAATCGCCATGGCTGGATGTCCTACTCGCCGTACCGCTATTCGTGGGTCGACAACTACTACGACTGGCGTCCGTGGTACGACCGCTATCCCAGCTACCGCAACCACTATCCGAAGCCGCGATACGGCGATGCGCGGGTCGAGGCCCAGCGTCTGGCCGATCTGCGCCGTCCGGCACGGGTGCAGCCCTATGCCCAGGGCCAGTACCGCTCCGGGGTGCGGGGTAATACCCGTAGCGGCAGTGCGGTGGCGCCGGCGTATCGCGGCAACCGTGCGGCCGACTATGGCAATGCGGGCGCGATGCCACGCCAGGGCAGTTCCCAAGCCGTGCGTCGCGTCGGTGCCGGGACGCCACGCGCCACTCCGCAGACCGGTGTTTTCGGTAATCCGGCCAGGGCGCCGTCGACCGGCGGCATGATGCCGCGTGGTGCCGCCAGTGGTTCCACCGGCGTTTCCGGCCCGAGCCGTACCGAAGTGCAGCGCATCAACCAGCAGCGTGGCATACCAGTCAATCGGAATACTCCGGTGCGTGGCACGCAGGAACAGAAGCCGGTGACCGATCGCAGCGGGTTCACCGCACCGGTACGCACGACGCGTCCGGCGGCGGTGGATCGTGGCATTCCGATCCAGGGCGTCCGCAGTGCACAGCCAGCCACGCGTGCGCCGGCTGCCGCGCCGGTCCGTGGGGTTTCCACTCCGCAACCGGCGCCCCGCCAGGTCGCGCCGGTGCGCAGCACCACACCGGTACAGGGTTCGCGCGGTTATTCCACGGGTACGTCCGCGCCGGCAGTGCGCAGCAGCCCGATGCCGGTGAATCGCGCGCCGGTGCGGTCGGCACCGGTACAGGCCGCGCCGCCCCGCTCGGCGGTACCACCGTCGGTACCGGCCCGCGCAGCACAGCCGGCAAGTGCACCGGCACCGCGCAGTGCGCCGGTGCAGTCGCGTGACAGCGGCTCAAGCTCGCGCAGTGGTGATTCCGGGGGTGTGCGCCGCACCGGTTCGAACCGGGAGCGGTAAGGGTCGATGCCCCGTCAAGCGTGGCGTCAGCACAAATGGAAACGGGGCCGATGGCCCCGTTTGCGTATCCGCGTGACGTCGATGGTGCGGGTTGGCGTGCGGCCGCAGGTTGCGCAGTCTACGGGCCGGACAGGCTTTCAGCGAAACCTGGTATGGGTGCCCAGCGCCAGTGCTTCCAGTTCCCGCGTGATCTGCTGGCGTGATTGTTCTATGTCGGCCAGCCCGCCTGCACGGTGGCCGTTGCGCGCCCGCTCCAGTTCCTGATCCAGCGTGAACAGGGCGATCAGCAGATCATGGTGGCATTCCACCTGTTCGGTCGGCTGCGGCAGGTTCATAACGGGCTCCTGTGTGAATGGTGTCACAATATTTGAAACTTGCATCCACTCAACGTATTGCATGCGGCTGCCAGCGGCGGCATCATGCGCCGCAAGTGACACGTTGCGTCCGTTTGCGACGCATTGGGTGAGTCACCTGCCGAGATTCCAGCCTGTTCGGCGCCCGGCAATGGTCTGTCCTGGATTCCCCCTGTTCCATTAAGACCGTCGGGCGCCGACCTTCTCCAGAACCCCCGCCACCGTCGCAGCGCAATCCGCGCGCCGGGGCGGGGGTTCGGCGTTTCCGGGGATGGAAACACCGTGGATATGTGCCGGAGATCAAGAGCCTTGATTCCGGCGGCGTCCCCGTGACGCGCTGACCGATCCCTGTTCAATTCGGTCGGACCTGCGGTTCGATCCTCCCCGCGCGGCACGTGGCCCTGCAGCGTTCCGGTGATCGTTCCGCGTGCCTTGCCGGCACGGGTGCGGCATGGGTGTTGCAGGAATCGTTCCAACTGCACTTTAGATACAATTCCGACACTTGGCGTCAGGTTCTGTCATGGATTATCCAGAGTCGTTTGATGTGATCGTGGTCGGCGGCGGCCACGCCGGTACCGAAGCCGCGCTGGCCGCGGCGCGTGCTGGTGCCCGCACGCTGCTGCTTTCCCACAGCATTGAAACCATCGGCCAGATGAGCTGCAACCCGGCCATCGGCGGGGTCGGAAAAGGCCATCTGGTCAAGGAAATCGACGCCTTGGGCGGCATCATGGCCAAGGCCGCCGACCGCGCCGGCATCCAGTGGCGCACGCTCAACGCCTCGAAGGGTCCGGCGGTGCGGGCCACCCGTTGCCAGGCCGATCGCGCGCTGTACCGCGCTGCAAGCCGGCATGCGGTGGAAAACCAGCCGAACCTGACGCTGTTCCAGCAGGCGGTCAACGATCTGACGCTGGAAGGTCAGAAGGTGACTGGCGTGGTCACCCAGATGGGCCTGCGTTTCTGCGCACGTACCGTGGTGCTGACCGCCGGCACGTTCCTGTCGGGCAAGATCCATATCGGCCAGAGCAACTATGCCGGCGGCCGTGCCGGAGAGGCGCCGGCGACCTCGCTGGCCGCACGCCTGCGCGAATTGCCGCTGGGCGTGGACCGGCTCAAGACCGGCACGCCGCCGCGCATCGATGGGCGCAGCATCGATTACTCGCAATTGCTGGCCCAGCCCGGCGACGAACCGCGTCCGGTGTTCTCCTATCTGGGATCGCATCAGGACCAGCCGCGCCAGGTCAGCTGCTGGATCACGCAGACCAGCGAACGCACCCACGACATCATCCGTGGCGGACTGGACCGCTCGCCGCTGTACAGCGGTGCGATCGAGAGCGTCGGGCCGCGCTACTGCCCGTCGATCGAGGACAAGGTGGTGCGCTTCGCGGACAAGACCTCGCACCAGATTTTTGTCGAACCCGAAGGGCTGGATACGCACGAGATCTATCCCAACGGCATCTCCACCTCGCTGCCGTTCGATGTCCAGTTCGCGCTGGTGCGTAGCATCCGAGGCTTCGAGAACGCGGTCATCACGCGCCCGGGCTATGCCATCGAATACGACTACTTCGATCCGCGCGGGTTGAAGGCCTCGCTGGAAACCCGCGCCATCGATGGGCTCTACTTCGCTGGCCAGATCAACGGCACCACCGGCTACGAGGAAGCCGCCGCGCAGGGGCTGATCGCCGGCCTCAATGCGGCACGCGCCACACGCGGGCTGGAGCCGTGGACGCCGCGGCGCGACGAGGCCTACATCGGCGTGCTGATCGACGACCTGATCACCAACGGCACGCTGGAGCCGTACCGCATGTTCACCTCGCGCGCCGAATACCGGCTGCAACTGCGCGAAGACAATGCCGACCTGCGCCTGACCGAACGCGGCCGCGAGCTGGCTCTGGTCGATGACACGCGCTGGGCCGCCTTCTGTGAAAAGCGCGAAGCGGTCGAACGCGAAACCGCGCGCCTGAAATCGCTCTGGGCCTCGCCCGGCAACGCGCTGGCGCAGGCGGTTGAGGCCACGCTGGGGGTGGCGGTGTCGCGTGAAACCTCGGCCCACGATCTGTTGCGCCGCCCGGAACTGGATTACCGCACACTGACCCGTGTGGAGATGCTGGGCCCGGCCGTGGCCGATCCGCGCGTGGCCGAACAGGTCGAAGTCCAGGCCAAGTACGCCGGTTATCTGGAGCGCCAGGCCGAGGAAATCGCGCGCCAGCAGCGCAGCGAAGCCACACCGATCCCGGTGGATTTCGACTTCTCGAAGGTGTCCGGCTTGTCCAGCGAGGTGCGGATCAAGCTGGAGAAGATCCGGCCGGAGAACATCGGCCAGGCGATGCGCATCGCCGGCGTGACCCCGGCGGCGATCTCGCTGCTGCTGGTGTACCTGAAGCGCCAACGCAACCTGCCGGCGGCCGGCGCCGCCTGAAGCGGCGTCAGCCGGCGGGTTTCATCCACAAGGCCACGACGAGGCCGGCAAACACCGCCGCGCCGACCCAGTTGTTGTGCAGGAAGGCGCGGAAGCACGGCCCGCGCTCACGCTTGCGCGCGATCCAGAATTCCCACAGCACCAGTCCCAGCGCCACACCGAGCCCGGCCAGATAGGCCACGCCCAGTTCCGCACGCTGCCCGACCAGCAGCATCGTGACGAAGAAGCCGGCATACAGCACAGCCTGCGCGATCAGATCGGCATCGCCGAACAACACCGCCGTGGACTTGGAGCCGATGCGGATATCGTCGTCGCGGTCGACCATCGCGTACCAGGTGTCGTAGGCCGTGGTCCACAGCACATTGCCGCAGAACAGCAGCCAGGCCAGTGGCGGCACGGTGTTCTGCACCGCGGCAAATGCCATCGGAATACCCCAGCCGAATGCCAGCCCCAGGTACACTTGCGGCAGATAGGTATGGCGCTTCAGATACGGATACGTGGCCGCGAGGAAGGCACCGACGATGCTCAGCTGGATCGTCAGCCGGTTAGTCAGCAGCACCAGCCCGAACGCCACCAGCATCAGCACCACGAACGTCGCCAGCGCCTGCCGTCCGTTCAGTTCGCCGGTTGCGAGCGGGCGGGCACGGGTGCGTTCCACGTGTGGATCGAGCCAGCGGTCGGCATAGTCGTTGATGACGCAGCCGGCCGAGCGCGTCAGCCACACGCCGGCGGTGAAGATCAGCAGCAGGTGCCAGGGCGGGAAACCATCGGCGGCCAGCCACAGCGCCCACCAGGTCGGCCACAGCAGCAGCAGCGTACCGATCGGCCGGTCACCACGCAGCAGGCGCCAGTAGGCCTGCCAGCGCGGAGCGGGAACGGCGGCGACCGGTGCGGCGGCATGGCGTGGTGCGGGAGCAGGGCGGCGGGAGCGCGGCTGGGACATTGAAACCTCCGGAACGCGGCCGTCGGGGTGGTATTTTCCGGCACGCGGGCCAATATGTTAGAGCGGGTCGCCCGGTTTGAAGCCCTGCTCCGGAACAGGCCGTGTCCAGCGCGGCGTAGCCGGACCGACAGGCTGAACCGGTACAAAAGTGGAAACCCTTCTCCGGTCACGGCCCTTTCGCCAACGCGTCGTGTCCCATGGCGCGGCAGCGCCACCTTCGAACTTTTCAGGAGCACCGCTTCATGAGCACAACCGGACAAGGCAGTACGGGCAATGTCATTGCCGCCATCTGCAGCCTGTTCATTCCCGGCCTGGGACAACTGGTCCAGGGACGCCTGATGGCGGCGCTGGGCTGGTTCCTGCTGGCCTGCATCGGGTTTGTCATCACCTGGATCATCACGTTGAGCCTGCTGCCGTTCGGCTGGTTCATCGTCAGCATCTTCTCCTGCCTGAACGCGGCGATGTTCCGCCGCTGAGGCACGGCACGGGGCTTCGTGCTCCGGTGCTTGCAGGCTGGCGGGCGGGCTGGCAAAATACGCGGCTCGCTTCGTCCGGCGCATGCCGGGTGCGAACGGCAGCGCGATGCCGTCAGCCTTCGAGAAGCCTGCTTCCGATTCCCGGATCGCGTACCGCCCGCGTGCGGTGGGGCCGCCGTTTCCCTGGCCAAGGGAGACACCATCATTACCTTCGAGGTGCGCCATGGCACGTGTGTGTCAAGTGAGCAAGAAGGGTGTGCAGACCGGCAACAACGTCTCGCACGCCAACAACAAGTCCCGCCGTCGCTGGCTTCCGAACCTGCACGAACGCCGCTTCTGGGTGGCGAGCGAAAACCGCTGGATCAAGCTGCGCGTGTCCAACCATGCCCTGCGCACCATCGACAAGAACGGCATCGACGCCGTGCTGGCCGAACTGCGCGCCCGCGGCGAAAAGGTCTGAGGAGTAGACGATCATGGCATCCAAGCGCGACAAGATTCGCCTGACTTCTTCGGCTGGTACCGGTCATTTCTACACCACCGACAAGAACAAGAAGAACACGCCGAGCAAGATCGAGATCAAGAAGTACGATCCGGTCATCCGCAAGCACGTCATCTACAAGGAAGGCAAGATCAAGTGATCTTCCGGTGCGGCCCGGCCGCCCCTTGAAGTGGCATCGAAACCCGCCCACCGGCGGGTTTCTTTTTGCCCGCATGATGGCAGCGAAGGCGTCCCGCGCTGCTGCCGGCGCCGACGCGTTGGCGGTTGCCGTTGCGGCCACGCGCGACCTACACTGATTCCTGACTTCCTGCCCGTGCGACTATCAGGCATGTTCAAGGGGATGCTTGCCAGATATGCATGCGTGTCCCGCCTGATGCGGCTGGGGCTGGGGTTGCTGCTGTGCCTGCCGCTGGTGTCCGGCGCGGTGGTGCGCGATTACCACTTCCGCATGCTGGATGCGCGTCAGGGCCTGTCGCAGAGCAGCGTCACCGCCTTCCTGCAGGACCGCAGCGGATTCGTCTGGATCGCGACCCAGGGTGATCTGCACCGCTTCGACGGTTACAGCTTCCAGATGCTGGAAGATCTGGTCGAAGGTGACGGCACCCTGCCCAGTTTCGTGCAGGCGCTGGCCGAGGGCGATGACGGCACGATCTATATCGGCACGCTGCAGGATGGCCTTTACCTGCTGGATCCGGCACGACGCCACCTGCGCCCGGCAAGCCCGCCGTCCGGCGCGCATTCCATGCCGAAACGGCGCGTGGAGGCGCTGTTTTTCCAGCCCGGCGTCGGCCTGTGGGTGGCCTGGCCGCATGGCGTCGGCCGTTTCGATGCGGCCACCGGCAACTACCAGGAAATGCTGGTCTTCGATCTGGGCCGTTCCTCACCGGAGGCGGGCCGCATCGCGCGCGGGGTGCGGGCGATGACGGTGGATCAGGACGGCATGCTGTGGGTCGCGGCCAGTCACGGCATCTATCGGATCCACACCGGCAGCGGCCAGGCCGACCGGCATTCGGTACTGGGCGCGTCTGCGCTGCTGGTGGACGAGGCCGGCGATCTGTGGCTCGGTACCCCCGACGGCTTGCATCGAAAACGTCGCGGCAAGCCGGCGCTGGAGCCGCTATGGCCGCAGCAGGCGCCGTCTACAGGCGCGAGTTGCTGCGATGTGATCGCGCTGGCGCTGGCCGCTGATGGTGCGATCTGGCTGTCGGTACGGCGCGGCAATGTCTGGCGCTATTCGCCGCTGGCCGGCAATGCCAGTGCGATTCCCACCAGCCCATGGGTTGACGGGATGCTGGCCGAAAGCAGCATCGCGCAGATGATGATCGACCGCTCCAACTTGCTCTGGCTCGGCGGTTATGCGCGGGGTGTGGCGACCACGCCGGCCGATGGCACGCCGTTCCGTGCAGTATTCGACATGGATCCGGCGCGTGATCCGATGACCGGCAATTTCATCCGCGCCATCCTGGAAGGCGACAGTGGCGAATACTGGCTCGGCACGTTGGGCGGGCTGCGTCTCTACGAGCCACTGTACGATCATTTCGAAGCCTTCGACGCCGCATTCGAGCCGGTGCCCGGCCGGGCCGGGCCGCAGCCTACGCCCGTGATCAACGCGATCCGCGCCGGCAACGGCAATGTATTGTGGCTGGCGACCAGCGTGGGATTGTACCGCTTCGATACCGGCACGCGACGGGCCGAGGCGGTTCCGCTCAATGGCAGCCTTGCCCCGGTCTACATACGTACGCTGGAGCGCGTACGTGATGGCAGCCTGTGGATGGCCTACGGCGACGCCGGCCTGCTGCGGCTGGATCCGGTCACCGGTGAGGACAGCGTGCTGTCGCCACGGCCCGGAGTCGAAGGTGCGCACCATCTGGCCAATGTCACCGCGATCCTGGAGGATTCGCGCGGCCGCGTCTGGGTCGGTGGGCTGAACGGAGTCAGTCTCTATGATCCGGCCAGCGGGCGCTTCCGCAACTTCATGCATGATCCGGACCGCAACGATTCGCTGGCCGGCAACCTGGTCCGCACGATCCATGAAACCCGCGATGGCGCGATCTGGGTCGGCGGACATCACGGCCTGGACCAGGTGCTGGAATCGAGCACTGGCGACATCACCTTCCGCCGATTCGGCTTCCCCGGCGAGGACATTGATCCGGTGGTCTACGCGATCGCCGAGGACGCCGACGGGCGTCTCTGGGTCAGCGGCAACGACGGTATCGTGCGGATCAACCGGGGTGACGGCAGCATGGTGCGGTACGGCCTCAGTGCCGGGTTGCAGGATCTGGAATTCAACGGCAACGCGGTGGCGATGCTGCGCGATGGGCAGCTGGCATTCGGCGGCATCCGCGGGCTCAACCTGATTGACCCGGCGGCGGTGCAGCCCAGCCGCTTCGATGCGCCGGTGGCGCTGACCTGGATCGGCAGCGGCCGGCGCTCACCGACCGGGCGCATGACCCAGACCGAGGAGATCCAGATGCCGCAACGGCTGCGGGTGCTGAGCCTGGGGTTCGCCGCGCTGGACTACACCTCGCCGGAGAACAACCTGTTCTCCTATCGTCTCGAAGGGTTCGATCCGGAATTCAGCCCGCCGTCGCCACGGGCATCGGCGATCTACACCAACCTGGCGCCGGGGCGTTATCTGTTCCGGGTACGCGCCACCAATCATGCCGGGGTCTGGAGCAGCCACGAGCTGCGCGTGCCGGTCCACATCTTGGCGCCGTGGTGGCGTTCGGCCTGGGCCATGGCCGGCTATGCGGTGCTGGCGATCGGCCTGCTCTGGGCGCTGTGGCAGGCACGCGCAGCGCGACGCGCGCATCGTGCCAACCTGCTGGCGCAGATCCGCGAGCGCGAGGACCGTTTGAAGCTGTCGCTGTGGGGCGCCGGGGATTCTTTCTGGGACTGGGATGTGCGCAACGACGTGATCCACCGGATCGGCGCTGAACATCTGCTTCAGGGGCCGGCCGAACAGATGCTCACCACGGACGAGTGGCGCGAACACGCGATCCATCCGGACGACCTGCCGCAGGTGCATCAGCGCATGCAGGAACATCTGGCCGGACTCAGCGAGTCCTTCGAATCCGAGCACCGCGTGCGCAATTCCAACAACGAATGGGTCTGGGTGCGGGCGCGCGGCAAGGTGGTCGAGCGCGATGCCGACTTCAATCCGCTGCGCGTGGCCGGCACCGCGCGCGACATTACCGCCAACCGCCGCGCAGAGCGCGAGCGTCGCATCGCCTCCGAGGTGCTGCGCAGCATGAACGAGGCGGTGGCGGTGGTGGACCTCAGCTTCCGTTTCGTCTCGGTCAATCCGGCGTTCTCGCGCATCACCGGTTACCGCGAGCAGGATGTCATCGGCATGGCCGAGAGCCTGCTGGAAAGCAGCCAGCATCCGCCCGAGTTCTATCGCCGCACGCGCGAAACGCTGACCGCCAGCGGCCACTTCAAGGGCGAGATGTGGCTGCGCCGCGCCGATGGCGAGGAGTTTCTGGGCTGGGTTGAACAGGTCGAAGTGCGCGACGAATTCGGCGTGCGCAGCCACTACGTCGCGGTGGTCAACGACATCACCGACAAGAAGCGCGCCGAGCAGGAACTGCGCTATCTGGCCAACTACGACACCCTCACCGGTCTGCCGAATCGCAGCCTGCTGTCCGAGCGCCTGGCCCGCGCCGTGGTGCGCGCGCGCCGGCATGAAACCCGGGTCGCGGTGCTGTTTCTGGATCTGGACCACTTCAAGGTGGTCAACGATTCGCTCGGACACGCTGCTGGCGACCGCATCCTGAAAGCCTCGGCACAGCGCCTGCTGGGCGTGGTCGGCACTTCGGACACCGTGGCACGGCTGGGCGGCGACGAGTTCACCATCGTGATGGAAGAGGTCGACGAACTGGCCGCCGTCGGCGCCATGGCCGAAGCGGTGATCGCCGCGTTCGGCGAGGCCATCCTGTCCGACGGACACGGCGATGTCGTGATCTCGCCCTCGATCGGCATTTCGCTGTATCCCGAACATGCGCAGGTGCCGACCGATCTGCTGAAGTTCGCCGATGCGGCGATGTACCGCGCCAAGGAGCGCGGCCGCAACACCTACCAGTTCTACGACGAATCCATGGATGCCGAAGTGCGGCGCCGCGCCACGCTGACCGCAGCGCTGCGGCGGGCGCTGGACCGCAACGAATTCCGTCTGGAATTCCAGCCGCGTCAGTCGTTGTTCGATGGTCATATCGGCGGGGTCGAAGCGCTGCTGCGCTGGGACAGCGAGGAACTGGGCAGCGTGCCGCCCAGCGCCTTCATCCCGCTGGCAGAGGAAACCGGCCTGATCCTGCCGATCGGCGAATGGGTGCTGGGGGAAGCCTGCCGCACGCTGTGCCGCTGGCGCGAGGAAGGCGTGATGGATGTCGGGGTTGCGGTCAATGTCTCGGTGCTGCAACTGCTGCGCGGCAACCTGCCCGGCACGGTGGCGCGGGTGCTGGCTGAAACCGGTTTGCCGGCCCCACGCCTGGAGCTGGAGCTGACCGAGAGCATGGTGATGGCCAATGCCGAGCAGACCATCACTATCCTGCGCGACCTCAAGCGCGTCGGCGTCTCGATCGCGATCGACGATTTCGGCACCGGCTATTCCTCGCTGATCTACCTCAAGCGCCTGCCGATCGACACGCTCAAGATCGACAAGGAATTTGTCGGCGACCTGACCCGCGACCCGGATGATGAGGCGATCACCGCCACGATCATCTCGATGGCGCACTCGCTCGGCCTGACCGTGGTGGCCGAAGGCGTGGAAACCGCCGAGCAGTTGCGCTACCTGCACGAACACGGCTGCGACGAAATCCAGGGCTATCTTCTGGCGCGTCCTATGCGGCCGGACCAGTGTCTGGAGTTCCTGCAGTTTCAATCCGCGCAGCGGCGCGGACAACCGGTCGCTTGACCGCTTCCCGGGCGCCACCTATCTTGCCGCCATGTCCAGTCCTGACCTCCGCCAACAGCTGGAAGACCTTTCCGAACAGCTCGATCAGCTGGGCGTGGCGCTGGCCCGCCTGCTGGACGAGAACCGCAGCCTGCGCGCGAGCCAGGAACAACTGGTCGGTGAGCGCGCCGCGCTGCTGTCCAAGAACGAGCAGGCACGCTCGCGGGTGGAGGCGATGATCCTGCGGCTCAAATCGCTGGAGCAGAACGCATGAGCGAGCCGGTCAGTGTCCGTATCGTGGATCGGGAATACCTGGTTGCCTGTGAGCCGGAAGAACGCGACGGCCTGATCCAGGCCGCGCAGATGCTGGATCGGCAGATGCGCGAAATCCGTGCCGGCAACCGCATGGCCGGGATCGACCGGATCGCGGTGCTGGCGGCGCTGAACCTGGCGCACGAGCTGCAACAGCTGCGGCGCGGCGAGCAGGCCGAACATCAGGGCCTGGCGCTGGTGCTGGGCGAAATGTCGCGCAAGCTGGACCGGCTGTTGAACGAGGCCCGGCAGCGCTGAGTACATGTCCGGGCGCGGCAACTGTGCCGCAGTTCGGGATGAAAAGAATCTTCCCGCCGGCAACACCCGGCTGGCCCGGATGACGTGATTTCAGCCGCCTGTCGCGCGCTGCGCCTGCTCGCCCAGCCGCGCGATATCCACCATCACGAATAGCGAATCGGCGCGCACCGTCAGCACATCGCCGGCGTGGATTTCGCACAGCACCCGGGTCTTGCGCCCGACCTCGCCTTCGACCCGTGCCTTCAGCAGCAGCTCCTGTCCCATTGGCGTGGGCCGCAGGTAATCCAGCCCCAGATGCGCGGTCACGCAATGGATCGCCGGCTCGCTTCCCGGTTCGCGGCCCTGTGCTCGGTAATGCGCCGCCATCGCGGTCCAGTTCGAATGGCAATCCACCAGCATCGCCAGCAGGCCGCCGTAGACCAGCCCCGGCCAGCCGATGAACTCCTCGCGCGGGGTGTGACGCGCCACCACGTGGATGCCGTCCTCGTGCCAGTGGCTGGCGATGCGCAACCCGGAAGGATGCTGCGGCCCGCAGCCGTAGCAACTGCCATCGGCTGCGGCCAGATGCTGGAGGGAGGCAGGTTTGGACGACATCGGAACAACTACTCCGGAAAACATCGGCGCAGCCGCCGCGAAAGGTGGATGGCAGCCCCGCGCGCAGGGCGCTGCATGGGCAGCGTGCCGGCAGTATCACGCGACCGCCGCACCATTGACCATCATCGCGCATCGGCACCGAAGCCGCCATGAATTGCAGCGCGTGGTCATCGTGCCCGGCTGCTGCCCTTGCGCTAAGATTGGCCCTGCAACCTCTGCCGTGCCCGACAGCGTACGCTTACATTTGCCTTGGCCCTATTGAACGACTCCGGGGACGCAAACAAGGCCGGTGTGCATGCCCGCCACGTGCGGTAAGCCCGACGCCACGCAAGCGACCCCACCTGATCCTCGGGATCAAGGTCGTTTCGTACGCATCGACGCGGTGGAGGCTGCATTTCCCTTTTCCTTCCACGCGCCTGCCGCGCTGGCAGCATCGCCCCGGCCTGCGCAGGATGATCTGATGGACACCACACCCGATTCCCGCACCGCATTGCGCCAGCAGATGCGCCAGCGCCGCATGGCGCTGTCCGCCGCCGAACGGATCGCGGCCGCCGATGCACTCGCAGCACGCTTGCGCACGCTGCCGGAATTGCAGCGAAAGGCCTACGTGGCCGGCTACTGGGCGATGCAGGGCGAAATCCCGCTGCATGCGCTGTTGTCGCCGGCGCCGGCTTTCGTCTACTGCCTGCCGTGTCTGGCACCGGAACACCATCTGCGCTTTGCGCCGTGGCGTTTCGGCGATGCGCTGGTGCAGAACCGCTACGGCATTCCGGAGCCGGATCTTGCGCCCGCATCGCAGCTGATGCCGCAGGACATCGATGTGGTGCTGGTACCGCTGCTGGCTTTTGACCGGCGCGGTACGCGGCTGGGTGCCGGCGGCGGCTATTACGACCGCAGCTTCGCCTTCCTGTATGGCGTGGAGCGGCCGGCGCGGCCGTTGCTGATCGGCGTGGCCCACGCATTCCAGCAGGTGGACGAGCTGCACGCTGAAGCCTGGGATGTGCCGCTGGATCTGGTGGTCACCGATACAGAAGTGATCCACTGCACCGCCGGTGCCTGAGCCTGTGGCGCGGAGGGTGGCGGGGTAGAATGGCGGTCTTTGACCTTTGACCACGGTGCTGCGGGCATGGCCTTCTGGCTGATGAAATCCGAACCGGAGGAATTCTCCATCGACGATCTGGCCGCGTGCGGGCGCGAGCCCTGGACGGGCGTGCGCAACTACCAGGCGCGCAACTTCATGCGCGATCAGATGCAGATCGGCGATGGCGTGTTCTTCTACCATTCCAACTGCGCGGTGCCGGGCATCGTGGGCATCGCGCGCGTGGCCTGCGAGGCCTATCCGGACCCGACCCAGTTCGATCCTGAAAGCGATTATTTCGATCCGAAATCCTCGCCCGAGGCACCGCGCTGGCAGATGGTCGATGTGGCCTTCGAACGCCGCTTTCCCCGCACCATTTCGCTGGCCGAACTGCGCGAAAACGCGCTCGCACTCGACGACTTCCCCTTGCTGGCACGCGGCAACCGGCTCTCGGTGCTGCCGGTGACGCAGGCGCAGTGGGACACCATCCTCGCGCTGCTTTGAGCAGCTTCACACGGAAACCTCCATGTCCAACGATCAGGAAAACGCCAAGCGGCGCTCGGCCGAGCGGGCGCTGGAATATGTCGAAAAAGGTTCGATCATCGGAGTCGGCACCGGCTCCACGGTGCGCTGGTTCATCGAAGCGCTCGGGCGCGAGCGCGGGCTGATCGATGGCGCGGTATCCAGTTCCGAACAGAGCACCGCGCTGCTGCGCCAGCACGGCATCGACGTGCTCGATCTGAACGCGGTCGGCCCGCTCGGGCTGTATGTGGACGGCGCCGACGAATGCGATCCGCAGCGCTGCCTGATCAAGGGCGGTGGTGCGGCGCTGACGCGCGAGAAAATCATCGCCGCGGCCAGTGAGCGTTTCGTCTGTGTCGTGGATGCGAGCAAGCGGGTCGATGTGCTGGGGCGTTTCCCGCTGCCGGTGGAGGTCATTCCGATGGCACGCAGCCACGTCGCGCGGCAGTTGCTGGCACTCGGTGGCCAGCCGGTCTGGCGTGATGGAGTGGTGACCGACAACGGCAACTGGATCCTCGATGTGCACGGGCTTTCGATCACCGATCCGGTGGCGCTGGAAGCACGCATCAACCAGATCACCGGTGTGGTCGCGGTCGGCCTGTTCGCCGCGCGGCGCGCCGATGTGGTGATTGCCGATGGCGATATCGTCGCGGGGCCTGAACCGGAGTGAGCGTGCTGCAGGTTGGGTTCTCGCAGGCGCCCGGCGCGCTGCTGCGTTTCGGTTTCGGACATCCGGCCTCCAGCGACGTGCTGGAAGTGGCCTGTCCGCGGTTGGCCGGTGCGCAGGCACCGGAAAGCTGGTTCGGGGATGCGGCGCAATTGCGTATCCGCACGGTCGAAATCGACGAGCACGAAGGCGATGTGCAGGCGGCCGCCGAAAGCGCCTACCGCCAGCTTCTGCAGCAGGTGCGCGGCTCGTCGCATCCGTATCTGATCCGGATCTGGAATTACCTGGACGCGATCAACGACGGCGACGGCGACGGGGAACGCTACCGGCGTTTCTGCCTCGGCCGCGCGGCGGCGGTCGATGCCGAATTCAATCAGGCGCCGCCGGCCGCGACCGCAATCGGTCATGCGCATCGCATCGGCAAGGTGCAACTGGTCGCGCTGTGCGCGCAGCAGCCGGGCGTGGCGCTGGAGAATCCGCGCCAGATGCCGGCCTGGCGCTACCCGCGCGATTACGGCCCGGTGTCGCCCGGCTTTTCGCGTGGCGCGCTGCTGGGTGATGGTCGCCACACACTGCTGCTGGCATCCGGCACCGCCAGCATCGTCGGGCACCGCTCGCTGCATGTCGGGGATGTGGTGGCGCAACTGCGCGAGTCGCTGGCCAATCTGCACGCATTGCTGGATGAAGCTGGCACGCGCGATCCGGCGTTGCGCTTTTCACTGACCCAGCCGCAGGCGCTGCGGGTCTATCTGCGCGATCCGGCCGATCTGGCGCGGGTGCAGGCCGAAGTGCAGGCGGCCGGCATCGCGGCCGCGCAGGTGGTCTACCTGCACGGCGACATCTGCCGGAGCGATTTGCTGGTGGAACTGGAAGGCGCGTTCGCGCCGCTGTGAATCCCGAGTTGCGGTTGGCTGGCGGGTGTCGAAGGGCACCCGCCAGTGCCGCCGGCTGATTCGGCTCAGTGCCGCATGCGTACCTGCTGGCGGAATTCCAGACCCTTGCCGGTGGCTTCGACCGTCATGTCCATGCGTTCGATATAACGGCCATAACTGTCTTCCAGCAGCTGCGCCTGCATCAGCATCTCCTCGCCGGTTTCATCGGGCATCATCTGCGCGGCGTCACGCATCAGCTTGGCGATTTCGGTCATGAAGCTGCCGCGATAACCGATGTGCAGCATCGGCTTGCGGTCCGGATCGGACTTCAGGTGCGCGGCCAGGCGGCTTTCCTGATCGGCGCCGATGGCAAAGCCCAGCGCATTGCCGTCCATGGCCGCGAACACCGGCTCCGGCGTCACGCTGTCCAGATAGGGCAGCGCCAGACGCTGTGGCGCGGCACCGGGTTGCAGATCGAGTTGGACCGAATCGGGCACGAAGTTGCGCGCCATCGCGATCAGCCCGGCCGGGTTGTCCGAGCCGATCACCAGCTGCCCGGCGATGCTGGTCAGCTTCTGTGCCGTCAGGTCGAAGGAGAACTGTTCCAGCGACAGCAGCAGGCTGCTGGCCATCGGGCCGGCGGCGTACAGTGCGGGATTGTTGAGCCCGCTGCGGGCTTCGACCGCCGCATCGTTGAGCCAGACCAGTGCCGGGCAGGTCCACGGCGCTTGCGCCGTGGCGGTGGCGTATTTGTTGCCCAGCGCCGGCAAGGCGGCGGCGCGCAACGAAAAACCGAAGGTCAGCAAGGCATCGGCGCTGGCGGCCAGGCCCGGAATCGGTGCGCCCAGCGACATCAGGTCCTGCGCGATAGCGGGCGCGGTTTCGATCCGGGTCAGTGAACGGATATCGGTGGTGTCCATGCGGGTGTAACCGGCGATCAGGCGCGGAAAGCTGTTCGCAATCAGGTCAAGATCGGCATTGCACTCGGCGGGAAGGGCCGGCTTTTCGATATCGAACGGCGTCAGGAATGCGATCTCCAGCGGCGAAGCCGGCGCACGCATATGGGCCAGCAGGCGCGCGGTATCCACATAGCCGCTGCCGTAGGCGGTGAAACCTTCGGCGCGGTTCAGGGCCTGCAAGGCGTTGCTGTCGGCCATTGAACGGAACGGGCGATCCAGCCCCAGCAGCTGGCGTGCGGCGCTGATGTCATCCAGCGGCGCCAGCGTGGTCACCAGGTGGTTGCCGATCACGGCCATCAACACCTGCAGCGGAACCTCGGGCAGCGGGAAGCGCCAGCCCGCATCCACGCCATCCATCACCAGCGGCTCCAGGGTCTGGCCGGCATTGGCCTGCATCCGCGCCATGCTGGCATTCCACGCGGCCGGGTCTTCCAGCGTCAAGCGTGCGACCGGCACCAGCCCGATGCCGTAGATCGCGGACAGGCTGGAAGTGCCCAGGCCGAAGCGTTCGGACAGTTCGATGGCGGTGGGCGCCTGCGCCAGTTCGGCATCCAGTGCGCGCAGCCAGCCGGCCAGTTGCGGCGGGAGGCTGCGGGCGGCACGGGCGAGGGAGTCGGATTCCGGATCGGCTTCGGGATCGATATCGGCGTGGTCGATGTCGGAATCGGCTTCGGCCTCGGCGGTTTCCCATGCATCCAGCACCATCGCGATCTGACGACGCCAGTGCGGGATCTGCGGGTCGATCTGGTTGAGCCAGAACCCGGCCATCGGCTCGGGCAGCGGTGCCAGATTGGCGAACACATACGGGCTGTCCTCCGGCACGAAGCGCAGCGGATCATCGGCCTGGATCACCACATCGGCGCCGCTGCCGGAAACACCGCCCGGCCCGCCACTGCGCCACCATAGAAAGCCGGCTGCCAGCAGCAGCGCCACCACCACCAAGATCACACCCTTGCGCATGGGAACACCTTCCGAATCGGTCAGCGCGCAAGTGTAGCCGCCCGCTGGCGCACAACGTGAAAGGGTTGGCGGTTTCAGCCGGCGCGGACGATCTCGCCGCTGCGTGCGTCGCGGATCACGGTGGGCTTGGCAAGGTCACCGGTTTTTCCCGCAACATGGCCGTCGAGCCCGGCAAGAAGATATTCCGAAAGCTCGTCGAAACGCCGCGCCGGCGGCTCGCCGGCACGGTTGGCGCTGGTCGACACGATTGCACCATCAAAGGCCCGGCACAGCGCCGCAGCCACCGGATGCGCGGTGATCCGCACCGCCAGGGTGTCGTGTTCGCCACGCAGCCAGTCCGGTACGTCGGGCCTGCACGGCAGCAGCCAGGTGACAGGGCCGGGCCAGCTTGCGATGACCTCCTCGCGACGCGCAGCGGGCAGCGCATCCCAGTGCAGATGCGGCAACACCTGCTCCAGTTCTGCGGCGATCACGATCATGCCCTTGGTGGCCGGGCGTTGTTTCAGTGCCAGCAGGCGTTGCAGCGCGGCGGCATTGAACGGATCACAACCCAGGCCCCACACCGCTTCTGTGGGATAGGCGATGACGCCGCCGCCATGCAGGACGGCGGCGGCGTCATCCAGACTCAACGCGTGCGGCGTTGCGGGCATCGCGCAACTGCGCTGCGGTCAGAGTTCACAGAAACAATGCGCCACGGTCTTGAACGGCTTGCCGCCCTCCGGTGGCGATTCCAGCAGGCGCAGGCCACGACGCAGTTCCTGCGCCACCGGCTGTTCCAGCATCCGGCCCGACAGGCCCAGATGCGAGGCCAGTCCGCGTGCCGCAGCGTTGTTGGTCGCGTCCACGATGATCTTCTCGAACGGCGACAGCTGCTTCTCGACGTAGTGCAACGCGTACTCGCCGCTGCCCAGGTTGGCACGGCGGGCGGCTTCGGCGATGGCATCGTGCAGCCCGCCCAGTTCATCCACCAGCCCGAACTGTTCGGCCTGCGCACCGCTCCAGACGCGCCCGCGCGCCACCCGGTCGATTTCCTCGGGCGTGCTGCCGCGCGCGTGGGCGACCTTTTCGATGAACTGGCGGTAGCCCTGGTCGATGATGGCCTGGATGGTTTCGCCCACGGCCGGCGACAGCGGCCGGGACGGGTCGAAGGCGCCGGCGATCTTGGTGGTGCCCACGCCGTCCACACGCACGCCGATCTTGGACAGGGTGTCGGGGAAGGTCATGAACAGGCCGAAGATGCCGATCGAGCCGGTGATGGTGTTCGGCTCGGCGTAGATCATGTCCGCATTCATCGAGATCCAGTAGCCGCCGGACGCCGCCATATTGCCCATCGACACCACGATCGGCTTGCCGGCGGCCCGGGTCAGTTCCACTTCGCGCCGGATCTGTTCGGACGGGAACACGCCGCCGCCGGGCGAATCCACGCGCAGTACCACCGCATGCACATTGCTGTCTTCGCGCGCTTCACGCAGCAGGCGCGAGGTGGAAATGCCGCCCACCGTGCCGGCCGGCAGGTCGCCGGCGGCGATTTCGCCCTGTGCCACCACCACCGCGACCTTGGGTCGGGTATCCAGCGGCAGGCGCTCACGGTTGAGGAAGCCCAGGTAATCGTCCATCGCCACCTGGCGGAAGCTGTGGATCTCGGCGTCCTCGACACCGCGCTCGACCATCAGCGCGCGGAACTGGTCCTGGCTCATCAGGCCATCGACCAGCTTCTGCTGCAACGCCATCTGGCCCAGATCGCCACCGGCGGCCTTCACCTGGTTGGGCAGGTCGTCGATGCTGGCCTGCAAGGTGGCGGCGTCGAGCTTGCGCAGGCGCGCGATGTCGTCCAGGTAGCGGCGCCAGATGTCGTTCATCCAGTACAGATCGGCTTCGCGTGATTCCTCCGATGGGCCATCCAGGATGAACGGCTCGGCTGCGGACTTGAATTCGCCCACGCGGAACAGGTGCACATCGACGCCGAGCTTGTCCTGCAGCGCCTCGCGGTAATAGGCGCGATAGCGCGACAGGCCTTCCAGCAGCACCATGCCGTCCGGGTGCAGGTAGATCTCGTCGGCCAGCGCGGCCAGGTAGTACTGGCGCTGGTCCATGCCATCGGCGTAGGCCACGATCTGCTTGCCGCTCTTGCGGAAGCGGGTGATCGCATCTTCCAGTTCCTGCAGCATCGCAAAACCGATGCCGGTCATCTGGTCGGGGCGGATCACCATGCGCTCGATGCGGGCATCGGTGGTGGCCGCTTCGATTGCGCGCAGCAGGTCACGCAGCTGGGTTTCAGGCTGCGGCTGGCCCATCGCCCGCGCCATCGCGCGCGACATCGGATCGGCACTGAACTGCTCCACCACCTGGCCCTGCGGTGCCAGCACCAGCACGTTGCGGTCCTGGAGCTTGATGCCGCCGGAGAACATTGCCACCAGCACGATCGCCACGATGAACAGGAACACCAGGTTGAACACCAGGCGGCGGGCGAAGTTGATGCTGTTCCAGATGCCGCGCAGGAGGCGCATCAGCGGCCCGGGAGTGTTTTTCGACATGGGGAAACCCCGAGGAGTAGGAATACCGGGCAAGGATACCGTGCCCGTGACGGCGGTCACGTGCCGGAAGGGACAGCCGGATGGCGGATCTGGCTGCCCAATTCCGTATCTGTCCCAATGGGCACGTATCCGGAAGGAGAACCGCAATGAAACGCATCACACTGAAACATCGCATCACGCTGCTGTTGGGCGCGATGGCGCTGGTCGGCAGCGCCGTGGCCGGGCCGGGGTATTGGACGATCACCGGGCCGGATGGCGGTCAGGTCAACGGCGTCGCCATCGACGCCAGCGATCCGGACCGCGCCGTGGCCATCGGGCGAGGCGGTGTTTTCCGTACCCTGGATGCCGGTGCCAGCTGGCAACGGCACCAGCAGGGGCTGGATTCCAGCTATGGCCATCTGTTGCGTGCCGGACGCCATGGCGATCGCATGTATCTGATGCCCAATTCGGTCCAGTTGTACCGCGGCAGCGTTGATGGGGCATGGCAGCCGGCCAGCCTTGCCCTTGCGCCGGGTGAGTGGATGCAGGATCTGGCCATCCATCCGGATGATGACGAGCGCCTGATGGTGCTGGTTTCTTCCAATCAGCTGTTTTCCAGCACCGATGGCGGCACCAGTTTCACCGCGGTGCCCATGGTCGGGATTCCGTCCGGTGGTTTTCTGGCAAATCTGCTCCATGCCACGCCGACGCGCCTGCTGATGATCTCCCGGTCTGAGGATCCCAATACCGCCCGGTTGCTGCGCAGTGAGGACGGTGGCTTCAACTGGAGTCAGGCGATGGAGATTTCCGATGCCTGGGGATCGACGCCGCTGGTGCGTGCCAGCCCGGATGATGGCGACCGGCTGTACCTGTCGACCCCAGACTGGCTGCGGCGCAGCGACGATGCGGGAAACACGCTGGTGGACTGCGCTCTGCTGCCCGGTGGCGACTCGGCGACCACCATGGAGGTTGAAGCGGGCAATGCAGACCATGTCTGGGTCGGTGGCCGCAGGGGCCTGTATCGCAGCACTGATGCCTGTGCCAGCTGGGTCGCACATGGCGCCGGGATTTCGTCCGATGGGTTGCGTCCGGATTCGATCTCGGGCATCGCCCTGGCCGGTGATTTCGCCACGACCCCGCGCCTGCTGGTCGGCAGCCTCAGTGGCGGGCTGTACCGCAGCGACAACGCCGGCCTGAGCTTCACCATGCAGGTGCAGGGTTTCACCAGCCACAACATCCGTGCATTGGCGGCGCATCCTGCCCAGCCAGGCCATCTGTGGGCCGGCCACGGCGATGCGATGGACCCGAGCGGCACGGTGTGGCGCAGCACCGATGCGGCCGCGAGCTGGCAGCTGAGCAATTCCGGCCTCAATGCGCTGCATCTGCGCGGCATCACGGTGGATCCGACCACCGCTGCTGCGCCCGGCGGGCCGCATCTTTACGGTGTGGGAAGCTCGATCTGGAACGGGGCGCCACCCACCCATGCCAATGACGGCGGCATCTACAAGAGCGTGGATGGCGGTCTTTCATGGAGCACCATCGACGCTGGTCTGCCCGCAAGCTACTGGGACGGTTCACGTTATATCGGTACCGTGCGGACCGCAGTGCTGGATCCGCATTCCTGTGCAACACCACCTGCGGTCGGACCGTGTACCGATGGTCCGTTGCAGACGGTCTATGTCGCCGCCAGCGGCCGCCCGAATTACGGCACCGGGATCTACGATGCAGCGCGCATCTACAAGTCGACGGATGCCGGTGCCAACTGGAGCCCGAGCGAGAACGGCCTGCCGGCGCCGGGCGCGGATCCTGTCGGCGGCTCCTGCTGGTATGAGCAGATCGCGGTGCCGCTGGTGATCGATCCGAGTGACCCGCAGACGCTGTATGTGGGCCTGAGCCTGTTCTGGTCGCAGTACGATCCGACCTGTCCGGTGCCGAGCGTGGCCAATGGCGTGTTCAAGTCCACCGATGGCGGCGCCAACTGGGTGCATTCGAGCAATGGGCTGCATCGCATCGCCGGCCCAACCAGCCCGCATGGCAGCGTGCTGGCGCTGGCGCTGGCGCCGAGCAATCCGCAGCGGCTGTATGCCTCGGCCTGGCAGGAGGATTATGTCGGGCGCATTTTCCGCAGCGACGATGGCGGTGCCAGCTGGACCGAACGCAGCGTCGGCGTGATCGGGCAGGATGTGCGTCATCTGCTGGTGGATCCGGTCAATCCGGATATCGTCTATGCCGCCGGCGCCGGTGGCTCCGTCACCGGCAGCGGGGTCTACCGCAGCGAGGATGGCGGGCTGACCTGGAACTCGATCAGCCTGGGCCTGGCCGGTGTGTCGGTGACCACGCTGCTGTTTGATCCGCATGATCCGGCCCGCCTGTATGCCGGCACCGTCACCGGCGTGGCCGAATACACCCAGGTGCCGGACGATGACAGCGATGGTGTACCGGGCGAGATTGAGGGGCAGGCGCCCAACGGTGGCGACGGCAACTTCGATGGTGTGCCCGACTCACAGCAGTCGCATGTGGCGTCGCTGCCGGGAGTTTCCGGTTCCGGCGCGCGCGGCAGCGAGGCCTGGGTCACCGTGTGGGTCGAGGCGTTGGAAGGCAGCTGCGAGCGGATCAACAATATGGAGGTGGTTGCGGCGCAGGATCTGCCGGCCGATATCGTACGCGGCGGCGGTGCCACCACCTTCGCTGATGGCGTGCTGCGCTTCCAGCTGCCGGACTGCCAGCAGGCCGATGTGCATGTCCGCTTCCACGGTGCCGATCACCGTCATCCCGCTTTCGGTTGGCGCAATTACGGGCCGCGGGAGCCGGGCGACATCGCCAGCATCGGCTGGTATGGCTTTGCCGGTGCCAGCCGCACCGCTCCGGATACCTGGACGCTGCGACTGCGTGCGGGGGAGCAGGGTGACTGGTTCGCCAATGGCGAGGTGATCGGCTTCGTGGGTGGCGCGGGCTATCTGGACCTGTCGCTGTTCGCCGACGGTTTTGAAACCATCGACTGATCCACCAGTAGCGCTACGCCTGCGTCGCCTGGAACCGCAATTGGCGACGCAGGCGCAGC
>Ga0265293_10002246_pt1 | contig 39453 bp, 56 predicted proteins | sample Munlanlewell138R_FD_192505 | JGI IMG/M metagenome (GOLD analysis project Ga0265293, IMG submission 192505) | Leachate microbial communities from a municipal landfill in Southern Ontario, Canada - Leachate well 138R | ecosystem: Engineered > Solid waste > Landfill > Unclassified | place: Canada... | reverse complement strand
TCTCTTTTTGCAGCGCCGCGAGTTTTGGGAGGGGGGTATATCAATTACACATGGAGTTTGACATGGGATTAAGAGGCCCAAAGGCGATGCCCGATAATGTCCGGATGTTGACCGGCAATCGCGGGCATCGTCCGATGACTAAAGCTGCCGGCGTGTTGAGTCCGGAAATCGAAATTCCTGATTGCCCAGCTCATCTATCCGCCGAGGCAAAGAAAGAATGGAAGCGCGTTGCGCCAGAGCTGCTGAAAATACGCATCATCACTCAGCTTGATCGTGCCGCCCTGGCCGCGTATTGCCAAGCCTATGCGCGTTGGGTCGAGGCCGAGCAGCGCATCAAGGAACTGAGCGACGCTGGCAAGAAAACCGGCATCAAGGGCGCAGGTCTCTATGACCTGACGCCGAACGGATTCAAACAGATGTCGGTTTGGCTGCAGATCAGCAATCGCGCTACCGAGCAAATGCACCGCTGGATGGCCGAGTTCGGCATGACGCCGGCAAACCGCGCAAAAATACAACAGGCCCAAGTGCCGGAACAGAACGATTTATTCGAAGATGACAAGCCAAACCCTGGACGATTCTTCGGCGGAAAATAACGACCCGGTAACCCAATACGCCCTGGATGTCACGGAAGGCCGCATCATTGCCGGGCCTCATGTCCGGGATGCGTGCCGTCGGCACTTAAACGATCTGAAAACAGGCTCCGAAAGGGGCTTTTTTTTTGATGTCGAGAAAGCCAACTGGGTCATCGAGTTCTTCCAGGAAGTGCTCTGTCTTAACGGCGGCGATTTCGAGGGTGTGCCCTACGATCCGCTGCCCTGGCAGAAATTTATCATCGGCAGTCTGTTCGGTTGGGTGAATGCCGACGGTTACCGCCGGTTCCGCGTATCGTTCGTCGAGACTTCGAAAGGCTCGGGAAAAAGCCCGCTGGCCGCCGGCATCGGCATGTACGGCTTGGTGGCCGATGACGAATCGCGCGCTGAAATCTACGCAGCCGCAACAAAAAAGGATCAGGCCATGGTCCTGTTCCGCGATGCCGTTGCCATGTGCGACCTGTCGCCGGAACTATCCTATCGGTTGACCAAATCTGGTACCGGCGAAAAATGCTGGAATTTGTCGTATCTAGATGCGGGTTCGTTTTTCCGGCCGATATCCGCAGACGACGGCCAATCGGGTCCACGTCCGCACGTCGCCCTGCTGGATGAGATCCACGAGCACAAAACCGCAAATGTCGTCGAGATGATGCGGGCCGGCACAAAGGGGCGCCGGCAGGCTTTGATCTTTATGATCACCAATAGCGGACACAACAAAAACACCGTCTGCTGGCATTATCACGATTACGCCACCAAAGTGGCCGCAGGCCAGATCCAGGACGACAGCTTTTTTTCCTACGTCTGCGCCCTGGATGAAAACGAGGATCCACTGCTCGATGATAGCTGCTGGATCAAGACGAACCCGAGCCTGGGCGTCACGATCCAGCGCCAATACCTGGAAGAACAAGTCACGCAGGCCAAAGGCATGCCGGCAAAGGAATCCATTGTCAGGCGGCTCAATTTCTCGCAGTGGGTCGACGCTGAATCGCCCTGGATATCATCTAATATCTGGTTTGCTTGCCAGGATCAATACAGCGTCAACGACCTGCGCGGCCGGCGATGCTACGGCGGACTCGACCTGTCAAGCACGCAGGATTTGACGGCGCTGGTGTTGCTGTTCGAGCCGACCGAATCAGATCCATTCTGGCGATTATTGCCGTATTTCTGGCTTCCGGAAGACGGCCTGAAGGAAAAAGGTGACCGGGACGGCGTCGATTACCTGACTTGGGTTCGCGATGGCCATCTGGAAGTGACGCCAGGCAAGGCCGTCAACAAGCTGTTCGTGATTCATCGGCTCGCTGAAATCAGCAGCCAGTTCGACCTGGCCATTATCGGCTACGACCGCTGGCGCATCGAGGACTTCAAGCAGCAGCTGAGCAATGAAGGCGTCGAACTCAACATGGAAGGCTTCGGGCAAGGCTTCAAGGATATGGCGCCGGCTGTCACAGAATTTGAAACCCGGCTGCTGGATGCGAAAGTCAAGCATAACGGCAACCCGGGCCTGAATTGGTGCGCTGCTAATGCCGTTATTGTTACCGATCCTGCCGGAAACCAGAAACTGGCAAAAGACAAATCAACCGGCCGCATAGACGGGATTGTTTCAGCGGTCATGGCTGTCGGCATGTCGACCCGGCCGAAAGAAGACAACACCAGCACTTACGAAAAGCACGGACTGAGAACCTTATGATCTATGAAATAACCGGCCTTGCGGCGCTCGTCATGATCGCCGCCGGCATTTATCTGCAATATGGAGCGGCAGTCGCGCTGATGGTATGCGGCGCTTTACTGCTCGTTATGTCGATCGTCGGCGCCAAAAATAATAGACACGATGTTTCTTAAGAATCTGTTCAACAGGCCCACGCATACTCAAAGTAATCCGCAAGGCGGCCGCTCCTGGTTTGCGTCCAAACAAGCCGGCGTTCGCGTGGATCATGACAACGCGCTGACGTATTCCGCCGTATTCAGGGCAATCAGCTACATATCCGCACAGATTGCCGTATTGCCATTCGATGTTTACCGCCAGAGCGCGAATGGTAGTCGGCAGCGAGTCAACAACGAATTGCGTTATTTGCTGCATACCCGGCCGAATTCCGAAATGAGCGCCTTTGCATTCAGGGAAACCCTGATGGCCTGGGCGCTCTCGTGGGGAAATGGTTATGCCGAAATCGAAACCGGCATCGGCGGAGAACCGGTGGCGCTGTGGCCGATATCGCCGGATCGCGTCGAAGTCATGCGGGCGCCGGACGGCGCTATCGTCTACCGGATCAGCGGCAAGGGCGATACAGTTTATATTCCCGCCGAGCGCATGTTTCACCTGCACGGGCTCGGCTTCGATGGTCTTGTTGGATACTCGGTTATCTCAATGGCCGCCAGGTCAATCGGCATTGGCATGGCGGCTGAGGAATTCGGCGCCGCCTTCTTTGGCAACGGCAGCACGCTTGGTGGTGTTTTGACGATGCCCGGTACGCTATCCGACCAGGCATATGAACGGCTGAAAAAAGATTGGGAAGGCCGGCATGTAGGGCCGAAATCGGCGCATAAGCCGGCCATTCTCGAAGAAGGCATGGAATGGAAATCAATCGGCATTCCCCCGGGCGACGCCCAGTTTCTTGAAACGCGAAAATTCCAGATCAGCGATGTCGCTCGCTGGTACGGCCTGCCGCCACACAAGCTTGCGGACCTGGATCGGGCGACATTCAGCAATATCGAGCATCAGAGCATCGAGGTGGTCGTCGACACACTGACGCCCTGGGCAATCCGCTGGGAGCAGGAGGCCAATTACAAGCTGTTTGGCCGACGCCAAGGTCAGTATTACAGCAAACTGGCGCTCAATGCGTTGATGCGCGGCGATTCGAAAAGCCGTGCCGAGTTTTATCGGGAAATGGCCAACCTTGGCGCATTCAGCGTGAACGAGATCCGTGCCTTCGAGGACCTCGACCCAATCGGCGCCATCGGCGACAAGCGCTTGGTGCAGCTCAACCTGACCACGCTAGATAAGGTCGGAGAAGAGTCATCATTACCGGCGTCAGCGGATCCGCAAAACACCAGTGCCATCAACAGTCACCGCATCGTCATCGTTGACGCCATTGACCGCATCGCCCGCCGAGAACAAGCCAGCTATGACGGGCACAAAAAATACAATGCCGATTATCACCGTAAATACATCGAGCGGGATTTGAAAGCGCCCGTATTGGCTCTGTTCACGGCGCTTCATGCCAGCTTCGATGAGGCCACGCTAAACAGCGTTATTGCTGAATACGCCGACTATCACCTGGCGGATTCGCAGGCCATCATTCGAAGAAAACACGATTTAAGCGCCCAGCAGCGCGGCATCGATAATGCCGAAATACTCATCTCCATGGTAACCGAAGCACTACAGGACTCCGCATGAACATAAGACAAACCGCCATCTACAATAGCGCCGGCAAGCGCGACAAGAACATCATTCCGTTGAAAATACAGGCAAAGGGCAACAAAAGCGCAGAAATCCTGATTTACGACGATATCGGCGAAGACTATTACGGCGGCATTGGCGCAAAATCGTTCGCCAGGGAACTGAACGCGCTCGGCGATATCGACGAGATCGACCTCCGTATCAACTCGGCTGGCGGAAACGTGTTCGACGGCGTGGCGATTTACAACACCCTGGCAAAACACAAAGCGCACGTCACGGTAAACATTGACGGCATGGCGCTGTCGATCGCCTCCATCATCGCCATGGCCGGCGATACCATCAACATGGCCGACAACGCCATGTTCATGATTCACGATCCCTGGGGCTTTGCCGTCGGCAACGCCGCCCAACTGCGCGAGCAGGCCGATCTGATGGACACCATCAAGTCCAATCTGGTTGGCACCTACGCCAAAAAGACCGGCATGGAAAACGACAAAATCGGCGATCTGATGACGCAGGAAACCTGGATGACCGCCGACGAAGCCTTGGCGTTCGGTTTCATCGATCACATCACCGACGCCAAAATCGAGAAATTGGCGGCGCAGTTCGATCCCAAGCGCTTTAAGAACGTGCCGCAGGATTTTTTAAAAACAGTTGACGATGCGGCAAGGCCCAATCTCAGCAACCGAAAATACACCATGGCCAGACTTAACAAGGTGGCCATGCAAAACCGACCTGGCCGCGAGCGGTAGGCAAAAAAACGGCGGGAAACCGCAAATTCAAACTAAAAACAGAGGTAAAAACATGCTTTTATTGCAAGCTTTACTGGCAGCCGCTCTGTCGAACGGATTCCGATTTTTCAACGACGACACATTCCGCGATGAAAAACTGGAGGCCCTGCAGGACCGGTTACTGGATCTGAACGAACAGGCTCAATCCATTCAGGCGGCGGCCGATGCCGAAAAACGCGACCTGAGCGATGATGAATCGCGGTCTTTGGATGCTATTTTCGCCGAATTCGAGCATATCGAGGCGGAAATCGGGCGGCGAAACCGCATCAACGCGCAATCTAACAAGCTTCGGCAGTCCATGGGCCGCCAGACCGAGCCGCAAGACCCGCAGCCGCAGAACCGGGCGCCGTCTGGACAGCCGCAGGCGCAAAGCGGCCAGCACAGAAGCCACCCGCGCGCGCAGGTCATCGAGCGCCCCGAAGAGCGCGGTCGATGGGGTTGGCGCAACCTGGGAGAATTTGCTTCGGCAGTACGGGCCTCGCGCGGCGGCAACATCGATCCGCGATTGATGCAAAATGCGCCGACCTCGTTCGGCTCGGAATCATCCGGCGCAGATGGCGGCTTCTTGGTGCCGCCCGATTTCCGGCAGGCGATCATCACGAAGGTTATGGGCGAGGAATCCTTGCTGGCCCGCACTGACCAGATGACCAGCTCAAGCAACACCCTGACCATGCCCAAAGACGAAGCGACGCCCTGGGGGACGAGCGGCATGCAGGCCTACTGGGAGTCGGAAGGCGGCCAGATCGGCCAATCCAAGCCGAGTCTGGGCGAGAGCACTATCAAATTGAACAAGCTGTCGGCCCTGGTACCGGTGACCGAAGAGCTGATGGAAGATGCGCCAGCGTTGGATACCTATCTGCGCCGCCGCGTGCCGGAAGTTTTCGATTTCAAGATTCAGGACGCGATCATCGCGGGATCCGGCGTCGGTACGCCTTTGGGCATTCTGAACGCGGGCTGTCTCGTGTCTGTCGCCAAAGAGAGCAGCCAGACTGCCGACACGATCAACTATAAAAACCTGGTCAAAATGTGGTCGCGCATGTACGGCCCTTGCCGAAGCCGCGCCGTGTGGCTGATCAATCAGGACATAGAGCCGCAATTGCTGCAACTGTCATTCGAAGGCACCAGCTCCAGCGTGCCGGCCTACCTGCCAGCCAATGGCTTGGCTGGATCGCCGTACGCCACCTTGTTCGGCCGTCCAGTGATTCCGGTGCAGTCGTGCAAAACCCTGGGCGACCTGGGCGACATCATCCTAGCCGACCTGAGCCAGTACATGACGGTCACAAAAACGGCTGGCATCCGCTCCGACGTGTCGATGCATCTGTTCTTCGACTATGACATGGCGGCCTATCGCTTCATCATGCGTATCGGCGGACAGCCTTGGTGGGCAGAGGCCGTCACGCCGAAAAACAGCAACAACACACTAGGCTGCTTCGTTGCCCTGGCGGAGCGCGGCTAATATTTTTCCATTATTTATAGCCGGAACGTTCGCGTTCCGGCCCTGGAGATAACGAAATGAAAAATGCATTGCTTGTCGAAAAGACAAAGATCGTCACAGGCCTGGCGCCGATCACGCCGTCGTCGTCAACACCTGACTACGTCAGCCTGAAAAACTACACGCACCTGACCGCCATCATCACCGTCGACAACGGGGCGACCGTTACCGGTTCGGCAATCACGCTGAAACAGGCGACCGCCGTCGCGGGAACTGACGAAAAAGCACTTGGGATTGATCGTGTTTGGGTTAATGAGGACACTGCCGCTAGCGATGCGCTGACTAAAACGGACGTCGAAAGCGACACCTTCACCACCGACGAAACGGACAACAAAAACCTGATGTACGTGATTGAAGTCGACGCGGCTGAGCTGGATATCGACGGTGGTTTTGATTGCGTCCGTGTAGGCACGGGCAATGCAAGCAACACCGTTCTGAGTGTCGTTTATATCCTTAGCGGTGCGCGCTATGCGCAGGCTACGCCGCCGTCGGCTATTGTTAACTAGGTGAGCCATGGCTAAAAGACAGACAGTCAAAAAAGTTAGCGTGCGTTTCGTGCGCGAGGCCAGGCCAAAGGACGGATCTGGCACTGTGTTTTATGCCGGCGAAGTTCACGAGCTGCGCGAGGATTCGGCGGAGCATTGGATGCGCCGCGGTTATGCTGTTATCGATAGCGGCGCTCAAGAAGAGCAGGAACCTAGCGCTGATAGTGGCGCAGATCCGGATGGCACTAATGGCACCGATCCGGAAAGCGATGCTGACAATGCACCTGGCAACATAGAAGAGAAGCCGCAATAAGCCGATGAACTAAAAGACGCCCTTAACCGGGCGTTTTTTTTGATCTATAAATTTTGAAAACAATTGAAAAATGAAAAAAATAATATTGATTTTGGGTTTTTTTAGTATTTTTCCCGTGCCTGCATTTTCCCAGGATTACTACGTCTGCAATAGTAATAGCGCGAATGATAAAAACCCTGGCACTCAAGAAAGTCCTTGGGCCACTTTCGATTTTGCCGCGAAAAGGTTCAACACGATGGCGGCGGGTGACTCGATTCTGCTTTGCAAAGGTGGGTCTTTTACGTCGTCTGGCGTCCGCCTTGCGAACTATAAGTGTTCCGCAGATAAACCTTGCACAATTGGTAGTTACAGGAGTGACGGCCCTGCGCCGATTATCAATGCCACCGCCAACGGTCTCAACTTTCAAGACGGGGGCAACGCTGACCACGACGAGGGTTATGTGGTCAAAGACCTGAATTTGGTCGGCTCAGGGACAGGGTTCGGAATTTTCCTATTTAATGACGTGGACCACGTTACCGTGGATGGTGTAACTATTGAGAGTTTCAACATTGGTATGTACTCAGCAGGCGCTAATCCGCCAAACCCCGGAGCAAATAGGATTAACGAGTTCGTCGTGCTGAAAAACTCCGTGATTAAAAACAATCCTGGCTCAGGCTGGTTGGGTGGCGGTAATGGCATCACGATTGAAAATAACAAGTTCCACAATAACGGTTCGGGCAAGAAGATCTTTAACCACAATGTCTACGCTTCCAATGGCAAGGATTGGGTAATTAAAGGTAACGACATTTATCAATCCACAATGGTTGAAGGGCGTTGCCAAGGCACGTCATTAGTGATTCATGGCGTGGTGGAAGACCTATTGATCGAAAACAATAACATTCGCGAGGATGTCGGTGCCTCAGCTCAAACATGCTGGGGCATCGCCGTCGATCCGGGCTATGCGGCCGAGGAGTCTTTCAGCCGAGTTGTAATCAAAGGCAACACCGTTGCCAACGTAGGCAACATGGGGATTGGCTGTGCGTCCTGCACTGATGTTTGGATCGTCGATAACAAGATCATCCACGAGCAAAATTTTGGCTTTACCGCGATCAGCGTCCCGAACCGAAAAGAGGACACGGTTAAATCTGATCGTGTTCTGGTGGCTGACAACGATATTGTGCTCACAGGTCCGAAGAAAACAGGCGTGAAATTGCCGGCCGTCGGTCTGTCACGACAATATAACAACAACGTACACTGATGAACTATCAAGTATTACGCATTCGGTGCCGATTTTTTTAACGCGAGAATCCCATGCAATTTCTGACTATTTTAAAACTCATCGTATCGATCCTGCCCTTGCTGATCGACGCCATCAAGCTGATTGAATCCGCCATGCCGGGAACCGGCAACGGCGAGGCCAAGTTATCCGCCGTGCGCTCAGTTGTCGAATCGGCATACAAAGCTTCCACCGACACTTTTCCGGTGATTTCTGATTTTGAAACCGTCTGGCCGGTAATGGAAAAATCCGTGTCCGGGCTGGTCAGTGCGTTCAACCGCGCCGGCGAATTCAAAAAATAATGCCAGTTTCAATCGTTACTCAACCCGCCTTCGAGCCTGTCACGCTGGATGAAGCCAAGGCGCATCTGCGCGTTACCCATGACGCTGAGGACGACCTGATCACGGCCCTGATCACGGCCGCGCGCGAGGCGGCCGAGAATTACACGCACCGGGCGCTATGCGAGAAAACGCTGGAGTATTACTGCGATGCGTTCCCCTGCCAGATCGTGCTGCCGCAGCCGCCGGTTCAGTCCGTCACCTCGGTCAAATACATTGACCGGGATGGCATCGAGCAAACCCTGGATGCGGCCGAATACCAGACGCACATTCAGAACGAGCCGGCGCTGATCGTCGAAGCCTACGGCAAGACTTGGCCCACTACGCGCGACGAACTCAACGCCGTGCGCGTGCGCTATGTGGTCGGATACGCGTCCGCCGCCGACGTGCCAGGGCCTGTTAAGGCTGCTCTGCTGCTGATGATCGGTCATCTGTACGAAAACCGGGAGGATTCCATCGTCGGTGCGGCCATCAGCGAACTGCCGTTCGGATCCCGCTGCCTGCTCAATCCCTATCGGATGCTGAGATTCTTATGAGAGCAGGGCTCCGCCGTCACTACATCGCCATCGAACAGGTTTCTGAGACCCGGGATGCACGCGGCGAACTGACAGAAACCTGGACGACATTTGCCAGCGCCTGGGCCAGCATAGAACCTGTGCGTGGCCGCGAATATTTCCTTGCCCATGCCGAAAACGGCGCCGCCGACACGCGCGTAAAACTGCCCTATGTTGCCGGCGTGACTCGCCGGATGCGCGTCAACCACGACGGCAGGCTCTATGATATCCAGCATGTGCTCAATATTGACGAGCGTAACAAAGAGATCAATCTGATGTGCCTGGAGCGCTCATGATCAACATCAATATCGATCTGGATACGGCAACCATTCAACAGCAGCTGAATACGCTGTCCGGAGAACTGAAAATAAAAGCCGTGCGGGCCGGTATTGCCAAAGTGGCAACGCTCGATGTCAAGCTGATGAAGGGCAATGCGCCAGAGGAAACCGGCGATCTGAAAGCCGCCGTTGGCCGCCGTCAGTTGTCAAAGTCGGCCATGAGCCGATTGGGTCTGAGTCGCGCCGGCGCCACGCTGGCCGTTGTCGTAGGTCCAAACCGCAAAATCAAAGGACAATACAAAGGCCGCCTGGCAAACATTACCGAAGGCGGCGCAAAGCCCCACGTGATCCTGCCGCGCAAGGAAAGCCGGGTGCATCAGTTCTTGAAAGCGCAAGGGCTGCGCGGTGACAAGTCCATGATCCTGGCAGACGGCAAAGGCCTGTTTGCCCGAAAAATCAACCATCCCGGCATGCGTCCCATGCCCTTCATGAAAAAAACTCACGAACAGTCGGCATCCCAGGTTGAAGGGCTGTTTTACACCGGCGTTCGCGATTATTTGGCCAGGATTCAGCGATGATCGATTTATCTTATTACGTTGCCGCCGTTGGTGCCGTGCCAGGCATCGCGCAGGTCATCCAGCCCGAGCGCGTGACCAGTTCCGATGTCGATACCTCGGCCCTGCTGGCCGGCCTGATCGGCCCGGCCGTCAGCAACCGCGTTTACCCGTATCACCTGCCGGCCACGCCCGTTTATCCGTCCGTCACCTACGAGCAGACCGGCAGCCAGCGCAAGGACGTGGACGGCTACATCATCACCTCGACCGACATTTTCATGATCTCGATTCAGGCCGAAACCCTGGCCGACATCATCACGACGGTCGATGCCGTGCGAGCGGCGTTGATTGGCTACAAGGGCGCGGGTGTTGCCGGCGGCATCGACATCGCCGACCAGGCCGTGACCTGGCACAACGACATCAAGCGCTACGAGGCGGCCATGGAAGTGCATGTCACGCACATGGCCAGTTTGCTGCAGGCCACGCCGGCTTATTATCTGTACCCGGTCGATGAACAGGCTAGCGAAAACCGGGCCATGAATGCCGTCAGCCAAATGGTCGCGGTGCAATTCGTCGGCCTTCTGGTCGCGCAAATGCCAGTGTCCGGGGTTTATGGCATCAACGCGCTGCGCGATGCCGTCTATCAAAAAATCATCAATGCCGTGCCGGGTTCCGGCGCAACCCGCACCGAGCGCGTCGGCAGCAATGTCGCGGGCCTCGTCGGGTCAGTCGTACTCTGGCGGGACGTTTTTTCAGTCGCCTACAAATCACACTACATCTAAGGAGTCATCATGCCCCAATCATCCGAACGCGTCCGGCTGTCCTATATCAAAGAAGTCACGCTTGGCACCACGCCAGCCGGCGACATGACCGAGATGCGCATTACCACCGAAAATCTGTCCGGCACACCGCAAACCAAGGAATCTGCAGAGATCCGCGCCGACGCGCAACCGACCGGCCAGCGCATTGTCGGCCTCGATGTCGGCAAGGACATCAACGCCGAACTGTGCCCCAGCACCTGCCATCAGGATTTCATTGCCGCCGCCATGCGCGGCGCCTGGGGCGGAACTAAATCCAGCGTGGCCTCGGCGCTGGTTATCGATGCCACCCTAAAAACCATCACCCAGGCATCGGGCAGCTTTGTCACTGATGGATTTTCTGTCGGCGACATGGTTGTTCTGTCCGGTTTCGCCAACGCCGAGAACAATACCGTGGTACGCCTGACCGCTGTAGGGGCGCTGGAATTGACGTATGTAGGACCGGGCGATATGACCGATGAAACCGGCAGCGGTGATGAAGTAGTTACGCGGCCCGATTATATCGACTGGGGCACGACCGATGCCTCGTTCACGATTGCCAAGGACTTCCTGGATCTGACCGACAAATCCCTGACCTACCGAGGCATGCGCGTCGGCGGGCTGTCCCTGGATTTAAAATACGGCGATATTGCCACCGTTGCGTTCACGATGGCCGGAACTGATTACGAAGTGCCAGCCACGCCGCTTACCGATGCCCGCACAATCAACTCCGGCGGCACCGAAGACTCACTGAATGCGACCGCCGATCTGGGTCTGATACTGGTTGACAACGTCCAGGCCAGCTATTCGATAGAAAGCCTGAGCGTCAAACTGGATAACGGCATCATTCCGGTAAACAGCCTGGGCTATCTGGCACCGCGCGACCAGAAGCCGACCGGGTTGAAAGTTGACATCAGTATGGATATCTACCTGGAGGATGCCAATTTCGACTTCCACGCCAAGAAACTGGCGCAAACGCCGGTCGCCATCGCCTATTTCGTCCGCGACAGCAACGGCAAGGGCTACGCGATCGACCTGCCGGCCGTGCAACTGACGTTCGACGACGCAGCCGGCTCTGGCCGTGGCGCATTGACCAAGCTGTCGCCGGCTGGTATGGCCAAAAAAGACGCGACCTTAGGTCGCACGATCCGCATTTACAAGCTGGTGTAATCCGGCTTTATCCATTATCCGGGCGCTACGGCGCCCTTTTTATTGCTAAGGAATTAACATGGCGTTAATCATCACAAAGAAAACGGAAACCGTTAAAAAAGACTATCACGGCGTCACGCTGGAAATCGCTCGTGCCAATAACCACGACTTCCGGGCAAAATTCAAAAAGCTGCGCCAAAACTTCAAGCGAAACCAGGACCTGAACAAGCTGACCGTCGAGCAGGAAGATGCGCTCATGGCCGAGGCCTATGCCGGCACAGTCCTGGTCGGCTGGGAGAATTTTCCAGGCGGCGTGCCGTTCACCGAAGCCAATGCCGTCGACTTGCTGACAAACGACATCGATGCGCGCGAATTCGTGGCCGAAGTCGCCAACGATTTGAGCGAGTTCCTCCTGGAAGAAAAAGAGGAGCTGGTAAAAAAGTCACCGACGCCTACGCCTGGCGCTTAAAACACGCTGGCCGCGTTGATTTTTACGAAAAACTTCGCAAGTTCGGCAAGAAGACGCCGCTCGACGAGGCGCCCGACATCGATGTCGAGGACATGGCGTTCATCCAGGCCTTTGGCCGGCTGTCCTTCAGCCGGCCAGCGGGCATGGTGATCGGCGCCATCCCGTTGTCGGAAATCACGTATTACTGGTACCGCGTCGAGCAGCTGGATGACCTGGACACCTGGATCGACATCATGCAGGCCATGGACGGCATCTTTCTCGAATTTCACAGCCCAAAAAAATAAACAGGATCATTGATGGCGGGAAAAAACTACACGACAGGCCTGATTATCACGGGTGATGCGTCCGGGGCCATCAGAGCAACGAGACTGACAGATCAAGCGTTACGCGATCTCAACGGATCGGCGCGGCGCACCGCGTCCCAGACAGCCAGCGCTTGGGATAAAGTGAAGGCATCACTATTCAGCGTCAATGGCGCCGTCGGTGCAGTTGCAGGTGGATTGTCATTGTTAGCCGCTCAGGCATCGATAACAAGCCTAGTTAGGATTGCCGATGAAATGAAGCTAATTGATAGTCGGCTGAAGGTGGCAACATCAACTACGCAGGATTATCTAGAATCGCAAAAAGAGCTCGTTGCTATCTCCATGCGTACTGGCACATCTTTCGAGGCTAATGCCTCGATGTTTTCGCGCGTCAATAAGAGTATGGAAGCGATGGGCGGGACGGCCAGGGATACGGCGGCATTGACAGAGTTGATCGCCAAATCGCTAAGCATATCCGGTACTAGCGCGGGCGAGGCATCGTCCGTTATACGGCAGTTATCTCAAGCGATGGCGTCCGGCGTTTTGCGTGGCGATGAGTTCAACAGCATCATGGAGAACGGCTCAAGGCTGGCTTACGCGCTTGCCGCTGGTATTGGTGTTAATGTCGGAGAATTACGTAAGATGGCTGAAGATGGGCAGTTGACATCTGGTAAGGTCATTCGCGCCATCATGAGCCAGGCGGCTGTTATCGATGCCGAGTATAAAAAATTGCCGCTGACGGTGGGCGCCGCATTCGAAAACGTAAAAACCCAATGGGGCCAGTATGTGCTGGCTGCCGATGCCGGTTCTGGCGCGACGGCCGGATTGGCCGAGCAGGTTAACATCCTGGCCGATAATCTGGCGCCACTGATCGATGCTATCGTTACGCTGGGCAAGGTGGCGGCGACCGTGTTCGCGGGTCAAATGCTGATCAGCATCGGCCAGTACACTGCGGCGAAATACGCCGCTATCACCGTTGAGCGCGCACATGCGGCCGCGTTGGCCATGGATCTGGAACGCACCGTTGCGTTAACCACTGCCCGTCTGGCTGCGACGCAAGCCGAGATTGCCGCAACGCAAGCGACATTGGCCGGTAATCTCTCAATGGGCGCGCGCATGGGCCTGACCAATCAACTCAACGTCCTGCTGGCCGCTCAAACCGCGCAAACTGCTGCGGTAACAGCCGCGACGGCCGCACAGACGGCGGCCACGGTGACGTTTGCAAGCAGCCTGAAAATGCTGCTGAACCCGATTAACTTGGTCAATATTGGCTTGGCGGCTTTGGTCGGCTGGGAAATCGGCACGTGGTTACGATCGTTCCAGACCGTGCGTATTGTCGCGACGGCGACGCTGGGCGCGATTCTGCAGGGCATCGAGAACGTGACCTACGGCTGGAATGTCATGAAAGCGGTCATGAGCGGCAATCTCGGCGCACTAGATGACCTGAAAGCCGCGCACCTGGCCGAGAAGGCTGCGATCGATGACAACATCGTGAGCAGCATTGCTTATGAGCTCAGCAGCAAAAAAGCCGCTGAAGCTGCGGGCAAAGAATCAAAAGCCATCGCCGGCCTTGCGGGCGAAAAATCTACGCTGAGTGATGCGCAGAAAAAAGCGATAAAGGATGCTGAAGCGACAGCCAAAGGCATAAAGGCTGAAATGGATGCATTGCACGAACAGCATCTGAAGCTCACATTATCGGCGCGCGATTATTACGCAGCCACTTTGGCCGCCAAAGGCATGAGCGCGGCTCAGTCCGCTATGGCGATGTCGTTATGGGATGCTAATAAAGCCCTTGAAGCGCAAAAGACTCGTCATGATAAAGCAAAGAGCGAGATGGATACGCTGATCGACAAACACAATCAGTTAACGTTATCTGCGCGCGAATACTACGCCGTAACACTGCAGGCTGGTGGATTAAGCCCCGAGCAATCGAGGCCGCTGCTCGAGCAGTTCGACAAAAATGCCGCTTTCGAGAAAACCAAAAGACAAACCGACGATGCGCGTGCCGCGCTGGATGATTATGCAAGCTCACTGGATAAGGCGGCCGGAAAAATGGCGGACATGGGCGCCGTGTCGTCGGCCGTGTTCGACGGCGCCCTGGGTGGTGTCAATGCGCTGTCCGGCGCTTTCTCCAACATGGTAAGCGCACTGCAGGAAAACACGCAGGCACTCAGCACGCTGCGTGAAAAACAATCGCTGAATGAACTCGACAAAGAGAATAAAAACTATCAGAAAAATGTCGTTACGTTTGCCAAAGAAGAGGCAAGACTAAAGCAGGCCAATATCGACGCCTCCATCGACGGCATCATGCAGGTCGCCGGCGCTTCGTCAAAAATGTTCGATCAGAACTCCGAGGAAGCCAAGGCCATGAACCTGGTCGTGCTGGGCGGCTTGGCGGCGAAGGCCGCAGCGGCGATGCTGACGCAGGGCACGGGCGACCCTTACACGGCTTTCGCCCGTATCGCGGCCATGGGAACGTTGGTGGCCGGCATTATGTCGGCGGCCGGCGCTGGCGGATTCGATTTTAGCGGTGGCGGCAGTGTATCTGCGCCGACTGTTTCATCCAGCACAGGCACGGTATTGGGCGATTCTGAGGCTAAATCCGCATCAGTCAATAATACCTATGAGCTACTGCAAGACATTCATGCCAAGGAATATGCCACATTAAGAAGCATCGACCAGGGTATCTATAACCTGAAGTCAGGCATCACCGACGTCATCACCCGGCTGTTTCAGGAGGGAGGCATCGCTGTGCCAACGATTGATGGCAAGGCTAAATATGCGGTCGATATGCAAGCGCTCAATCTGACCATTGGCGGGCCGCTTGGGTTGATGGCTGAGTTTGCCAAAAAACTGCCTGTCATCGGCGGCCTGATCAGCGGCATCGAGGATTTCGTGATCGGAGGCTTGTTCGGCAAGACCACGCGCTCAGTTACCGGCAGCGGTATCGGCTCAAACCCGACCAGCCTGATGGATATCATGAATGGTGGCGACATTGCTGGCTATCAATATGCGACTATCGAGACGAAAAAGAAAAGCTGGTTCTCAACTAAGAAAAGCTACAGTGAGCAGCAAATGGCGCTGGATGAAGCGACGCAGGACGCATTGACGCGCGTGTTTAAGGGCATGGGGCAAACCATGTATGGGTTGGCCGAGCAATTGGGGCATGACACCAAACAAAAAGTCGAGGCCTATGTTGTTCCGGCCATGAAAGTGGAACTGCACGGCTTGTCTGGAGAGGACGCCGCGAAAAAGCTCAACGATGTAATAAGCGCGTCACTGGACACAATGGCGGATGCCGTGTTCGGCGAAATACTGGGGCAATACCAGAAACTCGGCGAAGGATTGCTGGAAACGACGACGCGAATTGTCGCTGAAATCGCGCTCGTTAACGACGCGCTTGCGCAATCCGGCGTCACTATCGCCGGCGATGCCATCGCGGTCAGTGATGCCATCGTTCAGGCATCTGGCGGGTTAAAAGCGTTTCAAGAAGCGTTCGCCCAGGCATTCGACAAGTTCGCCGACGATGACGCGAAACAGCGCCGCCTGGTCGCATCGCTCCAAGTGCAGCTGGCCGAACTGTTCCCGCAGTCGACGATCAACACGATTGCCAGATCGCGCGAGGAATACGTCAAGCTTGTCGCGGGCCTGGACCAGACGAACCCGAAATACGCCGAGCAGTATGCATTGCTGATTAAACTGGCCGAGGGCGCCGATCAGTATTACTCGGCTATCGAGGAAGCCGAGAAAAAATTGCGCGATCTCATTCAAAGCTTCATCGCCTTCTCGCGCAGCCTGCAAAGCGTTCGTGGAAGCATCGGTTCGAATATTGTCAGTCTGGGAGGAGCTGCGTCGACCGTGGGTCCTGCGTGGCAGCAAAGCATTATCGACAACCTGTACAAGCAGCTCGCGGCAACATCGAACAACGCCGACAAAATAAGCGTCATCGGCGAAATCAACACGGCCGTGATGAATCGCTATAGCGCTGAGCTTGAAGCGTTGGGCAAAGTCGAGGAATCGGTAAAACGCATCCGCGATTATATCGATAACCTGAAACTATCGGACAAATCGCCACTAACGAACGCGCAGAAGCTCGCCGAAGCTCAGGCGCAATACAGCACGCAACTCGCCATGGCCAGAGCCGGCGACAAGGACGCGCTGGCCGGCATTACCGCGTCGGCCGACGCGTACCTGGCGCAAGCCCGCGGCTTTTATGCATCAAGCCAAAACTACACGGACATATTCGATAATGTGACCGGCGCGCTATCCGGCCTATCCGGAATCAATGGCATGGACGAGGCGACATACAAGCGCGAAACACTGGCGCTACAAGATAAAGCCATACGCGAACTGCAATCGCTCGATAAAACACTGATTGCGATATATGAGCGGGAACAAGCCGCCTATCAAACGAGACACGATCAGCTAATGGCGGCATTGCCCGACGATAGCCTCGTGAAAATGATCGAGCAGGGGATGCAAGCCGCATCCACGGCCTTGGGCCGAACGCTGACTGAGTTTGAATCACACTGGATACGGGATCAGTTCAACTCGGGCCGCGACAAAACGTCGATCTACGCGGAAGCCGGCCAGTATATCCAGCAAGAGAAGCTGCACGGCTCGCACGCCACCGGCTTGGACTACGTGCCGTTCGACGGCTACCGCGCGGAACTGCACAAGGGCGAGCGCGTGCTGACCGCTGCCCAGGCCCGCCGGCAGGACGGCGAAACCGACCAGGCGCTGATTGCCGAACTGCGCGCGCTGCGGGCCGAGGTGGAACGGCTGCGGGCCGACCAGAGAGCGCATACCGAGGCGATTGTCGTCAATAACCGCCAGGCGGCGTCCGAGTCCGCGGACAAGATCGCAAACAGCAACGCCGACGCCACGCGCGCGGCCAACTGGCAATCCAGAAACAAGGTAATTATTAAATGAGCACCAACGTAAAAATATTCAAAAGCACCGATACCGGTGCGCCCGGACTGACCGGCCAAGCGGGAAAGCTAATCGAACTGCTGGATGCCATTTTGATCGACGGCATAAACCCGAAGACGATAAGCGCACTATCGCGGTCAGGATCAACGGCGACGGCGACGTGCGTCGGGCATGGCTATATTGTAGGCGATTGCCTGCTCATTGCCGGCGCCGACCAGGCCGAGTACAACGGCGAGGTTTATATTACCACGGTGCCAGACACCGATACGTTTACCTTTGCCGTCGATGGCGCTGCCGTCACGCCGGCGACGGGCGCGTCGATCACCGCTAAAAAAGCCCCGGCCGGCTGGACCAAGCCCTACAACGGAACCAACCTGGCCGCGTACCGAATGGGCGGCGGCAATCAGCGATACCTGCGGCTTGACGATACAGGTACGGCTTACGGCGCCCGCGTAGTGGGATACGAGGCAATGACCGGAATCAGCAGCGGCAGCGGCCAGTTTCCTACGTCGATTCAAGAATCGGGCGGTCTCTATGCAGCTAAAAGCTCGGTGGCAACTTCAGTCGTGCGGGACTGGGTCGCGGCGGTCACCGATCGTCATTTAATTCTGTGGGTGAATGTGGTAGACAGTGCGATAGGCACTAGTGCCTGTGCTTTATTTTTCGGTGACTTCATGTCGCGTAAATCGGGCGACCAGTTCAATACTATCTTGATTGCGGGAACTTCGGCAGCGTTTTCTGGCAGCTCGTTCCAAAAAGTCAACATAATCTCAACATCAATTACTGGGCATTACTGTGCCCGCAGCTATACGCAACTGGGATCCTCAATTGCAGTCGGCAAACATGTGGACGGGGTTAAAAGCGGGACCTCTTCGGCAGATATCGGTTCATCGGGACTGATCTATCCCAATCCGTCCGACGGCGGGTTGTATCTGTCCGAAATCTTCATTCACGAGCCGAATAATTTTCGCGGCACGCTGCCCGGCGTTTGGGCGCCGCTACATGGCAGGCCATTAGCTAATTACGATACATTCGATGGGGCCGGGGATGTCGCAGGCCGGTCGTTCATGGCGCTGCATCTGTATAATATGGGTCAGTTTTTCCTGGAAACCTCAAACACCTGGAATCTCTAGCATGGCCCATCTTGGCACTCTCGGCGCAACGTTCACCCCATTCTACGCAATGCCTCTGTTCACGCCGCCCGAGGTTGCGCCGGCGATGGCGAAAGTAGCTTGTTTGCGCCCGCTGCCGATTTGGGCAGAGGATTATCGCGCGCTATTAAATATTCCGGTGAACGGGGCGCTGACGGGAATCACGCAGGTAGCGGGCGTGCCGGCGTCGTTGTGGGTGCGCTGCTACTACAGGGACAACGGCCTCCAGGTCGGCGCCGTTAAATCGAACGACGCGGGCGAGTTCGCGTTTTACAATCTGGATCCTGATGCCCTGTACTACTGCATTGCGTTTGATGATACCAACGCCGCGCCCGACTATAACGCGGAAATCTACGACCTGCTTTCACCCATAACGGTTTAACGTGTTATATGCACCACCACCCGGCAACGCGATTAATTTCAATGCAGGCACGCCATACTCGGCCCCTGCCGGCGCGGGTTTTATTCTCAATCTGGGGGGCGAAACGGTGACGATATCGTTTTCGGAATGGCTGCGGGACCAAACGGCGCAGCGTGTGCTATTAGTCGAAGCAGGCGTATCTATCGGCGGAACTGAAACCACCCAATATCTATCGACGCGCGGACTGGCGACGGGGGCGACCGACACCCCGGCCAATACGCCCTATCTGCCCTACGTGGCCGGAGGCATCAACCTAACCGAAGAACTCAGCCTTGACAGCGATGCGGGCGGCATGGCGTTCGGCGATATTGAACTGCTGAACCATTCCGGGGCATTGGATGACTGGCTCGGCTCGTCGTATATCTGGGTCAATCGCGCCGTGCGCGTGTATCTGGGCGATACCCGCTGGAGCCGGGCCGATTTCGAGCTGGTGTTCGACGGTGTCATCGCGGATATCGATAGCAAAAGCCGCGACCGGCTCAGTCTGAAAATTCGCGACAAACTGCAGCGGCTGAATACGCCGATCAGCGAAACCAAGCTCGGCGGCACTTCGGCCAACGCCGACGCGCTGATCCCGGTCGCCCTGGGCGAGGTTTGCAATATCACGCCGCTGTTGACCGATCCGGCGACGCACGAATACCAGTACCATACGACCGCCAGCGAAGGCATCATCGAAGTGCGCGACGACGGCGTGCCGGTGTCGGTCACGTCAACTCCGACGACGGGTAAGTTTACTCTCTTAGCATCGCCGGCAGGCAGCATTACCGCCAGCGTGCAGGGCGACAAGCCGGGCGGCGTGTATTCGGCCACGGTCGCGGCGCTAGTGCGGCGACTGGCGACCGGTTACGGCAAAGCGGCGACGCGCTTCACCGAGGCCGACCTGGATACCGCCAATCTGGACGCGTTCGACGCGACGCATCCGCAAGCCGTTGGCGTGTATGCGCAGAGCCGGGAAAACTGCCTGGCGATTATTCAGCAGCTCGCCGCGAGTCTGGGGGCGCAGGCCGTCATCAGCCGGACAGGGAAATTGCAACTGCTGCAGATTGCGCTGCCACCGGGCGGAACGCCGACGCCCATCGGCCCGGGCGATCTGGTCGCCGGGACACTGGTTCCAGTGCAACGGATCGAGGTGCGCGCCGCCGCAAAAATAGGCTACTGTAAAAACTGGACGGTCCAAGCCAGTCTGCAAACCGGCATCCCGGCCGCGCATAAGGCGCTGTTCGCTGACGAATATCTGACCACATCGGCCAGCGACGGCGCTGTCGAGACCGACTATAAATTAGATGCCGAGCGGGTATTACGCGAAACGTTCTTGCTGAGCAAAACCGACGCGGACACCGAAGCCGCGCGGGAACTGGCGCTGTACTCGACGCCCCGGACGGTTTTCGGATTCGAGGGGTTTGCCTGGCTGCTGGAACTGAAGCTTGGCGACGCGGTGACGATAACGCATCCGCGTTTCGGGCTGTCGAGCGGCAAAGCCGGGGTAGTGGTCAAGCTGGCTCCGGACTGGTTCAGCGCGCGGGTATACGTGGAGGTTCTGGTCTGATGGCGGCGATTAAAAACGCAATTGATGAACTGCTACAGGCAGCTAGCCCGCGCACGGAAAGCGTCGTGCTGCCGTCCAACATCAAAATCAGCACCAGCAATTTGGACGACAGCGCCGTCACGCCGGTGAAAACGGATATCCCGGCGGTTAATCCGACGACGGGCAATCTGGCTGATGATGCGTTTCTATCGACAACCGGCTATGTCAAGGCTAGTGGATCTTTGCTAACGCAAGTCTCGTATGCCGGCAACTATGGAGCAGCAACCGGCCAGTTTATCACGCCCGGCGGCGCGTCCAGCGCCAGCGAATGGGACGTTGGCGTCTGGGGTCAGGTCAACGGCACGGCGACAGCATTAGGCAAGATCGGCGTGATCGGCATCGCCGATCAAAGCAACGGCTACGGCGTTGTTGGCGAATCTTCCCTGGGAAAAGGAGTTTACGGCGAATCCGCCTCGGGCGCGGCCGTTGTAGTAGACGGTATTATGGAAATCACGGATTCGACCATGGTGTTGAATCTAAACGCGCACTACGTCGGTGGGGTTGATCTGAGCGGGCTGGTGCGCAATAACGAAGTAGACCTTCAGTACTCGACCGACGGCGGCGGCAGCTGGAACCCTATTCGATTTAAACCCGCATGAGTCTAAACATGGCACGAGATAAAGTAACAGCCCAAAAACCAACATCGCAACGGGAAGAGATTCAGGTCTGCCGGCATACGCTCGGCCATGGCGTGGAGCTGTACATCGGCACGGGACGGGAATACAACGGCCGGTTCGTGTTTGACGTGCCGCAGCGCTTCGAGGTTGTCCGCATCGTCGGCGATGATTACGACGAGCTCATGAGCGACCGGCCGGCGTTTTCCCCTAATAAGCCGGCCGACACGTTCCGGCACGAGGATCTGTGGCATTTTGTCGATAAGCAGCGCGGAATTCGGTAATGAGCAACTTGCGTATCGTCTCGAACAACGCCGCAGACCGGGCAACGCTGACGGCCGACGTAACGGCGGGCTCGTATTCGGTGGGCTACCTGCAGACCGACTATAAAACCGAGATATACCGCTCGACCGGCACCTCGGCGACGATCACGGCGCTTTGGACGACGGGAGAGCTCGTGCGATGTGTAGCGCTGCCGTTTACTAATTTCACTGAAAATGCCACGCTGCGGGTCAGGGGATACACCAATGCCGGGGACGCCTCGCCGGCATTCGACACGACGGCGGTCGATTGTTGCCCGTACAGCAGCGCAGCGGCTTTTGGCTGGGATATCGTCACGCCCGGTGTCGCGAACTTCGCCTACGGCGGCGCAGTCTACGCGGCCGTCTGGTTCGAGGGCGGCACGGTCAAAAAACTGGTGATCGACATAGCGGATGCCGGGAATGCGTCAGGCTACGTGGAGGCGGGCCGCCTTGTGGCCGGCGATTATTACGAACTGTTGCAAAATCCGAACTATGGGGCTCAACTGGGATTTGCCGACCTGAGCGAGCACAAGCGCAGCGACGCGGGGGATCTGGTGACCGACAACCGGACGCGGTCTAAAACGCTGTCGTTTTCACTAGAGGGCATGCCGGAAGCCGACCGCGCGGCGATCATGCGGTTATTGCGCGTGGGAGGCCTGGCGACACCTTTGTATGTCTCAGTGTTTCCGGACGGTTCTGACTATGACCTGACGCAGGATTATCAGATTTACGGCAAGCTGTCGCAGGGTTCGAATGTTGCTCTGCAGCACTTTGCTAATTATGCCAGCGCGCTGACGATTGATGAATAGTCAATTACCGGAGAGTTTCAGGTCGTCATTGATCTGCAGAGGCATGTTTTTTAATTCAGACAGCGCGGCTGATTCATCTAATTGCGCGAGAGACCCCGGCCTGAACGCCGGGGCTTTTCGCACAATCCGGCGTTAAAATACATGGTTGCAATAGTTTTTTAAGTTATTGAAAAATAATCAGTAGAATTTTCAGATTGGTTGCAATAATATATGACTAAGCCCATGTTTTTTATTGGTTGTGAGTATAACTCTTAATCCATGGGTCCAGGGTTCGAGTCCCTGACGCCCCACCATATAAATCAAAGGCTTAGATGAAAATCTAGGCCTTTTTTTATGCCTGATCATCCATCTGGTTGCAAAGGTGGTTGCAATTAATCAGTTTTTTGTCGGTTTAACGATATCTGGTTTCACATCATAGACTCGCATCATGGCTGCGGATCTGTGGCCAGATGCTTTCATCTTGTCGCCTTCGGTGTCCGAAATGCCTTTGCGTTTCAGGTCGTGAAATGTGAAGTGATTATATTCAACGCCGTCCTCCCGGGCCTGGTCTGCGGCAGCGCGCTGAATGCGCTGCATCGCCGTTTGCAATGAACTGATATCGATCTTATTGCCGGTGCGCTCACTGACGAATAGAAAGCGCCTGTCGGCATGGATGGGGTGCGGCTGTTTGCGCGCTGACAGGATGTCGTTTCGCTTATTCTTGAGTGAATCCCATGTTTCCCGCAGGCGCGGCGTCCATTCAGTGATGTTGTCTTTACTGCCTTTGCGACGACGGATTAGTAATCCATCATCCAGTTCGTTGGCATCGGTCAGGTCAAGAACTTCAGACATTCGCATTCTGCACAAATAGGCAAGTTCCATCGCATGCGGCACATACCAATAACCCGATTGCCTGGCTATATTGAGCAGATAGTGATAGTCCCGATCCTCGGCGTAGTGCTGGCGCGGGGCGATACTGATTTTCTTAATGCCGGTAGCTGGATTCGCTGGGACTTTTTCATATTCATAGGCCCAGGCAAACAGGCGCTTGATATAAGCGAGCTCCTTATTTGCCCGGCTCTCGGATTCCTCGCCGCGCTTGTCCCTGTATTTCCGGATCAAGCCGACCGTCCATTTGCTGATAGGCAGGTCACCCATCTTGCCCGTACTGGTATCGCGCGTGACGATAGCCAGGTGACAGTTTTGATAATCTTTTTTAGTGGACGCGCTAAGCTTTCTCCATATGTGCGTTTGCTGGAATTCATTCGATAGCATCGCAAACGTCATGACTGTCTTATCTTGTTGCGCTTCAGCAGCCTGCCATATCTCTGCCAATGTTGCTTCGGTACCGCATATGCGCCTGGCCTTTTTCTTTCCGAACTCATCATAAAACGTCATCATCCATTTGCCGGAGCCGGACTGGTTGAACCAGACACGGTCGGGCAATTTCTCTGCATTGATGTGCGACGGGATATTCTTTGATGATCTCTTCCGGCCAGGCTTTTTCATAGGATATCAATCTCCTGCTCAGTTTGTTGTTGAGGCAGGTCTGATTTTAATCCCATGGCGGCATTGAGCGCATCAACTGTTGTGTAGATGCCTTTTTTGCCGTACAGAAACCGCACGCCATTTTTGCGCAGGCATTTTTCAAGATCGGATGTTCGAGCGCAGCCTGTGGCGGCCTTAAGGTCCTCATGGGTGATTATGGCGCTCATTTATTCCCCCTCGATGCCGGCCGGCAGGTCGGCCCAGGCGATTACCACGTCATCGGCAAGGGCAGTTCCGTCAATCAAATGCCAACAGCCGGCCTCGTAGTAGCCTATCCAGACCGGTTCATGCCATTCGACCGTGTTGATCATGACGGCCTGCTCGTCATCGGGCAATTGCGCCGCAACGAGTGTCCAGGTGATGATTTCAGCCACCGTATTCATTGCGTGACCTCCTTGCTGCATTGATTGTGCATATTCATGATCTGAGCCATCATCACAACGTTTTTCAGTTCGGGCGCCCATCTGCTGATCAGTTCAGCCAGCACGTATTCTTTGACGTCACGGGGCAGGGCAGAGATGCCGGATTCGTCCAGCAGTCGCCGAGCCTCCGCCTGAACATCGCGTTTTTTCGGTTTTTTCTGTTTGATCGGTTGTGTGTCGGCAACACTTCCGAATAAATCTATCTGCATTGAAATACTCATTACTTATTCTCATTAGCAACAAAATTTTTACGTGCTTCTACTATCGCAATACGTATTTGCTCGGCATTTTTTCCGGAAGTAGTGATATTTAAATTACGAATCTCACAAATCTCGTCAATTGTTAATCCTATAGACTGCATTGATCTGGCCCACTTCATTAACCTATCAGCCATATATTCGTGAGAATTTCCTTGTTTTTTAATAACGTCGCGTCGTCGGCAATGCTCGCATCGGTCTGGATCATCATCTGGAGATGGATGAGATGCCCACCTTGCCGGTCTTCTGAATTCATATTTGCCGCAATCGCAGCGAGCAATCCAAACAGTTTTTCCTCCATTCCTGCTTGGCCTGAACCATGATATAGCCGTCATGCGTCCGTGCCTCATTCCCGTGTAATCTTTCGCGCTGACTGGTCTTGTCTTACATTTTGGCGGAGTATCCATGGTGCGGATAATCATGTGCTCTGGAAATGACACATCAAAATGCTCGCCTTTAAAAAAGCCAACACGCACTGCTGCTTTGTCTACAGGCTTTTTATGCTCTAACAGACTAGGGAATGATGACTTCAATCTATCCATCACACAACTCCTTGCAGCGCATACTGGCCCCAATAGTTGAAGATCCTGACCACGTAATTTTTTGTCTCGTTGCTGTTATCGATGCCTGTGACGAGGTGCAGCTTGGCAATGATCGACACGTAATCGTTGGCCCCGCCAGCAAGCTTCTGCGCTTTCAGTATGTTGCCGGTGCCGGCATTGTAGGAGGCTAATGCCAAACAGTAGCGGTCGAGCTCAGGCCGCGGCGCTGTCCAGGTTTCATAGCGCTGGCGCATGTAGATCGCGCAGGCCGGGATCGCGTGCTCAACATTGAACGGATCGGCATCGATGATGCCCAGATCCCGGGCCAGGGTTTTTTTCATTTCTGACCAGGTTGCCGGCATGAACTGCGCGATGCCCTGAGCGCCGACCGGCGAAACCGCTTTCGGGTTCAGCTGAGATTCCTGCATCAGCTGCGCTTTCAGTAGTCGCCAGTCGCCGCCCGGTAGATACGCGCGCGCTGCGTTTTTAATGAGCTGATTGATGGCCATTATGTTGCTCATGCCGCATCCTCCTGTTTGAACCGCTCCCATTTGGTGATGTAACCGATGATGATATTCCGCTGTTTAGTGGGCGAGCTGATTGATTCAACAAACCGGTTTATCCGTTCCAACTGCTGCTGTTTGCGCAGATGCTGCACGGCGGCATCGCTGGTTTCGTGGATTTTCCCGTCCGGTGTCCTGAATGAATCGATGCGCTCGATGCCGGACGGCAGCGCGTCCTCTTTTTCCGCGATCGCGCTGAGCGGATACGTTTTAACTGCATCACCAGAAATCACATCATCAACATGATCCGCATTGTCAACAGTCTCTGAATCATCATTGTTTTTGTTCAAATCCGAATAAAACGACCGTCCAACCGGCGTTATCGTCAGGCGTTTTTTATTGTTGCTGATATAGCCTAAGCGCTCCATCCGGATTAATGCCGATGTAATGGCTCTCACGTTGGTTGTTCCGGTTACCTGCTGAATGATCGCGTTCTCAGTCAGGCCGACGCTGCTTTTCATCAGCAGACCGGCGATTTCCTCTTGAATTTCTTGTTTTGCCATGATTGATCTCGTTTTGTGATTAATTACCAATTGCCCAGCAGCGTCATGCGATACCGGTCCGAGCTGGATGCCGGCCAGGCTGTGCGCTCACTGGGCGGCGTGTAGTCGTCTCGCTCAGGAACATGAACGATGATTGTCTTGCCGCTGCCGGATGGGTCCGTCAACTCTTCCGGCCGCTTGCCGGTCAGGAACTGGATCGCCAGTCGGTTGAATTCGGAGACGGCATCGGGCGACGCCTTTTTGATTTTTTGTTTCTGATATTCCACATGACTGTATGACTCAGCGGGAGCGCTCAGTGCCTTGATGTCATGTTTCTCCAGCCATTCCATGACCGCCTGTTTGTTGTAAGTGAACGTCCGGCCTCTTGGTGTTTTTATCGGCTTTGGGAACATATAGGCATCCGTTTTGATGATCGCCTTCAGTTTTGTTTCGGAGACGCCCGTCAATTTGGCGATTTCGCCGCGCGTTATGGTTTCTATTGTCATGGTTTAATCCACCGCCATGATGATAGCCGTGTAATGGCTGTCTATGCCAAGATGGTTGAAATTGATGTCGTAACCGACGGCTTCAGGATTGCCATTATTGATGCGGTAGGGTCTGATGACCGGCCAGCAGGTGGTTATGTTGAGCGCGGCCAACAGCTTCATCAGATAGCGCTGATCGAATGACACCCTGTCGAGCAACAGCGAATTATCATCGTGAATGCTGTCGATCAGCGGCGACACGTCGGGATACTGGGCGACTGCGGACAGGTAGGGAATCGAGAAGCCGCGGCCATAGCCGTCGATGCCCGTGATGTATGGCTGGTTTTTATGAATGACGACCGATTTCGCCCCGGCCGGCAGCGGACGCTCTGGACGGATCAGCAGGCTATGTGGACCATCCCAGCCGGAAAAATCGACCGCCTCGGCTGACACCATCATGGAGCCGTTGCTGCCAGTGATGCGCATGTGCTCCGCATCAATATGGATATATTCCAGCCAGTAGCGGCTGATGCTTTTCATGTTAGTGGGCTCGGCGCAGGCCGCCAGGCACACGTTGAATATGATCGGATCATTTATTTTGATATTCGGTCCGAGCGTGATTTCGCCGTCCGGTATCTTGTCTAAAATTGTCATAAACACTCCTGTCGTTGTTGGGTGATGGCCGCATCGAAATCACTATAAATCGATGAATAGTTAAATATTCAAGCTCGGCCATCAGTAAATGACGCTATCTGCGTGAGAGTGCTTGCTGGTTAATGGAAATTGCCAGACAGCGCCATTTATTGATGACGCCGCGTCTCGTGCGGCTGACGGCCAGTTCAACAGCGAAGAAGCACAAGGTGTACACTGGGCTGGCTGCGGGTGTTTTCTGCTTCGGCTCACCATCGCCCATGGGCGCTTTTTCCCGCTGGAGCCGGCCTGCGCGCAATGTGGGCAATGCGTTGCAGGCATGGGGGGGGCGATCATTGCATATCGTATTCCGTCAGAAGTTCGCCGTGGGCATAGGTGGCGATATATGCCGCCATGTCTGGCGACACGAGGTGATCTGGTCTATCGATCTGCGTGCTGGCTACGCTCATGTGCGAATCGGTGATGTCTGCATGGGATATGTTCTGGGCGATGACAACAAAGGCCATCGCAACAAAAACGCCAAACGTAAAACACTTGATTGATTCCATGCGCTCAGCTCGTAACTGCGATTTAGTGTTGTCTGCTGCGCTTTTTTCGGCGTGCCGGCGCACGTCGAATCCGATAATATTTTTCGGTAATTCGTTCATGGATGCCTCCTGTTGTTGTTGGGTGATGGCTGGCTGCGTTATTAATCGCCTGTCCACTGCTACGGTCTTTTTTCGTAGCCGTAGGACTCCGGCCAGACCATCAATGAATGCGACCAGCCCGGTCGTTGCTCCTGGTCTCTCGCTTTGTCGTTTATGGTGGCACGCGCCGTTCAAACGGACGGTGAGATGATAACCACCTTGCCAGCGTGTCTACTTTCCACGCCGCTAATCGCATTCATTCATGATGCCGGATAGGCTCCGGCTGGCATGGCGCCCGACTTGTGCGGCTTGGGCTTCCCGTTTGTTATTATTAGCCGTAGCCGGAGCCGTCGCCGGAGCCGGAGCCGTAGCCGGAGCCGTCGCCGGAGCCGGAGCCGGAGCCGTAGCCGGAGCCGTAGCCGTAATCTTTATCTATTGTTTCCATATGGGCACGCCTGTAATGCTTTTGCGAGCAATATCAGTGCAATCCAATATTTCAATTGCTTCCGTTAGCTCGACGCGATCAACTTCGCGCGGGAACTTGCAGTTTTTAGGCTTTTTAACGCCTTCCATTGCTAATTGACTCAAGCTGGCTGCGCCGTCCCAATACCAGAGTCTGCGAGCGTTTGTCATGACGACTTCTTTTCCGTTTCTGCTCTCTAGCGTTCCGGCGAATACGCCAGCCGAGTATGTTCTTACAATTACATAGCGTTGGTTTTGTTCCATCGTTGTTTCCTCTGTTAAAAATCTTTGTCAAAAGCACTGTTGCCAATACTCTTGAAAAAGAGCCCGGTGTTGAGCCGGGCGAGCCTGGCGGGGGAGCAATGCCAGGAAATATCGAAAGCTAATGATCTTTGTCAAAAACACTCAGTCAGTGCGTTTGAAAAAGAGCCCTGCAAACAGGGCGGAACATAATCACAAAGAGGAGGCTTCATATTTGTTGCTGTTGTGTTGAGATAAATTAAAGCAAAACTTGTAAATTGAAACAAGAAAAACTTGTAAATGGTTGCAATAACCATGGGAAAACCATTTTATCCGGGCGGATAAAATGGTAATCAATGCCAGACGCGACGCATTGTGTAGGAAATTTTGTTGGGTTTGCGGATGGCTTGGATTGAATGGCAGGGATTGCGGTTCTTCAGGCAATAAAAAACCCGCCGAAGCGGGTTGTTTTAGGTAAATTTATGTTGGTTATTGTGTTAGGATAAATTGGGATTAACACTAATAAATAATTTTGGCGATTCTAACGATCCTGATTCGGTATCAACCTCTACGGCAAAATATTTACAGCCTATTGGTATTTCAACACCAATCAAGTTCATTCCAAACATTAAGTCTATCCGATTGGCGTTTTCATCTATCGGGTGTTTGATTAAGTGTTGGCTAAAATCATTTACAGGCGTTTCGGTCAACACAAACCCATCATCTCTTACAATTCTCAGCGCAATTGTCTTGAATGGATTGCTAATTGGTGTTGATACCCAAACATAAACAGACAGCTTTGGAAAGATGATCGGTAGCGATGGAACAGTTATTCCTCCAACATAAGCGCCCATAAATGATGGTTTATTGCCAACTTCTTGACGAATATCATCACACCATAAAGCATGCACATAACGATCAGTCATGATCAGCCTCTGATTGATTAAGTTTTCGAGAATTGTTCCAAGCTTCGGAAAGAATATCAACGGTAACGCCAAGTGCCATTGCCATCTTGACGGAAAGGCTCATTGATGGCTCATGCTTTCCTGATTCATAACGAGAAACATGAGATTGTTCAATACCGCAGGCTTCGCCGAGCTCGCGCTGAGAAAGACCAGCTGCAAGCCGTAATGATGCAAAAGTTAGCTGATCCGAATAAAATGAGTCCGCAACCCATTTTCTAGCTTCACTCAATTGCTTGGCCGTTTCCTGGTCTTCCTCTAGTGAGGCTATGAACTTATCAAACTCGGAAAAACACGGATTTTTGCTTACGGGATCTTTATTTGTCTCTATATTAATGATTTCGCAAGAAGCGCTATTTTTAGCTTTACTTTCTTGTCTTTCATTAATAAAAATAGAGTAATCAATAGTCGCCGAGGTCTCTATTGATTGACGAGATAATACGCTTTCTAATTTCATGGTTCGGGTCGTCATAATCAAACTCGTCTCTGTGAACAATCGCCATAATGATGTATTTCTTTTCAGGGTGATAATAAAGATAAATAAATCTATATCTCAATCCCTTCCTCTCTAGTTCAATAGAACGCAAGCGCCAAAGCAGAATACGTTCTATTTTTGATGTGCTATTCCATTTTTTTACATTTATTGGTTCGTCCCAATCGGATCCAAATCCGTGCTCTAGAAGTTTGCTTATAAGATATTTATCAGCCTTAAGCTGTTGAATGAACGCGGCCAGCTTTACGGAATCATCTTTATTTAATTGATGTATATAGCGTAAATCGCTCACTGCGTCATTATGAACTTCAATCATGATATATCAAATTTGGTATATGTCAATGAGCCGGTGAAATGCTGAAAAAATTAATCAAGTTTTGAGATTAATGGCGATTAATCAGAAATGCCAAATCTGATTGATACTACTGACAAAGCGACTCGCACGGCACGCCGTCGCGATCCCGATCCAGGCGAGTCAGGCCGCATTGGTTGTTTAACCGGCCCAGGCCGCCACTTCTTCGGCGAGTTTGGCGGGATCATCCTCTGCTCCGATAAAGTAATTTTCTGAGCGTATTTTCCACAGAGTTTCATCCAGAACGCTATCTAACGCTTCCTGCTCACCGATAGTTAGGCGCATATCCTGACACGGCCTTAGGATGAACAGGCCATTTTTGCCGTTCGTTGGATTTAAGCGTTGTGCAGTTTGAAGATCAAGGTGAGCCTTGATAAGATATTTTTCGATGGTCTGCCTGCTTTTATAGCAGGCGGATATAATGCTGCCATAGTGGTTTGATGGCCTCAATGGCACATCAAGCCTACGCATGCCTTGCGGGGTTCGAATCTCAAGTGATTCTGATTCGGCTATTATTCTGTGACTGTTAAGCCCCATCAAATGATCAAGTTGTTCATAGACCAGTATGCGGGCTCGTGTATTGTTAATGGATCGGAATGCTGATTCGGTTCGTTGCGCTGATGATTCCGGCGCTCTGCCAATGGGGACTATTGCATTAAAAAGATCACCCAGTATTTCGTCAATGCTTTCTCCCGATGCATAGAAAGGGCCTTCAAAGCGAATATTTTGGCTCGGCGACGAGTGGAGGCTATCGACGTCTGATAGGTGATTGCGTAATATTTGGAGAAGAAAGCGGGTATGCTCTTCAATCTCATTGCCGTACAGGCAGCGCAGACGGTCAAAATGAGCCAAAAACCGGCTATGCAGCGAATTTTTTTCCTTCAATGCGATACCGACATTGAAACAATCCCCAGAGTGCAGGTCAGGCGTTAGGATAACTTTATACCATTCTCCCTTAACGACTTGCCGGGCATGTGCTTGCTGCCTGGCTTCCTCTAGCAGTGCTTTCATAGCAGTGCGCCGTAACGGCTTCTTATGCGCTCTGAACAGGTGGTGGATCGCTTCATGATGAATCGGTGTAAGGCCTCGAGTTCTTCTTTTGACAATAATAGTTTCCACCAATAAACCAGTTCCTGCAAGATGGAAATATTGGTGGCCGTGTTTTTGTCGGCCAGTTGTATCATGCGATTGGTGTCTTTAGGGTCGCGGACGTTGTAACCGCCCCATATAATCCAGGCTAATTTATTAAAAATGTCTTGTTCGGGGGATATCTCATCAGGCAACCATCTACGACAGCCGGCGATATCTTCGTTATCGATAAGGGCATAGCGGTGTTTGCCAATTCTGATCAAGTTACCGGCATTGCGGTCGCTGTTGCCCAGCCAATCATCAAAAACGACTACATCAAGCAGTTTATCCCAATGCCCGATATCATCCAGAAAAACAGGATTATTGATGGTTTGGGTCAAGTTATAAAAATATTTTGGACTGGTGCCGCTCAGCGAGCTAATGCACCAGGCAGGGAACAGGCCGTCCAGATCGTCAAATTCGATCTCTGGATGCGCAAATTTTAGTTGTCTGACATTTGCGGTGATGACAAATGCGTGTTTGGCTACGGGCAAATTCAGCGCCGAAGCCAAAAGGTAGGCAGTAATTTCGTTGACCAGGCTTTTGGGGTGCGTGCTTTTAGGATAAACGCTTATATAAACCTTATGCTTTTCTTTTCCGTCAGATATAAGGGCTATATGAGTATGTCCTACGCCATCCGGTGCATGATTTAAAAATGTTCGATAACTTTGTTCATTCAGTAGGGTGATTTTTTTTGGCTTCGTCGAACAATTTTCCATAAGACGCGCTGTCCTCGGCGGTTTTTTTAACAGTATTGCCAATCAATCTCTTGGCAATGATTTCCAGCAGTTTAATGTCGTCCTGGCTAAGGCGGCCTTCTTGCATGCCTCGTTCCAGTGTTTTCAAAATGTCTTGCGTTGCCGGCGAGGCATTCAGCATCAGGTTCGCAATATCGGGAATGCTACCTGTAGTTGGGCAGTCAGTGACTAGTTCTGCTACCGATACACGCAATACTTGCGCCAGCTTTTCTAGTCTCTTGCGCTTAGGCGCTGTTTCATCACTTATCCATTGCTGTACCGCCTGTGGGCTGACGCCCATTAATGCGGCCAAAGATGTTTGATTCAATGATGCCGCATACATGGCGGTTTCTATTCGTTTACCCATAGTCATATCCCTACATTACAAAATAATCTTGTAATCGCAAAACAAGAATTTCTTGATAACTTCAAGAAAAACTTGTAATAATGTACGCATGAATAACCAAGCGCTACACAAAGCAATATCTATACTCGGCTCTCAGACAAACCTTGCCAAACATCTTGGAGTGTATCCTCAACTCGTGCAGTCGTGGACCAGAACCAGAGTTCCCGCTCATTGGGCGCGGCCGATTGAAGCTGTAACTGGTGGCGCAGTACGTGCCATCGATCTCCGTCCCGACATATTCGGCGAGCCGGTGCCAGGCCAGATGAATAAGGACGCCGGGCATGATTAATCACGTCCGGCCAGAACCTTTTACTGATGCCATAGCTTATCGCGCCCAGCCGATCAACGGCATGGTCGAAATTTCGTATTTTTTTGTGGGGTAATAATGGGCAATTTAACTAAGACACAAATTCAGGTTGTGCAGGCATTGTCGGATGGATTGACTGCCGAGGAAGTCGCCAGTATGCGATTTCGCTCAGTGGGCACGATTCGCAAGCACATCGAGCAGGCCCGCGAACGTTTAGCGGCTCGTAATGTTGCGCACATGGTCAAGATCGCCATGCAGCAAGGCCTAATCAATTCAATCGTTCTTGTCATTATCATCAGTTCCGCCTGTTCCGATCATGGTTTTCGCCGTTCGCGTTCGCCGCGCCAGGTTTCCGAGGCATCAATCCGGATCGTCCGGGCCGAGGTTTAAATAATGAGTTTCAGCGAATTTCCGCCTTTTATTTTGATTCCGGCGTACCTGGTTGTGGTTCTGATAATAGGTCTGTTCTGGTTTGTTGCGGTGCCTGTTTATTGCTTCGCGCTGCTTACATTTGCGCTGGCCGACCTGATGAAGCGCGTCATACGGGCTTTTCAGCGATTTGATGCTTACTTGAGCGAAGCGCTCGATGAACTATGGAGGGGGATTATATGAGTTATTCATGGCTGATACCGCTGGCTGTCTCTGTTGTATCGTTCACAATCGTTGCGCTGCTTCCTGAGCATGGCGATTATTTTAGAGGGCTGGAGAAAATGGTTTTGTTTTACCCGGCGGCGGCTGTCGTATCGCTTATCGCCTGGCTATTGTGGGTGCTGATTTAAAATTCTATGAGCATTATGCGTGATTTCGAGAAAGAGCATGCCGATTTACGGTCACGACTGTTTTCAACACTGATTACCATTGCAGTGCTAGAAAACCATTTTGTCAGGCTAAAAAAAGAGCGCGAGCAGATGGAACGGCGTCTGGATGTTTTGCCGATGGAAGCCGAGACGCGTTACTGGACGCGCTTTTTCAGGTTTCTGAGGACAGGGAAATGAGAGCAGTTGCCGTTTTGTTTGTTTTGCCGTTCTGTGCGCTGTTACTGACGTGGCTGTATTGCGTTTTGCGCGGAAAAGCGCTTTATGTGGTCATGGCGTTGCTGGCCGTCGCTGTGATGTTGGTGCTGCTGTGATTGTCGGTCTGGTGGGCGATGAAGCGGATACGGCAGCGGTTTCCGAGCGCCTGGCGGGGCACGGGTTTCATGAGCTTCAAAACGAGCATGAGATCAGGCTGTTCGGAAACGACAACCTGGTGTTTTCAAACGTTAGGCATGAGCACAAGGCGCTTTTTCTTCGCGAGGCGGGCGCATTGATTATTCATGTTGTCCGCGAGGGCGATGAATCGGGCGATCATGGAGTGGCGATTCATCCTGGTGATGCGGTGGTCGGGGCTAATGGTTCGTTCGAGGGGCTGTTTGACCGGGTGCGGGTTGCGATCGATAAGCGGTTTGGAAAAGCGGCGTAATTTTAAAAATGTGGGAAGTTAAAAAGGTGGGGAAGTAATGGCTAACGGTTCATACATGCCAATTCAAGGTTACGCGCTATTTGTGAGAATGGAAGTACTTAATGAGGAATGGGCGAGGCGTAATCATGATGGCCAATCATTGGCGAGATTAGCTGAACGAGGCGGATTATCACTCTGCGAGGCGGTGGCTATTGTCGAGCGCCGTCCGTGGGAAAAGCTTAGTGATATGGAAGCGCTTGCCAGATTGAGATCAGCTAGGCCTGCGAAGTGGAACGGTATTAGTGGTAACGAAGCGCAGGTCGTCTTGAATTCTCTTAAAAAGTAACTGAATCGCATTATTACGAATGCTTAGCCTCCTCGACTATCAAGAAGCCGCCGATACGGAGTGCGCAAATGCAAAACGAAACTAAGCCATGCCTGACTGATGGCAGTTGCGAGACTTGCTCTGTTGAAGCCGAATGCTATTACCCATACAAGCTATACAAGCTATACAAGCTATACAAGCTATACAAGCTATACAAGCTATACAAGCTATACAAGCCATGCGACCGCCCACAACCGCGCAAGTTTTGGAATTATGAAATGCGTGTCGAATATTACAAGAAATCCCTCGAATTTCGGGATGCTAAAGCGCGTGGCGAGTCAGACAAAGACAAGTGGAATAATTTCATGAGAGAGCAGGTGAGAATTATGAACATCACCGGGAAGATATATGAAGAGCGAAGACGGCAAATTGAGCAAGAGGGGTTTGATGCTGCTCATGATAGCCAGCATAGATCGGTTGACTTGAAGAATGCCGCTATGTGTTACGTGCTCGCCGATGGCCCTGCTGCGCCAATGCCTCAAGAGTGGAGATGGGGGAGTGAGTTGTGGAAACCTAAGTCCAGGCTGAGAAATTTAGTCAGGGCAGGAGCGCTATACCTTGCGGCAGCTGACATTGCTGATGATGGGAGCCCGTATGGCGGGCTAGAAGCAAAAATTTTGAGGCGTGAAGCCGGCGCTTGTGCAGCCCTTATCGACATGCTCATTAGAGAGGATTTGATGAGCTGACCTGATAACAAAACCAATAACTATTAGATCATAAACATATAAGCGCTAAGGCATGGTTTTGGCGCTAACGGGGGTATTTTGTGCAAATTTTTCTTATTCGGTGTTGCCTTGGGCGGGCTAATCAAGTGGCCCATCGTGGCGGTTTGCGAATTTTCGCAAGGTCATGAATAACGACGCTGCCGGGTGCAGTAATTTGAATTGCCCTATTCATCGCCAGTGCCGTCGGTCTGTGGCCGTCAGCGCGTGGGCGACGTTTCGGAACGTGCTGATGTTTGTGCCGCAACGCCATGAAAATGCCGATGTATCTTGCGCAAATTTCAGGGGAATTAAAAATAACAAAGTGGTAAAGGCATGAGTTTTCAAGCAATGACCTGGGCAACTGAACAAGAGCTGCCCGCCATGCAGAAGATCGTTTTGCTGATGATGGCCAATAGAACCAATCATGATACGGGGCTATGCTTTCCGTCTCATGATCTGCTGGCCAAAGAATGCGGTATGGCTAAGCGATCGCTGATTGATCAAATCAACAAACTGGAATCGGCCGGTTTAATCGAGGTTATGCGTTCGGCCAATGAGAAAGGCATGAAGAATGTCAATCGCTATCGGTTGAATCTGCATGTGAAAGCCGACGGCAAAGAAAAGCAAGAACTCAATGAAATCGGTAGTGCAGGAGCTGCACTAGGTAGTGCAGGAGCTGCACTAGGGGGTAGTGCAGGAGCTGCACATAAACCAGTAACTATAGAACCAGTAATAGAACCTATAACTACTACCACCGCGCGCGTAGACGAGAAATCGATTGATCCTGTCGATGCTCTGATGTGGGTTGCGTTTTTCGTCAATTTGAGAGGCTATCAGTTTCATGAAGCGCAAACAGTCAGCACGATGATGATGTTCAGGGAGTGGGTTAGCGCTGGCGTGACCGTCGACGATGTGGAGCTAGCGGAAATTGATGTTCGTAGGAGCTTGGGTGGCGATCGGCCGGATACTCCGACGTATTATCGAAATTTCGTCAAAAAATTAATGCTTGAAAAACAAAAAAGCCAGATTACCTGGCATGGACAATCTGGCTCTTTCAGAAAACAACGAGGCAATTATGACGCAAAACACAGCAAAAAAACAGAGCAGCCTAAATCAAATTCAAGCTTTGCTGAAAAATATGGCCATCTCTTCGCAAACTAATCCTGCACTAAGCGCGGAAGAACTGATGCTTCAAGCGGCTGAATTAAGTAAGAAAGCGGCCAGGCAGTTGGCTAATGAGCGCAAAGATATCAGGCAGAAGAGCGCCGACGCTTTGCTACGCCGCGCCGCAATTCCTGCACGCTATGTCAACGCATCGCTGGATCAGGTCGGGAAAGAGCAGGCGCAGGCATACGAGAAAGCCAGGGCATTCATAGCGGATTTCGACAGCAAGTTGGAAACCGGAGCAGGCATGGTGCTGTGGGGTGACGTCGGCACGGGTAAGACGCACTTGGCCTGTGCTATGGCTAATGCGCTCCGTAAGCAGATGCGACCAGTGCTTTACTGCACGGCGCTGGAGGCGGTGATGCTGGTCAAGGCAAGTTGGAAGAAATCGGTTGATGGCGTTACTGAGTATGATGTTTACAGCCGATTCGGAGAGCCGGATCTGTTGATCATTGACGAGATCGGCGTTCAGAGTGGATCAGATTTTGAGCGCATGGTGTTGACCAGTATCGCCGATATCCGCAGCCGTAATTGCCTGCCTACGGTGATTATCTCAAACCTGAATCCAGAAGAGATGCACGAATTACTGGGCGAAAGAATGTTCGACAGGTTGGTGGGGTTTGGTGCCGACATGGTTCACATGGCTGGCCGTTCAATGAGACTGAGGGTGGTCTAGTGAGTGATTTAGGTTCACGCATCGATGCGATCGCGGCCCGCGCCAAAGCCAAGACAGCTCAGCAGGCCGAGATAGATGCCGCAGCTGCACAGGCTAAAGCCGACCAGGTTGAATTAAGACGCGCGGCGATGCGTGCGGCCATGCCGAATATTGCAGGTGTTGTTGATTTGATGCGTGAGATATTCGGCGAGGTCGAGGTGTTGTCGGCCGAAGAGGCTGGCAAGCGTGTCGTCAATGAGCGCAGGCTAAAGCAATTGGGGTTATGGCATGGCAGTTCCGGTCAGTAAGAAAGTGGACATTGTGATGGCGACATTGGCTAGTGGCATATACCGGCCATGGTTCTGGCAGCACTACAAGCGGCCAGCGGCTAATCGTGAGCTGCGTGCCGAGTGGGCCGGCGTGCTGGGTGTGTTCGAGCCGTGGCAGATTCGCAAAGGGCTCAAGGAATGGGCGGAGCAGCGTGGTGTTGAGCAGCCGCCGAGCCCAAAGGCGTTTGCTGAGTATTTGAGGCCTCAGCATTCAGTATCCAGTAAATCTTTTTTTAATTCTATCAAGCAGCAATTGGCGGGGTGATGTGTGGCAAGTGTTGAGACGTTGGCGTTGTTGTGTGGCGGTGTGGTGCGGTTTGGTAGTGTGCGGGGAGCAGCTGCTGGCGAGGGGCAGTTGTCTCGGTCTGAGTTGGCAGGTTTGCTGTCTGGTCTGAGTCGTGAGCAGCTGCTGTTTGTCATGGCTAAGTATTGCGGCGATGAGCAGAGTCTGCGCGAGCTATGGGCTCATGTGTATAGCTATGCGGCTGGATTGGCTGGCAGGCAGAAGTGGAAGATCGTCAAAGGCAAGCCGATTGTCAGCGAGATGAGTAGGATGGCTGTGTATGAGGTCGTTTCACCGGGTCGTTGCTCCAAGTGTCAAGGCACAGGCCTGCTAGTCAATCGGGCTTGCATATCATGCGGCGGGTCCGGTTTTAAGCGCGTGTCGGGTAGAAAATTGGCTGAGTGTGCCGGCGTCGATGAGCGCCGATGGAGGGAATGTTGGAGGGATCGCTATGAACAAATCGTGAAGTATGTTCAAGGTCTTGATTCTTCTGTAAATATTGCATTAAATCGGGCTGATTTTGAAGGTAATGTAGAATTTACTATTCATTCAAGATTTGCAACAGCCGCATTTTAGTGATAAATTTTCCCACAATTGCACCAAAGCCTGCTTAGTTTACTGAGCGGGCTTTTTTTATGCCCGTAGGAAAGGGATTTTATGCCGATTGATCACGTTGATAGCTGGTCTCAGTTTGGGTTGTCAGGTTTAGTTATTGCCGCGCTGTTTGCTTTGCTATGTTTTTTAGTTAAGGAGCACAGGACCGAGCGGCAAGAATGGATCACTGCATATCGCGAGCAATCAAGGCTGGCTGATGATCGGCAGAGTGAGACGAATGGCGTGATCAGAGAGTTGGCGGCGGTCATAAGAGAGTCCAATGCCCGTCGGCGCTCTAATGACTGATGAGCGCGGATATGATAAGCGGCGCGGCACTTCAGCGCAGCGCGGCTATGGTTATCGATGGCAGAAAGCGCGCGCGGCATACCTTGCCAAGCACCCGCTCTGTATCAATCATGAGAGTAAAGGCCAGGTAGTCACGGCTACAGTGGTGGATCATGTCAAGCCCCATAAGAACGATATGAAGTTGTTTTGGGACAGTTCAAATTGGCAGCCGCTTTGTAAAGAGTGTCACGACAGTTACAAACAGCGACTGGAAAAAACCGGACGGATTGCGGGCTGCAATGCTGATGGCATTCCGGTCGATCCGAATCACCACTGGAATAAGTAAAACACTCAGGGGAGGGGGGATTAAATCTCTACAGCCCTTCCAATCCTAGAC
>Ga0265293_10002245_pt1 | contig 39457 bp, 34 predicted proteins | sample Munlanlewell138R_FD_192505 | JGI IMG/M metagenome (GOLD analysis project Ga0265293, IMG submission 192505) | Leachate microbial communities from a municipal landfill in Southern Ontario, Canada - Leachate well 138R | ecosystem: Engineered > Solid waste > Landfill > Unclassified | place: Canada... | reverse complement strand
AGAACATCAAGCAGCGATTAAGATGCTTGATGCTGCTAAAGTATCTTATCGAAAGATAGAAGTTGGTGAGTTGACTTATGTTAATCTTCATTAAAGAACATTTAAATTGGATTGTTATTGGGATTTTTGCCTATATTTATGTGTTATTTGTAGGTGTTGTACCAACAAACTATACTGTGACAGCTCCAGGTGGACTTACACCGCTGAACGAAGCGTTTGTAATTGAAGACCATGAAATGCCTACACAGTTTTATAGCGTTTATGTATATTCATATGATCCAATTACAGCATTTCAATATATGTTACTTAAAAATGATGAAACAGTTGTTTTAAGAAGACCAACTATTAGAGAACAAGAAAATACGATTATCGATGAATATCGTCAAGGACAGATTTCAAAAAGTGTATCGTATCAGATTGCTTTAATTAAAGCATATGAGATGGCTAAAGCAAAAGATCCATCGATTGTCATGGATTATGGGTTTGAAGGACTTTATATTTATGATTTTCCAAAAAGACTCGATGGCATTAAAATCGGTGATATTGTAAAAGAAATTGATGGTATGTCTTATGAAAATTATGATCCACAAGCATTTTTTGACTTATCAAATCACCAAAATGTAATATATATGATTGAAAGAGAAGATGGATCAACTTATGAGTTTACTTATGAACAAGAAGCTAATGATGTTTCATTTCTCTTTTATACAAAATATGAGATCTACGATGCATATCCTGCATATGAGCTGCCTGGATTAAACTCAACAGTCGGTGGGCCAAGCGGTGGCATGTTACAAACCCTTAGTATTTATGTAAGTTTACTTAAACTAAACATTCCGGATGTGAAAATTGCTGGTACAGGCACCATAAATAGTAACGGAGACATCGGAAGAATTGGCGGAATTGTACAAAAAATTTATACAGCAGAATACAATGATGTAGACGTTTTTTTCATTCCAGAGGCGCATTATGATGAGATAAAACACATCGATGTGACCTATCAAATTGTACCAGTTAAAACTATAGATGAGGCGGCATTATGGCTTTATGAAGCATATAATGGATAGAGTATATAAATTTTATCACAAGTATAGAAATTTAGTTAAGCTTATAGACAGACAAACAACGATGAACACAGTGTTAAAGTCAGTCTTTGGAGCTTTGCTTATTTCGTTTTTAATCATCTTGCCACCATCAATTTTAGTTATTAACATGTTTATATTTACTAAACTTAAGTTATTTTTATCAATTTTATTACTATGTTTAGTGATTTTATGGGTTTATCTCTATTATCACTTTTATTACAAGCTACTTAAAAACTATCACGAAAAAATTAAAGAGATTAATACGAAGATACCTAAATATGTTGAATTCGCATTTGTTGGATTTATCATGCTAACTTTAGGATTCGTCGTTTTAACTGTTATCTTTTAAAGGAGTATGCTATGCTTATAGGACTTATCATCATTATTGTGACACTATTATTAGATCAAGTAACCAAACAACTTGCATATCAATTGATTGCGCCAACGTTTTCTGGCACGAATACTGTGGTTATTCCAAAGTTATTGGAGTTAAGTTATTATGAAAATCCTGGAGCATCTCTAGGCTTTTTAAGAGATTTCGCGTATAAAGATATCGTATTTTTTCTAATTACGGTTGCTGCACTTGTAATTTTTGGTTATTTATTTAAAGACAGTGATTTTAAACATAAAAAAGTATATACTATATCAGTTGCTTTATTTATAAGTGGAACGTTAGGAAACGCTATTGATCGTGCAATTTATGGCTTTGTTATAGATTTCTTACACTATCCATTTCTAGATTTTTTAGATAACTTACCAGGATTAAGCAATTTTACGAATAACTTGGCAGACAATTATTTATCAGCTGCCATCGTCTTATTTGCAATCGATTTATTTTTCTTCGAATCAAAAAGACTTAAAAAAACAAAGGAAGTCAATGATGCAACATAAAATTAAAGTAACTCAAGATTTTGAAAAACAAAGACTAGACATCTATTTATCTGAGACAGTATTTAAAGATAAAAGTAGAAGTTATGTTCAAAACATGATAAAAGATGAACGTATACTAGTCAACACACAAAAAGTAAAAACAGGTTATATCTTAAAAGCTGGTGATGACATAACCATTTTTGATGTTGAACCTGTTAAATTAGATTTAAATCCTGTTGATATGAATCTAGATATAGTTTATGAAGATTATGATTTATTAGTTATCAATAAGCCTGAAGGACTTGTTGTTCACCCTGCATCTAGCTATCATGAACCGACTTTAGTTCATGGGTTGATGCATCAAGTTGATACATTAAGTTCTATTAATGGCGTTATTAGACCAGGGATCGTCCACCGGATTGATAAAGATACGAGCGGTCTTTTAGTGGTCGCTAAAAATGATATCTCTCATCAACTATTAAGTGAGCAATTAAAAAAACATGAAATTAAACGAACATATATCGCATTAGTCTATCATGATTTTACTGAAGAAGAAGGTACGATTAATGCACCCATCGGAAGACATCCGAAAAACAGATTAAAAATGGCTATCGTTGAAGATGGTAAACACGCTATTACACATTTTAAAGTGTTAAAAAGATTTAACAATCAGTATACGTTGATATCATGTGAACTAGAAACGGGTCGTACACATCAAATTAGAGTGCATATGGCATATATTAACCACCCGATTGTTGGTGATGCTTTATATGGTCCTAAACAAGTCATTAGTGATCATGGACAATTTTTGCATGCAACAGAGTTATCATTCATGCATCCAATAAAAAAAGAGTATATGACGTTTAACGCCGATATACCCGATTATTTTCAAAAATTTATTGATAATTTGTTATAAATCTTGTTTTGTGACATTTTTGAAATTCATTTTAGTCACTAGATTTAAGTTCTTAACACCTTTTTTGTCAAATATATTTTTTACAGCTTCGTCAACTTCTTTGCCCGCACCTTTAGGAAGGTTCATCCCAAGTTTTTGACTGTATTGCTTCATTTTGACTAAAAAGGCATAACGTGCAATAATAGATGCAGCTGCAACACTTAAGTGTACTGATTCAGCTTTTGTATGGAACTCAATATCTCTAAAGACTAGAGTTTCATCTTTTAAGTAGTTGTAATATAATTGTGGAGTACAAAATTGATCAAGTATAACAGGAACATTTTCCTTTAATTTAGAAGATGTTTTGATAATTGCTTGATTGTGCAATAAAGCTTTTATTTTATTCAAGTTATAGCCATCTTTAACAAGTTTATTATATTTTGATGGTGGCAATATAAGCAATGAATGGACAAGCTTTTTAGCAATGATTTGAGCAATATCAATGATTTGTTGATCACTCATATTTTTAGAATCCCTAACATTGAGTTCTTCTAAAAATGGTATTTCTGATTTGTTAACAAATGCAGAACATACAACAATAGGACCAAATACATCACCAGTTCCAACTTCATCAGAACCAATCGCAGCATAATCTTCTTTGTTTAAATGTGTTTTGATAGCGACTAGCTCATGTGTGATTTCTGCACCTTGAAGTAGGACTTTACCTGTTTTGTATCCTAAAATATCAATATCATTGTGTTTAGCATGAAAAAGCAAATAGGGATTTTTATCCTCTACTTGATGATATTGATAGACTTTATTCAGTTTTTCTAGTTCATTTTCTGTTACCGACATTGTGTAATGTTTCATGTTTCACCTCTATTATCAAGTTTCATTATACCATATTTTTATGAAAAAAGGGTGTATTATATGAGTTTTATGACAAAAACGCTAGAATTAGATCAGATTAAAGAAATAATCTTGAAATATGTAAAATCTGATTCAGCTAAAGATAAATTTAATCATCTTGAACCTTATAAAGATCTAGAAATCATCAATGCTAAGCTTGATGAAGTTTTAGATATGCTTGAACTTATTGCAAAACTTGGACGCGTACCATTTTTAGATGATTTTGATATTTATAACCTACTTTATTACGCTGAAATAAAAAGAAGATATTCAATACAAGATGTTTTATATATTAGATTATTTTTAGTGATGGAAAGAGATATTCATCTCTATTTAAAACAAAAGCAAGCGATTAACTTAAAAACAGATCATTTAGCTGAATATTTTAATAATTTATCAAATCATAAGCAAATATTAGCTTATATACAGTCTAAAATGGACGAAGATGGTGTGATCTTAGATGATGCAACACCAAAACTATTAAGCATTCGAAAAGATTTATCTCGATTTGAAAAGCAATTACAAGACAAATTACAAAAATTATTAGTTGATTATAGTAGTTATTTAAACGATCAAGTGATAGTTATCAGAAATGATCGTTTTTGTATCGGCGTTAAAGAAGGGTTTAAAAATAAAATCAAGGGTGTCGTACATGATATGTCCGCATCCAAACAAACGATTTATATCGAACCCGAGCAAACACGAACAATAACAGCGCAAATAGAAAATCTAAAAGTTAGTGAACAAAAAGAAATTGATTTTATTATTGAGCAGATAAGCGAACAAATTCAGCAGTTTTATGAGTCATTAAAACAAAATGTTGATCTATTTGTTGAGCTAGATTTAATTCATGCCAAAGCTATTTATGGACTTGATATTGATGGACATAAGCCAAATATTAATAAAGAAGGAAATATTCAATTAATTTTAGCTAAACATCCATTACTTAATCCAAAAGAAGCGGTTCCTATAAGTTTATCATTAGATAAACGCTTAAAAACTTTACTCATAACAGGTCCTAACACAGGTGGTAAGACTGTCGCATTAAAAACTTTAGGACTACTCACACTTATGACGCAAATAGGTGTATTAACACCACTTAACGAAGCAAGTCATATTGCAGTTTTTGATCAAGTGTTTGCGGATATCGGAGATGAACAATCAATTTCTCAATCGTTATCAACGTTTTCTTCACATTTAACTAAAATCATTCAAATGATTGCACAAATGAAAGATCAAACATTGGTTTTATTAGATGAGTTAGGTAGCGGTACAGATCCTAATGAAGGTGTTGCGCTTGCGATTGCTATTTTAGATGCGTTTAAGGATTTTGATGCAAGAATGATGGTGACAACCCATTATTCTGAATTGAAAAGTTATGCATATGAGCAACCTCATATGACAACGGCAAGTGTTGCTTTTGATAAACAGACATTAAAGCCGCTTTATTATCTACAAATGGGCACAACAGGTTCATCTCATGCCTTTTTGATAGCTAAAAGGTTAGGATTAAGACAAGATATTGTTGATCATGCTCTTACATTATATGAGGGTAGACAAACTGATTTAGCAAAAATGATGGAAAAGCTTAATGATGAGATGGTTGATCTTCAAAAAGAAAAAGAAATTTTAAGTTTAGAGATTCAAAAAGTCAAACAAGAAAAGAAACATTACGAACAGATAAAAACAGATTTACTTCAAAGACAAGATGAAATGATAGAAAAAGTGAAGTCGAAGGAAGAAAGTAAATGGCTGAAACTAAGAGAAGAAGCTATGGATATCATCAAAGACTTACAACAAAAAGCATCGCTTTCTAAACCCGATGTTGCAGATGTTAAATATCGTTTAAACCAAGTTGTAGATCAAGATAAGTCTTTGTTCTTTGAAGAATCTTTAAATATTGGTGATGAAGTTTTTATAACATCTTATCAACAGTATGGTAAAATAGTAGATATCAAAGATGATGAGTATAGAGTTAAATTTGGAAAGTTCGACTTGAAATTCTCAAAAACGGATTTAAAAAAAGATACACCTAAAGAAAAGACGAAATCTAAGACGATTACAAGAAAAGCTAAAAGTGAAGATGTACAACCTCAAAAACAAGGCAAATTAGAGCTTGATCTTAGAGGTTTTAGATTTGAAGAAGTAAAACCTGCGATTGATGATGCCATCGATGGAGCACTTATGTCTGGACTTACAACTTTAAGAATTATTCACGGTTTTGGGACTGGTGCAGTTAGAAAAGCGGTATATCAATATATTAAGTCAAGTCCTTACATCAAAGACCATCGTTATGGTGGTGAAGGTGAAGGTTTAAATGGTGTAACAATTGTCACATTAAAATGAAGCGAATATCTTGATTTTTTATAAAAATAATATATAATAGAAATATAAAAAATTATTAAGAAAAGAGGAAAATTTAATGATTGAATATCAAGGCGAAGCATATGAAAAAGTCGTAGGACAACAAGGTTTAGTTGTTGTGCAATACTATGCAACATGGTGTGGACCATGTAAAATGTTAAAACCAGTTTTAGAAGGATTAAGTGAAGAAATGTCAGATTCAAAATTCTATAGAGTAGACATTGATTTATTTAGAACACAAGCTATTGAAGCAGGTATTAGAAGCGTTCCAACTGTTGTATTATACAAAGATGGTGAAGAAGTTGACCGTCAAAGTGGATACCAACCAAAAGAAAGAGTAGCTGCTTGGCTTAATCAACACAAATAATTAAAGCACTTTTGTGCTTTTTTTATTACCTAAAAAATAGTATAATAGATATGGTGATAACATGGATGGTTTCTTACTCGTAGACAAACCAAAAAATATGACATCTCATGATGTCGTTTTGTCTCTAAAGAGAAGATTTAAATTTAACAAAATAGGTCATACAGGTACACTTGATCCTTTCGCAAGTGGTCTTTTAATTATGTGTATTGGTAAGGCAACGAAGCTATCTGATATGTTTTTGAATATGAATAAATCATATGAGGGAACTATAGTTTTTAATAAGCATTATGATACCTATGATACAACAGGTAAAGTTTTAGAGACAAGTCGTCAAGTTATTGATGAAGAGCAACTAAAAATTGCTGTTCATGAAATGATAAAAGCCTATGATCAATTACCACCTATGTATGCCGCTATTAAAATAGATGGTAAAAAACTTTATGAGCTTGCTAGAGAAGGAATAGAAGTAGAAAGAGAAAAAAGAGCAGTTGAAATCTTTGATTTTAAGCTTACGACACCTTTAAAAAATCTTGAAGTTGATTTTACAATTGATGTATCAAAAGGTACCTATATAAGAAGTGTAGCAGTTGATTTAGCAACAAAAATAGGAACTTATGCAGCATTAAAAGAACTTAGAAGAACAAAAATTGGTGATTATAATATAAATCAAGCCAAAAAACTAGACAATATTGCAACTAGTGATATGATTACTTTGGATACTTATTTTAAAACATATCCGAAATTAATATTAAGTCCATATTTAATTAAATTAGTCAAAAATGGTGTTTATTTAGATGAAAGACAAACAACTATGGATTCTGATTTTGTCGTCTATGATGAAAATCAGCAAATGATTGCTTTTTATCAAAAAATAAAAGACCATGTTTATAAACCAGTACTTATTTTTTAGGAGTCATTATGATAATTTACTACAATACATTTGATCAAATTGAAAATACAGAAGACTTAACGGTTACAATGGGTAATTTTGATGGTCTACATTTAGGACATCAACAACTCATTAACCGTGTTTTAAAATACAAAGACACAAAACATGCCATTATCACTTTTGATCCGCATCCATCTGAAGTTTTACGTAAACAACCTTTTAGAACATTAACTCAAAAAAGAGATAAAATAGAACTTTTTTCTAACTATCCTCTAGATTATGCATTTATCGTTAAATTTAACGAAAATTTTTCAAAACTAAAAGTTGATGAGTTTATTAATTTCTTAAAGAAAATATCCGTTAAAAGACTTGTAATAGGTAGAGATGCAAGATTCGCATACCGTGGACAAGGCACTATTGAGGATTTAAAAAAATATTTTGTTGTCGATGTTTTAAATGATCTTGTTTATAATCATACAAGAGTATCAACAACTTATATCAAAGATTTTCTACTTCAAGGCGATCTTGGTGCAGCTAGAAAACTATTAAATAGACATTATCAAATCTCAGGACACGTTGTGCATGGACACAAGATAGGTAGAGTCATAGGTTTTCCAACGGCTAATGTTGATTATGACAACTATTTTTTACCTAAGAATGGCGTTTATTACGTTAAAGTCTTAGTTAAAGACCATTGGCATCATGCGATGGCTAATATAGGAAATAATCCTACACTAAATTATAGTTATGAAAAACGTTTAGAAATTAATATCCTAGATTTTAGTGAAGATATATATGGTGAAAAAATAATCATCACTTTTATGCACTTTTTAAGACCAGAATATAAATTCGGATCTAAAAATGCATTAATCAATCAACTTAAAAAAGATGAAGAAACGGTTCGGACGCTATCAAATCCATAAAAATATGCTATAATATCCATATAGAAATGAGGTGCTGTTATGAAAATGATTATTGCGATTGTGTCAAATGATGATGCAAACAAAGTACAAAAAGCATTAGTAAAAGAAAAATTCTTTTCTACAAGATTGTCTTCAACAGGTGGTTTCCTACGTGCTGGTAATGTCACTTTTATGATTGGTGTGAATGACGAAAAAGTTCCGCAAGCATTAGAAGTTATTGAAGCTCATTCAAAGAAACGCACAAAATTAGTTCCAAACACTATTGTTAATGAATTTGGTTCATTTTCATCCCTTCCAATAGAAGTAGAAGTTGGTGGAGCAACAGTATTTGTCATTAATGTTGATCAATTCGTTAAAATTTAGTATGTATGTTGCATTTTTATAAAAAAATGTTACAATAATAAAGGCGGTAACAAGGTATCGGGACAGCCGACCCATACTTTAGTTATTCGAAGGAGGAAACTAAAATGGCATTAACAAAAATCGAAAAACAAGAAATCATCAAAGCTTATGCAACTAAAGAGAAAGACACTGGTTCACCAGAAGTTCAAATTGCTGTATTATCTGCAGAAATTAACTCTTTAAATGGACACTTACAACAACACATTCATGATTTCCACTCTCGTCGTGGTTTATACATGATGATTGGTAAAAGACGTCGTTTGTTAAACTATCTTCGTCATAAAGACGTTGAACGTTATCAAACATTAATTCAAAAACTAGGATTACGTCGATAAAAGGATTGCGAAAGCAATCTTTTTTTTACCTATTTTGGTGATTTGTTATGAAAATAGTGAAAATTATGGTATGATATATAAGGTTAAATAATAATAAAATTATATGAGAAAACATATAAAATGAAGGAGATTTTATATTATGAACAAAAAAGTATTTGAAACAAAACTAGGCGGTAGAGTGCTTAGTGTTGAGATTGGAGAAGTTGCCAAACAAGCAAACGGTGCAGCTTTTATCAATTATGGTGACTCTACAGTATTAAGTGTCGTTACTGCTAAAACAGAACCGTCACCAATGGATTTTTTCCCATTAATGGTGATTTACCAAGAAAAGCTTTATGCTGGTGGTAAGATTCCTGGGGGATTTTTAAGAAGAGAAGGTAGACCTTCTGAACATGAAACATTAACATCAAGATTAATTGATAGACCACTTAGACCAATGTTTCCTGAAGGATTTAAAAATGATGTACAAATTATCAACACAGTGTTATCAAGTGATCCAGAAGCATCATCTGAGATGGCTTCATTATTTGGTTCATCACTTGTGTTAGGTATTTCTAATATTCCATTTAATGGCCCTGTTGCTGGTGTAACAGTAGGTTTAATCGATAAAGAATTTATCGTTAACCCAACACCTGAACAAATGGAAAAGAGTGAAATTGACTTAATCGTTGCTGGTACAAAAGATGCAATCAATATGGTTGAAGCTGGTGCAAAACAAGTTGATGAAGACACAATTTTAGAAGCGATTTTATTTGCTCATGAGCAAATTAAAGCACTTGTTAAATTCCAAGAAGAAATTATTGCAGAAATCAAACCAGAAAAAATGGATTTTGAAGTATTTGAAATTGACAAAGACGTTGAAAAAGCTGTTCATGAATTTAGCTATGATCGTTTAATTAAAGCAGTATCTATTTTTGACAAATTAGAAAGATATCATGCAATTGATCAAATTAAAGAAGAAACTGTTGATAAATTTAGTGAAAAATCATTTTTCAATGAAATTGATGGTGTTAAAGTATTTGATGAAAAAGCACATAAAAATTATGTTCAACAAGTTAAAACTGTTGTTGATCAAATCGTAACAAAAGAATTAAGACGTTTAATTACAGAAGATAAGGTGCGTCCTGACGGCCGTAAAGTTGATGAAATTAGACCTTTATCATCTAGAATAGATATTTTAAAACGTACACATGGTTCTGCATTATTCACAAGAGGCCAAACTCAAGCTTTAGGTGTTGTAACACTTGGAGCATTAGGTGAAAACCAAATTATTGATGGTCTTGGATTAGAAGAATCAAAACGTTTTATGCTACATTACAACTTCCCACCATTTAGTGTTGGTGAAACAGGACGTTATGGTTTTGTTGGAAGAAGAGAAGTTGGTCATGGAGCATTAGGTGAACGTGCATTACTACAAGTTTTACCTGATGAAGAAGAATTCCCATATACAATTAGAGTTGTATCAGAAATATTAGAATCAAATGGTTCATCATCACAAGCAACAATTTGTGCTGGATCGATGGCATTAATGGCTGCTGGTGTCCCTTTAAAAGCTCCAGTTGCTGGTATTGCGATGGGTCTAATCATGGATGGTAAAAATTACACCATCTTAAGTGATATCCAAGGTATGGAAGATCATGAAGGCGATATGGACTTTAAAGTTGCTGGTACTAAAACTGGTATTACAGCACTTCAAATGGATATTAAGATTTTAGGAATCACTAAAGAAATCTTAAAAGAAGCATTAGAACAAGCTAGATTATCAAGATTACATATCTTAGATCATATGGAACAAATCATTAATGAACCAAGAAAAGAATTATCAGCATATGCTCCAAAAGTTAAGATGATCAGAATTAATCCTGATAAGATTAGAGACGTTATTGGTGCTGGTGGTAAGATTATTTCTCAAATTATTGAAGATAACAATCAAGTTAAGATTGATATCGAACAAGATGGTAGAGTATTCTTAATGCATACTGAATCAACTTGGATTGAATCAGCTGCAGCATATATCCAAAACTTAGTTAGAGAAGCTGAAGTTGGTAAAATCTATGAAGGTAAAGTTACACGCGTTGAAAAATTCGGATGTTTCGTTCAAATTTGGCCAGGTGCTGAGGGATTAGTACATATTTCAAGACTTGCTAAAGAACGTGTAGAAAAAACAGAAGATGTTGTATCAGTAGGCGATATTATCTTAGTTAAATGTATCGGTATCGATGATAAAGGACGTATTGATTTATCAAGAAAAGATGCACTTAAATAATATTGAGTAATAAAAATTAATATGATAAAATAATTGATGTCAATGGAAGGTGACCGAGCTTACTTAGGTAGGTTAGGAAAGTCCATGCTAGCACATTCTGAGATGAATGTAGTGTTTGTGCCTAAGGAAACCATAACTTAGGGTACATCTACGGATGTAACGGCGTTTGATGATCTAAGGCTTAGGCTATGATCTTAAAACACAACGTGCCACAGAAACGAGTTACTTAGAAATAAGTAGATGAAACGCGGTAAACCCCTCAAGCTAGCAACCCAAATTTGGTAGGGGCATGTATGAACGCAAACTAAAGCGAACATACGCTACAATGTAGAGATAAATGGTCACACCCTTTATAAGGGCTACAGAACATGGCTTATGCACATTGACATTTTTAAAGGTCCTTTTATAAGGACCTTTTCTTTTTAATAATAATCATGTTACAATAGATTTTAGAAAGTGGTGATGTTATGGATATCGCAGCAATCCTGATTTTAATCTTTATCTTGATTTTGGTGAATGGATTTTTTGCCGCAAGCGAAATGGCTTTGGTTTCCCTAAATCGATCAAAGATGAAGAGTTTAGCAGATAATCATCAAAAAAAAGCGAAATTAGTATTAAAAGTAACTTCAGATTCAACGAGATATTTATCTACGATTCAAGTTGCGATAACACTTGCAGGATTTATGTCAAGTGCACTTGCTGGAGCTAGATTATCATCAAGTTTTATTTTATTTTTATCAAACTTAGGTATTGATATAAGCGTGAGTGTTGCTGTTATTATCATTACATTGATATTATCATACGTTACTTTAGTTTTAGGTGAGTTAGTTCCTAAAAAACTAGCATTATCTAATCCAAATAAATTTGCATTATTTTCAGTATATGTTGTTTATATTGTTATGATCATTACAAGACCTTTTGTTTGGTTACTATCTATTTCTACATCATTTGTCCTAAAAATATTTGGGAAGAAAATTGATCAAGGTGATGATTCAATATCAGAAGAAGATATTAGACAACTCATTATGTTAGGTCAGATTCAAGGTCTTTATAAAGACCAAGAAAGACGGATGTTAGAAAATATTTTTAGATTTGATGATGTAAAAGCTGATATGATTAAAACACCAAGGACTAAAGTCTATGGTGTAGATATTCATATGGATAAAGATCAAATGCTTAAAAGTATCATCGAAACGAAACTTTCTAGAGTCATTGTTTTTGATGTTGATTTGGATCACATCTTAGGAATTATCCATGTCAAAGATGTCATACCACTGATCATTGATCATCCTGATTTAGATTTTGATATCAAAGAGATTATAAGAGATCCTTTATATGTACCTATGGATATTAAGATCAATAAATTATTTAAAAACATGCAAAATACAAATCATCAAATGGCATTACTTGTTGATGATCATGGCGGTTTTGAAGGCATAGTTACGCTAGAAGATATGCTTGAAGAGATTGTCGGAGAAATTTATGATGAGCACGATAAACTCCCAGAACTCATCAAAAAAGTCTATAAACAAACGTATCTAGTCCAAGGAGATATACCGATACATGATTTAAATAACTATTTAAAACTAAGTCTTGATGAAACTTCAAAACATTATCATTCACTAAGTGGATTATACATTTATTTATTAGGGCATGTTCCTCAAAAAGATGAACAAAAAGCCATCCATCATCAAAATGTTATCCTAAATATAAATGAGCTAGATGAGACTTTTATTAAGACAATTGAACTCACCATAAAGGCTAAGAAGTAAGCCAAGTTAAAAAATAGACAAAATGGCTTCATTATGGTATAATAGTTGTAGTTAAAACTAGGAGGAAATAAAATATGAAAGTAAATTTGAGAACTAGATCACTCAATGAAGTGAGAAAGGAAAGAATGATTCCTGGTGTAATGTATGGAAAATCTATTGAATCTACATCGATAGAAGTTGATGAAAAAGCATTTAAAGAAGCACTTGCTGAATATGGTAAATCAATGACTTTTAAAGTAACATTAGATGGTAAAAAACATAATGTATACATAAAAAGCGTTCAATCTAACATATTAAAGCCACAAGATATCATTCATTTTGAATTACATAGAATTGCGAAAGATGAAACAGTATCCGCACAAATTCCTGTTGTAGTTCATGGTAAAGAAATATTAGAAAAGAGCAGATTATATGTACAATTAGTCTTACAAGACATTCATTGTGAGTATGCACCTGGTTCAGGTATTCAACATTTTGAATTTGATGCATCTGAGATGGAAATGGATCAAGCAGTACATGTTAAAGATATTGAAGTTCCAAAAGGTATTACCATTCATGAAGATCCAGAACACATTGTTTTTATCGTGAAAGAATCTCGTGAAACTATAGAAGAGGAAGAAACGGAAACTGAAGAAGCTGTTGAAGGCGAAGAAGTTACGGAAGAAACAGTAGAATAATATTTAAAAATGGTAGTGATTTTTTAATCACTACCTCTTTTTTATGTTAAAATATTTATGGGTGAAAAAGATGAAAATAAATGCGAATCAAGTTGAATTAAATTATGAAGTTTATGGCCAAGGTGAGCCATTAATTTTACTGCATGGCAATCAAGAAGATATGCATATTTTTGATGAATTAATTCAATCAATTAAAGACGAGTTTACAATTTATACCATTGACAGTAGAAATCATGGAAAAAGCAGTAAAAGCATCCATTTTTCATATGACGATATGACACAAGATGTCTATCAATTCATACGTACACTAAAAATAAATAAACCACATATATTAGGATTTAGTGATGGTGGGATTATTGGACTTAAACTTGCAATATTCGCTCCAAATTTAATGAATAAACTAATTGTTTGCGGCAGCAATTATAAGCCGAAAGGATTAACAAAACAAGTTAGAAAAGAGTTTAAAATTGAGTATAAACAATATCAGTCTCCATTTATCAAACTGATGTTAAAAGAACCTAAGATAAAGAAAAAGGATTTAAAAAATATTTTAAATCCAGTGCTTATCGTTGTGGGTAGTAATGATTGTATCAAAGAAAAACATACATTAAAAATGCATCATTTCTTAAAACATTCAAACCTAAAAGTTATAGAAGATCATACACATGATAGTTATATAGTTCACCAAGATTTATTGAAACCTGATATCATCAATTTTTTAAAAAAATAAACGCATCCGAAGATGCGTTTTGTTATATTAAAAGATAGATAAAGCCCTTAGAATGATAAATGTGATGTATGAAACATAGATTAAAATCATAATGACACCTTCAAATCGAGATAACCTACTTTTTGTCATACCTAAGATAACTACAAATGAAGTTACACCAATTAAGATGATCATATCCATTAAGACATCTTGATTTAATCCAAGTGGTACAATAACACCAGATAGTCCAACAATAAATAAGATATTAAAGATATTAGATCCAATAACATTCCCTAGTGCAATATCAGCTTCACCTTTTTTAGCTGCCATTGCAGAAGTGACTAATTCTGGAAGTGAAGTCCCAAGTGCAACAATACTTAAACCCACAAGGGTAGTTGCTTTAGTGACAGTCATACCAAAGGAGGTCGTTAGAAGCTCGATTGCGATGAACTCAGCACCTTCAGTGACTAAGAAACCACCAATAGAAACTCCAGCAATACCGATGATTAATAAAATAGTTGCTTTTTTAATATCAACAAATGGAATATGTTCTTCAGTCATATCTTTATCAGATGTAATCATCAAATACATATATAATCCAAATGCTATGAGTAAAACAATCGCCTCCCACCATACGATCTTATAATCTGATTGAAAGAAATAAGCTAGAAATGTTAATAACAAAGTGGTTGCTATAAGAAAAGGAAATTCCTTTTTTCTCATTGATTTTTTAACAATAACAGGCATAATTAGAGCACTTACACCTAATATAAGTGTTATATTAGCCATGTTCGAACCAATCACGTTACCCATTGCAATATCTGCAGTTAATCCTTGTGATTTAGCAGATATTGATGCAGCAAAACTAACAGCAAGTTCTGGTAGTGATGTTCCAAAAGCAACTAATGTTAAACCAATGATTAAAGGTGATATTCTAAACTTTCTAGCAATTGAACTAGATGAGACAATAAAAAAATCTGCACCTTTAATGAGCATGATAAACCCGACAATTAAAAATAATACATTTAAAGCAATTTGCATAAGATACCTCTCCTTAGATGTTATTTTTCTTGATGTTTTAAAAATAAAAACCATCAAGACAAAAAAGTCTTGAAGGTCTCGTTACAAGGAATCCTTGAAATTAGCCGGGCATCTGCCGTATTGACGACTAATTTAGAGTTAACTACTCCCCTTCACTTATTTATTTTAGCATAAATAAAATAAATCGCAACAATATTATATATAATATTTGATGGTAAGGCTATCATCATTGACTTTTTAGCAAAAACATAGTATGATATTCTCATAACGATTTCACGGAGGAATCAAAACAAAAGATGGAAGATTGCAGTAGTAGGATCGAGGATCCAATATATCAGAGTAACAAAGACATTAAACATAATCCTTTTTTTGGTGTCTTTTTTTGTTGTATAAGAGGTAAAAGCTTATGTTGATATCAGTAATCACTATTGTTCTTATTATCATTTTAACGGCGATATTTAGTGCATCTGAGGTTGCATTAGTAGTTGTCAGTGACGCTAAAGTCAATGAAGATGTATTAAATGATAATAAAAAAGCATTAAAGATTCAAAAATTTACTAATGATTCAAAAAGATATCTTTTATCGATTCAAATTATGATAACAATTTTAACACTTATTAATGGAGCTATCGCATTAGATGCATTTCATACAAGTGTTATGAACATATTTAACAATTTAGCTTGGCTAAATCCAATCGCTATGTTTGTGATTCTTTTTCTATTGTTATTTTTTCAGCTCGTATTTGCTAGATTAATCCCTAGAAGATTAGCTAACAAACATACAGATGCTATTGCGTATCAAACTATTGGATTTATTCAACTGATTTATGTAATTTTATTACCGATTACTTGGTTAATGAATAAAGCATCAATGATGTTTGGAAGATTATTCGCACTTAAACCTGAAGAAGGTGAAAGAAGAATGACTGAAGAAGAAATCAGAACCATCGTCGAAGTAAGCTCGAAATCAGGTAATATTGATGAAGACGAGTCAGAAATGATCCAAAACATCTTTGATTTTAGTGATACAATAGTCGAAGAAATTATGACACATAGAACTGAGATATCAGCTTTAAATATAAAATCAACGAGAAAACAAATCATAGAATACGTTCAAAATGAAAGATTCACTCGTTTTCCTGTCTATGATAAAGATATCGATCATATCGTTGGAACAATACATGTAAAAGATTTACTTAAGTATTTAGATAACCAAGAAGAAAAATTCTCACTAAAAACATTACTTAGAGAACCATATTTTGTACCGGACAGTAAAAAGACGAGTGAATTATTTAAAGAAATGCAGCAACAAAAAAATCATATCGCAATCGTATTAGATGAGTATGGTGGTACAGCAGGTATCGTAACCATAGAAGATTTAATTGAAGAAATTGTAGGTAATATTTTTGATGAATATGATGAAGATGAAGAAGAAATCAAACAAATTGATGATCAAACATATGAAATTGATGGACTTACGAATATCGATGATGTTGAAGATGAAATAGAAGCAGCACTTCCTGTAGAAGATTTTGACACCATTGGTGGCTTTATCTTAGGACAATTAGGAAGATTTCCTGAAAAAGATGAAAAAGTAAAATTCGAATATAATAAATTTACATTTGAAGTATTAGAAACAAACGAAAATGTCATTTCAAAAGTAAAAGTGACTAAACCTGCTATATTACTTGAAGAGGATGAAAAAGACGTATGACACAGACAGATTGGATACAGATTGGTATATTGATGGGATTGATTTTATTATCAGCATTTTTCTCATCAACAGAAACTGCATTTTCATCAGTCAATAAGATAAAATTAAAAGCGATGATTCAAAATGGCCATAAAAGAGCCAAAAGAACGCTAGATTATTCTGAAAGATTTGAAGAAATTATTACAACCATATTAATTGGTAATAATATCGCAAATATATTATCAGCATCGATTGCTACTGTGTTTTTTGTAAGACACTGGGGTGATATTGGTGTAACACTGTCAACAGCGGTGATGACGACATTAATATTAATATTTGGTGAAATTGCACCAAAAAGTTTTGCAAAAAAAGTTCCTGAGAAATATGCCCTTACAATGACTCCCGTCTTATGGTTTTTCCTTATGATTTTAAAACCATTTTCGATTATTTTTGGAGGCATTCAAAAAGGTTTAAATAAACTATTTACATTTAAAGAAGAGCCTACTATTACTGAGGAAGAACTCTTGACTTATGTGAGTGAAGCTCAACAAGAAGGTGGCATCAACGAAAACGAAGAAGAACTTATTAAAAGTGTTATTGACTTTGATGATTTAATTATAGAAGAAATATTTACACCGAGAGTTGATGTGATTGCTGTTTCAGAGTTTGATGATATTGATAAGATACGTATTGCGTTTAAACATTCAGGATTTTCAAGATTACCGGTTTACGACACAGGTATTGACCACATTATTGGTGTGATTAATCATAAAGATTTCTATAATTTAGTCTTACTTGAAAAACAACCTCTAGATTCGATTATTAAACCTCCAGTATTCGTAACTGAATATATGAAAGTAACAAACCTTTTAGGCTTATTACAAGAAACTAAATCGCATATGGCGATTGTTAAAGATGAGTTTGGTGGTACTTTAGGGATCGTTACAATGGAAGATATTTTAGAAGAACTTGTTGGTGAGATTTGGGATGAACATGATGAAATTATTGAACAAATCGTTCAAATTAACGAGTTGAAGTATCGTGTTAAAGGTAATGCAGAACTTGATTTACTATTTGACAAACTTTCAATGACTGATGAACTAGATGTATCAACAGTCAATGGTTGGATCTTAGATGAAATGGGAAAAATCCCCTTCATAGGAGATTCATTCCAATATAAAAACTTACTTGTAACAATTACAAGCGCAGATACAAAAAGAGTATTAGAAGCAGTTATTGAAATACAAAACATTGAAGAAGAACTTACAGAAGAAGTGTCATAGTGCACTTTTTTTTTGCATAAAAAAAGGACATTCGATAGAATATCCTTTTCATTTTTGTTAGCTTATTTTACTGAGTCGCCAGCAAAACCAAACAATAAGTCAAATGTTTCGAAATAGCTGTCAGTTGTAATAGTTACACCAGTAACACTTGGTTCACCATTCATAGTCCAACCATTTTCTAAAATATGATCAGTAAGTAATTCAGCTTGTTCAAACCACTCAAGAGTAGCTCCGCCTCTTTCAACCATACCATAATCAAAACCTAATTCTTGTTTAGATTTAGCATTCCATGTGAATACGCCTTCTTCAACTTTAGCTTGTAATGTGTCTAATACTAAGTCAGTCATATTACCTTTAGCATCAACTGTTAATGTAGCATATACAACATTTGGTGTACCGTTGCTGTGATGAATTGGTAAGTATGCTTGGAATTCACCTTTTTTAGCTAATTCTAATGCATCAGCTGCTAATTTAGTGTACTCGCCATCTTTCATAGTAACACCAGTAATGTTAGTGATGTATTTATCATTATCAGATTCTACTGAATCAACACCATTTTCTAACATGTAGTCTTCGATAAGTTCTGCTTGAACATACCATTCAGCTACTGCGCCACCTTTTTCAACCATGCCATAGTCATCACCAAGTTCTTTTTTGGTTTTAGCATTCCAAGTGAAAACACCTTCTTCACTCTTAGTTGATTGTAATGCATCAATATAGTATCCTACAATTTTACCTTTTTCGATAGTAACTGATACTGAAGTTACCATAGGTGTTCCATTTGAATGTTCGTGAATGTCAAATGCAACAAATTCGCCGTCTACTTTGTACTCTGATGAGTTACATGCAAAAAGCGTGAACGTAGCTACCGCTAAAACTAGCAGTAAAAATACTTTTTTCATTATTCATTTCCTCCTAATGTATTGTTTATCTACACGTTAATTATAACAAATATGTCAACGCATTTGCAATCTTTTATATGAATAATTTTCGTAAAAGCGTTTTACTAGTTTAAATACATAAAAAAGTAAAGTAAATTAAATAAATATACTTTTATTACATCAATAAAAATGATACAATAATTAAGCGGAAAGGTATGTGAATTATGGATAACAAATTAAATGAACGACAAAAGAAAATTCGAAACTTTTCAATTATCGCACATATAGACCATGGCAAGTCTACACTTGCAGATCGTATATTGCAAAAAACAGATACAGTAACTGATAGAGAAATGAAAGCTCAACTTCTAGATTCTATGGATTTAGAAAGAGAACGAGGGATTACTATCAAATTAAATGCTGTTGAAGTTTTATATAAAGCAAAAGATGGTATTGAGTATATCATGCATCTTATTGATACGCCAGGTCATGTCGATTTTACATATGAAGTTTCAAGATCTCTAGCAGCTTGTGAAGGTGCTGTTTTAGTCGTAGATGCAGCTCAAGGTATTGAAGCACAAACACTTGCTAATGTTTATTTAGCGATCGATAATGATTTAGAAATCATACCTGTTATTAATAAAATAGATCTTCCAAGTGCTGATCCTAAAAAAGTCATTACTGAAATTGAAGATATCATTGGTATACCAGCACAAGATGCAGTGCTAGCTTCAGCTAAAGAAGGTATAGGTATTGAAGATATATTAGAAAGAATTGTCAAAGATGTACCTGCTCCAAGTGGTGATCAACATGCTGCTTTGCAGGCATTAGTCTTTGATTCAGTCTTTGATCCTTATAAAGGCGTTATTCCATCTATTAGAGTGATTAACGGAACGATTAAAAAAGGTGATGTGATTGAGTTTATGAACTCAAAAGCTAAGTATGAAGTCATTGAAGTTGGTGTTCATACGCCTAAAATTGTAAAAAGAGATATCTTAGGTCCTGGTGATGTTGGATATTTAACAGCATCCATTAAAGATATTAATACGGTGGGTGTTGGTGATACAGTGACACATGCTCATAAAAGAGCTTTAACACCACTACCTGGTTATCGTAAAATGAATTCAGTTGTTTTTTGTGGATTATATCCAATTGATTCAGAAAAATATAATGATTTAAAAGACGCATTAGAAAAATTAAAATTAAATGACGCATCCTTAATTTATGAACCAGAAACATCTCAAGCGTTAGGCTTTGGATTTAGAACTGGATTCTTAGGGTTACTTCATATGGAAATTGTACAAGAACGTATTAGTAGAGAATTTGGTATAGAACTGATTGCGACTGCGCCATCAGTAATCTATCATGTACATTTAACAGATGGCAAAATGATCACCATTGATAATCCATCAATGCTTCCAGATCCTCAAGTTGTCGATTTTATTGAAGAACCTTATGTAAAAGCTACTATTATGACTCCAAAAGATTATGTAGGTCCTGTTATGGAAATTTGCCAAAAGAAACGTGGTGTATTTGGTGATTTAAAATATGTTGACGCAAATCGAGTAAGTATTACTTATGACCTACCTTTATCTGAAATCGTTTATGACTTTTTCGATAAATTAAAATCATCGACTAAAGGTTATGCATCATTTGATTATGAAATGTCAGGATATAAACAATCAAGACTTCAAAAAATGGATATATTATTAAATGGTGAGGTTGTTGATGCACTATCATTAATTGTTCATCGTGATTTTGCCTATAATAGAGGAAAAAATATTTGCGAACGTATGGTTGATCTTATTCCAAGACAAATGTTTGAAATTCCAGTTCAAGCATCTCTAGGTAACAAAGTTATCGCTAGAACAACCATTAAAGCTATGCGTAAAGACGTTTTAGCAAAATGCTATGGTGGCGATATCACGCGTAAGAAGAAACTTCTTCAAAAACAAAAAGAAGGTAAGAAGAAAATGAAATCTGTAGGTAGAGTTGATGTACCTCAAGAAGCATTTATGGCTATTTTATCTAATAGTGATGAGTAATTTCTCATCACTTTTATTTTTAATAAGTCGTTATTTACGGTATAATAAAGATACGGAAAGAAGTGATTAAATGAAGGGTTTGTATATTCATATACCTTTTTGCGAGTATATCTGTCATTATTGTGACTTTGTAAAAAGAGTTCCTAAAAATAAAGATATGGTAGATACTTACATAAAAGCCTTAGTAAACGAAATAAACACATATAAAGAACACTTTGATACCATTGAAACAATCTATATTGGTGGGGGAACACCAAGTATGCTTGATCCTGCTCAATTAAGCTATTTGCTTTCCCGTTTAAAAGACATACATCCAAAAGAATTTTCGATTGAGGTTAATCCAGAAAGCTATACTGAAGAAAAAGGTTTAGTTTTTAAAAAATATGGAATTAACCGCATTAGTTTAGGTGTTCAAACATTTAATCAAGAACTTCTTCATTACTTAAATAGAGGTCATACAAACGAACATGTCTTTTCTGTCATTAATCACTTAAAATCAATTGGTTTTGACAATATTAGCGTTGATTTGATTTATGCAATCCCAAAACAAACGCTTGATGATCTATATTACGATTTGAAAATGATCGAAAAATTAGATATTAATCACGTGTCTTGTTATTCATTAATTTTAGAAGAAAAAACTTACTTTTATCACCAGTATATAAGAGGTAATTTCAAACAAGTTGATGAAGACATTGAAGCAAGCATGTATAAAATAGTGATTGATACACTAAAAAAACAAGGTTTTGAGCATTATGAAATTTCTAATTTTGCAAAAGATAAGAAATATTCATATCACAATCTAATATATTGGACATTAGGTGAATATATTGGTTGTGGACTTGGAGCTCATGGCTTTATTGATGGTCATAGAACATATAATGAGAAAGCATTACCTAAATATTTAGATCATTTTTTAAATGAGAAAACTTATCAAGAAAAAGAAGTTTTACTTCAAGATGAATTAATTTTTGGTCTAAGAAAAATAGAAGGTGTCAATATCAAATATTTAGAAGATAAATATGATGTGAAATTGATGAACGTTTATCCAAAACTACAAGAAAAAATTGATATTGGACTTGTAGAAATTAAAGATGGGTATTTAAAACTTACAAATCAGGGCTTGTTTCTAGGTAATCAAGTATTTATGGTGTTCATATGAAATATTTATTAAAAGACTTTGAATATTATTTAAGAAAAGAAAAAGGTTCATCAAAAAACACAATAGAGGCATATAAAAGAGATTTAGAACAATATCAAATGTTTCTAGAAAAATACCATCAAATCAAAAAGCCGAAACAAATTACTGTTAAGCACATTGATGGATACTTAAAAAGTATTCATAAGAAAGTTAGCAGTAAAACAGTTGCTAGAAAATTAACGTCTATTAAAAGCTTTCATCACTTTCTAGTGTTAGAAAGAGAAGTTGATGAAGATATTACAAAAAACTTCACAACACCTAAAACTCAAAAATCGTTACCTAAAGTTTTATCTGTTGATCAAGTGGTAAAACTTTTAGAAGAGGTTGACAAACAAACGGATTTAGGTCTTAGAAACAAAGCATTACTTGAACTGATTTATGGATCAGGTTTAAGAGTCAGTGAACTTTTAGATATTGAAATAGAAGACATTCACTTAAATCAAGGTTATGTTATTGTTCATGGTAAGGGCTCAAAAGATAGAATGGTTCCAATTTCTGATATGGCAAGTATAGCCCTTAGAAATTATATGATCCATTCAAGAGAACAACTTGTTAAAGATCGAAAAGAAACGCATTTGTTTTTAAATCAATTAGGCACAAGGCTTTCAAGACAAGGATTTTTTAAGGTTTTAAAGAAACTTGCATTAGATGCTGGTATAGACTCAGAATGTTCGCCACACACGCTTAGACACTCGTTTGCGACTCATTTATTAGAAAATGGTATGGACTTAAGGAGTTTACAAATGTTGCTGGGACATGAGGATATATCAACCACACAGATTTATACACATATTAGTCAAAAAAGAATTAAAGAAATATATCAAAAAGCACATCCACGTGCAAAGGAGGAATCATAATGTATAAAAGAATATTTTTAATTGTATTAGATAGTTTAGGGATTGGAGAAGCACCAGATGCAAAAGATTACAATGATGTTGGTGCAAACACGATTGGCCATATCGCTGAACGCATGGATTTAGATATACCAAACATGAAAAATTTAGGATACGGGAACATAGCACCAATCAAGAATGTTGATCCTGTAGATAAACCAAAAGCATTTTTTACAAAAATCCAAGAAGCATCTTTAGGAAAAGATACAATGACTGGACATTGGGAAATGATGGGGATGTATATTACAAAACCTTTCCAAACATTCACAGATACAGGTTTTCCTAAAGAACTGATTGATGAATTAGAAGCAAAAACTGGACGTAAAGTTATTGGTAATATCTCTGCATCTGGTACTGAAATTATTAAAGAACTTGGTGAAGCACATGTAAAAACAGGTGATTTAATTGTCTATACTTCTGCAGATTCAGTTTTACAAATTGCGATGCATGAAGAAGTTATTCCAATTGAAGAGCAATATCGCATTTGTGAAATCGCAAGAGAAATCACAATGAAACCAGAATGGAAAGTTGGTAGAGTTATTGCCAGACCATTTTTAGGTACAAATAAAGATAATTTTAAACGTACATCAAACCGTCATGATTATGCTTTAAAACCACATGAAAAAACAGCTTTAAATTTCTTAAGTGAATCAGGCTATGATGTCATAGCACTAGGTAAAATCAATGATATTTTTGATGGCTATGGTATTACCGAATTTAGTAAAACAGTCAGCAATGATGATGGTATGAAACAAATCACAGAATATGCTGATAAAGAATTTACTGGATTATGCTTTTTAAATCTAGTAGACTTTGATGCATTATATGGACATAGAAGAGATCCAATTGGCTATGGTAAAGCTATTGAAGCATTTGATAGACAACTACCATTATTTTTAGATAAACTGCATGATGATGATTTAGTAATGATTACTGCAGATCATGGCAATGATCCAATCCATCATGGAACTGATCATACTAGAGAATATGTTCCTTTATTGGTTTATACAAAGAAATATAGCGAGGGTAAGAAATTGCCATTACTTAAAACATTCGCAGATATTGGTTATAGTATAACCGCAAACTTTAAAGCAGAAAATCCTAAAAATGGACAATCTTTCTTAAAGTATTTAGGTGATAAATAATGTGGACCTGGATAAAAGAATTAGAACCAGAATTTTTAATTATATTCATAGGTCTTATCCTTGCAGTAATAATTAATATCGCGATTTGGATTAAGACAAGTAGAACCTTAAATTTAATTGATAAACGTGCACTAACACTTAAAGAAGACTTAGTGATAAGAGATGATAAGAAAGTCATTGACATCTTAATTTCTAACACAACTTTTATTAGTGTGAAGGTTGCAGCAATCGGTTATATTTATCAAAAAAATCTATTACCAATTAGTGAAGAAGTTACAGAAATTTCACCACGAGATTCTGAAAAAACATCTGTAGAAATTGATGCGTTAAGAGCTTACTTAATTGATGAAAAAATGAAAGTAAAAAGACTTAAATTATATGTTGAAGATACACTTGGAAGACGTTCAATTCAAAGAGCAAAAGATACATATAGAGCATTAAAAAAGATGATTAAAGAAGAGAAAAAAGCTATCAAAAAAGCAGCTAAAATTAAACGATCTGAGACCGGAAAATATAATTTTATCGAGCGTGTAGGATTAATATTTAAATTCATATTTAGTCCAATTTCGAAATTAAATTACATCATAAAAACCGGATTAAACAAACGCTTGAAAGAACGTGAAAGTAGATTAGTCATTAAGAAAAAAGAGCGCGATCATAAAGAGTTTTTAAAATCGATAGCTGAAGAAGATCGTAGAGAAAAAGACTTAAGTGATGTAGAAAAACGTATTGAAAAAGAGCGTGCTGAACTTGAACATTTACAAGCAGAAAAGAAAAAAGAAGCTGAGCTTGAGAAGCAAAAATTAGAACAAAAGCTTAAGAAAATTGAGAAAGAAAAAGCTCAGATTGAAGCAGAAAAAATCGAAGAAAACAATGTTGAATCTAGTGAAATTGTTGATGAAAACGAAGTGAAAATGGATGAAAATATTGCTGAACAAGATGTCCAAATTGAAGAAAAAACAGAAGAAAAAGTAGAAGATAAGACAGAAAAAATTGAAGAAAATGTTGATAAGGAAGTTGAAAAACCAGTTAAAAAAACAACAAAAAAGAAGACAAATTCTCAAAAATAATCATAAAAAAAGGCCGATATCCAACTTGGATATCGGCTATTATTTTTGTAATTTAATCATTATATTTATGATCAAATAAATTCTTTAAATAAGATAAAAGTAGAGACAACAATGCAATAAGTGGTGCTAAAATACCTAAATTAAAACTGAGTAATCCTAATGTTTCACGCTCATAGTTTTTTGGATCTAGAAATGGATAAATGTATCTAGCACTAACAAAGTCAGTCACTATAGATTCGATGTAATCTCCAAATAAAGGCTCTATAATTGTATACACACTAACTAAGAACAAGAGTGGATAAATGAGAGAAATCCAGAATTTTTTTACATCCAAGTGTTGTCTAAAAAATACAAAATAAAAGATGATATAAAGTATAGGATTAATGGTGTGAAGTACATGTTGAATGAAATCAACTTGAGTCATATATGGTACTAAAATTACATGGAATATGAGAGCTGTTATTGAAATATTAACTAGCGAAATAAATGCAAAATATGGATAAAACTTCTTATCATTTTTTTTAAAAATAAAGAGAAGTACAGCAATCGTAATTAATAAATTTGACTGTGTAGTAAAGTATAAGAATGTCACAAACATTGTTCCTAAAAAGTTATCTGATTGGATTGCTCTAAGTATTTCTAGCGCGATACCAAGAAGTCCAAACATAAGAACAATGATCGAAAAAGATATCTTTATTTTATCATTTTTTATAAATTCGATCACAATAAATCACCCTTAAAAATGAGAAGAAATTTCTTCTAAATCACTCGTTAATCCTAGAGTAAGAATTAATCTTATTCTAGCTTTTTGTGCATTTAAATTATGTGTAAATATAACACCGAGTGTTCTAAGATGATGTCCACCACCATCATAACCATAGTTATCAAGAACTCTGCCTTTTGGACATCTAGATGTTAGAACAACTGGAATATTATGATCGATTGCATTTTTTATACCAGCTACCATTTGTGGTGGCACATTGCCACGACCCAATGCTTCGATAACTATACCCTTAACTCCCCTTTCAATTAGAAAGTTTAGTATAAGTGAACTTGTGCCTGCAGCTACTTTCACAATTTCTACAGAATTTTCAATATTTTCTGGTTTTATAATTTTTCTAAAATCAGGAGCTTTTCTAGTATATATAACGTTTTCTTGTTCAACTATACCAATTGGTCCAAACTCTAAAGATTTAAAAGTATCTAGTGATAGTGTATGTGATTTGGTTACTTCAGATGCTGTATTAACTTCATCATTTAAACATACCAACACACCTTTGTTTCTAGATTCATCATGAGCTGCAACTAGTATTGATGATACTAAATTACTCAGACCATCAAAGCCTAGTTCAGAGAAAGAACGCATGGATCCTGTGAAAACTACAGGTTTAGAAGAAGCTAAATATAGATCTAAAAAGTAAGCAGTTTCCTCTAAAGTATCCGTCCCATGAGTAATAACTATACCATCGATATGAGGCTGTTCTAACAGTGTATTGGTCAACTTTGCTAGTTCAAACATGTCAGACGGCGTTATAGATGGAGAGGGTTTTAACGAGAATAGTTTTGTTTCTAAATGTACGTTTTTTATCTCATTTGATATGTTTGCAATCAGTTCATTTTGATTATCAATGATTTGATTTTTATTCGTGTTTTGATTGCGTTCCATTGAGATTGTGCCACCTGTAAAGATGACAATTATTGTTTTTTTCTTCATATGATCACCATTTATATTGTATCATACATTAATTATAAACGTATCAGCAAATCGTTAGCTAATTAAACATAAAAAAATGAGGTTCAGGAGCTTTACATACCCTTAAGGTCAAAATAAGTAGACAAAGCAGTTAACAACTTATCCACATGAAACGACTTATTAGCACCATTGCTTAATTATCTATTGGTTTACATAATATATATTATGCGAATAAACATTAAATAAAAAAGCATTGTCAGAAGAGATTTATCACTTCACATGTAATGGCGTGACTATGATTAATAAACTAAAATATTGCTTCTACTATCTTTAAATATACTCATAATATTGAAATGACCATAATATAATAAGCTGAGAGTGGATTTTGAGCTACTTAAAGTTCTTCAGCTGTATAAATGTATGTCTAAACACCTCAAAAGCTAATATAGTGTTTTTTGTTCATTTTATGTACCTTTTGGTAGTGCACTAATTTGAGTCTTCTCTTCTTCTTCTATATCGATACATGTATTAAATTATTTCTCTTTCACCAGGAACTTTTAAACCATATGCTTTTAGATCATATTGCATCTGAGGGCGTTGGTCGATAAGATTTGGATGATAGTATGTCTTACGCCTCTTAAAATGCGTTGAGTTAAAATGATAAATTCTACCGCTTCTGTTTTCATAGATTAGTTTGTATTTCACAAAAACAGATTCTTAATATTTTTTTTTAGCAGTAGATCATTTTAAAAATGAGTTTCTATTCTCTATTGATCTTTGATTTCTTATGTATGTATAGATTGATACATAAATCGACATGGGCGAACTTAACGCAGGATGATAAGGCATAGGTCTGCGTAAATCAACATCTAAGGTAGTACCTATTGCGATATCTTTTTTTTACGAAATTGAATTTTAATCATATATTTAAGTAAACGCTACCATGTGTCTACTTTGTGAAATTCATGTGACATGTTTGCCGGTACTACTTATGATAAGCACTGCTATACGCTTGCAAGGATTTAAATAAAAAACATATCATTATTATAAATCACTTATTATTTACAGAAAACTTTCTGAAAACAAAAATATCACAAAAGTTTATATATACTAAACTTACATTTTTAATGATGCTTTTTTCTTGGATGTTGATTTTACTCTCTAATAGATATCTATTCTTTTAACATCATATAGTAACAACTTCTATCTTTTAATGAGGTTCTACTTTTTAAAGCCCAATAAAAAACTGCATACTATGCTTATTGACAGTAAATATGTACTAACTTCTTCTTGTGTATTTAACGATCGACCTGTGTCTTTTTTAGAGTATATAGTTTATCTAAATCAACCTCACATAGATCAATTTAATTAAGATAGAGTATTATTAATGAGTCTTATCTTTTTTTATAACTGATAAGTTTTATTTCTATAAAATGTCTATTATCTCATTAGTGAATTTATTAAAAAAGATTTTATGTCATTTCTACAAAAACACTATAAACTACACACGCATTTTAAACGCATCTGAATCTATATGTAATACAACTCTAAGTCAAATAACGTTCAGATTGTGTTTGCATTTTTTTAATACTTATTTTTATAGTGAAACAGCAAACATCTTTACATATAAATTCATACATACAGTCAAATAAATTAAAGCAATGTTCATTAAAATATAAGATAAATAATTCTTCAATTATCTATGTTTTTATCTATGTGTATTGACTTAATTTATACACCATATCTTAAATGACTTATTTCATATTTTTGTTACCTAATTTAATTTTATAAAACACATTTTATGACAGTTGCAATGAGTCTCACATCTATAATCATCTAGTCTAATCAAATGGATTAAAACCTATAAAAACAACTTTATATTATACATCATCATCTAGTTAATCATTAGATAATATTTGCTGAAATGTTTACATGTTTCACGCATAAAAAAAAGACAAGATTTAACTTGTCTTATTGGTTGATAAATTCTAAGATATCTTTTGTTAATTGATCAGGTACATCCACTAAAGGTGAATGTCCACAGTTTTCATAAACAACTAATTTAGATCTCTTTTCTAAAGCTTTCACATTGTCCTTAACCATGTATTCAGGAACTGTTATATCTTTAGTTCCCCATGTATGTAACACCTTAGCTTTAACTTTAGAAATATTGTTTGTCCCTGCATTATATAAATTGTGTTGATCGGACATATTTAAATTTGCAAGTGCCCAATCTGCATCTGGTAGGTTTCTTTGTTTTAAAGATTCATTAATCCATAATTTATTATCTTCTTCAGATGGTTTATTTACAGTATAAATTGTAACTCCAAATATATAACTTACAAAGTCAAAATTCTTATCTTGTTGAGCTTTCATGAGTGGTTGAACTTGTACAGGATCTTTTGCCATCTCATCAGCTGATTCGTAAACTTCGCCAACTAATGGTTTGCCATCTGCATCTTTTTTAAAGATTGGATATCCTTTGTGGGTTGTTGAATTAATTAAGATTAAATGATCAACTACATCAGGATAATGTGCTGCAAGTTCAAGTGCAACACCGCCACCTAAAGACCATCCAACAACATCATATTTTTTAATTTCTTTAGCTTCCATAAACATATGAATATCATCTGCAAAATCTTTTAAACTTTTAACTCTTCTGTAGTAACTTGAATCACCATAACCTCTTAAATCTGGAGCGATTACTTTAATGTTTTTTGGTAATCTTTCAAGTAGCGGACTAAAGTGTAATGAAGATGAAAAGTTACCATGAATAAGTAGTAAAATCTTATCACCTTGTCCTTGTTCAACGTAACGATAAACTTCACCATTTTTTAAGACTATTTCTCTTTTTTCCATATCTTTCCTCCTTAGATATTATACTGTGTTTCTTTAGCATTTATAAATCCTAAAACAAGTGTTACAAACAACAATGGTTTCTCATACATCGATGCATGGCCAACACCTGGCAGGATGACTAAATCAGAGTTTTTAATCATTTCATGTAATACTTTTTGATTGCTCATTGGTGTTAAATAATCTTCATCAGCAGCGATAATTAATGTCGGTGCTGTAATTTGATTTAATTCATTTCTTACATCATAATGTTCTGCACTATTGGTTAATCTTTCCATTTGATCTAAGAACTCTGGATTTGAAAATACTGGAAGTAAGATTTGTTCTCTTTTTTTCATCCACTCTAATTTTTGTTCATAAAAACTTGGTGAATAAATCGCAGGAATTGTTGCTTGATAGTAAGTTTGTCCATCTCTTGTTTTACCAATAGAATTCCACTTATAACCGATTTCAGCTAACCAAGGTGAAGTGTAAGGTGTTGTGTTGAATAAAACCAGTCTGTCGACTAAATTTGGAAGTTTAATTGCAAATTGTATCGCAACTTCACCACCATATGAAATACCGACAACGCTAACCTTTTTTAGTTTTAATTCTTTTAATAAGCATTCAACAACTTGGACTTGTATATCTTGAGTATAAACACTAGATTTTAATTTATCAGATTGACCTTGATCGATAAAATCTAATCGTATCAAAGTGTTGTTTTCTTTAAATGTTTCAACAAATGGTTCCCAGCTTTTTGTAGACATCATAATACCGTTTAAGATGATAAATGGTTTCCCTTCACCTTGGATATCATAATATATGTTTCTACCTTTAAAATTTAATATAGCCATGTTTACTCACCATCAATATATTCTAAGCGTATCGCTTCAGCTCTAAGCTCATCTCTAAATTTAGGATGTGCAATACTAATAAGAAGTTCAACACGTTCACGAATTGATGTACCTCTTAATGAGACACAACCATATTCAGTCACGACATAATCAACGTCACTTCTAGATAAAGTCACTGCTGCACCTGGTTTTAAGAAAGGAACAATCTTAGAAATTTCTTCTCTCTCACCTGTTTCAGGATTTTTAACATTTGCTGTTGAATATAAAGTAATGAAACTCATACCACCTTTAGAATTTTGAGCACCTACTGCAGTATCTGATTGTCCACCAGTGCCACTAAATTGACGATGACCAATAGATTCTGATGCACATTGACCAGTTAAATCAATTTCTATCGTTGTATTAATAGACACTTGATGATCATTTAAACCTATAATTGCAGGATCATTGACATAATGACCATTTAAAACTTGAATACTAGGATTATCATCAATAAAATCATATAACTCTTGAGTACCTAAAGCAAAACAGCATACGTGTTTGTTTTTATGTGTGTTTTTCATAGATCCGTTTGCTGCCCCAGATTTAACTAAATGCATCAAACCGGTTGTAAACATCTCAGTATGAATACCTAAATCTTTTTTATGAAGTAGTGCGTGAGCAACAGCATTAGGTATACCACCGATACCAAGTTGTAATGTTGAGCCATTTTTAATTTTATCTGCTATAAAATTACCAATTTTTATATCTTTTTCATTTGGTTCAACATCTGGTAAAGTTGGTGGCATATAATCCGCTTCAACGATATAATCAATTTTTGATTCATGAATCTCTACATCTCCAAAAGTTCTAGGGAAGTTTGGATTCACTTCTAAAATAACAATGTCTGCAAGTTCAATAGCTTCTTGTTCATAAACATTAGATAATGATAAAGATAAATATCCATGTTTATCTGGTGGGGTAGCTGTACCAACAAAAATGTTTGGTTTAGTATGTTCAAAACGTTTACGACCAGCTAAATGCAAGTGATTAGGAATAAAACTAATATTTCCATTTTTGTGTGCTTTTCTTAAACTAGCACCATAAAACCAACTGTCAGTTGAAAATGAAGATTTATAATCTTTGTTTATAAAAAATTCGCCATTTTCAATTGGTAAACAATTTGTAACTTTTACCCCTTTGACTTTTTCAGCGACTTGATGAAGTTGTTGAATAAATAATTTAGGCTCAGCACCTGCCATGCCTAAAACAACGTTGTCATGATCTTTGACTAATGAAACTGCTTCTAATATAGTTATTTTTTTAGGTGTTTTCATGATATGCCTCTTTTCTCATATGATTTAGATGAGGGGAGAGTTTCCTCTCCCCTTCTAAATACACTTATATTATACAATTATTTTGCTTGTACGTCTTGTAAAGTTTCAATTCCTCTAACTTTAGCCCATGCTGGAGCGTCACCAGAATTGTCTAATTGTAGTAATGCCATTGATGCAATACCCCATCGTTTACCTTCTGTGAAATCTACAACGCCACCCATTGGTACGCTAATTTCTTCTGATTCCATAGCATCGATATAAGTTTCCCAAGTTAATAAGTCTTCATCAACACGGTTTAAACCTTCAACAAAGATTGCAGCTGCAATATAACCAGCCATAGCATAAGCATTAGCGCCATATGCTGCATAATCAGCAGCTACCATATCATTGTAGAATGTCCAATAATCAGCAGAGAATCCACTAACGCCTTCTGGATCAACGATATCTAACCATGCGTTTGCAAACATAGGGAATCCATAATCAACAGTTGGGTCAACTGAAGTTGCATCAGCATTAACATATGATGTAAATACAGGAACTAATAAACCAGCACTATTTAAAGCACCAACAGCAGCCTTGAATGGAGCTTGGTTAGAAGCTACGATAACAGCACCAACACCAGCAGTTTGGAAATCTAGAACAGCAGCAGCTAAAGCAGCTGAATCAGTTGCTGAAAATGATCTGTAAATGAAATCGTCTTCTCTATTTTCTGTTGCAGCTTGTACTTCAATACCAGCTTTAATAGACATACCATCATCAGTAGTTGTGTGTAGTACACCAACTTTAGCATCTGAAGCTAATTTAGCATCGTTATTTGCACCAAATAATGCTTCGTTTAATGCTCTAGCAGTCATGATTCTACCATCAGTCTTATAAATTGGTTGAACTGCCATAACTGGATTTGATAATCCATCTTCTTTTTCAAAATATAAGCTGTTGATACCTGTAGCAGCATAAACCATAGGTACGCCAGTTTCTTGAATATAACTTAATGTAGCACCAACTGTAGGTGTACCAAAATGACCAACTAATGCGAAAATGTTGTCTTCTTCAACTAATTGTTTTGTATAGTTTAGACCAGCAGTTGCATCAAATGTATCATCATATGTAACAAATTCTAATGTACGACCTGCAACACCACCAGCTTCATTAATCTTATGGAAATAAGCTTGGATACCAGCATTAAATGGGACACCAACTGCAGCAAATACACCTGATGTTGCAGCTGTATTACCTACAGTAATTGTAGTATCAGTAACACCTTGAACGATAACTTCTCTAACTTTGTAAGTAAAAGTAGTTGTTTTTTCTTCAAAAGTAACTGTGATAACGCCATCTAATTTAACATCTTCTGAAGTAAAACCAGTTAATGTATATTCAGTAACTTCTTCTTTATCGCCATTTTCATATAATGCTTCGATAACTAATCCAGTGTCATCAAATGATTCATCAATAGCGTATTGTTGAGTTACTGGTAAGCTCTTAACACTAATAGATCTTAATACTCTTAAAGCATCTGGATCAAATACATTAACAGTAAATGTTACACTCTTACCTTCATAAGTTAAAGTAACTGTTTGTTCTGAAGCTGTAGTTTTATCAAATCCAGTAACTTCAAGATCTGAAACTGTTAATTCTAATTCTGTATCATCTGAGAAAATTGCTTTAACTTCTAATCCAGTTAAATCAAGATCTTCTCCAAGATTGTATTCAGTCTTTGTTGGTTCTTCTACGAGTTGTAAGCTAGAAACGGTTTTTTCTGTTTCTTCACCGTCAACACACGCGATTAAACCAAATAAAGAGAATACTGCAACTAATAATAATACTAATTTTTTCATTTTTTTCTCCTTTTATGCGCATTTTGCGTCTATTTTTATTATATTTACTGCTTTGCAGTTATAACTATTTTTTAGATCCAAGATAAGCATTGATTAATTCTTCATCATTTAGAAGTGCTTCTCCTGTACCTTCTTTTTTAACTTTTCCAAGTTCTAGTAAGTATGCATAATCAGCTATTTTTAATGTCTGATATGCATTTTGTTCAACAATTAAAATTGTCGTACCGCGTTTTTTAATCGCTTCAATGATATTAAAAATATCTCTAACAATCAAAGGTGCAAGTCCAAGTGATGGTTCATCAAGTAATAGTAGTTTTGGATTTCCCATTAATGCTCTACCAATGGCTAACATTTGTTGTTCACCACCAGATAATGTAGATGCTTGTTGTTTTTTTCTTTGTTTTAAGATTGGAAAGTATCCATATACTTCATCCAGTAATTTTTCAACTTGATCTTTAACTTTAATTTTTGTTTTAACTTCTATCCCATTTTCAACAGTTGTTTTAATAATTGGTTTTAATGAATAAGCACCAACTCTTAAGTTTTCTTCAACTGTTAGTCCATATAAGATTAAGCGACCTTCAGGTGATTGTAAGATACCTTTTTGTGCTATTTTATGAGGATCAAGATTGGTAATTTGCTCTTCATTAAATGTAATAGAGCCTGATTTAACTTTTGTGGCTCCTGATATTGATCTAATTAAAGACGATTTACCAGCACCATTAGCACCTAATATGGCTACAATATGTCCTTCTTCGACATTTAAATTAACATTTTTAACTGCACGAATGATACCATAATCAATGACTAAATCTTTTATTTGTAGTATGTTCATATCACTCGCCTCCTAAGTATGCTTCTTTAACTTGTGGATGGTTTTGAATTTCAAGTGGTGTACCTATCGCTAGCTTTTTACCAAAACTAATCGCACAAATTGTATCACATATACTCATCACAAGACCCATATCATGTTCAACTAAGAAAATTGTTGTATCATACTCTTTTTGAATCTTTTTAATCGTATGAGCTAAATCTTCTGTTTCTGAATCATTTAATCCAGCTGCTGGTTCATCTAAGATGATCAGTGATGGATGAGTCATTAGTGTTCTAGCAAGTTCTATACGTTTTAAGATACCATAAGGAAGTCCAAGTGGATAGAAATCTTTATAAGCATATAAGTCAAGATCTGTAAGTATCTTTTCTGCTCTCATTTTTAAGATTTTTTCTTCACGTTTGAAGCCAAATGTTTGAAATGAATGATCAAAGAAATTTGATCGATATAGTGAATGAGCTCCAACAAGCATGTTATCTAAGATAGATAGTTCCCAAATGAGTTCAACGTTTTGGAATGTTCTTACAATCCCTTGTTTAATGACATCATGAACTTTATAATCTGTTAAGGAAATAATATCATGATTGTTATTCTTAAATATCATTTTTCCTGATGTTGGTTTATAAAATTGAGTAATACAGTTAAATACTGTAGTTTTACCAGCACCGTTAGGTCCAATTAAACCAAATATTTCACCTTTTTTTACATCAAAGGATAAGTCATCAACAGCTTTTAATCCACCAAAGTTCATTGTTAAGTGTTCAACTTGTAAGATGGCATCATCAAATGATTCAATAGATGAAGCTGTTTGATCATTTAACCTATCTATGATTGGTTTTAATAAAGCTTTTTTAGTTGCTAGTTTAGCTTTTTTAGCTTCAATCTTTTGATTAACTTGAGCTTGTTTTTGATTGATTAACTCTTCATGTTTTTCTGATAAATCTTTTTTAAATGCTTCTAAAGATTCTAATGCAGCTTTTTCTGCTTCTTTAAATGCTTTATGATTTTGTTTTAATTCATCAGCTTTAAGATTTCTAGCTTCATAAGGTTTTAATAATTCAGCTTTTTTAGCTTTTAACTCTTCATTAAGCATGTCAAGTTTTGTTTTTGAGTCTTTTTCAATGGTTTGTTTTTCTTCAGCTGATTCTGTTTTTTCTAACTTTCTAATCTTAGAAGTTGTAAGTGCGCGTTTCTTTAAATCATAAGATTTTTCTAGTTTTTCTAGTTTGCTTTCAGTATGATATATAACAAAGTCTTCATTTGATAGCTGTTTAATTTCTTTTTCTAGAAGTGTTGGTCTATATGATTCAATTTCAGCTTTAACAGCTTTTTCAAACCTTTTATCTAACTTATCTTTTAGTAAGTCAGTATCAACTTCTAAAAGTTCAATTTGATAAGTGAGTTTAGAAATTTGTTTTTCGAGGAGCACTTTATTAAGTGACTTAAATATCTTTGCCATAACGATACTCCTTCCATACGGTGATTAACTTGTTATATCCTTTAATCACTAATGCTTTTAAATCTGTAAATAATTTGATCACGCCACCTGGATAAAACATAACTACTAAGATGATTAATGCACCAGAGAACATTAAATGAGCATTTTTATAAGTTTGGAAGAAAGGTATTTTAACTAAAATTAGATCTTTCATACCAAAGATAATAAATGTACCTATTAATACACCCCAAATACTCTTAGTGCCACCAATAACAACTGCAGCAAGTACGTTTAATGATAGATCAATACCCCAAGTTGCTGGATAAGCAGTCAGTGATCTAATCATTGTAAGCATACCACCAGTTACTGCAAACAATGTTGCTAGTAAGAATGCTGATAAGCGGTATTTAAGTAAGCTAATACCCATCGCTTGTGCTGCTGATGTAGAATTTTTTATTGATAAGAATGCTCTACCGGTTGGACTTTTTATAATATTAATTGTCCAAATCATTAAGACGATCATAAAGATAACGATAATATAATATACTGGGTTATACGTTAATGTATTTGAACTAAATGTACCTAAAAATTTAATACCAGCTTCTAAGTTCATGCCCATTGCTCCACCAGTAAGTGGTGAATTTTGGAAGAAGTTTTTTAAAATTTCTGATAAACCTAAAGTCACAATAGCTAAATACATACCTTCGATTCTAAGTGAGATAAAACCAACAATAGTACCTAAAACTAAAGATAGAATTAATCCAATAATAAATGCCATCTCAGCACTTACGCCAGCTGTTTCAAATAAGTAGCCGACTAAATATGCACCAAGTCCCATAAATCCTGCTGTCCCAAGGGATGCAAGTCCTGCATAACCAAGTAACATAAGGAAACCTAAAGCGACAATATATCTTGTTAATACTGGTGATAAGAAGTTAAGTACTGATGGTTTAATAACCCCAGTAGAACCAATAACTTGTAATAATATTAAGACAAATCCTAATAGCAAGATTGGAAAATATGGATGTTTAGAAAACTGTGTTAGTTTTGTCAACCAGATATGTTTTTCTTGTTTTTTATCATATGTTAGTTTCATATCTACACCTTCTTCGCAATCTTTTTACCAAATAATCCAATTGGTTTAATCAAAATAATGATTAAGATAATTAGATAGACAATGACTTTGTAATAAACACCTAAGTTTTGTCCACCAATTTGGAAGTTTGGCATTAAGAAAAATGAGATTTGATTTAATACAGGAATGATAATCGCGCCAATGATTGGACCGAAGAATGTTGAAAATCCGCCTAGTATAGCTGCTAAAAAGCCATTAACTTGCATTTCAATCATTAGTGGAACACCAATTGTTTGATTATATGATGCATATAAAATTGCACCTAATGTACCAAGACCACCAGCAATACCCCAGCTCATCGCTGTGATAAATTTAGTGTTGACACCCATCATACCCGCAACTTTTTCATTTGCAGCAGTTGATCTTACACCTAAACCCCATTTCGTAAACTTTAACATCACAAAGACGATTGAAATCACAACCGCAGCAACCACAATTGAATAAATATGATTGTGTTGAACAACAATATTACCCATTGCAGTTTGAATCACTGATGTTTTTGTAAAGAAATATGGGATGGTTGGCATATTCAACTCTGCTTTATAAAATAAAGTTGGTAATAAACCCATTACAAATAAGACAATACCCATGGTAATCATTTGTTTAGTTAATGCATTTGAGAACTTAGATTTTCTAATTAAAATCACATCAATAAATACACCAAATAAAAATGCAACAATGATACCACTTAAAAATGCAAATATAGTTAAAATAAAGACATTGCCTTCAGGAAAATTTACTAATAAGTAACGATTATACAATATGGTGACGATATATGCACCTGTTGTCGCAATCATCCCTTGCGCAAAGTTCGTAGTAAACGATGTTCTAAAAATTAGTACAATCGCTAATGTAACAAGCGCTAATGGTGCTGCGTCTGCGAGTGCTAAGATAAGTCTATTTATAATATCAATTGCCATAGGTTATCGTTACCCCCATCTTACTATATTTGCTGCCCATACATATCCAATACCGGCAGCTAACATGCACACAACTGTGCCATCTTTAACTTGTCCGGTTTGTAATGCTAAGTGCAGTGATAATATTTGATCGATTTGGCCAATATGACCATAATCTTCTAAGTATATCGATTGATTCTCATTTAGTCCTAGTTCATCTAACATAAATTGATGACCAGAACGTTTAATATGAAGAATGTCTAAAAATCCAATATCTTTTCTTTCTAAATTAGATTTTCTTAAACTTTCATCAATACATTTAATCCAGTTAGGCATAGACACTTCATTGAGTCTTTCCTTCATTTTCTTTGGATCCATTAAGCGTAGTGATTTTTTGGCTTCATCAAGATTATCTTTGGTAATTGGATTGCAAACGCCCCCAATTTCGACCCCAGCTGTTCTTGATAGACTACCATCAGCAATCATATGAGAACCAAGTAAAATGTTTTTACCATAGTTTTTCTTTAAAATGATTGCGCCACCACCTGCACCTAAGTTATACATCATTGACATATCTTTATCAGTATAATCCACAAAATCGCCATTACGGTAACCACCAACGACCATAACCACATTGATTTCATCATCTGCGATTAACATATCTTTTGCCATTTTCATAGCAGATACGGTTGTACAGCAACGGTTTTGTACATCAATACCCCAAGCATTTGTCGCTTTAATACGATCTTGAATATATAGGGCAGAAGTTGTTAATGGATATTCTTTCCATTCTTCAGTTACACTTAAGATTACATCTATATCAAGTGGATCAACACCTGTATTTTTAAGTGCATCTAGTGCTGCTAACGCTCCCATTTCTTGTGTGCCATCTTGTGGCA
>Ga0265293_10002244_pt1 | contig 39463 bp, 40 predicted proteins | sample Munlanlewell138R_FD_192505 | JGI IMG/M metagenome (GOLD analysis project Ga0265293, IMG submission 192505) | Leachate microbial communities from a municipal landfill in Southern Ontario, Canada - Leachate well 138R | ecosystem: Engineered > Solid waste > Landfill > Unclassified | place: Canada... | reverse complement strand
CGCACAACTTACGGTATAAAAAATCGCCGTCGGTTGTTCCTTGCAATGCAAAAATAAAATAAAAAAGTGTATATTAGCAAATAAGAAAAGGAAATAGTCCGATTAATAGGGGGCTAGACCAATGCGAAATCTTTCATTCGGTTTTTTAATTTTAATTGTGATTTACGCTATCTACTCACTTTTAGACATTATAACAATTTGGACAAACTACCCAGTTACGGAAAAATTCTATGATAGTAATTTTAAAAATTACTATATGGTTTTTGATACAAAACATCGTATTATAACAACAATTTATTTATCATTAAATATTACACTTTTAGTTCCAGCTATTTGGTACTTTATTATTGCTAAGCAAATTAATAAAAAGGATTTTTATAATCCGACCATCTATAAATTATTTAGAAAAATTGCTATTTTTCTAATGTTCACAGCTATGATACCCTTATTATTACCCAGAGTTGTAAGGTTTGATTCTTCTTATGAAATTCCTGAATTCTGGTTTAACATTCATCCTACATTTATCCTTTTTTTAGCAGCTTTATTTGAATCTTTTGCTATTATTTTAAAAGACGCCAAAAAGCAAAAAGAAGAAAACGAATTAACGATATAAATTATGAATATACTTAGAATTTTATTAGCCATAACCTATTATTTCTTTATTTTCTTTTTTAGTGTATTCCTAGTTTTTTTAGGCTTCATCTTGTTTGATATTTTCCCCATATTTACAAACGCGATCAGAACAGATTTTGGTGAAGACTTTGATTATCTCTTTTCAATTGAATTTTATATTGCATTGATAGCCCTTCCCCTATACTTAATTATGCTTAAGAAAATGAGAGCTTTAGTTTTAAATTTTTCAAAAAAAGAATATTTCTCTTTAGAAAACTCTAAATACATCAAGCAAATTGGTTGTATTTTTATTTCAATTTATGTAATTGAACATATTTTAAGTGAATATCTTATATTATTTATTAAAAACAACGGTTCAATCAACATTTTCACGGATATCAACTTAATTGAAGTTTTTTTAGTCGCCTACTATAAATGTATAATTGGATTACTTTTATTATCTATCGGCAAAGCATTTGAATTAGGTTTAAAACAACAACAAGAAAACGAACTAACCATCTAAAACTATGAAAAAATTAACCTTAATATGTTCTTTATTAGTGAGTCAGTTGCAACAAGCGCAACAGTTTCACCATCACACAGCTATCGATAGTATTCTAAATCAAAAAATAACCAAGGCAAAAATTCCTGGATTGGCAGCAGCTATACTTCAAAATAACAACATTTATTACGGAGTAGGTGGCACTATTTCTAACAAAAGTAAAGATCTTATCACGCATAAAACGCTGTTTCATATTGGATCTAATACTAAAGCGTTCACATCTTTTTTAGCATTTCAAGCCATTGAAAAGGGAAATTTATCGTTAGAAACTTCTTTTTTCTCGCTTTTTCCTGAATTAAAATCCGATGCGAACTCGGCATATCATTCCATAACATTAAAAGAATTGTTATCGCACAATGCGCAGGTGCAACCGTTTACTTCGGGTTTAGAAAGCAACCAAATCAAAATAACAAAAGAAACCGTTTCGGACAAAAGAATCGAATTTGCTCAACAATTATTACTACTTCCACAAGTTGAAAAAGGAACGTATTCAAATGCAGGATACGTGTTAGCATCTATGATGATTGAAAAAGCAGAAGAAATTCCGTTTGAAGATTTATTACAACAATATTTAAACAATCAAAATTGGCAGTTCAGTTTTGGTTTTCCAAATCGCATAGATGAAAATAACGCTTGGGGACATTGGAAAGAGTTTTTCATTTTGAAAGCTTTACCACCAAATCATTCCTATTCCCTACCCGATTATATGTTGGCTGCCGGCGATTTGTCTATGAATATTACCGATTATGCTCAGTGGCTGGTTCAGCATCTTAACGAATTACAGAGTAAAGATCCAGAAAATGCGTATCAAAAAATGCACTATGATTTGGGTAATTACAGTTATGGCTGGGGAAATACCACACAGAATAATCAAAAAATGAGTTTTCACGATGGCAGTACGGGAACATTTTACACCCATGCCATTTTAGCACCTGAACAACAAATAGGAATTACGATATTTGCAAACGCAGCCGATGAAGCACACGTAAATGCAATTTACGAACTGCAACAAGAACTTTTAGCTCATTTAAAAACAATAGTCGATGGCCATAATCGTAAACCTTGATGTGATGTTGGCAAAACGTAAAATGCAATCGCAAGAATTGGCCGATAAAATTGGAATTACCACAGCTAATCTTTCCATTTTAAAAACCGGAAAAGCCAAAGCCATTCGTTTTTCTACTTTAGAAGCTATTTGCAAAGAATTGAATTGCCAACCTGCAGATATTTTAGAATTTGTACCGGATACAGAATAACAGAACCTACCTTTTTGTAGGTTTCTTTTTTTAATACTCTAGTATCATTTCGTACTTTACACGAAATCGCATAACAAAATAAAATAATTTAAAATTCTCACTTTTATCTAATTTGTATTAACTGTTGTCTGACTCAGGTTATCATACCATTAAAAGCAAAAAATTAAATTCATAATTCTTATCTTTAAAATAAAAATGATGAACGAAATAAAACCTATATCCCCATCCATATTAGACAACGATTTTTATAAGTTTACGATGCAACATACGGTAATTAAACTTTTTCCGTATGCAAAAGGTCGTTACCAATTCATCAATCGTGGTAAACACGAATTTCCTGAAAATTTTGCCGTTCGTTTACGCGAAGCTATTGATGCTATGACAAATCTACAACTTACATCAAACGAAAAAGAATATTTAAGAACTACTTGTCCGTATTTAGATCCTACCTATTTAGACTTTCTACAAGGCTATCGTTACGATCCGTCTGAAGTTACAATAGAACAAACGGGTAACGAAGTAAAAGTAAATATCGAAGGTTTTTGGTACCGAACCATTTTATGGGAAGTGCCGATTATGGCCCTAATTTGTGAATTGTATTATATAGAAGCCAATCAAAAACGTCACGCCGACGAATTGGTGATTCAAACCGTTGAAGATAAAATTAAAAAATACCGCGATTTAGATATCGTTTTCGCTGAATTTGGAACACGCAGAAGACATTCACACGAAGTCCACGATTTGGTAGTTAAAACCTTGAAAGAAAAAGGTGATGGTACTTTTATTGGCACAAGTAACGTGTATTTGGCTATGAAATACAAAACCAAACCAATTGGTACACATGCACACGAATGGTTTATGTTTCACGCAGCAAAATACGGTTACAAAATGGCAAACAGTATGGGATTAGAACATTGGACCGATGTGTATCGTGGTGATTTAGGTATTGCGTTAACCGATACGTATACGACTGAAGTGTTCTTTGAACAGTTTGATAAAAAATTTGCGAAGTTGTTTGATGGTGTTCGTCATGATTCTGGGGATCCGTTAGAATTTGGCGATAAAACCATTGCGCATTATCAAAAATTGGGAATCGATCCGTTAACAAAAACGATTATTTTTTCTGATGGATTGAACTACGATAAAGTTGAACGAATCACTGAACATTGTAAAGGTAGAATCGGATTGTCGTTTGGAATTGGGACCGATTTAACCAATGACGTTGGATTAAAACCTATGAATATCGTTTTAAAAATGATCGAAGCCAAACCAGAAAATGCAAACTGGACGGGCGTTGTAAAATTGTCTGACGAACCTAAAAAACATACGGGTTCTGAGGAAAATATCGAGTTAGCGAAGCGAATTTTGAATATAAATAATTGATGAATTTCAGTATTTTAATAAGTATATAGAATCAAACTTATCCAATTAATAATCAATAAAAACGACTTCAAATCACTTTTTTGAATGTAATCAAAACTTGATTTTTACAAAAAAAATCATCATATTTGCATTTGAAATAATTCTGTATATGAAAGTAACTTTTTTGGTATTAAGTTTAATATTGTTTGCGAGTTGTCAAAACCCTACTCAGGAACAAGCATTAGAAAATTTAGATAAAAAATCGGCTCGTGAAGTAACTCTAACAACTATCACAAAAGGCGATACTGTTTACCATTTAACTAAGCAAAACATTTGGGTTAACGGCGTTCAAATCGCTCAAAAAACAGATACAATCAAAACAAAGTTAACAGAAAACACTTGGAGTTCTGACGAAAACATGTTAAAACTCAATCAAATACCTATTTACGTAACGGTTCAATAATATGAAAAAAAGATCTTCCAAAGCAGTTCAGCTGATATTGATTACTTCCGTTTTGGCTTCATGTAGCAAACCTGTTTCAAAAGCTGAAAACGATGGTAAACAACAAGTTTTCATGCGTGCAGATTCCACAGCTCAATACACCAACGTAACTCAACAATACGACCAACAACGTTCGGGTTCGGGCATGGGAAGTGCATTTTTGTGGTATATGGCATTTCGTCATTTAGGCGGTGGTATGGGTTATGCTAGTTCTGGATTGAAACCTCAATCCGTAGTAGGAACAAATACTGCAAAAGCAAATGCTTATCAACAAGCTACTCGTGGCGGTTTTGGTTCAACGGCTAAAAGTACCAACGCTAGAGCTTCCTCATAATGAAAATAAAATACCTTACTAAAGATCCGAATTGGGTAGATCGAGTAGAAAAACTAGGCTACGGATATCATACAGAAGACAATACGCCCTATTGGATTGACCATTATTATTATAGTATTTCTGAGCAAGTTGTAGATCAAATCTATCAAGCAACTCAAGAGTTATGGCAAATGTGTCTTGAAGCAGTTGACCATGTAATTACCCACAAAAAATACCATCTTTTTCATATCCCAAATTTTATTCATCATCACATAGAGAAAAGTTGGGAAAACGATGTGCCAAGTATTTATGGAAGGTTTGATTTTGCTTACGACAGCAAAAATAAACAACTTAAAATGCTAGAGTTCAATGCAGATACTCCTACTTCATTGTTTGAATCTGGTGTGGTTCAATGGTATTGGAAAGAACATTTTTTTGGTAATGAAAAAGACCAATTCAACAGTGTGCACGATCAGTTGATACATAGTTGGAAAGAATTAAAACCTTATTTAAAAGGAAACAAACTACATTTTTCTTGTATAAAAGAGAGCCTTGAAGACTTGACCAATGTTGAATACCTTAGAGATACTGCAATTCAAGCAGGAATTTCAACACAACTAATCTATGTTGATGATATTGGTTGGAACGGACAGTCTTTCGTAGATTTAGAAGACGAAAATATCACTTCTATTTTTAAATTATATCCTTGGGAATGGTTGGTTAATGAAGAGTTTGGCGTTCATATAACCAATGACATTACTGAAGCGCAATGGATTGAGCCTTCTTGGAAAATGATTTTATCAAATAAAGCTATTTTAGGAATTTTATGGGAACTATACCCAAACCATCCTTTATTGTTGAAAAGTTATTTTGACACTCCCAAAGAAATGGCTTCTTATGTAAAAAAACCATTACTTTCACGCGAAGGTGCTAACGTAAGTTTTGTATATAACGGACGAACAATCTATGAAACTAAAGGTGAATACGGAGAAGAAGGCTATATTTATCAAGAATTAGCTCAGCTTCATAGAGAAAGTTCGGGCTATTCTATAATAGGAAGCTGGATCATCGGACAAGAACCCTGCGGAATTAATTTTAGAGAAAGTGACTACCCAGTAACCACTGATAAGAGTCGTTTCATTCCACATATTATTGAATAAAGTTGAGTTTGAAAAACAAGTTAACAGCTGAATTAAAACGATTTATAACTGAAAATCAAGGCAAAAACATCAATGAACTGGCATTGATGCAAAACCCTTTTCCCGATTGCGATTGGAAGTGGATATTAAATCAAATTAAAGCGCGACAAAAAGCAGAAAAAAAACTACCTACTTGGTTTTCAAACGATGAAATAATTTTTCCATCTACTCTTTCTGTTGAACAAACTTCTTCTGAAATTTTAGCGAAATATAAAGCGTCTCTTCTTTCTGGAAATCATCTAATCGATCTCACGGGTGGTTTTGGTGTAGATGCTTATTATTTTTCCAAGAAATTTAATCAAGTTACACATTGTGAATTTCAAACTGATTTATCCGAAATTGTGCAACATAATTTCGAACTATTAAATATAGAAAACATTCATACAATTGCTGGAAACAGTATTGAATATTTACAAAATTCTGATCAAATTTTTGATTGGATTTACATTGATCCAGCTCGAAGAAATGAATCCAAATCCAAAGTATTTCTTTTGAAAGATTGCACACCAAATGTAGTGGAACTTCAAGATTTATTTTGGTCAAAATCAGATCATACACTCATTAAAACAGCGCCTTTATTAGACTTACAATCTATTGTAAATGAATTAAATAATGTAAGAAAAATTTATATTGTAGCTTTAAATAACGAGGTTAAAGAACTATTGATCGAACTTCAAAAAAACTATAATGAAAAAGTACAATTAACCGCTGTAAATCTAATTAACGACGATACTATTGTTCAACATGATTTTGAATTTGAAGATCTAGAAAATGTACAATATAGTTTACCTTTAAACTATTTGTACGAACCTTTTAGTAGTTATTTAAAAACAGGACTCTATAATACATTAGCAGAGAGATTTAAAGTAAAAAAACTACATAAACATTCTCATCTTTATACTTCGGATCAAGTAGAAAATTTTCCTGGTAGGATTTTTAAAATCGTAGAAGTCATTCCATATAACAAAAAGAATCTTAAGCAATTTGAAAATCAAAAATGGAATGTAACTACTCGGAATTTCCCTTTAAAAGTTGAAGAAATACGAAAAAAACATAAGCTAAAAGATGGAGGAATCATTTATGTCTTTTTCACGACTAATTTAAACAACGAAAAAATTGTTGTTATTTGTGAGAAAATCAACTCCTAATAAATACTACAGTTGATTCGTTTTTTAATGAAAGAATTATGGTTTGAATTCAACCGTTTTCATATTCCATTTTGTAGGCACCAATGTGAATTTTCTGACGATTGATCCATTTTCTTTGTATGATAAAATGAGCAATTCCATAAAAAAACAACAAAGTAGAGAACAAATACATTACAAGAGCCACCAAGTGATTATATTCAAAATCTAACAATTCACTGATAGACAAGCCTGCAACAAAAAAATACATTGCGGTTCTAAAAAAAGCCAACAATGTGGTTTGGTTTGCCATGTGTGTTCGCTCTATTGCCAACTTTTCTCTTAAAATTAAATCTTTGTTCATTAAAATCTCAATCTTTCAATCGTTCTTGCAATAATTTAAAATATTGAAAAGCCTTAAATAAATGTGTTCCAAACCAAGAAAACATCTCTCCATCTACAAAGATAGTCTTTGCGTGATGTGTTGATCTTCCCACTTCAAAGGCATGTTCTTCTTTAAAAGGATAAGGCTCTGATGGTAAAAAAACAATCTCGGGATCGCCTTGTATTCGCATTTTACGAATTTCTACTTCGGGATAGCGCTCTTCTCTTTTTCCGTATATATTTTCGAAATTGTTTATTTTTAACAAGTAATCAATAAAAGTAAAGCTACCTGCAGCCATATAAGGCGCTCTCCAAATTAGATAAGCAGCTTTTCTCTGAGGCACATCTTTCATAAAAACCTCAAAATCAGCCTTTGCAAAGAGCAACTTCTCAATCCATTTTTGAGCGTCAATTTTGCGTTTAAAAATTGTTCCAAAATCATCGATCATTTGAAGGGAGTCTTCAAAATTCTCAACATCAGTTACCCAAACAGTACAAATTTCTTGTAATTGTTGAACTATCTCTTCGGTATTCTCTTCTTTATTAGCAATTATAATATCGGGCTTTAAAGCTCTAACCTTCTCGATATGAACTTTTTTTGTTCCACCTACATTTACTTTTGTTGATTTAAAATGAAAAGGATGTACACAAAACTTCGTGATACCAATAATTTGTTCTTCTAAACCTAATTCATATAAAGTTTCAGTTATTGATGGAACTAACGAAATAATTCGTTTCGGAGTTTCCGAAAAACTATGTACAGTACCTAATTGGTCTTCTAATTTCATTTTTAATGATTTTCGTCCAATAATTCCTTCATTTTCTGTTGTAGTTGAAATGCTTCATTTCTTGCTGCTTGTGCAAAATCTTCCTTTTTTGAAGCATAAATAATCCCTCTCGAGGAATTAATCAATAAACCTACATGTCGATTCATGCCATATTTACAAACTTCTTCCAAACTTCCGCCTTGTGCTCCTACTCCGGGAACCAATAAAAAAGAATTAGGAATAATCTCACGGATTTCAGAAAGATATTCGGCTTTAGTAGCTCCAACCACATACATCAGGTTATGTGAATTTTTCCACTCAGTCGAAGTTTCAATCACTTGTTTGTATAATTCCCTTCCTTCTATTTTCAAGGTCTGAAAATCAAATGCACCTTCATTGGAAGTCAATGCCAACATAATAGTATGTTTATCTTCAAACGCCAAAAATGGTTGTACTGAATCTTTTCCCATATAAGGTGCAACGGTAACCGAATCAAACTGTAAATCTTCAAAAAACGCTTTGGCATACATCGAAGAAGTATTGCCGATATCGCCACGTTTTGCATCGGCGATCGTAAAAATATCAGGATAATTTTCGTTGATATAGTTAATCGTTTTTTCTAAAGACTGCCAACCTTTGATTCCATAAGCTTCGTAAAAAGCCGTGTTGGGTTTATATGATACACATAAATCATGAGTGGCATCAATAATCGCTTTATTAAACTCAAATATCGGATCTTCTGTTTGTAAAAGATGCGGAGGAATTTTTTCTAAATCAACATCTAATCCAATACAAAGAAAAGACTTTTTAAGTTTAATCTGCTCGTATAATTGTTTAGTAGTCATGGTAAGCTGTTTATTTTACAATAATGTTTGAGTTTATCTTTAACAAAGCTTGCGTTAATTGTTCATTACTGAGTGGTGCAACGTAAATTTCGTCGTAACCATATTTTATTATTAAACCTTTGGCAGCTAGTGCAGGTTTTACACCGCTCCAAAGTGTTTTATTTTGTTCTATTTCTTTTATCTTTTCAATTTCTATCCTTCCTTTTAAAAAAGCTGATTTGTAATAAAAATATTGTGAATCTATGTAGTAAACCGTAGAAAAATACGCCCAAATAAAAATTATAAATGGTAGAAATGCTGGAATTAGATAATACATTTGATTTAAATCAATTTCGTCTAGCGAATAAATATAAATAGGAAACAATAAACTTATAAATATATAAATCCAAAACTTATCTTTCTTAGCTGTAAACTTTTGTTTCATGACAATGTTAAAAATATTCTTAATGATTACGCTTCATAAAATAGAAAAAAAGCCTCTAAAAAAGAGGCTTTACAAATATAGGAATTAAAATACTTCCGATTCTTTTAATTTTTCGGTATTGGCTACTAATTGTAATTCATCAATGATTTTTTGGATATTGCCATTCATCACACCATCTAAGTCATAAATAGTCAATCCAATACGGTGATCAGTAACACGTCCTTGTGGATAGTTGTACGTACGAATTTTAGCAGAACGGTCTCCTGAAGAAACTTGTGAATTTCTTTTTTTGGCGTCTTCTTCCTGCTTTTTAGCTAATTCCATTTCATACAAACGCGAACGTAATACAGATAAGGCTTTATCTTTATTTTTATGTTGTGATTTTTCATCCTGACATTGAGCAACTAATCCTGTAGGAATATGCGTCATACGAACTGCAGATTTGGTAGTGTTTACCGACTGACCACCTGGGCCTGACGAACAGAATAAATCAATTCGCACATCGTTCATATCAATTTGCACGTCAAATTCTTCAGCTTCAGGCAAAACCATAACAGTAGCTGCAGAAGTGTGTACACGACCTTGAGTTTCTGTTTGTGGTACACGTTGCACGCGATGCACACCTGCTTCGAATTTAAGAGTTCCGTAAACATCTTCTCCGGTTACCTCAAAGATTACCTCTTTGAATCCACCAGAAGTACCTTCATTTACATCAACAACAGAAGTTCTCCAGCCTTTACTTTCACAATATTTTGTATACATGCGAAATAAATCTCCTGCAAAAATCGAAGCCTCGTCTCCACCCGTACCAGCACGAATTTCAACCATAACATTCTTAGCATCCTCAGGATCTTTAGGAATCAACATGAATTTAATTTCTTCTTCCAATTCAGGCAAACGTTCTTCAGCTTCTTCCAATTGCATTTTTGCCATTTCAACCATTTCAGCGTCACTTCCGTCAGCAATTATCTCTTTTGCTTCTTGGATATTCCCTAATGCATTGACAAATTCCTCGCGTTTTTCAACCAAAGCTTTTAAGTCTTTGTATTCTTTATTGAGTTGAACATAACGTTTTTGATCAGCAATCACATCGGGTTGAATGATCAAATCAGATACTTCGTCAAAACGTTGCTTCACATATTGTAAACGATCTAACATCATAAGTTATAGATTTTCAGGTTGCAAATTTACGAAAAAAGTCAATCATATTAAACATTTAATTCAATAAAAAACAACTTAAAATAGATAGAAATAACTTTATTCTTCAAACAAAATTTAATTTAAGAATACTTTTTTATCAATTTTAAAATTTAGTATTCTCAATTCATTACTTTTTATTAAATTCGCTGATTAAAGGATTAACAAGATTTAATATATAAATTATGAATAAAAAAGTTGTCATAGTATCGGCCGCACGTACACCGATTGGTAGTTTTTTAGGAGCTCTTTCAACAGTTCCAGCTCCTAAACTTGGAGCTATAGCAATAAAAGGTGCTTTAGAAAAAATCAATTTAGATCCAAATGAAGTAGATGAAGTTCTAATGGGGAATGTAGTACAAGCTGGTGTAGGACAAGCTCCGGCACGTCAAGCTGCTATTTTCTCTGGACTTTCTAACGAAGTACCTGCTACAACAATCAATAAAGTTTGTGCCTCTGGTATGAAAGCGATCATGCAGGGTGCTCAAGCGATCATGGTTGGAGACGCTGACGTGATAGTTGCCGGTGGAATGGAAAACATGAGCTCGATTCCTCACTATGCAAATTTAAGAAACGGCACAAAATTTGGACCTGCTACTTTTGTTGATGGTATGCAAAAAGACGGTCTAACTGACGCTTATGATAATAATGCAATGGGAGTTTGTGCTGACTTATGTGCTTCTGAATACGAAATTTCTAGAGAAGAACAAGATACTTTTGCAATTGATTCTTACAAAAAATCAGCGGCTGCTTGGGAAGCTGGAAAATTCAATAATGAAATCGTTCCTGTTGAAGTTCCTCAACGCAGAGGCGAACCAATCGTTGTCTCTAAAGACGAGGAATTCACAAACGTGAAACTGGATAGAATACCAACACTAAACGCGGTGTTTACTAAAGACGGTACTGTTACTGCAGCAAATGCTTCAACAATTAATGATGGTGCAGCAGCTGTAGTATTGATGAGCGAAGAAAAAGCTAATAGCTTAGGTTTAAAACCTTTAGCACACATCAAAGGATACGCAGATGCTTCTCAAGAGCCAAAGTGGTTTACCACAGCTCCTTCAAAAGCTCTTCCAATTGCTTTGAAAAAAGCTGGAATCGGTATTGAAGATGTTGATTTCTTTGAATTCAACGAAGCTTTCTCTGTAGTAGGAATCGCAAACACTAAAATTCTTAATATCAATCCAGAAAAAGTAAACGTAAACGGTGGTGCAGTATCTTTAGGACACCCACTAGGATGTTCTGGTGCAAGAATCATTGTTACTTTGCTAAATGTATTAGAACAAAACAATGCTAAAATTGGTGCAGCGGCTATCTGTAATGGTGGTGGTGGTGCGTCAGCATTAGTGATTGAAAGAGCTTAATTCAAAAATTTGAGAAGAGAGGAAGTACTTTTCTTCCTCTCTCTTTATTCGTTTTAATAAAATGTACGCAATCTGTAATTTATCTATTGTTCCTCTTAGAGCTGAAGCTTCCGACCGTAGCGAAATGGTCTCTCAGGTATTATTTGGTGAAACTTTTGAGGTTTTAGAAAAAAACAATAAATGGTCATTCATTCGATTGACACTCGATCAATATGAAGGTTGGATTGATAACAAACAATACCAAGAAATAAGCGCCATTCATTACCAACAATTACAGGAAATTGCTAGAATTTTTAATGCCGATTTAATAGAATACCTCACCAACGAGAATGATCTTCACACTATTTCTTTGGGTGCTGATTTGACTTTTTTACAACACAAAGACATAAACACGCAACAATGGATTTTCGACGGACAATATACTTCGGGAATTCAATCGAGATCGCAATTGTTGAAAATTGCTTTTATGTATTTAAACGCCCCCTATCTTTGGGGAGGTAAAACACCTTTTGGTATCGATTGTTCTGGATTGACACAAATGGTGTATCGTCTCAGTGGTTATTTTATTCCGAGAGATGCTTCTCAGCAAGCAAAAATTGGAGAACCATTAAGCTTTATTGAAGAGAGTAAAGTTGGCGATTTAGCTTTTTTTGACAACGAAGAAGGCAATATTATCCATGTTGGCATCATTATGGAAGACAATTACATCTTACACGCCCATGGAAAAGTCCGTATCGATCGTTTAGACCATTTGGGAATTTTAAACATAGACACCGGAAGGCATACCCACAAATTAAGAGTCATAAAGAAAATTATCTGATTCTAATTACTTTCGTAACTATTATTTAAAACAAACCCTTGGTTTTTCAATCTTCTTTCAAAATGTGTATCTTTGTCAAAACTAAAGTTTATGACAACATTTGAGCAATTCAATTTACCCAAATCATTACAAAAAGCTATAGATGAATTAAATTTCGTCCATCCCACACCTATTCAAGAAAAATCATTTTCCGTAATTATGTCTGGGCGCGATGTGATGGGAATTGCCCAAACTGGAACAGGAAAAACATTGGCTTACCTACTTCCCTTGCTAAAACAATGGCAATTTACAGGAAGTGATCTACCAAAAATTATTGTTTTAGTTCCTACGCGCGAACTTGTGGTTCAAGTTGTAGAAGAAATTGAAAAACTCACTAAATACCTTTCAATTAGAACTTTAGGTGTTTATGGCGGAGTAAATATCAATACTCAGAAGAAAAATATATATGAAGGTTTAGATATCGTAGTGGGAACTCCAGGACGAATTATGGATTTATCCTTGGATAATGTGTTGCGATTTGACAATGTTCAGAAGTTAGTGATCGATGAATTTGATGAAATACTCAATCTAGGTTTTCGATCACAATTGACATCTATCCTTGTAATGCTGAAAAACAAAAGACAAAACATCCTTTTTTCGGCAACAATGACTGAAGAAGTAGATGAAATTTTGGATGAATTTTTCAATTTTCCCGAAGAAGTTTCTTTGGCTCCTTCTGGCACTCCTTTAGAACAAATTCAACAAAGTGCAATTGCTGTTCCCAATTTTCTTACCAAAATAAACATTTTAAAACATTGGTTACATCAAAACGAAAGTATGAGTCGCTTATTGGTTTTTGTGAATTCAAAACGACTGGCTGATTATACTTTGGAATTGATTGAAGAAGAGTTTCCTGAACAATTTGGAACCATTCATTCCAACAAATCTCAAAACTATCGACTGAATACCATGGAGTTGTTTCAAAATGGTACATTGCGAGGTTTGATTACAACCGATATCATGGCTAGAGGTTTGGATATAACTGATATCACGCACGTTATCAACCTTCAACTCCCAGAAATTCCAGAACAATACATTCACAGAATTGGACGTACAGGTCGTGCAGACAAAGATGGGATTGCGATTAGTTTGATTGCACCAAAAGAAGAAGAATTGCAATTGTCTATTGAAGAATTAATGGATTTTGAAATTCCAATGTTGCAAATTCCCGAGGATGTAAAAATTGAAGAAAGAAAACTTGAATTCGAAAAAGACCGAATCAAAATTAAAAAATCGGTTAAACGCGCCGACGAGGAACGCGGTCCTGCTTTTCACGAGAAAAAAGACAAAAATAAAAAAGTGAATTTAGGAGGTCCATCTAAACGTAATCCAAGAAAGACTAAACCAACTAACCGAGCTGCAGAACGAAAAAAAGCTTCAAAAAAAAAGCGTAAATAAATCATTTTAAAATAGAAGTTAAATCAAAAGTGAAAATACATTCCACTAAAGACAACCTGATTGTTCTCTACGAAGACAACCATCTTATTGCTGTCAATAAACGCGTGGGCGACATCGTTCAGGGAGATCAGACTGGTGATAAACCTCTGAGTGAGGTAGTGAAGGAATATCTAAAAGAGAAATACAACAAGCCTGGAGCGGTATTTTTAGGTGTTGTACATCGCTTAGACCGTCCGACTAGCGGTTTGGTTATTTTTGCTAAAACATCTAAAGCATTAAGTCGATTAAACGAAATGTTTAAAGACCGACAAACGAAAAAAACATATTGGGCTGTGGTTAAAAACCAACCACCAAAAGCTAATGATACCTTGACACATTACTTAAAAAGGAACTCAAAAAACAACACATCCAAAGCTTATCAAAAAGAAGTAAAAGACAGTAAAAAAGCAATATTAGAATATAAAATCATAAAAAAACTAGACCGTTATTTTGCTTTAGAAATTGATTTACATACGGGGCGTCACCATCAAATTCGCAGTCAATTAAGTGCTATTGGCTGCCCGATAAAAGGTGATCTAAAATACGGTTTTGACAGAAGTAATCCCGACGGTGGTATTCACCTACACGCACGTGAACTGATCTTCCCACACCCAGTCACAAAGTTGATGACTAAAATAACTGCACCAATTCCCAACGATATTATTTGGAAAAATGTAGAAAAGCAATAAATTAGCATTTACATTAAAAGTTATGTTGATATGAAATGGGAAAGAAAAACCAGTAAAAATTTTCAAGATCGTCGAGGTATGTCCGGCGGTGGAAAAGCAATTGTAGGCGGTGGAATCATTGGGATTGTAGCCCTACTCTTAACAATGTTTGGCGGAGAAACAGGTCAGGTTATAGGAACAGTATTACAACAAACACAAACTACAACCGAAACCTCGGAACCTGTAAAAACACGTGATTTGTCACAAGAAGAAATTACTTTAGGACACTTCTCTGAAGCAGTTTTTGTGTACAATAACGAAACTTGGGCAAAAATATTTCGTTCAAGCGGTCAAAACTATCAAGAACCCGGAATGGTTTTGTTTGATGATAGCGTTCAAACAGCATGTGGTGCAGCTTCTTCTGCAGTGGGACCTTTCTATTGTCCGGCAGACCAAACTGTATACATGGATTTACGTTTTTTTGAAGAACTTCACAGTAGATTTGGAGCTAAAAGAGGAGACTTTGCTATTGCATACGTAATAGCACACGAAGTTGGTCATCACATACAAACAATAATTGGAACCAGTGAACAAATTCATCAAGCTAAACAAGGTCAGAGTAAAGCAGCTGCTAATAAATTATCGGTTGCTCAAGAACTTCAGGCTGATTTTTATGCTGGAATTTGGGCAAGTCACCATAAAGATATACTTGAAGAAGGCGATATTGAATTGGCAATTAGCGCGGCTGAAGCTGTTGGTGATGACGCCATTCAGTCAAAAGTTCAAGGGCATGTTCAACCTGAAACTTTCACTCACGGAACTTCAGCAGAACGTAAATATTGGTTCATGAAAGGTTATAATTCGGGCAACATCAATCTAGGTGATATACAGTTGATTTTTAACAGTATTCAATATTAATTTATTTATTATTTTACACCAATAAATAACTGCTCTAATTATGCAGAAATAAATTTTCTCTGAACACATTGCTAGTATAAAATTGGCAATTAAGAAAAATGCTTCGTATTTTTGCAAAGCATTTTTTTTATATGAATTACGAAATAGACCAAACCAAACTAACTGAACGCATATTAACCATCGTTAAAGCTGTGGGTGTAATTGCCGGCTTATATGTTTTCTTAACCTTTGTGATAATTTTTTTACTCTACACACTAGGTTTTATACAAATGACAGGTTCAACTGAAGCATTATTTCAGATCAACACACCTGAAGGTTTAGAACAGCTTTTGGCGCAGAATTCAACAGAAATCATCATTTTAAATCTTCTAATTTCCATTGTCTTACATTTTTTATTAAGTGGAATCTATGGAATAATTATCAAAAGTGCGACTTCACCGTTTATTGGTTTGGGCGATGCTTTTAAATTGCTTTTCACAGGACGTGGATTCAAAGTTTTATTGTACATTATATTAGCTCAAATTATTATTACTTCAATAAACTATTTTTTCAGCTTCTATGATTTAGCTATGGTTGGTTTTGCTATAGGTGCATTGATACAATTTTTGACATATTTTACCCCCCTTTTAATTTACGTTGAAAACAGTAATTTTTTCAAAGCAATTTTTGAAAGTATTCATTTAATAAATAGTAAACCTTTGTTTTTTATCCCCGTTGTTTTGTTTACTTATATGATCTCTTTATCGGGTGTTTTACTTTTTGGAATTGGTATTATTTTTACTTTGCCTATCAATTTCATCATGGCATACAGCTTGTACTCCATTATAAAAGAAAGTAGAAAATCGAGTGAAATTGAATCTTAACTCACCCAACCGTCTCTATCTAAACTTCTATATTGAATCGCTTCTGCGATGTGTTTGGGTTGTAATTTTTCAGACCCATCCAAATCGGCTATCGTTCTAGAAACCTTTAAAATCCGATCGTATGCTCGGGCTGATAAATTCAGTCGTTCCATTGCTGATTTAAGTAAGCTTAACGATGCTTGGTCTAATTCGCAATAAGTTTTTAATAATTTAGAGTTTAATTGAGCATTATAATGAACTCCTTTTATATCTTCAAAGCGTTCTGCCTGTATCATTCGTGCTTTTATAACTCGTAATCTAATAGCATCGCTGCTTTCAGAAGGTGCACGTTCCGACAATTGCTCGAAAGGCACTGGGCTTACCTCGATATGTAAGTCAATCCGATCTAGTAAAGGTCCAGAAATTTTATTCAGATACCGAGCCATTTCTAAAGCACTAGATTGTGTTAAACTCTTTTCATCCGAAAAATAACCACTAGGGCTTGGATTCATACTTGCAACCAACATAAAAGAGGAAGGATAAGAAACTGTAAATTTCGCTCTAGAAATGGTTACTTCTCTGTCTTCCAAGGGCTGTCTTAAAACTTCTAAAACCTCTCGTTTAAATTCGGGCAATTCATCCAAAAACAGCACACCATTATGCGCTAAAGAAATTTCTCCCGGCTGCGGATAGCTCCCGCCTCCTACTAAAGAAACAGATGAAGCGGTATGATGTGGCGAACGAAAAGGACGTTTTTTAATTAAGCCTACATTTTGAGCTTTGCCAACGATACTGTGAATTTTTGTCGTTTCTAGCGCTTCATCCAATGTCATTGGCGGTAAAATACTCGGAATTCTCTTTGCAATCATGGTTTTTCCAGATCCAGGCGGACCGATTAATAAAATATTATGTCCACCAGCAGCTGCAATTTCCATTGCTCTTTTTATATTTTCCTGGCCTTTTACTTCAGAAAAATCAAGATGTAAAAAATCTTCTTCAACATCAAAGAGTGTTGCTTGATCAACTTTTACTGGTTCTAAAGAGCGTTTACCTTCCAAATGATCTATCAATTCATTCATGTGGGTAATTCCATAGACATTAATTCCTTCAACAATAGCCGCTTCATTTTCATTGTCTTTCGGTAAAAAAATACTTTTAAAACCTTCTTCTTTAGCCTGAATAGCAATAGGCAGCGCTCCTTTTATTGGCTGAACCGAACCATCTAATGACAATTCACCCATTATAATCGTTTCGGAAAAATCAATAGTTGTAATCTGAGAAGATGCAGATAGGATTCCTAATGCAATTGGTAAATCGTAGGCAGATCCCTCTTTTCTTAAATCTGCAGGAGCCATATTAATAGTAACTCGCTTGCCTCTAAGCTGATAACCAATATTGGACAAAGCTGCTGCAATTCGATAGCTACTTTCTTTAATTGCAATATCAGGCAAACCAACTAAATGATAACCAATTCCCTTTTCGATATTCACTTCAATTGTAATAGTAGAAGCCTGTATTCCAAATACAGCACTCCCAAAAACTTTCACCAACATACACCAATTTTTTTCTACGCTTTAAATATATGAAAATAAATTAACAAAAAAGCAACTCGCTATAACTTTGTGGAATAGACTCTATATTTCTGTAGTATGTTTTAAAAAAAAATCAAAAATTGTTAGCTCTGATATTGTATAATTATCAACATTGTAAATATTGTATCGGAATTTGTGGAAATTTTACCCATAAAAAACTCTCAAAATTTGAAAATTTTTTTTTTGAAGCTATTTGTTTTTTTTAACAATAATTTAATCCACCTCAAAAAACTAAAAATCAACTAATTGCGCTATAAAAACCATCATCAACCTAATGTTTTAGTGATCTTTAAAAAAATGGCAATGAATTTGAATTTTAATAGAATCACATAACAACATTCATTTAAAATGATAAGAACAAGCAAAAGCATTAAAGGCTTTTTTTACGGAACTTTCTTTATACTATCAACTAGTATTGTATCTTGTAATATTAGTAACGGTGCTGACAAAGACGACAGTAACGTATTGAGACTTCCGGCGATAGAGATTGATACAACAACTGCATATATTACCAAAGATTATATGGCTAGCATTGAGGGAAAAGTCAATGTGGAATTGCGCCCTCAAGTAGAAGGTATTTTACAAGAAATTTATGTTGATGAGGGAGATTTTGTACAAGCAGGACAAGCGTTGTTCAAAATTGATGGTTCTGCCTATACAGAAATTTACAACAACGCATTGGCAAATGAAAATGTAGAAAAAGCAAAGTTGAAAAATGCTAAATTAGAAATGGACCGTTTGAAGCCTTTGGTAGATAACGAAGTAATTGCACCAGTACAATTAGAAACTGCAAAATCAAATTACGAAGTTGCCAAAGCTTCACTTGCCAAAGCTTCCGCTGCAGTGGGTTCTGCAAAAATTAATTTAGATTTCACTGTCATCAAAGCGCCTGTTAGTGGCTACATTGGTAGAATACCTAAAAGAATTGGAAATTTAGTTTCTAAATCCGACCGTGAACCTTTGACCTATTTATCTGATGTGAGTGAAGTTTATGTCTATTTTGCAATGAGCGAAAGTGATTATTTATACTTCTCAAAAGCAGAAAATCGTATGCACGATTCGCTAGATAACCCTACCTCCTTCGGAAATTTAATGCCAGATGCAACACTTGTTTTGGCAGACGGATTAGAATATAAAGAAAAAGGTAAAATTGATGCCATTAGCGGTCAAATCAACAAAAGTACTGGCGCTATTTCACTTAGAGCCAGCTTTCCAAACTCTGAAGATTTGATGCGATCTGGTAACACAGGAACAATAAAAATTCAAGAAAACCGTAAAAACGTGATCTTAATTCCACATGAAATCACAACAAATATTCAAGACAAAACTTTTGTTTATTTATTAGATGAACATCGCACGGTTTCATTGAGAGAAATTAAGATTAACGGAACAGCAAACAAACATTATATCGTTTCTGAAGGATTAACCCCTGGAGATATTGTTCTGAAAACCGGATTTAATAAATTATCGGAGGGTATGCATGTGATCCCTGAGCTATAAAAAATATCTTCTATTATGTTGAAAAAAATCATTACCAGACCGATATTATCTGCTGTTATATCTATATTATTAGTTCTATTAGGTATCATTTCAAGTCAATTATTATCGGTAACAAGGTTTCCTGAAATAGCACCTCCAAGTGTTACGGTAAGTCTTTCATATCCAGGCGCAAGTGCGGAAACCGTAGCAGAAAGTGTCTTATTACCTATTGAAGAAGCCATAAATGGTGTTGATGGGATGACTTATATTTCTTCCAAAGCCAGCAATAGTGGTTCAGGAACGATTGTTGTTAATTTTGAAGCAGGAATCAATCCAGATCAGGCTGCCGTTAATGTTCAAACAAGAGTTTCAAGAGCTTCAGGACAAATACCTAGCGAAGTGAATGAAGCTGGAATATCGGTCACACCAAGACAAAGTGGTAATATCATGACCATCAATATCTACAGTGATCATCCTGAAGAGATATACGACGAGACTTTCTTACAAGCTTTTTCGCAAATCAACCTCAACAGAGAAATTCTCAGAGTTCCTGGAGTAGCGGCTGTTTCACGTGTTGGTGCGCGAGATTATTCAATGAGAACTTGGCTTAATCCAGAAAAATTAGCGTTGTACAATGTTACACCTCAAGAAGTAATTGCCGCGATTAAAGATCAAAGTTTTGAAATTGCACCTGGAAGATTCGGAGAAACCTCTGATGAAGTTTTTGAAACAACTTTGCGCCATAGCGGACGGTTTAATTTGCCTGAAGAGTACGAAGATTTAGTTATTAAAACCAATCAAGACGGTTCATTTTTATTTTTAAAAGATATTGCAAGAGTCGAGTTTGGCGCTTCTAACGTTGGCAGTGACAATAGTGTGAATGGATATCCTGGTTTAACACTTAATATTACACAAACAAGTGGTTCGAATGCCAAAAATATTGATGTAGGAATACGTAATGTTCTTGAAAAACTGGAACCCACCTTCCCTAGTGGAATAAAATACGAAATTAGTTACTCTGTAAAAGACCAAATTGATGAATCTATAGATCAAGTAAAGACAACCATTTTCGAAGCTTTTTTCTTAGTTTTTATCATTGTTTTTATTTTCTTACAAGATTTTAGATCCACCCTAATTCCTGCACTTGCCATTCCAGTTTCATTGCTTGGAACATTGTTTTTTATCTACCTATTAGGTTTTTCAATCAACATACTTACAATGTTTGCCTTAGTGCTATCTATCGGAATTGTAGTTGATGATGCAATTGTTGTGGTTGAGGCCATTCACGAAAAAATGCACGAAACAGGAATGACAGCCAAAAAAGCTACTTTGGAAACTATGGGCGAAATTCAGAGTGCTATTATATCTATTACGATGGTAATGGCAGCAGTTTTTCTACCTGTGGGATTTCTGCAAGGTCCAGCTGGAGTTTTCTATCAACAGTTTGCATATACTTTAGCAATTGCAATACTTATTTCGGCTGTTAATGCTTTGACTTTTACTCCAGCACTTTGTGCTTTATTTTTGAGAAGAGACCATAGTATCCAGAAAAAATTTAAGTTTAAACAAAAGAAAAAATCAAGATTAATTAGAAAGCTCGAGATCAGTAAAAAAAGGTTTTTCAAGAAGTTCAATAACTCTTTTGAAAAGTTCACTCATTTTTATGTAAAAGTAGTTCAGAGAATGCTGCATAGAGTTGCTTTATCTATGGCAATAATGTTAGGAATTATTTTATTAGGTGTTGGATTAATGGCAAAAACTCCTACCAGTTTTATCCCTACAGAAGACGACAGCTTTTTAACTTATTCGATCACCATGCCGCCAGGTTCTTCATTGGCGCGTACAAAATTGGTGTTGGCACAAGCTGACAGTGTTTTAAAAAATCGTCCCGAAATTGCAGGCATGACCAATATTTCAGGTTACAACGCTATTGACGCTGCCACAAGTCCTTCTTTTGCTGTTGGATACATCAATCTAAAGCCTTACAAAGAACGAGGAAAGGTTAAAAACATACATGAAATCATCAACTTATATCAAGAAGAATTAGACAAATTAAACGAAGGTAGCTTTAGTGTTTTTCCGCGACCAACTGTACAAGGATTTGGTGATTTTAGCGGAGTTGAATTCGTACTTCAAGATCGATTAAATGCAGGGTTTGATAAATTCGACGGGGTTGCACAAGAGATCATACAAAAACTGAACGAACGAGAAGAAATCAGTAATGCTTTTACGTCTTTTAACGCCAATTTCCCTCAATATGCTTTAGATATCGATTACAATAAAGCCAAAGCTTTGGGTGTAAACATTAAAGATTTAATGAATACTATTCGTGCTTATTACGGAAGAGTTCAAGCAGGTGATTTCTCTCGTTTCGGCCGTCAATACCGCGTTTATATGCAAGCAGATGTAGACTTTAGAAATGCACCAGATACATTTAATTCTATTTTTGTTAAAAATAATAAAGGAGAAATGTTACCGGCCAATACTCTAGTAAAACTTCGTAGAATTTACGGACCCGAAACCGTGAATCGTTATAATTTATTCAATGCTATTTCTATAAAAGCGACACCTGCAGACGGATACTCAACTGGTGATGCCATACAAGCGATCGAAGAAGTTTCGCAGGAATTGCCAGGAAATTATTCTTATGAATTCACAGGAATGACCTTGGAAGAAAAAACTTCTGGTAATCAATCGCTTTATATTTTTGGTATCAGTATTATGTTTGTGTATTTCCTATTGGCGGCACAATACGAAAGCTTTTTACTTCCAGTAGCAATTTTACTTTGTGTACTTACTGGTTTTTTAGGAGTCTATGGTTTTATCAATTTAGTAGGTTTAGAAAACAATATCTATGTACAAGTCGGCTTAATTATGCTCATTGGTTTATTAGCCAAAAATGCTATTCTAATTGTCGAATTTGCCCTGCAAAGGCGAAAGAAAGGACTTTCAATACTTCAGTCATCAGTGGAAGGTGCTAAAAAGAGATTACGTCCAATCTTAATGACTTCTTTTGCATTTATTGCAGGTTTGGTTCCGTTGATGTTTACTGTTGGACCATCGGCTATCGGAAATCATTCAATTAGTATTAGTGCAGCTGGCGGAATGTTTGTTGGTGTGGTTTGCGGAATTTTCTTTATTCCAATACTATTTTATGTATTTCAGACATGGGACGAACAACTAAAATCTAAAATTACTTATGAAGAAGATTAAAATAAACATCGTTTCAATTGCATTACTAAGCCTTGGTACAATTACACTTTGGTCTTGCGGTTCCTTACAAAAAAACACCTACGAATACAACATAGAAGTACCCGATACTTATTCACATCAAGACAGTATTTTCAACAATGATACTGTCAACATTGCAATGGTTCAATGGGAAAAATTCTTCAATGACGAACAATTAACCAAATTGATTCATAAGGGTTTGGTTCACAATTTTGATTTAAAAAACGCTTTAAAAACCATTGAAATTGCTGAACTTAGAAGCCAACAAGCTAAACTTAATTGGTTACCTAGTGTAGATGCAACTATTGGAAATTTAGCCTATCAATACCGTTCTGAAAATTTTTATAGTAATCCGAACGCCAGTTGGCATGAAAACAGTGGAAAAGAGCCTCCAAAAAATTTGTATAATTATACCAATCAGCACATCAGTGGACTTTTCTTAAGTTGGGAAATTGATGTTTGGGGGAAATTTAAAGATCAAAAAAACATAGCCTTAAACGATTATCTTCAAACCCAAGAAGCAAGAAAGGCGATTCAAACGCAATTGATTTCTCAAATTGCTGAAGGTTATTACAACTTAATTCTTCTGCACGCTCAACTAGACGTGGCTCAAACCAATTTTGATCTTTCAAAAAACACGCTAGAGATTATGCAGTTGCAATACGAAGCTGGACAGATAACCGCACTTGCAAAACAGCAAACCAAAGCACAGATGCTGACTGCAAAAGCGCTTATCCCTTCTCTGAAACAACAAATTGCATTACAGGAAAATCAACTAAACTATTTAGTAGGAAGTTTCCCAAAAACTGTAGACATCTCATCTAAAAAGTTAGAGAATTACTTTTACCAAGATCAATTGTCAGAAGGAATTCCCCTACAAATTCTATCTAATCGACCAGATATTCGTGCTGCAGAACTAGATTTATTAAGCGCAAATGCTGAGGTTGGTGTTACTCAAAAACAACGTTATCCTTCAATCAAAATAGATTTAGGCGGAGGTGTTAACAGCATGTTGCCCGAAAATTGGTTTAATGTACCTGGTTCCCTTTTTGGATCGGTGATTGGTGGAATCACAGCTCCTGTTTTCAAAAAGAAAAAATTGAAAACAAATTATGAAATTGCTGTAAAACAAAGAGAAATGAAAGAAATTTCGCTTCAACAAAAAGTTCATAATGCCATTATGGAAGTAACAGATGCATTGGTAGTTTTAAAAACAATAGACGAACAATTAGCAATTGCAGAAGAACAAGTTATCAATTCAAGTCTTGCAGTTAGACAATCTAATTTGCTTTTTAACAGTGGTTTTGCAACTTATCTTGAAGTTATTAATGCACAACTAAGTGCTTTAGAAAACGAGCTTAATTTAAACACTCTCCGAAAAAATAAATTAACTGCTCGAATTAGATTATATAAAACATTAGGCGGAGGTTGGAGATAAAGCAGATAACATAACTAAAAAACTCCTCCAACATTCTTTATTGATACAGATTGATAAAAACTAGCTCACGAAGCATCTGTTTGGTATTTCTGAACAGGTGCGCATCGATAAACCAATAATTCCTTGCCCCTTCCTACTCCTTTCCCAAAGAATTGCCTATTTTTGCTTTATTCATCAAATTTCATATAATTCTTATGGGTAATTTAACATTGCAACATCGAGGTTTACAGTTAGCTTTTTTAATGTTTTTTTCAATTTCAACATTTTTGGGTCAAGAGAAATCCTTGCCTGAAAACTTTGATCAATGGATTGAATCTGGTAGAACCGAATGGGACATACCAGGCATGGCAGTCGGAATTGTAAAAAACGGTGAAGTAATCTACGCTAAAGGTTTTGGTGAAAAGCGCCTAGGAGAAGGTGATAAAGTTGATGCGAATACTATTTTTAGTATTGCTTCGGTTAGTAAAAACATGACTGCAGCGGCTTTAGGAATTTTGGTCGACGAAAACAAAATCAGTTGGGACGATAAAATCACTCAACATATTCCTTGGTTTCAAATGAAAGATCCTTGGATTACGAATGAAATGACCATTCGAGATGTTTTGACACATCAAGTTGGTTTAGGTAGGATTTTGGGCAACAGACTACAATTTATGACACAAAGTGAAAGAGATAGTATTCTATATACCGTTAGACATATGGATTTAGAATCCTCTTTTCGATCAAAATTTGTCTACAATAACGTTATGTATTCATTGGCAGGACAAATCATTGAATATACCGATGGTAAAACTTGGGACGATTTTCTAAAAGAAAGATTGTTCCAACCACTTGAAATGAATAATACTACAACTAGTATTACCCAGATTAAAAACACAGATAATCAAGCCTATCCACACCAAGAAATAGACGGAAAAGTTATTCCCATTCAACGAAGAAATTGGGACAATGCAGGACCAGCCGGTGGCGTAAATTCTACTGTAAATGATTTGAATAAATGGTTAATAATGCAACTACAAATTGCTGGCAGTTTTAAAGATAAAACAATTATCAGTCCAAAACAAATGACAGAAATACAGAAACCGCAGGTGCTTCGCTCGCACGCAACGGCACTTTCGTCTCATGCTTCTTATGGTTTAGGATGGAACATCTTAGATTACAAAAACCATCGAGTTATTACACATGGTGGTGCAACCGACGGTTTTATAACTGCAATGTATTTAGTTCCAGAATTGGAATTAGGCGTGGTTGTTCTTACAAATACATTCAATAATTTCGCAGATGCTGTTTCATATCAGGTGATGGATGCTTTTATAGATAAAAACGATAAAGATTGGAATCAAGTTTATCGCAATAATTACAATCGTGCCTACGAACGAGCTACAAAAGCCCGCAATGCCATTCATGATGCAAGAGTAAAAAACACTAAAACCAGTTTATCTTTAGATGCTTATACAGGAACTTATTATTCCAAAGCCTATGGAAAAGTTGAGGTAAAACGCGACGGAAATCAATTGAAAATTCAATTTTGGAACACCAAAGATTTAGAAGCTCAACTAGAGCATTGGCACTTTGATACGTTTCGCGCTGTGTGGAATAATCGTGCTCAAAGAGAAGAATTCATGCAATTTCACCTTGGTAAAGATGGAAAGATTGAAGCATTAGACTTTGAATTTGTACTTAGACCTATGTTGTTGCAAGTAGGTGCTTACCCATCGAATTACACACACACCGAAAGATTTTTGAAGCAGTAACTCATGAAAGCGAAGTTCATTATTGTTTTATTACTTATATTAACATCTTGTGCCAGTCATGACAAGCAAAATAATCATTATCACAATTTAATTGCTCCAAAAGAATTAATAAAAGATGTAGACTATGTGCAAAAAAATTTAGAAATAATGCACCCAGATTTGTATTGGTATATTTCAAAAAATGATCTTGATTTTAAGTTTGATAGTCTCAGAAACACTTTGAATAAATCTTTGACACCCAACGACTTTTTTATGAAAATCAGTCCGATAGTGAGCTCAATTGGTCAAGGACATTTAAGTATGAGTATGGTCAGTTTAACTTCGCCTGATTCTTTAAAAAAGAAGTATAAAAACTCCAAACATCCATTAGACGGTTTTGAATTTGAATATCATGATGACAGATTATACATTAAAAACATTTATTCTAAAAAAGATACAGTTTTACAACCGGGATCAGAAATTTTAAGTATAAACGATTTAAAACCTCGAGATATTTTCAATAAATACCGTAAAACTTTTACTTCAGACGGCTATAATCAAACAGCGATTCCCAAATTTTTTGGGCTAAGATTTACCAATTATTTGGTTGCAGAAGTAGGGTTTGCAGACAGCTTGAATCTACAAGTTTCTTGTGCCGATTCAATTTTTTCTCACACTTTGATCAGGTCTTTCAAAACCAAGCCACAAGAGTTGGATAAAACTACCGATAGTTTGGCTATAGATGAAAAAAAAGACAAACAGCTAACTGAAAATGAATGGACAAAGAAAGAGTTGAAAGCTCGAAAACAAGCAAAACATGCAGAAAGAAAAGCGCTAAACCGTAAAAAAAGATGGTTTGGATATGACAATAAGTCTAAAGCGTTTATAAAAAATCTTTCATATCCTATTGCTAAAGACAGCACAATTGCTCTTTTAAAAATAAAGAATTTCACCAAAGGAAAAACAAAAGTTTATGACCAAATTTTTTCCGAAATAGCCAACAACAATGTCACTTCGTTGATAATTGATTTACGTGGAAACCCAGGTGGAAGACTTAATGATATTTATAGACTTTCACAGTACCTAAACGATAGTACTTATCGATTTATTCAACCAGCAACTATTACCAAAAGAAATTCTTTTTTCCATATTTTTAAAGGTCAATCTGTTTCTACTAAAATATTGGGTGCTCCGTTTATCGGTGTCTATGCTGCAATCCGTGGATTAACAGCAAAAAAATTAGATGACGGTAGTTTTCAACTTCCCTTGAAATCTTCTAAATTAACACAACCACAATCACTCAATTTTCAAGACAACCTTTATGTAATTACTGATGGAATGACTTTTTCTGCAGCTGCAATAATTTCATCACATTTGAAAGGGAGAAAAAAAACTGTATTTGTAGGTAATGAAACAGGTGGTGCTTTTAACGGGACGGTAGCTGGAATTATGCCTGTTTTAAAATTACCTCATTCAAAACTTAAAATCCGAATAGGATTGATGACTATTAAACCAGTACAACAAACCGATATTGAAGGCTTTGGGGTAGAACCCGATGTGATAATTTTACCAAATATTGAAGAAATTGTAAATAAAGACGATCCAGAATTACAATGGATTTTAAAAGATATATCAGAAAAAAGGAGTGGTTTATAGCCCTCCTTTTTCGTTTTTATCTTCAACCAATTATTATTTAAAAAATAAGTCCAAAAATATTATTCCTTTATCTGTGGATACGCCCATTTATATTTTACTGCTAAAATTCTAATTAAAATAATGGTTGCAGCTGTAGCTATGTAAATAAGATCGCTGTTTACTGAAAGAAATTTTAAAATAAAAAACATAATACCGCCAACAATACAAGCTGTAGCATAAATTTCTTTTCTAAAAATAACCGGAATTTCGTTGCATAAAATATCTCGAGTCACCCCACCGAAACAAGCCGTAATGGTTCCCAACAAAATACAAATCACCGGATCCAGATCAACCGTAAGCGCTTTTTCAATTCCCACAATTGTAAAAATTCCAATTCCAATAGTATCAAACAGAAATAAAGAAGTGCTAAAAACACTTAATCTTCTCCTAAAAAACATTGCTATGAATGAACTTGCAATAACAATATAAAAGGTTTGTAAATTTGTTAACCAAGTTACAGGAGTATTTCCTATTAATAAATCCCTAAGCGTTCCACCACCTAAAGATGTAGCTAAAGCAATAATTAAGACACCAAAAAAGTCAAACTTTTTTTTGATGGCTACTAAACTTCCAGAAATAGCAAATGCAATTGTTCCGACAATATCTAAAGTTGAAAAGATCATTATTGGCGTGTTAAATAATTAAAATATTTGATTCATGCTTATAGCTAAGTTTTTTTAGAACTTAAAAAGTTTAAAATTAAATAATAAACATAAAATAATATTATTGATTTACTTATAAAATTACAAAGTAGCACATAATCAATTGATAATCTATAGCAAATATTTGTAATTTCAATTGAGAGGTACGATTTTTAGCTTTTTCAGCATTTTTTAGATATATCGAGGCTCCTTCGTTTGATTCAAAACTATTCTTATTGCAAATTTAATCAAATTTTGGATAGTTGGTTGCTATCTTCGTTACACCTAAAATGAACGTTAAAAATATTCACTTCACACCTTTAATTTTTTATGAAAAGATACATTTTTTTTATCAATCTATAATTAGGAAATTAATTACAATATTTTGCAAAGTATGTAACATTATATCAGTCATTATTTTTACTTTAGCCTTATGAGAGAAATTACCTTCGTTAAAAAAAATGGTTAGATTTAGAACAGCAATTGTCTGAACAAATAAACTTTTATTGATAAGATTACTAACTATTTTCAACGGAATGAAAATTCAGCACATCTAAAAGGTAATTACATGAAATTAAAAAACTTATAAATTTTATAATGAAAGAAATTAGCAGCGTTCACAACCCTTTAATCAAACTAATTGTTCAACTACAAGAAAAGAGTAAAATTCGAAAAAATTTGGGATTGTTCATCATTGAAGGAATGAGGGAAATAGAAATTGCTCTTAATAATACGTATGAGTTTCAACAATTACTTTATTGTAATGAACTCGCAGACTCTAATTTATTTGAAAAACTTATACAAAAAATACAGCCTTCAACCGAACTAATTTCAATAAGTAAAGAAGTTTATCAAAAAATAGCATACCGAGAAAGCACCGAAGGAGTTTTAGCAATTGCAAAAATTAAATCTCACGAAATACAGAATATTGAATTGCCCGAAAACCCTTTAATTGTTGTTTTAGAATCTTTAGAAAAACCAGGTAATATTGGGGCAATTTTAAGAACCGCAGACGCTGCTAATGTAGACGCAGTTTTCATAGCCGACCCCAAAACCGACCTGTACAATCCCAACATAATTCGTTCAAGCGTTGGAGCCGTCTTTACCAATAAAATTATTGTAGCAAACTCAGAAAATTTAATAAATTTGCTTAGTATTAAAAATATTCCTATTTTTAGTGCCATATTACAACAAGCTGTGCCGTATTATACTGTAGATTATTCAAAAGGAGCTGCTATAGTGATGGGGACAGAGTCTACGGGACTTAGCGAAGAGTGGCGAAAAGCTTCGCATTCAAACATCATTGTTCCCATGCAGGGACAGATTGATTCAATGAATGTTTCAGTTGCCACGGCTGTGATTATTTTTGAAGCAATAAGACAAAAAGCAATTTAATTGTTAACTATTTAAAATAATTATTTACATTTATAGAAAATTAAAATTTATGAGAAAAAACATATTAAAAGTATTTTGCGGATTAGGTCTGTTGTTTAGTGCAACAACGGCTCAGGCACAAATTATTCATAAAAACGAGCGTTTCATCATAGATTATAATTGGAGAATTAGTGCCAATTACAACATGATGGACTTTAACTTTAATTATTCTTTAATTCCAGAAGGTTCTAGCATGATTTCTGGAGGTATTCCTGTAAAAGTAATTTTAGGTTACGAATTTGCAAGAAACTTATCGTTTGAAGTTGATTTTTCTATGAATGAAATGGAAGAAGGAAACAGTATGAATGGAACTTTAGTTTCTGAAACAATTAAAGTGGCTTCATTCAACGGTTCTTTTGCCTATAGTTTAGGTGGTTTGTTTAATCTTCCTGTAGTTGATCCTTACATTAAAGCCGGTATTGGACACTTAAGACTGAACGAGGTCGATTTAACAATGGCAAGTGTTGGAGGTGGAATTCATTTTTGGATTGCCGATATTCCTGCTACCAAAACATCACATTATCATCACGACCGAAGCTTTAGACGTTTAGGTTTGACGGTTGAAGCAATGGGCAGATCCAACATTTCTACAGATGGTCCAGGATCTCACGCACAATATTCTGCAGGTGTTTTTTACACTTTTTAATAGATGAAAACATATATAAATATAAAAGGAGCTTTAATTGCTCCTTTTTTTATTTTAAAACAAAACCAATTAAAAAAATTAGTATCTAGTAAGATTTTTTCAATCGATCTAAATTGATTTTATTGTCTCTATCTTTAATTGTTTCACGCTTATCATAGAGTTTTTTCCCTTTTGCTAATGCAATTTCTACTTTTGCCAAACCCTTTTCATTGGTAAATAAACGCAACGGAACAATGGTAAGCCCTTTATTTTGTAAACTTCTCTGCAAGGATTTTAATTCCTTTTTACTCAAAAGTAATTTTCTCTCACTCTTAGCTTTGTGATTGTAATGCGTACCATAAGCATATTCTTCGATATGAGAATTTATCATAAACAATTCGCCATTGTGAAATTCACAGAAACTTTCAGTTACAGAAGCTTTACCCAAACGAATGGATTTAATTTCAGATCCTTGTAAAACAATTCCAGCTGTGTACTTCTCTAAGATTTCATATTCAAATCTAGCTCTTTTGTTTTGTATGTTGACATTTTTTTGCATAACTACAAAGTTAATAAAAGTTGAATACTTGTAAAAGAAAATGAAAGGCTTAACTTGAAAAAATATTAACTGTTGTTGGTTTCAATTATATTTCAATATTTGTGTTGGTTTGGAACCAATCACGAACGTTAAAAAAAAGTAGCAAGTGGATTCTTGCTACTTTTAATTTACCTTATTCTTTTAATGAAGAGTCTGTGTGTTTAATCATCACTTTCAAGCTTTCTTCATCCTCTATTTTATCCATCAACAACACGTCATTTTCATGTATATTTCCGTTGATGATCTCTTCTGCCAACAAATCCTCAACATATTTTTGAATTGCACGTTTCAATGGGCGTGCACCGTATTGTTTATCGAAACCTTTTTCTGCAATAAACTCTAATGCCTTAGGTGTTAGTTCTAAATCGTATCCTAAACCTTTGACACGTTGGTAAACTTTTTCGATTTCAATGTTGATGATTTGATGAATGTGTTCTTTTTCAAGTGAATTAAAAACAACTACATCATCAATTCTATTTAAAAATTCTGGAGCAAAAGCTTTTTTCAATGCATTTTCGATCACAGATTTTGATAATTCATCTTGCTGTTCTTGTTTTGCTTTAGTACCAAAACCAACTCCAGTGCCAAAATCTTTCAATTGACGAGCACCTACATTAGAAGTCATCACGATAATTGTGTTTCTGAAATCGATTTTTCTACCCAAACTATCGGTTAAATAACCATCATCCAATACTTGCAACAACATGTTGAATACATCGGGATGTGCTTTTTCAACTTCATCTAGGAGTACAACCGCATAAGGTTTTCTACGAACTTTTTCAGTCAATTGTCCACCTTCTTCATAACCTACATATCCTGGAGGCGCACCAACTAAGCGTGAAATCGCAAATTTTTCCATGTATTCACTCATATCAATACGGATAAGAGCGTCTTCAGAATCAAAAACTTCTTTTGCAATTACTTTCGCCAATTGTGTTTTTCCAACACCTGTTTGTCCAAGAAAAATAAATGATCCAATAGGTTTGTTAGGATCTTTCAATCCTGCACGATTTCGTTGAATTGATTTAGCTATTTTAGCAACAGCTTCATCTTGACCTATAACTTTACCTTTGATGGCTTCTGGCAATTTCGCTAATTTTTTACTTTCTGCCTGTGCTATTTTATTCACAGGAATACCAGTTATCATAGAAACTACATCGGCAACATGTTCTTCGGTAACAGTAATTTTGTTGTTTTTTGAATCTTCTTCCCAACGTTCCTGAGCAACAGCTAAATCGTTTTCAATACGTTTTTCATCATCTCTAAAAGCAGCAGCTTCTTCGTATTTTTGACGTTTAACAGCATCTGATTTTTTCTCACGAACTTCTTCCAATTCACTTTCCAACTTCAAAATATCATCCGGAACTTCAATATTAGTAATATGCACTCGCGAACCAGCTTCGTCCAAAGCATCGATGGCTTTGTCTGGAAGAAAACGATCTGTCATGTATCTGCTGGTCAACTTTACACAAGCCTCTATCGCTTCTGCAGTATAGATAACATTGTGATGGTCTTCATACTTTTCTTTGATATTGTTCAGAATAATAATTGTTTCTTCTTCAGAAGTAGGTTCAACAATTACCTTTTGAAATCTACGCTCTAAAGCACCGTCTTTTTCAATATGCTGTCTGTACTCGTCTAAAGTAGTTGCGCCAACACACTGAATTTCTCCACGTGCCAATGCTGGTTTAAACATGTTGGAAGCATCTAATGAACCAGTGGCACCACCTGCACCAACAATAGTATGAATTTCATCAATAAAGAGGATGATATCGTCGTTTTTCTCCAACTCATTCATCACAGCTTTCATCCGTTCTTCAAATTGACCGCGGTATTTTGTACCTGCAACCAAACTGGCAAGATCCAAAGTAACCACGCGTTTGTTAAACAAAATACGGGATACTTTTTTCTGAATAATTCTCAAAGCTAAACCTTCTGCAATAGCAGATTTACCTACACCTGGTTCTCCAATTAAAAGCGGATTATTTTTCTTTCGACGTGATAAAATTTGAGAAACACGTTCAATCTCTTTTTCTCGGCCCACCACAGGATCCAATTTACCTTGTTCAGCCATTTCAGTTAGATCACGACCAAAATTATCCAGCACTGGTGTTTTGGATTTCTTCGCACCAGGCTTGTTTTGAGTTGGTCCACCTACACCACCTGACAAACTGTCACTTCTCTCGTCATCATCAAAAGCGCTATTGGTAGGTTGATCATCTGAAAGGCCAGAATCTGAAAGTAAACTTACAAATTCAGCTTTAGCACTTTCATAATCTACATTACATCTACTCAACAAAATCGTAGAAGGGTCTTCTGAATTTCGAAGAATCGACATTAATATGTGTCCAGTATTTACAGTATCTGTTTTATACAATCTTTTTTCCAAAAAAGCTCTTTTCAATGCGTTTTCGGCTTGTCTTGTAAGATGAATATTCTTTTTCTCGGCATGAATCATTTTATTGGGATTCTCAGGGATCATCGCTTCAAAGCGGTTTCTCAGAAAATCTAAATCAATTGATAAATTTTCCAATATAGTTATGGCTTCTCCCGTGTTTCCACGTAAAATGCCCAACATAATATGCTCGGTTCCAATATAATCGTGCCCTAAACGTAAAGCTTCATCTCTACTGAAAGTAATTACTTCTTTTACTCTTGGTGAAAAATTATCGTCCATTTTTTTTATTATTTAGGGTTTCCCCTTGTATATAGCAAATTTCGTACCTCATTTAATTTTGTCAGTTATTAGACAAGACTAAAATAAATAGTTTTTTTGTAAAAAACTATTGAAACCACTATTTAATCTATTATTTATTCCATTATCCACCTACTCGCTTGACTTTATAACCTTTAGTTTGTAGCCACTCCATAATTTTATCTCGAAAATTTCCTTGTATAATGATTTCACCATCTTTTACACTACCTCCTACTCCACAATGTGTCTTAAGTTGTTTTGCCAATTGCTTTAAATCATCCACGGTTCCTTCGAAACCTTTGATAACTGTAACAACTTTTCCGCCTCGATTTTTTTTATCTAAATGCGCCTCTAACCTTTGTTCCTCTGGATCCAAAGTTATTTCTTCTTCAATTGGATTTAAATCAAACTCTTTATCAGTAGAAAATACAAATCCGCCTAAATCCTCTAAACTCAATTTTTTTTTCGCCATTTTTAAAATCAATTTTACAATTCAAAGATACATAAACTTCTAATTTCTTTATTACAACTATTAATCATTTATATGATTCGATGATATGCATTAAATATAAAATATCCACAGAATGTCAACCGCTATCTACACAATTTTTAGCAGTAATTTATAGTTACTAATTAGAGACTTGTATTTTTAGTTCTAAAAGAAATCATAAAGTTTTTAATTAATACCTAAATCATTAATCTATACTTTTAAAAAATTCTTCAAACCAAATTAAAATAGTATTTTTACATAAATTTTATTCAAACTATGAAAACCGTAAGAATTGTAGGTGTGCCAGAACATTTTAATTTTCCTTGGCAACTCTCTCTGAATGAAGGACTTTTTGATGAAGCAGGCATTGATGTACAATGGACCGATATACCGCAAGGAACTGGAAGAATGTGTGAAATGTTGCGAAATGGTGAAACCGATATTGCAGTTATTTTAACAGAAGGAATTATGAAGGACATTGCCAATGGTAATGAATCTTATATTTTACAGACATTTGTTCAATCCCCTTTGCAGTGGGGCATCCACGTGAATGCGAAAAGTAATTACGAAACCCTAGCCGATCTGAGAGGAAAAACAGCTGCAATTTCTAGACTTGGTTCAGGTTCTGAACTTATGGCTTTTGTAAACGCTTCTAATCAAAATTGGAATTTTGACGAATTAAAATTTGAAATCGTACATACTCTGGATGGTGCTGTAGAAGCTTTGAGTCAAAACAAAGCAGATTATTTTATGTGGGATCGATTTATGACGCAACCCATAGTGGATCAAGGTATTTTTAGACGCATTGATGTTTGCCCAACTCCGTGGCCATGTTTTGTGATTGCTGTTCGTAAAGAATTTTATGATAACAACATTGCACTAGTACAACACACATTGGAAATTGTGAATCGCACTACAGAAGAATTTAAAATGATCCCTAGCATCGACCGAACTCTAGCAAGTGTTTTCGATCAAAAAATAGAAGACATTCAACAATGGCTTCAGATTACCGAATGGTCACAAAAGAAAATGACCGAAGCTGCGTTTAACAAAATAGTTCAAGATTTAATAAAATTCAACATCATTAAAAAACCCTTGAAATACACCGACGTCATTATTTGATGGTCAATGAAAAATTCAGAAGTAAAAATAGTAAGACTTTTAAGTAAAATCTATGTTCCAAAACCTTGGGACACTATAGCTATTATACTTCTTTCACTTTTAATTCTCATTCCGGTGTTTATCATTTTACATCAAAATTTAATAGACCCGGAATGGCCTTTTCATCTCGACCGAATTTTACTTTTTTTAGCAATAACAACCTTAGTTACATTTTTACTAAAATCGGTAAAAAAATTCCTCTTTTTGGTAGTAATCATTTATTGCATAGTACTTTTATACGGCACCATGTTTGCTGGATATGGTTTTAAATCTGTTTATGAGGACTATCGTTCGATGATCTATGCGATGAGCGACAATCCTAATCCGCAAGACATTATTGTTTCTAAATTGCTTCCTTTTCCTAATAAATCCAAGGTATTAAAAGCAATTGAATACGACAAACCCGAAGTTCGAAATTTTGCTTTAATGTCTACAACTAAACATTTTAGAAGTGTTAAAGGATATCAACAATATAGGCAGATCATTCAGTGTTTTGCGATTTTTAAAGAAATTCAAAATCGTTGGAATTATGTGAATGATCCAAAAAACAGAGAATATATTGCAACAGCTTCAGAATCCTTACTTCATTTTTCAGGTGACTGCGACGACCATGCGATATTGATGGCAGCCGCGGTTCGAGCAATTGGAGGAACACCCAGGTTGATTCACACGAAAGAACATATGTACCCAGAAATGCTCATTGGCTCGAAAGCTGATTTAGAAAACATTATTTACTTAATCAAAGAAGTATTATTTGTAAAGGAAACAAAAGGAAAAACAATTCATTATCATATAGATGAGCGAGGTCAAGTTTGGCTGAACTTAGATTACACAGCAAAATATCCAGGCGGACCATTTATGTCGGAAGAGATTTTAGGAGAACTAACTTTAAATTAATTTTTTGACCTATACATTTACCTTCCATTTATTATTTGGTGTTGATACCAAGGCATAGTTTCATTCCCATAACTGATGCCATAAGAGCTTGTATTAACTATTTCCAATCTTCTTTTTAGTAAAGGATTAGATTTTAATTTAACAATGGCATTAATTCAAATTTATTCAAATAAATTTTCAGTAATAAATTTTCCAGTGTTTGCCATTATTGTCATATCAAAAATAAAATAAGCTCCACTGACTTTGATTACAGAGTTCGTCTGTAAAGCAAAGTAACTTTTATACCAAGTTCTCTGGCTAATTCAGAAATATTAGTTCTTTCGTTGCTTAATGCAACTGCTTTCGATTTAAAAGCTGAATCATAAATTTTTCTTCCTTTTTTCATATGTCAAAAATAAGATTTTATGCTTAACTCTAACTGGAAGCTAAGTTAGTATATCCAGTATACCATACCCACCAAACCCATCAGTATAGTATTTTAGGATAAATTATGCTCTATATAGGCTGAGATTATAGGATACAAAATTATAATTAAAAAATATCCGACTATTATCCAACCTCTTTTCTTTTTTAAGTTTAGAGGCTCATCAATGTAATTTTGTTTAATCACCTCCAATCTCTTTTTGTTGTATCGGAGAAAAACAAATCCGAAAATAATTAGCAATATTATGAAATAATCTATTTTACTTATGGTTGGAAATTTATAATATCCAATATCTTCGATAAGATAAGAAAAATCCATAATTGTAACAGAAATTACTACAGTTAAGAAAGAACAAGACATAAACATGGGCATGTCTTTCTCCCTTTTTTCATACCACCTAAATATTCTTAAAAATAAATAATCTAAATATTTCATAAAATTTATTGATTAAAATAACCCTCTATATGTTGCCCTAAATTCTGCCCTGTGTGCTGTTCTAGCAAGTAATTAGTGATAAAATAAACACCACCAATTACTTGACCCCAATCCGGAATCAGCTTTTGCGATTATCTAAATTTATAGTTTGCCTTGATTCTGAAGCATTTTTATAAACATCCCAGAAACAAGTAAAATAAAAGCTATTAGAGGAAATAAGATTGCTAATAAATTACTACTCTCTTTCAATCTATTGTCTTCAATTACTTTCTTATATTTATTCTTATAAAAGAATTTCACATATAAAATGACCAAGAAACCTATAAGTATTATTATAGAAAATAATATAAATAAAGAATCGGGTATTAAAAGGATATCAGGTATGAAAATAATTTTCATGAAAAATACAGCAAAGTAATATAATACTGATATAAAAGCAATCATTAATGCGGCGGTAAATACTGCTATATCATCGTTTCCCACCCAAACTTGGAACCTATAAAATTTGTAATATAAATATTCTAAAAATCTCATATATATATATAAAATTAATATGTACTACCATACCCATCGGTTGCCCCCGCTACCGCACGACCCGAGCTTGCGAATTGGCGAAGCAATCCTTTCGTGTGGTAGCGGGGCTTTCAGAATACAATCTACCCAAATTTTATAATATAAATTCATATGATGTTAGAATTTTTAAAACTTTCCTGGTCTAAAAAATGCTACTGCAAAAATTGACAAAAAAGATATTGCGACATAAAGAGACACAATAATATTTCCCTTTATTCTTTTTCTATTACTTTCTTGAGAATACTTTTTTAATATTAATTCTATTCGCTTTTTATTAAAATAAAAAGTGGTCAAAATAATACAAGCAACTACTGATAAACCAGCTTGGTGTTTATTTGAATAAAACGGCAACAAATCTAATTTAGCTAAAAAACCAACTATAACAAAAATGTTTAAAGCTATTAATCCGCCAAAAGAAACTGCAGTCATAAACATTGGCATATCATTAAGAGAAGATTTTAATGATGCTTGATATAGTTTATAATATAAATAATGAAACATTTTTAAATAATTTATTGATTATCTATCCATTCATAAAGTTGATCACCCTATATCATATCGACTGCTCCGATACCCAGAGATATAGCCCAACCGACACCAGGTATAAATACAGCACCTATTGCAAGCCCTTGAACTGCAAGGCGAGTTGCATTTCCTGCGGTGGGGTTTTCGTACAATTGATAACCAGCGTAACCAGCATTTATTCCCGCACCTACATATCCAATTCCCCTGCTGTCACACGAATCCTTTCGTGTGACACTTATAATTTTCCCCACACGATGCAGTCGTGGATATCAGGTTTACTTTAGAAAATATAATTCAAAATTATGATTTCGTAAATCTACAATTATTAACGTAATTAAACATACGCCTATACTTCCAAAAATATATAGCTTTATTAGAAAATTCCACTTACGATACTTATTTGCGTTTTCTTTAAATTCTTTAAAAATGTTTATATGTTTTCGCCTATGATAAAATAAGAAATAATGAATTAAGATTAGGATAATGATACTAAACGTGATAATAATTTTATACTTTGGAAGAAGTTTTTGTACAGTCCAAAAATCAGTTATAAATGAGTAAATCGTATGAATCGAAAAAACATTTATAAAAGCTAATAAAGTCATTGTAAGTAGAGAAGAAATGACTGGTGAATCTTGTCTTTTATCGTAATAATTGTATATCCTGTAATTTAAATATGTATACCATTTCATAATTGTATTCCTAGTTTAGTTGTTCCAAAAATCATTGCCTTTTGCTACTAATGCCATCTTTCCACCAAAATAAATCAAACTAATTGGAGCTCCCCAACCAGTAAGTCCGATACCTCCCATTATTAAATCTAATCCACCTTCTCCTATTAAGTTCTTTTCGCCTGCCCCTATTTCATATATTGTGTAACCGATTCCAAAAACTCCCGCCGCTCTTCCCGCAACTTTAAAAGTTTTTAAATAATTCTTCGTTCCTTTGCTTAGTTCACCTGTCTTTCCAGCATATTCTATCAAACCAGTTTTAACCCCATTCGCAAATCCAAAAGCACCCGCACCCTGATTTATCTGTGCCCAATTCATTCCCGAACTCCCATCAGAACCACCTCCAGAAGCGGCAGCTCCTCTTGTGATTGTATATAGCAATTCGCCAGTATCCATGGAATACATATGGCTGATAATATCCTCCCCAAGTT
>Ga0265293_10002243_pt1 | contig 39470 bp, 34 predicted proteins | sample Munlanlewell138R_FD_192505 | JGI IMG/M metagenome (GOLD analysis project Ga0265293, IMG submission 192505) | Leachate microbial communities from a municipal landfill in Southern Ontario, Canada - Leachate well 138R | ecosystem: Engineered > Solid waste > Landfill > Unclassified | place: Canada... | reverse complement strand
GTGAGAGTGAGGCCGAAGCCAGAGAGCAACACGACATATATCAAAGAGATAATCGTCACTGAAGTGTGTAGCTCTCTTTGAGCAATAAGAATGTTAGCAACACTAAGTAATACAAATCCTGTAATAGCAACTCTCTTAGGTCCCGATGTATCATACATCCTCCCTGCTAAAGAGGGGGCTAAAGCCCCTATAAAACCACCAGGAATCATCGCAATGGTTGCTTTAAGGGGAGTTACTCCGATAACCTCAACAAGATACATCGGAAGCAAAATAAAAGAGCCAAATACGGCCATATGACAGATAATGATTAATGATGAACCAAGCGAAAACGTAGAAGATGCAAATGGAGAGAGATCAAGCATAGGAGAGTCTAACACACGCTGACGAAGTATAAACCAAGTGATTGAGAGCACTCCTACTAACGTAATGCCAATTGAAACACCAAAATGAGGTGAGTTACTCAAGGTTCGTTGTAAGCCGTATACAAACCCACCAAATCCAATTATAGAGAGGACGATTGAGAGGTAGTCAACTTTTATGGTGCGTGCTTTTGTCTCCTCTTTCATGTTGAATTGTCCCCATATAAGAATAAGGGCAATAACAATTGAGGTCGTAAAGAAGATCCATCTCCATGATAGAAGTTGCATAACAAGCGCTCCAACAGCAGGGCCAATTGCAGGAGCAAAAAGGACCACTAACATAGCTGAGCCCATCGCCTTTCCTCGATCTTGTTTCTCATATGAAACCATAATCGAATGAATCATCAGCGGAAGAGTCACACTTGCTCCAACAGCTTGGATGATTCGAGCAATAAGTAATGTAGGAAATGAGAAGGCAAAACCGCCACCAATAGTACCGATAAAAAAGAGTGTTAATGAACCAACAAATAACTCTTTTGTCCCTCGAGTGTTTATAAGAAAAGCTGAGATAGGGACACTTAACCCCATTGTTAGAATGTATAAAGAAGTGAGCCATTGTACACTCTCACGTGGAACACCAAATGTTGCCATCAGCGATGGGAGAGCTGCATTAAGGTATGTTTCGGCTAAAAGAGCTAAAAACACACCCACCTTCATCATAGTAATACTCTTATTATCGACTTTCATACTCCCACTGTAAGAATTTACTTGTATTGTTACAAGTAACATGAGTAAAGCCTCTTTTGAAGGTGTTGTTTGTAGGGTGACAATTGTAAAAAAATATGTGTGCAACCGGACTGTAGCGATTGATTTTACTTGGAACGAAGATGGGTTTCTGTGTTGGTTTTACACCCATTTCATATCAATTCTATCCTCAGGTTCTTGCATAAAATATCAGATTACGCTACTGTGCGATTATGCAAAGCAAGAGAAAACATGTCGCCATTCTTATTGGTAGTAAGAGCGATCTTGACCTTGTTCAACCCGCAATCGAGACACTGAAAGAGTTAGAGATTCCCCACACTGTTCGGATTCTTTCAGCACACAGATTGGGCGAAGAAGCTGCGCAATTTGCATCTGATGCCCACACTCAAGGTTATAAAGTTCTCATCGCAGCTGCAGGAAAAGCAGCACATCTAGCAGGGACATTAGCAAGTAGAACACTGTTACCCGTAATTGGACTTCCCATTTCAGCCTCACTGATGGGGCTCGATGCACTATTGTCTACTGTCCAAATGCCTTCAGGATACCCTGTTGCCACCGTAGGTATTGATGGGGCTGTAAATGCTGCTTTATTGGCTGCACAAATACTCGCATTGCACGATCCAATCTTAGAATCATCTCTACATACATACAGAGAGGCAAACCAAGAGAAGGTGCGCCTTGCAGACGCCGAATTACAACAGAGCCTTACATAACTAGGGCTCTTTTTTGTCTCAATCTTAGGGGGAAAAGATGAAAAAGGGAGCAATGCTTTACGAAGGGAAGGCCAAAAAGGTCTTCAAATCCGACACTGATGGCATCTACATCGTCTCATACAAAGATGATGCAACCGCATTCGATGGTAAAAAAAGAGGCCAAATTGTGGGAAAAGGGGCGATTAATAATCAGATGAGTAATCACCTGATGGCCCTATTAGAGAAAGAGGGAATTCCCACTCACCTCATAAGAGAACTTTCAAAGACCGATACTGCAGTTAAAGCTGTACGTATTATCCCCCTAGAAGTAATTGTCCGTAATATTGCAGCTGGATCATTGGCTCAAAGACTCGGCTTAACAGAGGGTAGTAAGTTAGATTCCACGGTATTAGAGTTTTGTTACAAACGTGATGATCTTGGAGACCCGTTAGTGAACACCTCCCATATTAAAGCTCTTAACTTAGCAACTGAAGAACAACTAAAACAGATTACCTCCTATGCTCTTAACATCAACACCTTTTTACAAAAGCATGTACAAGAAGTTGGTCTTACATTAGTCGATTTTAAATTAGAATTTGGCCTTACTTCGGATGGGAAATTAGTTCTTGCTGATGAAATTAGCCCAGATACCTGCCGATTTTGGGATAGTGAGACAGGGAAAAAGTTAGACAAAGATCGTTTCCGCCGTGATTTGGGAGATGTCGAAGAGGCGTATCAAGAGGTTCTTTCTCGTCTTGTTGGGTTAGAGCAATGAGCAACTTTTTACATGAAGAGTGTGGATTATTTGGAATAAGTTCTAAAGAGAAAGAATCGGTCTCCTTAGCATGTCATTACGGATTATATGCATTACAACATCGAGGACAACAAGGGTGTGGTATTGCTTTTAACACAGCAGGAGAACTTTCACTTCATAAAGACTTAGGTCTTGTCTCTGAAGTGTTCACATCTCCTTTAGAGGTCGATGAGAAACAAACTCGTGCAGCAATAGCCCATACCAGTTATGCTCGAGTCTTTAAACGACCTCGTCAAAATGTGCAACCGTTGATGTTTCAACATCACAGTGGATCATTAGTGATTGCCCACAATGGTGCTCTTACTAATGCTGAAGAGCTAAGATTCCAATTTGAGGGGAAAGGTTCATTATTTCACACCAGTAGTGATGCCGAATTAATCGCCTATTTAATCTATAAATATCGAAGTGAGACAGCCACTATTCAAGAGGCTGTAGAGAAAGCTGTCAGTGAACTACAAGGGGCTTTCTCAGTTATTATCATGACCCCAGAACATATGGTGGTATTAAGAGATCCTCACGGCTTCAGGCCCCTGTGTGTAGGAAAACTTGAAGATGGATATGTGTTTGCTAGTGAGAGTTGTGCCTTAGATGCCGTTGGAGCTACCTTTGAACGAGATATTGCTCCTGGCGAGATTTGTATTGTAGATTTGGACGATCAGAGTTTCCACACCAGTACCATCCACACTAAAAAAGTTCCTCAGAGTTTATGTGCGTTTGAACTGATCTATTTTTCTCGTCCCGATAGTGTTATTGATTCAATTTCAATTCACCAAGCTCGTATTCGTAGTGGTGCCTTATTGGCCTTAGAGCATCCAGCACAAGCTGATGTGGTGATTGGAGTGCCAGATAGTGGCATCGATGCTGCCATTGGATATGCGAGACAAAGTGGAATTCCTTACGGTATTGGGTTTATTAAAAATAAATATATTGGACGAATCTTTATCCAAAACCAAGCTCAATTAAGAGAGCGAACTACCCACATTAAACTCAACCCCATCAGTGCAACAGTGAAAGGGAAAAGAGTCGTGTTAGTCGATGACTCCATTGTTCGAGGAACTACCAGTAGAATTATTATCCGCCTGTTACGTGAAGCGGGGGCAACTGAGGTCCATCTTCGTTTCAGTGCTCCTCCTTTTATATTCCCTTGCTACTATGGAACCGATATTAAATCTCAAAAAGATCTCTTTGCATATAAATATGACCATCAACAGATGCAAGATATTTTGGATGTTGAATCTTTAGGATTTTTACCACCTGAGCAGTTAGCCAAACTCAGCCCCATGGGAGACATTGGGCTTTGTAGTGGCTGTTTTACAGGAAATTATCCCACAGATGTAGGAGATGATCATGACCGAGAGTTTTAGTAACACATACAGTGAGGCGGGAGTCGATCTTCGACGTGGATATAAGGCTGTTGATCTTATCAAACAACATGTCCAAAAAACCCACATTCCAGGGGTGTTATCGGAAGTAGGTGGATTTGGAGGATTATTTGAACTCGATCTCAGTGATACTCCAAACCCTGTATTGGTAAGTGGTACCGACGGAGTTGGGACAAAGCTCAAGATTGCCTTTGCATTAGATAGACACGACACCATCGGAATTGATTGTGTTGCAATGTGTGTAAATGATGTGATTTGTAGTGGAGCTCAACCAAAACTCTTTTTAGATTATATCGCCTTAGGATACTTAGAACCTGAGAAAGTAGAGCAGATTGTACAAGGTGTTGCCAATGGGTGCATCCAAGCTCAATGTGCCCTCATTGGGGGAGAGAGTGCTGAAATGCCAGGGATGTATCAAAAAGGGGAGTATGATATAGCAGGGTTTTGTACTGCAGTAGTCGATAAAACAAAGATCTTTGACAACAACTCCATAAAAGAGGGAGATACTCTTATAGCCATCCCTTCAAGTGGAGTACACTCAAATGGATTCTCTCTTATTCGTCATATTTTCAACCTCGATAGTGATACTTCTCCCTTATTTCACCACTACGATGAATTAGGGACCACTTTAGGAGAAGAGCTTCTTACTCCTACACGAATATATGTCCAAGAGGTTCTCTCCTTAGCCAAAAAGATCTCAATCAAAGGAGCAAGTCATATCACAGGAGGTGGATTGTACGAAAACATTCCACGGATGGTGAGAGAGCCGTTTGGGGTAGAGTTACAAAAAGAAACAATAAAGACTCCTCCTATTTTCTCTGTTATTCAACAAGCTGGCTCAATTGACGAACGTGATATGTTTAACACCTTTAATATGGGAGTTGGGATGATCTTAGTCATCGATCCAAAAGATGAGAATCTTGCCCTTAAGCATATCCCAGATGCCTACACAGTTGGCACCATAACACGCTCACAGAAGGCCATCCAATGGGTGTAATAAAGGTTGCAGTGCTTGTGAGCGGTAGTGGTACTACCTTACAAGCTTTGATAAACGAACAAGTCAAAGGAAACTTAGAACCAGCTGTTATTACCATTGTTATAAGCGATAAAGTAGATGCCTTTGCCTTACAACGTGCCCAAGAATCTGGTATTGAAGCAGTTGGACTCTCTAAAAAAGAACTTGGTTTAAAAGCATTTGAACAAAAACTACACCACTTATTAGAACAATACGATATCGATCTTGTTGTTTTAGGGGGTTTTTTAACACTCCTTAGTGGTGAGTTTGTTTCGCTGTATCCTCAAAGGATTATCAATATCCACCCATCACTCATTCCTAGTTTTTGTGGCAAAGGGTTTTGGGGAGAGAGGGTACACAAAGCAGCACTAGAAAGAGGAGTGAAACTCAGTGGCGCAACTATCCATCTAGTGAATGAAGAACCCGATGGAGGACCCATTTTAGCTCAAGAAGCATTAGAGGTTCTCTCTGATGATACTCCTCACTCTCTAGGCTTACGAATTCAACAAAACATTGAGTGGAAACTCCTTCCTAAAGTTGTTTCACAATATGCAAAGGAGCTTCTTAAGAATATGAGTATTCAAAGCGTACTGAAATCAATGAGTTACCCTGGACGCCTTATTATGTGTGGCATGGGAGAAGATGGGCATGCAATTGTAGCTTATGCTCTTACTGGACGAAGTAAAAGTAGTCAAAATAGGGTGTTTATCGAAGATGAACGTGGTGTCTTTACCAAAGCGATTGATGAGAGTTTAGTCACAGATCCGTCTCTTATTATCTACCGAGCGATGGCGTACGTTGATGATACTCTCATCATTGCCAATGGTGATCAAAGTGAGAGTATCGTTGAAGGATTGACTAAAGGAGAGGACTTTCAAAGTTCATTACAACATCGAACATTTGAACCAGATGAGCCTCATTACACCCCCCGCATCAGTGCTCTATATACCCTAACAAAAGATCCCTCCTATACCATCTCAATACTGAAACGGGGAAAAGAGGGTGAAACAGAGCGCCTATATTACCACTATAATCATCTCACACAAGGAGAGGGGCATCTGATTCACACCTACCAAGGTGGAGTCGATGTGCTTCAAAGTTTTAGTGGAGAACCCACCAAAGTAGTGATTCCTACCGATGTTGAAGCGTGTGCCTCTCAGATATGGGAGAGCTTAGCTGATGAGTATAAAGTGGCCCTTGTAGTAAAAGAGTTTGATGCACACAACAGATGCACTAAGACCATTATGAAAAACAGGAGAGATAGATGAAACGCCTTCAATTAAAATACGGGTGTAACCCCAATCAACACCAAGCACACCTTTTTGTCGAAAAAGGGTCGTTACCTATCACCGTATTACAAGGATCAGTAGGGTACATTAATGCTCTTGATGCCTTAAACGGATGGCAGTTAGTCTCCTCCCTATACAAAGCCACTGGGTTAGAGAGTGCTGCATCATTTAAACACGTCAGTCCTGCCGGTAGTGGTGTTGCCCTTGCATTAAACGATGTAGAAAAAGAGATCTACTTTATCTCACAAAAACAAGAACTCTCCCCAATTGCTACAGCCTATGTACGAGCCCGTGGAGCCGATCGTCTCTCTAGTTTTGGAGATTTCATTAGCCTCAGTAGTGAGTGTGATCTTAGTTGTGCCAATGTGATTAAAAACGAAGTATCTGATGGGATTATTGCCCCCTCTTACTCACCAGAAGCTTTAGAGCTCTTAAAGAAGAAAAAGAGGGGAAATTATCTTATCTTACAAGTAGACCCAAGTTATCAACCACCTCCAATTGAGAGTCGTTCGCTTTTCGGTATCACATTAACTCAACAATATAATGATCAAAAACTTGATGCTTCGGTGTTACAGCCAATTGTAACAAAGAACACAAAGTTACCAAAAGAGGCTCAATTAGATCTCATTGTCGCACTTAATACATTAAAATACACTCAATCGAATTCGGTCTGTTACGCTTCTCGTGGTCAAGCAATCGGAATTGGTGCAGGACAACAATCGAGAATTCACTGTACCCGTTTAGCAGGTGATAAAGCCGATTTGTGGCATTTACGACAAAGTGACATAGTCCGTAATCTCCCCTTTAAAGAGGGCCTTACTCGCAATGAGAAAGACAATGCTATTGATCAATACTTACGAGGCGAGATTAAAAGCGCTCAGCAATATTTCTCTGAGAAACTCACCGCGTTTTCTACTGAGATGAAACAAACAATATTGCAAGACATTGATAGCGTGAGTTTAGCTAGTGATGGATTTTTCCCCTTTAGAGATAATATCGATCGAGCCCGTCAAAGCGGGGTCCGTTATATTGTTCAACCAGGAGGTTCGGTGCGAGATGATGAAGTTATTGCTTCATGTGATGAATACAATATGGTGATGATCACCAATTCAATTCGACTTTTCCACCATTGATATGAAGATCTTAATAGTCGGTTCAGGCGGCCGAGAACACGCCATAGCACACACCATAGCAAAAACTCAACGAAGCATTACCCTCTTTGGTATTGGAAACAATGCTGCTATGGAACAGTTTTGTGAGATGAAACCTCTCTCTCTTACTGATCATCAAGCAATTATCTCGTATGCCTTAGATCAAAAGATTGACTTTGCTGTAGTTGGTAGTGATGGTCCGCTTGTAGCGGGATTGTGTGATGTCTTTACTGATCAAGGGATTCCCTGTTTTGGACCTTCAAAGGCGGCAGCTCGCTTAGAGGGGAGTAAAGCATTTGCAAAAGAGTTTATGGCTCGTCATCACATTCCCACCCCCTCTTATAACGTGTTTCACTCATTTAAAGAAGCCAAAGCATTTGTCGATACCCTAAGTAGCACTCCCATTGTGGTTAAAGCAGATGGATTAGCCCTTGGTAAAGGTGTTGTCATTGCCCAAAGTAAAGAAGAGGCTCACCAAGCATTAGATGAGATGATGAATCAAAAATGTTTTGGTGAAAGTGGAACAACTGTCGTTATTGAAGAATTTGTTCAAGGAGTGGAAGTCTCACTTCTTCTTTTTAGTGATGGGACAACTGCTAAAGCGATGATCAGTGCTATGGATCATAAACGAGCAGGAGATGGAGATTGTGGTCCTAATACCGGAGGGATGGGAGTTATTACTCCAAATCCCTATTTCACCGAAGAGATGGCTCACTATGTCGAAGAGCATATTACCAAACCAACCCTACAGGGGATGAAGCAAGAGGGAAATCCTTTTATTGGGTGTCTTTTTTTAGGTCTTATGCTCACCGAACAGGGGCCAACTGTCATTGAGTATAACTGCCGCTTTGGAGATCCCGAAGCTCAAGCTGTTCTCCCTTTATTAGAGAGTGATCTTTTAGAGATTATGATAGCTTGTACCCAAGGGCGCCTAAAAGAGATTGATGTTCTCTTTAACACCGATTATGCGTGCTCTGTCGCTCTTACGAGTGGCGGATATCCTGGGATTTTTGAGAAAGGGAAAGTTATTACCATCTCTTCACTTCCTAGCGATATCGAAGTATTTCATGCAGCAACAGCTTTAAATGAACATAAAAACCTCATAACAACCGGAGGTAGGGTACTACATGTTGTTGGCAAGGGCTCTACAATAGAAAAGGCAATTACAAAAACATACCAAGCTATAGAGTATATCCATTTTGAGAAGATGGCGTATCGGAAAGATATTGGCCAATTGGCACTATATAAGGAGAAAGAAGATGGTGCATCGCTTTTACGTTAGACGAAAAGAAGGCTTTAGAGAGAATGAGCGTGTGCTCGCACACTCGCTGTATAGGTACCTCAAACTCAAAGAGGTTCCCCTCTTAGCACTATATGAGCGATACGATGTACAAGGTCTTACTGATCAGCAAGCCTCTTATGTTGCATCTCATCTTTTCTCTCTTCCTCCTCGAGATGATGTCACTACCTCTATTGAACAAAAAGCTTGGACGTGGGCAGTGGAACTTCTTGATGGTCAATTTGACCAACGCTCCTTTTTTAGTGAATTAGCGATTGCATCTCTTTATCCTAACACTGAGGTAAGTGTTCGATGTGCTACCTGTTACTCATTTGAAAGTGAACTTAGTGTTGATGAAAAACAAAGCATCTACACATATTTGGTGAATGAGTTAGAGGTGCAACAAGCCTCTTTTGATCTTCCTCATTCACTACACAGGAGTCCCAAAGAGGTAAAGCCAGTAAAGAGCCTTGAGGGCTTTACAACAACTGAAGATAAAGGAGAACTACTAAGTAGATACTCTTTAGCAATGGATGAAGATGATCTAGCTCTGGTACAAAGCTATTTTGTAGATAAAGAGCGTGAACCAACGATGACTGAGTTACGCCTTATTGATACTTATTGGTCAGATCACTGTCGTCACTCCACCTTTTTAACTGAGTTAGAGCACCTTACAATTAATGATGAAGAAGTACAAAAAACGTATGACTCCTACCAACAAGCTCGAAGAACACTTCAAAGAACCAAAGCTGTCTCTTTGATGGATATGGCAACCATTGCAGCAAAAGAGTTACGGATGCAAGGTCTGTTAGATCAACAAGAAATCAGTGAAGAGATTAATGCCTGTTCAGTACGAGTTGTCGCCGATACAGATCGTGGCCCAGTTCCCTCACTACTGTTATTTAAGAATGAGACTCATAACCATCCAACTGAGGTAGAGCCTCATGGGGGTGCTGCTACCTGTGTAGGAGGAGCTATTCGTGACCCACTCTCTTCTCGTGCATATGTTTACCAAGCTATGAGAATCAGCGGTAGTGGGGATCCTCGAGAAGCATTTTCTGACACTATGGAGGGAAAACTCCCTCAACGTGTGATTGCCCTTAAATCTGCATTGGGAAATAGTTCGTACGGGAATCAAATAGGAGTCCCTACCGGTTTAGTTGAAGAAATCTACCACCCTAATTTCGTGGCTAAACATATGGAACTAGGGTTTGTTGTCGCCTCAACAAAAGAAGAACACGTTATTCGTCTTACACCATCACCCTCTGATGCCGTAATCTTAGTGGGAGGGAAAACAGGACGTGATGGCCTGGGAGGTGCAACCGGTTCTTCTAAAGGGCACGATGAGACCTCTTTAGAGACCTCTTCAGCAGAGGTCCAAAAAGGAAATGCTCCACTGGAACGAAAGATTCAGCGACTTTTACGAAAAAAAGAGGCTGCTCAACTTATTAAAAGGTGTAACGACTTTGGAGCTGGGGGAGTGAGTGTTGCTATTGGTGAATTAGCCGATGGATTGAGAATCGACTTAGATGCTGTACCTCTTAAATATGATGGTCTTGATGGAACAGAGATTGCCATCAGTGAGAGTCAAGAGAGGATGGCGATGGTTGTTGCCAAAGAGGATGTAGAGACTTTTATTGCTTATGCGTATGCCGAAGATCTTGAAGCGACTGTAGTTGCAACTGTCACAGATGAACCAAAGCTTGTGATGAAGTATCAAGGTCAAACAATCGTCGACCTTGATCGCTCCTTTTTAGATAGTAATGGAGCACCTAAAAAAACAAGTGTCGAAATCCCTATGCTTCCTCGGGCAAAAGGGCGCTTTGAAGTTACCGATCTTGCATCGTTACAAAATTTGCTAGGTGATCTGAATATGAACACCAAAGAGAGTTTAGCTCGGCAGTTTGATGCAACTGCAGGAGGAGGGACTTTGTTATTACCATATGGAGGAGAGACACTAAGAACTCCTTCTCAAGTGATGGCAGCTTTGATGGTGTTAGATAAAGAACACACCCACACTGCAACACTCTCTTCGTGGGGGTATGACCCTTTTATCATGGAGCAAAATCCCTTTGAAGGGGCATTTTTAGCTGTTACCCACTCATTAGCAAAGGTCGTTGCCTCTGGGGGAGATTGGAATAACACTTTTTTAAGCTTCCAAGAGTATTTTGGCCGTGTTGGTAAAGACCCGAAGAAATGGGGAGTCGTCACCAGTGCACTTCTTGGTGCATATAAAGCTCAAAAACTGTTTCAAAAAGGGGCTATTGGTGGAAAAGACTCGATGAGTGGAACCTTTGAAGAGATCGATGTTCCCCCCACGTTGGTGAGTTTTGCCATCGCTACAGCACATAAAAAAGATATCATCAGTAATGAATTTAAACGCAGTGGCTCTCAGCTTTATCTTTTAGAGGCCAAAGAAGAGGACCTCCCTTCGTTATTTACCTATGTTGCATCGTTAATCAAAGAGAGAAAAGTTCTCAGTAGTTGGGCCATTGGCTCCGGTGGTATTGCCGAAGCACTCTCTAAGATGAGCTTAGGCAATGCTATTGGTTGTAGTATCACCAGCGATATCGATGTGGCACGCCCCCGCTATGGCTCATTTATTGTAGAGGCCGCTTCAGGAGCCATGATTGATGGAGTGAAGATAGGAACCACTACAGCAGATACACAACTGCACTTTCCCTTTGGCTCAATCTCTATTGATGATACATACCACTTATTAACCTCTTCGTTAGATGAGGTATATAATCAAAGCGTTACAAAAGAATCTACAAAGAGCATTGAAACTCTTAGTTATAAAGCACCTACAAAGACTCGTTCTCGTTATCCATCAGTAAAACCTCGGGTTGTTCTTCCTCTGTTTTATGGTACAAGTGGAGAGTATGAAGCAGAAGAGGTGTGGAAACAAGTTGGTTGTGAAGTACATCTAGTAGTGATTAAGAGCCTCAATTCAACAGCATTTGAACAAAGTATTCATAAGTTTAAAGAACTACTTTCATCATCCGAGATCCTTTTTCTCAGTAGTGGCCTCTCTGCTGCTGATGAACCAGATGGCTCAGGTAAATATATAGCCCATGTGTTACGCCACCCCTTACTCTCTGGTGAACTTGAATCATTATTAGAGAAGCGAGATGGTTTAATTGGAGGCATTGGAGATGGGTTTCATGCCTTAATGAATCTTGGTTTGTTTACTTCAAATAAGATCTCTTTGTTAGAAGATACATCTCCTTTCTTAGATTACAATGCTCAAAAAATCCATATCAGTGACATAGTACGAACCAGAGTCAGTTCTACTCTCTCTCCGTGGATGAGCAATTTTGAAGTAGGAGAGACGCTCTTACTCCCATTTAGTAGTAGTGGTGGACGAGTGCAAGCTTCTTTAAGCACTCTTGAAATGTTTATAAAAAAGGGACAAATAGCATCTCAGTATGTCGATCATAACAATGAAGCGATAACAGATAATATCGCCTCGTCCTTATATGGAATTGAAGCGTTGAGCTCTGAAAGTGGAGCTGTCTTTGGACGGATGGGGCACAGTGATCGAATTACTCGAGAACTCTATCTCAATAGTGAAGTGAAACAAGATATCAGGTTGTTTGAAGGGGCAACTCGTTACTTCTCATAAAGCTCAATTGTGTTGACGATAGGAGAAGTGGGGCTTAGTTTATATGTATCATTATGTACTCATGTATGAATGAGTTGGTAGGGTGTACTTACAAAGGATGGTATATGAAACAAGCAAATAATCATGAGCAACAATATATAGATTCTGCCATGAGGCTCAAACAACGAGATATTTCACCACAGCAAGTTGAAACTTTTGAGTCGTATATGAAAGAGATCTTTGAAGCATTTGGGATGGATACGAACACTGAATCGACAATTCAAACTCCAAAAAGATTTATCCAAGCACTGTATGAGGCAACTGAGGGGTATGATGGTGATTCCAATATAAGCACAAGCTTCGATTCGGAGTGTCGTGATGCCTCAGGATGTACTCTCAGTCAAATTATTCAAGGGCCAATCCCTTTTCATGCTCTGTGTGAACACCACGTTCTCCCTTTTTATGGCAACATCTACGTGGGGTATATTGCAAAAGATACCATCATTGGTATTTCAAAACTCACTCGATTAGTGCGTCTTTTCTCTAAACGCTTTGCCGTTCAAGAGAGAATAGGACAAGACATTGCCGATATGCTTGAAACAATGGTCGCCCCTGAAGGGATTGCAGTTTACATAGAAGCACGACACATGTGTATGGAGATGAGAGGGGTAAAAGAGGATCAAGCAATCACTCGCACCACCGTATGGCGAGGAAGTTATCGTAGTGATCCTGCCTTACGAACTGAATTTTTTACCTTAAGTGGGTTACAACGTCATGGCTAAATCATTTGTTCTTATTACCGGTGCTGCAAAGCGATTGGGGAGATCTTTTGCCCTCAGTACAGCAGCACTTGGGTATGATATTGCTCTTCATTATGGAAAGAGTAAGACAGAGGCTGAGCAAACAGCTGATGAGATTCGTTCTTTAGGGCGAGATGTTCTTCTCATTCAAGCCGACTTACTCGATGAATCTGCCATTAAAGAGATCATTCCAACTATTCATGCACAGGGATCGCTTTATGGGTTAATTAATAGTGCTTCACTGTTTCACAAAGAAGATGAACAAAGTACTACATATGAGAGTTGGAGTGCCACCCAGATGGTCAATGTGACAGCTCCGTTTCTCCTTTCACAAGCTTTTGCCCATTCGCTTAAAGCACATGAGAGTGGAAAGATTGTTAATATTGTCGATTGGCGCTCCTTAAGAGTCGACCCTTCCCACCTCGCTTATACGGTAAGTAAGGCAGCTTTGGTCTCATTAACAAAAAACCTCGCCTCTGCACTAGCTCCCCGTATCACCGTAAATGCACTCGCTCTTGGAGCTATTTTATCTCCAAAAGATCGTTCACACGATTCTTCTTTGTTAGAAGATGTCCCTTTGCAAAGATGGGGAGAAGTGGATGAAGTGACGCAAGTACTCTCTTTTTTACTTACGTGTGCCACCTACACAACAGGAGAGGTGATTCATATCGATGGAGGAAGACATCTATTGTAGGAGTTTGGTATGGATGCTATTTTTATAACGAATTTACGAGCTCGTTCAATTATTGGAATCAATGATTGGGAAAGAGAGAAGCGTCAAGAGATTGTGATTAATATCACCATGTATGCCGATACTTCCCAAGCGGGAGCAACTGATGATTTAAACGAGAGTGTGAATTACCGCACTATTGCCAAAAAAGTCCTCAGTTATGCCGAGCACTCCGAGCGTTACACCCTTGAAGCATTAGCTCATGACTTTGCTACTATCTGCTTGCAAGATCCGTTAGTGGAAAAAGTGAGAGTAAGAGTTGAAAAACCTGGAGCTGTCAGATTTTCCGATTCAGTGGGGATAGAAATTGAACGCTCACTTCATGAGGTGTAATTATGCATGAAGTAGTACTACTTCTTGGCTCAAACATTGAACCAGTGAAGTACATCAAAGAGGCGTATGATCTTCTTAAAAAGAGAGTTACTCTTATAAAAGTCTCTTCAGTATGGCAATCAGATGCTGTAGGATCTGACGGTCCCCCATTTTTAAATGTGGCACTGTTGGTTGCAACTCACCTTGATCAAAGCACGTTGGTAGATGAGATTTTACATCCAATAGAACAACAACTAAAACGGGTGCGAACTGAAGATAAAAATGCTCCTCGTACGATTGATATCGACATCATCATCTGGGATAAAAAACTCATTGATCAAAAGCTGTTTACCTATGCCCATCTTGCAGTTCCTACTAGTGAAGTAATCCCTCACTTTGTATCGCCTTTTAATCAATCTCTGAAAGAGGTTGCTAAAAAGCTGATGAAGAGCACCATCATAGAACAAAGAGAGGATCTCTTACTTCTCCCTTTTTGGATATGTTAAACAGGCACTTTAGAAGAACTCTTTCATCCATTACAATAAAAGATGTACATCACAGGAGGGTAGAATTCTCAAACAGTTCTCTTTTATGAAGAAGGTGTTCATCTTATTGTTAGTTCTCAGTATTCTCTATGTTCTTATTGGTGCAGTAGGAGTTTTTTACATCCATCGCCCTCAAGAGAGTTCGTATCGTAGTGATCATCGCCCATCACGCTTTTACTCTGAGAGTATTGGAGTCGATAAAGCCCTCATTATTGAAGATCGAATCTTATCAGCTGTCACACGAATTAATCTTATTGAAGGAGCTCAAAAGAGCATCGATCTTGCATACTACGCTGTCCATAATGGGGTAGTGAGTGACACATTTTATGCTACTGTGTTTGAAGCTGCCCAAAGAGGTGTAAAGGTACGCCTCCTCTTTGATGGGATGTTTCATAACTTAAAGGGGCTTCAGCTATCGACATACGAGGCTCTGATTTCTCATCCAAATATTGAAATAAAGTTGTATGAACCTCTTAATCTGTTAAAACCTTGGACACTTCAAAATCGTCTACATGATAAATTTCTCATTGTTGATGATGTGTATGTCCTTATTGGAGGGAGAAATATTGGGGATAAGTACTACTTAGAGCATTATGATAAACCGGTAGTAGAAGATCGAGATGTTTTTATTCTCAACAGTGATTCTTCCAAGTACCCTCAAAGTGTCTTATCTCAATTTCACTCTTATTATGAGTTACTTTGGAACCACCCGTACTCACACATAAAGAAATCAAGATTGTCACACCATAAGGGAATAGAGGCTCAACAAAGATTAGTGGCACAACTACACAAGACAAAAGAAGAGTTTCCACAACGCTTTAAAGATCCTATTGATTGGGAAGAGTATGCCCTTCCCACAAACAACATCACACTCATTACAAATCCGATTGCACGGTTCAATAAAGAGCCACACATTCTCATGGAACTAGATGCAATAGCTTCTCAGTCTGATGAGTCGATCTACCTTCAAAGTCCTTATATCATCCCTACAAAGCGAATGCTTTCGTATTTCTCAGATCTCCAAGGTTCACCGAATCTTCATTATATCACTAACTCTGCCCGAACAAGTCCCAACCCCTTTGCTTTAAGTGGATATATGAAATATCGAAATAAGATTTCTAAGAACTCTGCCTCGTTAAGTGAGTATCAAGGCCCTGGTTCAATTCATGCTAAAACATATCTATTTGATAAGCGTTTAAGCGTGGTTGGTTCTTTTAACCTCGATGCACGAAGCTCCTTTTTAAGCACTGAAAGCATGGTCGTTATTGATAGTGTTCCTATTGCCAAAGAGTTAATAACCCATATGAATAACCTTACTTATAACAGCTATCACTACGACTTTGAAAAGAACACCATCTCTTGGACAAAGAGGGTACTATTACGAATAATTCAACTTCTTCTTTATCCATTTAATCATTTTTTATAACCATGAATAGAAAGAAATGAAGATTAGGAGTCTTATTACCCTATCGTTAGTGATGTAAAAATAAGAGTTGAGAGAGTCGTAGCTTATCCATTACGATAGTAAGTAGTTGGGTTGATATATATGAGATCGATTGTGAAGTAGCTATGGGAGAGAACATATATGAAAAGCGATCTACTTATTATTTCCTCGAATAAGGGTGATACCGAAACTATCACAAAAGCGATGACGTTACGACATGTTACTTCTGTTGATCGAATAAGCCAAGCTATTGAGATGTTCAATAAGCGCGCACTTCCACACGTAATATTACTAGATCTCGATGATGATGAAGAGCAATGGAAGTTGTTTATTACACAGGTGAAAAGTAGTGAGCACAGTCGCTATAGTCGCATCATCGTTCTTTCAAGAGAGCAGCACATAAAAAAAGAGGAAATCGCCTTTACCCTTGGAGCGGATGACTTTTTACGTAGGCCATTAACTCACGCTTCAATTTCTAAAGTGTTGGCTCTTCATAGTGATTTATTGAGAGCTCAAGAGCTTGAAGCTGAAATCCTTGATACGGAGACTGTCTTACATACCCTTTTTGAACAATCCCCCATGGGAGCAGTATTAATCTTTTCCAAACAAGATGAGGATGGGGATGTTACACGAAAAGTGTTAAGCAACTCTGCTTTTCAAAAACTTTTTGGTTACACCAGTGAGGAAATACAACATAAAGTTCTTTCCGATTTCACATATGCTGAACAGCCTCATGATGAGTTTCCTTTGCATCACGCACTGATAACTAAAGAAATTGATCACTACTCTCTTGAAAAAAAGCTTAAACGCAAAGATGGTACCCCCTTTTGGGCAATGGTTAACGCAGCACGAATACATATAGGGACGCTCTTCGAGAATAATTATTTGTTTTTATTGCAGGACATCTCTAAAAGAAAGAAATTAGAACAAGAGCTTTTTGAAACCGAACAGAGTCAACGAACCTTATTAAGTAATATCCCCGGGATGGTGTATCGGAGTAAAAATGATGATTATCTTACGTTGGAGTATATCTCTGATGGTTGTTATGAACTGACAGGGTATAGACCAGAGCAATTACTTCAGTCTCCTTCTACAGATTATTATGAAATTGTTGCCCCTGAATATAGAGATATTATCGTTGCTACTATTCAGAAGCAGTTGCTTACTCAAGATCAAGTCCGCATAGAGTATGAAATCATTACAGCTGATCAAAAACGAAAGTGGGTGTTGGAACTTGCTAAGATGACCAAAAGAGTTGGTGCTGATGAAGACGTTTTGGAAGGTTTTGTCCTCGATATCGATAAGGAGAAACGGGTAGAACTTCAGTTAGCCCATCAACATAGACACAATCACCTTACAGGACTTCCAAATCGCCAAGCTTTAGAAGAGAGATTAGAGTCCGATTCAAAAAAACTTCTTAAAGGGAAGCGAGCTCTGTTATCGATTAACTTCACCCCTCTTTATATGATGAGTTTACGTTTTGGCCATAATTACGTCCAAGAAATCATTAAACGAGTTGCCACAACCTTAGCAACCTTTGTTAATCATTCCATTGAGGTCTACGGAGTATTTGATAACCGCTTTATTATCTATGTCACTTCATACAAAGAAAAATCATCACTTACACACCTTGCGTTACAAGTTAAAGAGCAGGTAAATAAGCTTCTCTCCTTAGAACGAATTAGTTGGGGGATAGGAATCTTTGAGCTTGATTGGAGTACTCCTTCTGATTATAAAGATGGTCTTAAGTATGCTCTTGTTGCAAGTGAGAATGCCATTAATGTTCATAGTAGAACTTCTTCAATAACATTTTATGACAAAACAATGAGTGACAATATCAACAAAGAATCCACGATTCTCTTTGAGCTAGATCAAGTGTTATCGGGAGTAGATACCGATCGAATATATCTTAACTACCAACCCATTGTTGATATAAGAAGTAACACTATTGTGGGCTTTGAAGCGTTAGCCCGTTTTACAAGCCATACATACGGAGCAGTAAGTCCGCTCTTGTTCATCCCTATTGCAGAGAAATATGAATTAATTACCCCTTTAGGAAATCTGATTATTGAACAAGCTATTGAGTGTTATAAGAATATAAGAAAGCATGGTTATACAGATGTAGGCATCTCTATTAATATCTCCCCGTACCAGCTCCTCAAAGAAGAATTTGTCCCGAACATCAAAAAGGTATTTACTCAACATGGAGCTAAGGCATCACATTTCACTTTAGAGATTACAGAAACTGGGGTCAATTCAACTTATATGCAATTAAATCAGTCGCTTCAAGAGTTACAAGACTTTGGGTTTAACATTGCTATTGATGATTTTGGAATCGGGTATTCCTCGTTTGCCAGAGAGAGTGAATTGAGTGTCGATTTTCTTAAAATTGATAAAATATTTGTCGATAAACTGATAACCCAAGGGTCGGAGAAAGCCCTTATTTCAGATATCATTTCGATGGCCCACAAACTTGGACACCAAGTTATTGTTGAAGGAGTTGAACACCACGAGCAACGAGAACTTCTTCAAACAATGAATTGTGATATGTACCAAGGCTTTGTCTTTAGTAAACCAGTTGATCAACAACATATCTTTAGCCTACTTGAGAAACACTATAAAAAGAGATAGTACAGTCTTTGTATTACGTATAAGAGCACTCATACCTCAAAAAACAATGTATCTATATGAAAAACATCCCGAGCGGGTATAAAAATAGCAATATCTCAATAAATCAACCCGAGCGGGTATAATTATCATAATATCCTTGCAAATCAACCCGAGCGGGTATAAAGTGAGGTATGGATGAATTATCTCAATTAGTTAAAGAATATCGAAAAAGAGCTCACCTCACTCAGAAGGAATTTGCATTACTAGCTGGGGTAGGGGTGAGATTTGTTCGAGAATTAGAACAAGGGAAACCAACTCTACAACTCGATAAAGTAAATCAAGCATTGCGCTTATTGGGTTTTAGGTTGGCTCCTATTCCTATCAAAGTAGAGGATCAATAATATGGCTTACCGCTCAGCACAGGTGTTTATACACAACGTTTTGGCAGGAATACTTAAAGAGACAGATCAAGGGTATACCTTTAGCTATAATGAAGAATATCTCAAAAGCGAGCGTGCAGTGAGTGTGAGTTTAACACTCCCTTTACGTGATCAGGCTTATGTAAGTGCTACGATGTTTCCTTTTTTTGATGGTTTGATTCCCGAAGGGTGGCTTTTAGAGATATTCTTAAAAAACTGGAAACTTGATGCTAAAGATCGGATGGGACTATTACTCGTTGCATGTACAGATACGATCGGGTCTGTGACGTTAAAGAGGCTTACATGAAAAAAAGATGTTTGCATTGTAATAAACTTATAGCAGATGAACACAATCACAATCAGTGGCACTCATCGTGTATTAAACAATTTTTTGGTGTATCCTCTTTACCTTCACTTGATCTGTCCACTGAGTTTCTTGAACAATCTGTTACTCAAAGTGTACAAAAAGGGCACGCAATTCCTGGTGTTCAAAAGAAACTATCTTTACATTTATCAGAAGAGCAACACAAAGGCCAATTAACACTTGTCGGATACCCGCTCGGATATATCCTTAAACTTCCCAACTCGAAATACCCGTATCTACCAGAGTATGAACATGTCACGATGCACTTAGCCTCTTTAGCAAAGATAGAGACAGTCGAACATGCTTTATATCGCCTTAGTGATGGAACATATGCATATATAAGTAAACGTATTGATCGAGTTAACTATCATAAAATAGCGATGGAAGATTTTTGCCAACTTGGGGAGAGGTTAACAGAAGATAAATACCGCTCATCATATGAGCAACTTGGAAAGATTGTGAAACGCTACTCTCCTCGCTTACTGGATGCCATTCATCTGTGGTATCTTCTAGTGTTCTCTTTTATCACTGGCAACAGTGATATGCACTTAAAGAACTTCTCTCTTTACTCACCAGATAACACACATTATGTGTTAACACCCGCTTATGATTTACTTCCTACTAATCTGATTCTCAAAGAAGACCTAGAAGAGAGTGCTCTTACATTACGTGGGAAACGGAGTAAACTTAACCGAGAAGATTTTTTACACTTAGCTGAAAGATTTGGCATGAACAACAAAGCATCAGAGACACTGATGAATCGATTGGTGAGTCTTGAAGGACAACTTTATCAAGAAATTGATCAAAGCATGTTACCTCTTCAAGAGCAAATAGCATATAAAGAATTGATTGGTTCAAGGATAGACAGACTTAGAGTACGTTAAACTCTAAGTCTGTGAATAATGGTCTTATAAGAATATGAATGGTAAAGATTAAAGAGGAAGAACTGTTTTATCAAACTCGTTGTTAATCACTTGAGCTAAACTGGCATACATGGCTGTTGCTCCACAAAAGATTCCTACCCAACCTGCGATGAGTTTAATAGCGGTACTTGAAGTAAAGTCGGCTATAGCTAGTAAGAAAAAGAGCAGTGTAAGAGAAGCAAATACTAACTGTAAAGCTCGGTTATGTTTTAAAGTTCCCACAAACATTAAAAGAGTAAAGATTCCCCATACTAAGAGGTAAAATCCCATACTTACATCATCGGCTGCTTGAATTGCTGCAAAAGGGTTCATCCAAATAAGGATTAAGGACCACCAGAAAAAGCCGTATGCTGTAAAAGCGGTAGCTCCAAAGACGTTATTTTTTTTAAACTCCATGACTCCAGCAATAATCTGGGCAGCTCCACCTAAAGCAAAGCCCATGGCGACAATAACAATCGAAAGGGGGATAATCCCTGCGTTGTGGATATTCAGCAAAAGTGTCGTCATGCCGAAACCGAGCAAACCAAGTGGCGCTGGATTTGCAATTGTGTTATTACTCATTATTTCCTCACTATAAATATACTTAGTAAAACATATCAGAGGTACCATACATACGCTTTTCATGCAAGAGGGATGTTGTTTTTGTGTTGTTGTTCTGCGAAAACGATACCTCTTTTTGAATAACGGATGAGACTGTTTTTCATGAAATGAATAAGTGTGAACACAATCAAAGTAGAACACGGTTTTAATCTCTCTCCTTGACTATGGGTAAGAGTATTAATATATCTAATATAGAACACATACACAGGTATGTGGGGCCATTTGAGACTTATTGCCTACACCTGACCCATGAATAAAGACTATCGGTATCACATGAACCGAGGAGGGCGGGATGAAAACATACACTTACATTATTATAGGCGGAGGCTTAGCAGCCGATGCAGCAGTGAGAGGAATACGAGAGCGTGATAAAGAGGGCTCAATATGTCTGATCAGTTCAGAAAATGTAGAGCCCTACGTAAGACCTAATCTCACTAAAGGTCTTTGGAAGGGTAAAGAGATTAAAAAGATTTGGTGTCACACTGAAGATCTTGGAGCGACTCTTATTCTTGGGAGAAAAGTAACACACCTTTATCCTGATCAAAAAAGACTACTCGACGACCAAGGAGATGAATACTCCTATGAGAAGTTATTACTCGCTACCGGCGGAGATCCCATTAAACTTAAATTTGGAAAATCTCTTATTCAATATTATCGCACCTTAGCTGATTACCAAAAACTGCGCTCTCTTACTGATTCAAAATCCTCATTTTTGATTATTGGAGGAGGCTTCATAGGAGCTGAGCTTGCTGCTTCTTTGAAGCAAAATAGCAAAAACGTTACAATGGTCTTTCCCGAAGAGGCTATAGGAGAGAAGGTGTACCCTAAAGGGTTAGCTTTATACCTCAATGATTATTATAGAGATAAAGGTGTGAGAGTCGTCGCAAAAGAGACTATTGTTGATGTACAACAACATGGTGAACATATAGTTGCACTCAGTGCCAAAGGTGAAAAGTTTATAGCTGATGGGGTTATTGCTGGTATAGGAATTAGACCAAATATAACATTGGCTCAAGAAGCATCGATTATAATAAGTAACGGTATTGATGTTGATGAGTACCTACAAACATCTCAAAAAGATATTTGGGCTGCTGGGGATGTAGCTAACTTTTATCACAACATGTTGGAAAAGCGAGTTCGACTCGAGCATGAAGATAATGCTGTGGCTATGGGAAAAGTTGCCGGAAGGAATATGGCAGGAGCTCTAGAAGCATATACCTACACCCCTATGTTCTACTCTGATCTTTTTGAATTAGGTTACGAAGCGGTAGGGGAACTTGATAGCAGATTTGAAATAGTCAGCGATTGGTCTGAGTTGTATAAAAAAGGAATTATCTACTACCTCGATAACAATCAGATTAAAGGTATCCTTTTATGGAATGTGTGGGACAAAGTTGATGATGCACGTTCTTTATTAGAGAGAAAGAGAACGTATCTAAAAGATACCATTAAAGGGCTCTTGTGAGAGTTCACAATCACATGAACGAAGCACTTATTGCTTAATGAACCTCTTTATACTGAACTTAGTGTGACACGCTCTGTCAGTCTGAAGATTTGAAGTTATATTGTGGTATGATTCGTTCAATGATATCTACTGTTGGTCCGATATGATTGATGAGCTCTTCAAACGGCTTATAGGCCAAAGGAGACTCATCAAGGGTCCCTTTATGAACACTTGTAGTATAAATGCCTTTCATCATCGTATGGTACTCTCTCATCTCAAGAGTTCTTTTCGCCTCTCGACGACTGAGTACCCGACCAGCTCCATGAGGAGCCGAGAAGTTCCAATGTGCATTCCCTTTACCCACACACAGCAGTGATCCATCTCTCATATTAAGAGGAATGATGAGCTCTTCCCCTTGTTGGGCTGAAACAGCTCCCTTACGAAGAATCATATTATGTATGTCTATGTAGTTGTGAATTGTAGAAAAGCTCCGTACAGGAGAAAGACCTAAGCCTTCAACGATTGTTGAAGCCATCGCTTTACGGTTCACATCAGCAAATTGTTGCATAATGTGCATGTCGTTGAGATAATCGTCAAATGCAGCTCCCTCTAAGTGTGCTAAAGGATCTCTTTGATCTTTACTCGCTATTTTTTGGTAGTGTTTAGCAACCTGAAGGCCAAGATTCCGACTTCCTGAATGTATTACTAAATAACTCTCATCGGCACTGTTTTTATTAAGTTCTATGAAATGATTACCCCCTCCAAGGGTCCCGATACTGAGACTGCCACGTTGTAGGTCGACATGCTTCTTACACATAAGTTGATGTGTATCAATGAGGTCGTTGTATTGATGAGGTTGTGTTCGAATCTTAAAGCCTGCAGGAATATTGTGTTTAATGTATTCATCAAGAGTTTTAAGATTAAGATCAACATGGCCAAGAAGAACTACTTCCAAACCGCAACCGATATCTACACCAACTAAGTTAGGAACAACAGTGTCGGTGATTGTCATTGTTGTACCGATAACTGAGCCAGCACCACTGTGTACATCACTCATAATTCGAATTTTACTACCCTTAGAAAACTCTTTTGCCAACAGGTCTTTTATTTGGTCGATAGCACCTTGATCTACTTCAGTAGGATGAGAAAAGACAACAGCTTCGTTGTAATGGCCTTTGATGGTAAACATAATCACCTCTTATCTTCTTTTATTATAGGCAAATAGGTCATCATGAGGCAAGCGACACCGACTCTTATCTAATCCCAGAGCTCTAAGAACAACTTTCTTTAAGTAAATCAAGAAATCTGCTTTTTTTGCTCACTTGAATAATTTCAGTAGGCCTAATGAACTTTGCTATCTCTCACCCTAGCAAAAGAGGTTTCGGCCAGAGAAAAGCTGTTTCTTTGTCCCTATCAAAGATAACTTCACGTCCTTCATACACGTATTCTCTGTAAAAGTATTAGGGCTATACCCATACAAAGGTTGCTAAAAGTAAAGTTTTTAAGGTTATATGCACTAATACTTTGTTTACTTCTCTAGTTTTTAGGGTTATAATCATACAAAAGGAGTGTTTTTATGATTGACCGACCTCTTTATTATGATCAAATAAAACCTTTTATTGGAAAACCCTTCATCAAAGTGATTACCGGAATACGGCGTTCAGGGAAGTCAAGTATGATGCAGTTGGTCCAAAAAAGACTGTTAGCAGAGGGTGTCAAAGAGGGTGACATAATTTCGTTAAACTTCGAAAGCATGAAATTCTATGATATTCGAACTTCTGTCGCTCTATATGCCTATCTTTCTGAAATACTAGAGAAAAAAGATAAGATTACGTATCTCTTTTTTGATGAGATACAAATCGTTGAAAAGTGGGAAGAAGTTATAAATTCGCTACTAGTTGATTTTAATGTTGATATCTATATCACAGGATCAAATTCGCATCTGCTCTCATCAGAACTCTCAACTCTTTTGACAGGGAGATTTATTCATATTCATATGCAAGTCCTCTCTTTTAAAGAGATGGTGTTATTTCGATCAGAAAACAAGGAGACCTTAGATGCTCTGTTGTGGCTATACATTCGTCGTGGAGGATTTCCCTCTATTCATGTGACCAGCGAATATGATGAGAAATCCTCTTTCACCGTCATTGAAAATATTTTTGACTCGATTGTTTTACGTGACGTTGTTCAACGTTATAAAATACGAGATGTTGAATTACTCCGAAGGATTCTCTCCTTTATTGTTGATACTATAGGAAATACTATTTCTGCAAAACGGATTGCTGATTATGTTAAAAGTCAAGCGAGATCTGTTGATATAAACACGGTCTATAATTATTTAGAAGCGTTAGCTAGCTCATATTTGATTACTAAAGTACAACGTTATGACATTCAAGGGAGAGCGATTCTAAAAACCCAAGAAAAATATTATCTTGCGGACTCGGGGTTACAACATGCAGTGTTTGGTTATAGAGATCGACACATCTCAGGGATAGTAGAGAATATCGTATATTGTGAATTAGTGAGGCGGCAATATAGTGTATACATAGGGAAGATAGGCTCTAAAGAAATTGATTTTATTGCCGAGCAATCGGCAAAAAAAATCTATATACAAGTCGCTTATAAACTTGAGAGTCGAAAAACTATTGAAAGAGAGTTTGAACCACTCATATCAATTCGTGACTCATATCCAAAATTTGTGGTCACTATGGATGATCACTTTGATGACATTATTGAGGGAGTGCGTCATATACACCTTTTACAGTTTCTTACTGATGAAAATCTCTTTTGATTAAATCACTGGTAAGTTGCAATCATTCAACATCGCATTCTGCAATATGATAGGATTGTGTAGTCAAACAATTGACCATTAATATGATAGCGAAGGCCTATCATCAAAACAACACTTTCCATTAGAAGGGGGAATATGGTGAGTAAATCAACCAATCATCTCTTCAGCTTCCAACATTGAGTAGTATCCTTCATCACTGAAAATAACATGGTCTAACAGTGTTATTCCGAGTAAATTGCCTGCTTGGGTTAATCTTTTAGTCACTTGATAATCTTCGGGACTCGGGCGTAGATCTTTACTTGGGTGGTTATGGGCAACAATGATACTTGTAGCTCGTTCAATGATGGGTGTGCTGAAAACCTCCAACTATAGTTAACTACTTATACAGTATAATGTTAAATATATTATATTGGTGTAAAGGAGCATAACCTAAACTATAGGAACACTCAATTCCTAATAGGTAGAAATCTCAAAATATTGCAACTTAACTTACAATTTGAGCTATTAATACGCTCTTATCGAAGATATTCTTCACATTATTGCCATAGGCCTCTACCAGTATGAGAAAGGATTTTATCTGTATTTTGTATCAAGGGGGATTATTCCCCTCTCAGCTCTGAAATAGAGGTTTTATTGGATTATTGGGTTAGCAAGTCAAAAAGTCAGGAGGGTGAATTAGGGAATATTTATGAGCAATTAGAAAAGAAATTTCCCTAAATTAGAATTGTCGCCAACACACTTCTCTCAGGAATTTCTTGATTATTTTATCATCTTTGCCTTCGTAGTAGGCGATTAGGTGGGTTCTAAATGTCTCGACTTCTCTTTCAGGGATTACGAGGAGTCCTTTACCCCTTCCAATAAGGAAATGGTTGGAAAATACCACAGCTGTGCGTTTATTTCCGTCATTGAAGATTTGAGCTTTCATAACATACAAGCACAAATCAATGGCGATATCGATCGGTGCATCTGCTGATGTAGTCAATTCTATTATTTGGTCTTTTACATCCGACTCCATTGGAATTGGGGGGATGTAATTTGTACCTCCAATTGTAACAGGCACACTCCTTGGTTTCCCTCCTGATTCGTAAAACCCTTCATTAACTAAACGAGCGATATGACAGAGGATATCGTAGTCACTATGAGCCGCAATTACGTCCTTATCCAGTATGAATTCCCATGCGTTCTTCAGGTTAATTATCTTCTGAATGTCTGAAGGACTTATTCCGGTTACCTTACCGTTTTCAAGGATTGTTTCAGTTTGTGGAAACGTGGTAGCAACACCTTCGAGTACTGCTTGATCATAGATCAAACTTTTGACATTGATTCGGGCAAAATCTACATTGAGGGCCACCCGCTGAGAAATCGGCTTTTTTTGGTAGCCAGCTTGAGCAAGCTGTCGGTCTACCAATCTTATTTCCTTACGAAGATCTCGGACCATTTTAACCTGACGAAGCAGGAGGGTATGAAGTTCTTCCGAATATTTGCCCACATATTGAGATGTGAGTTTACCTGCTAAGCGCTTTCGTACGTAGAGGTATTTACCTTCTTCAATGCTTTTGATCTCAACAGTCCCTTCATAAGGAATGAATGTTAGGCGAGATTCGAGTTCCGCCCTCTGGCGGAGCAATTCGGGGACAGTTGACATGGCACACCCCCTTTAGGGAACAATCATGCATAAATAATCAACTAAAGTTCCCTAAATATCAATAGATTTCACGTTGGAATCTTCAAAGGTGACCAGTGAACTTTGGCAGAGAAGGAACAGGTAGTAGGGAGAGAAAAGAAAAAGGCAAACCCTATCTTAGGTTTGCCTTCTTGTGGTTATTGACTGAGATTGATGCAATCTGGCAGAAGTAAGAACTACTTGGCGAGTAGGGAAGTACCCCCTTCTTAAAATGCTTACAGACCCTCTTCAATATATTTCTTTCTGTCTCCCGCTTTAAAAGCACTGATGTATTCAGAGGGGATGGATGGAATATCAAGCCCTGATGAAATGTATTCAAATTCATCTTGAGAGTTTTTATTGAAGAAAGATATGAAATCTTGTAGTACCATAAGTTAAATCCAATTATTTTACTCCATTATAACAGGATTATCTTATTTTTTAGCAATTATTCATTTTCATATGAGCTTCACACCATTACGCCTAAATGAGCACGTATAAGATGAAGGGGGATGTTGATCTATCTGTGCTGTGTTCGCCCTTCTGGGCTCCTACCTTGTTTGTCACTTCATAATCCATAATCATCTGCAAGAGCAGATACATAATTGAACGCAACGGATTGTTGCTATCATTAGAGAATAGTTTTTCCAGCAATTCTTTGGTTTTAGACTCTTAATCTACTTGATATGCATTATATCCTTGTGTACTTGAGACAGATGTAGTTCTAACTGTAGTTCAGTCTCCCATCGACGCCTTTTATTGCGATGATTCTGAATGTCACTCATCCCAGGGGCGCCAAGTATGCGAGGGTGAGAAATATTGCATTCAGCGTCACCTTCTTTCCCATTGAAATCATCCTATAGGAAAAATCATAAGGTTATAGATCCGTTGTAGCACTCTGTACCGTAGTTTCCAAAATATTGAAAACTATCAACAAAAAGTTTACAAAATATTGAAAACTATTTGGGCAGCAACATTCCATTCCGAGTCCGGTCATCGAGCCGTAACCCATCGGGCTTGTTACATCTCGTATGGCATATGAAGCCTTCTATTAATTAGTATTGATAATGGTATATGTCAATAACCGGGTGAAAAAACTTTCCCCAAAACCAACTTATAGCCTTTATGTTATCTGCTCGGGAGAGTTCGCTTCAGAGAGTGTTCGACTCTTTTAGCAAAAGCAACATCTGTTTTCGGTAGTACAGGTTTTACTGCTCGAATTGCCATATACAGTTCTTCGTGGATGAAGCTATGAAGGATTATTACTCGCAGCTCTTGTGTGCCCATGAGTTGCTGGTAATGGAAGAAGAGAGACAGGGAAGAGAAGATCCTTATGGGTACCTAACATGATAAGAAGTTCACCTTTGTGTTAGAGAATTCTTAATAGGAATCTCCTAATTCCTTTCAATATCTCCTAGTTTGTAGTATCTTTTAGGAAATACAGTAACATTCTGGGGGATGTAATGCGGCAGTTTGATTATTCAAGGCTACAGAATAATAGATGGGATGGGGAAATTCTATCGTTAATTGCTCAAATTTATGCCTACAAAGGGAAACAGGAACTGTACAATAGAACGAAGCCGGCACAGTTGGAACGATTAGTTAAGATTGCAAAAATACAAAGCACAGAAAGCTCTAATAAAATAGAAAATATAGGTACATCCTCTGCTAGAATGAAACAACTTATGGCTGAACGAACCGCACCGAGAAATCGTAATGAACAAGAGATTCTTGGTTATCGAGATGTATTAGACTTAATTCATACCAATTATGAATACATTGAGATTTCTAAAAATGTAATACTCCAATTTCATCGTGATTTGTTGCAATACACACCTTTGAGGTATAGAGGACAATTTAAGAGCACTCAAAATTATATCAGTGAAACATTTAGTAATGGCTTAACAAATATAATTTTCACTCCTTTGGAACCATATAAAACACCCCAAGCAATAGATGATAGTTGCGAAAGTTACAAACGAGTCATTGCTTTGGAAGCTATAGAGCCTCTATTATTAATTCCAATTTTTATTCTTGATTTCCTCTGCATTCACCCATTTAATGATGGAAACGGTCGTATGAGTAGATTGCTGACAGCTTTGTTACTCTATAAGAGTGATTTCGTAGTTGGTAAATATATTAGCATCGAAAAGAAAATAGAGACTACAAAACTGGAGTATTATGATGCATTAGCGAGATCTTCAAACAACTGGAAAGAGCAAGAGAATGATTATCTCCCATTCATAAAGTATATGTTGGGGATTATTTTAAGTTGTTATAGAGATTTAAATGAGCGAATTGAGGCCTCTGATCGTGCGAGTTCGGCATACGATATTGTAAAAATCGTAGTAGATGATACATTAGGTAAATTTACCAAACAACAAATTTGGGAACTTTGCCCTAGTATTGGCAGAGCTTCTGTTGAAAATGCCTTAAAAAAGCTCACTGAAGAGAAATTCATTTTACGGTTAGGTGCGGGTCCCAGTACCGCATACATAAAAAACAGAGATATTACCCAAATATAATATTTTTTCTGGAATTGAATCTCCGTCGTGAAATAAAAAAATCCCCTAACCAACACCAACATCTCCTAAAAATTAGAGGTTTTAGGAGATGATAACTGGGTGATCCAGTGACTATTACCAGTCCAAAGAAAAACCCTTCAAATTTTTATGATTGTTGCACCAGCTGCGATGGTTTCAAGCATAGATATCTTACTCAATAATTGTGAGTCGAGGAACGATCTATCAAGTTGTGTAGTATCAGAATCGTGTCTCCCTACAAAGAATGGCAGTCAATAATCTTTGAATCGATTAAAACAAAAGAATGATACCGCTTCTCTGATCGTTTCACACCTCAAAGAAGAACATTCTTGGCTGGATTCAGTTGCCGCTTCTAAAACATAGCAGTATAGTAGGATATGATTACACCCAAAGGAGTTTTTATGACATTTAACGAAGCAAAGAAGCACTATTTTAAGACCCTGCAACAATACGTCCCAATCGTCTCTCGGGTTCATGGAGGAGCTCATCCTGAGTTCCTTGAAGTGCATTCCGTATTCAAAACAATGGAAGAAAAGATGAAAGGTGCGGGTAAGAATCGAGTCGATTTGGAAGGTGAGTTTTCATCCCTTCGGACTATTACCACAAACTACACGGTACCCTCGGATGTATGCGAGAGCTATGAAGCGGTCTACAAGATGCTTGAAGAACTCGATACTGCCTATCGGAACTCGTAGATGCAGCGCTTTATTTTACGCAGTAAAAAAAAGATTGCGGGCCTTGGTGCATTTCTCATCGTTTTGGGATTTGGCAGTACCTTAATCTTTAAGAATGAAGTCCTTGGTGCTGGGGCGTTGATCCTCGCTTCCTTGCTGGGCATCGCCCCGATTGCGATTCAAGCCTACCAAGCCCTTCGGGTGAAGGTCGTCAGCATTGATGTTCTGGTGACAATCGCCGTCGGCGGAGCATTTCTCATCCGAAACTTTGAAGAATCAGCAATCGTAACCTTTCTCTTTCTCTTCGGCTCTTATCTTGAACAGCGTACCTTGAATAAAACCCGCTCGGCGATTAAGGAGCTGACAGAGATGGCCCCCCAAAGTGCTTTGCGCCAGAGTGAAGATGGGGAGTTTGAAGAGATCGACATTGGTGATGTCGAAATCGGGGACACTCTTTTGGTGAAAACCGGAGCGATGATCCCTGTTGACGGAACCGTTCAAAGCGGAGAAGGCTATATCAACGAAGCGAGCATCACCGGTGAAGCGGTCCCAGTTGGGAAGAGTGTTGGTTCACAGGTATATGCTTCGACGATTTTAGATAACGGAACGATCATCATTGAGGCAGAGCGAGTCGGAGAAGACACCACCTTTGGGAAGATCATCGAACTCGTCGAAGAAGCTCAGGACTCCAAAAGCGATACCGAGCGGTTCATCGACCGCTTTAGCAAGTACTACACCCCGGCAGTTCTTCTCCTCGGTGCTTTGGTGTGGCTGGTCTCCAAAGATATCGAACTGGCGATCACGATTCTTGTCTTGGGATGTCCCGGAGCATTGGTCATCGGAGTACCGGTATCGAATGTGGCGGGAATCGGCAACGGTGCCCGACACGGCGTGTTGCTCAAAGGTAGTGAAGTAATTCATCAGTTCAAACGAACCGATACGATCGTTTTCGATAAAACGGGAACCCTTACGGTGGGCAATCCCAAGGTTGGTGATGTGACCTACTACACTGAGGAGGTGGAAGAGATTATCTCTTACATAGTCTCCGTTGAACGGGAGAGCGACCACCCTCTGGCTAGGGCTATCGTTGAATATCTCGGTGAGCGTCCCCTCTATCCCGTTACCAATACGGATGTCATCAAGGGTGGGGGTATTGCCGCCACGGTGAACGAAAAGCAGATCGTGGTGGGAAATGCCGCGTTGCTCGATACCCATTCGATTGCTCTCTCCGATTCGGCCAAAGCCGATATCGCCCGGTATGAGAACCAAGGAAACTCGTTGGTTCTGGCCTCCGTTGACGGAACTCTTGTTGCCCTCTTTGGAATCCGTGATCAAATCCGGGAAGGAGTGAAGACAAACTTAGCTCGCCTGAAACGCTTGGGAGTGAAGAATCTGGTGGTGCTCTCCGGCGATAACCAAGGCACCGTCGATCTGGTAGCGAAGGAACTTGGCCTTACCGAGGCGCACGGAAACATGCTCCCCGAAGATAAAGCTGCATACATCAAAGAGCTTCAGAAAGTTGGCCATATCGTCGCTTTTGTCGGCGACGGGGTGAATGACAGTCCCTCCCTTGCCCTCGCCGATGTTGGCATCGCGATGGGTAGCGGAACCGACGTTGCGATCGAGACGAGCAGTGTTGTTCTGATGAACAGCGATTTTAACCGCCTTCCTCACGCTCTCGGCCTGGCCAAAGCAACTGCGTCAAACATGACCCAGAATATCGTAATCGCAGTCGGGGTTGTCATCTTCCTTCTCTTGGGTGTGTTCTTCAGCGATTGGATGAACATGTCGGTTGGGATGTTGGTTCACGAGGGAAGTATTTTAGTGGTAATATTGAATGGGATGCGCCTGTTGCGCTACCGTTTGCGATCATAAGAAGATAAGGAGAGATACCTATGGCGAAAGCAACGATACAGTTGGAAGGACTTGCCTGTCCTTCATGCATGCAGAAGATTGAGGGAGCTACCAAAGCCCTCAACGGAGTAACGAAAGAGAGCATAAAAGTGTTGTTTAACTCCAGCAAAGTGAAACTGGAGTTCGATCCTTCAGTCATCACCATTGAAGAGATCGAGAAAGCAATTACCACCGTCGGCTACGATGTGACGAAGTCTCAGGTAAAAGCATAATGGTTTGATGTTCGCTGATGTGTACGGCACGCTTTTGGCGTGCCGTTTACACTTCAAATCGATTTGGGTGTCTATGACTTGGTTGTGTTTTTGTAGGTAATGGCTTCTTGAGCACAGACCCGTTCACATTCATGACAAACAAGGCACTCCGCCTTAATGATGCGGTGTTTATCCTCCTTGACAATTGAATGTGCAGGACATACACGAGCGCAGCGAGTACAATTATTGCATGCCGTTTTGTCAATGGTCATTGCCCATTTTGAAAAGCGGGCCGGCAAACTAAGAATTGTTCCATAGGGACAGAGGTAGCGATGCCAGAGAGCCTCATCAAAGAACGTTGAGATAACCACGCCAAGAATTAACAAAACCGGAAGAACGGGGAGCTTCTTGTCGGTCGTAAAGACAAATCCCATCGTACCTAAGAATAGAAGCAAGACAATGATCCGCGGTACGCCACTTGTAATCCAGGATGGCATCTTGCTTCGTTTCACCTTCTTCTTTTTCTTTATCCATCGAATTGGTGTAATCAGGGTATTGATCGGACAAAGCCATCCGCAATAGAAACGACTGAAAAAGAGAGAGAGTAGTGCCGAGCCGAGGAAGATAACCATCCAAGCTTGAACGCGCCCAGTGATAAGCAAGAGGATAAAGAGGGCAAGCGTCAGGAATTGAACACTTCGTTGGATAGTTTTTTTCATGGAATGTTCTCCTTTCTACGTATCGATTGATGTAGCATAGCGGGTTTCATTTCGATAAGCTGTAACATATGTAACACATGGAGAATATATGAAAGAAACGATAGTCTTTAATCCCGAAATCTTAGATACGTTCATCAAGGGCGGTAATGCTCAGCAGGTAACCTATGCAAAAGGTTTTATTATCGCTCTTCAGGGAGATCGTTGTGTAACACTGGATCTCATCCAAAAAGGGTCATTAGCCCTTGAGAATATTGATGAAGAGGGGAGGCTTTTTGTCGCCCAAATCTTCTATCCGGGAGAGATGTGTGGAGCAACGCTATTGTTTGGAAGCAGCAACATCTATCCGATGCAGGTTGTGGCGCATACGGAAACCACTCTTCTTCGGCTGAGTAAAAAGGCAGTGCTGAGTCTCTGTGAACAGGATGAAGGAGTGTTGCTCTCTTTATTGCGGGTAATCAGCGACCGAGCCCACCAATTGGGAACTACCGTCAACCGCCTTTCAACGTTAACGCTCAGAGAAAGCCTGCTCGATCACCTTTTTATGCTCAGTTCCCGGCAACAAACCTCGAGCGTTGTTTTGCCGACATCAAAGAAGGAGCTGGCCGAGTATCTGGGATTTGCCCGTACATCGGTCAGTCGGGAGTTGGCTGCCTTGGAAAAAGAGGGAAGGCTCACGGTTCATGGCAGAACAATTGAGCTTCATGATTTGTAAAGTGGATGATTTAAAAAAAAGAGGGTTGCAATAATTTAAATTTCGTAGTAGGTTAGTGTTCGTTAACTAACTTGAGGAGAAATCATGCTTACCCCGCGCCAAATTGAACTTATTGAAGCAGCTATCGAATTGACGAGCAAAGAAGGTATTCAAGCACTGACCATTCGTAATGTATCCGCTCAAGTTGGGATCAGCGAAGCCGCAGTGTATCGGCACTTTGAGAGTAAGCAGAGCCTGCTCAAGTCTGTTCTTCTCTATCTTGGTGAGTTACTGAACCCATTATTTGAGGAGCTTATCACAACCGACACAAAACCTCAGAGAGCTTTGGCTACATTTTTAACACGCCTGTTTCGGCTCATTGAACAGAATAACGCCTTTACGTTAACGTTGTATGCTGAAGAAACGTTCAACGTTGAGCCCGCCCTGAAGGAAGATTTATTGCATCTCATGACTACCAACCTTGGTCGATTGGCTCAATTTTTTACTCATGCCGCCCGCCTTGGACAATGTCGGACAGATGTTTCTGCCGATCAACTGGCGTTGATTACATTCGGAACAATTCGCCTTTCCGTCTCCACATGGCGACTGAATGACCTAACTCATTCGCTCAGTGAAGAGGGAAATCAATTAATCAAGGTATTCGAAACCTTGTTCTCGCTCACCTAATCAGTATCTGTCTCACCATGAAACGTACTCATGTGTTTGATGTAAGTAAACGTTAACTATTGGAGGATCTATGAAGTTATTTTCTGCTCTGGCGAAACGCCCATTTCTTTTAATTGTGGTTCTTGTAGCGTTGGTTGGTATCTTTGGTTTTTCAATAGCCCGTTCAGCTCAGCTGGAGACTAATCTCAGTGAATACATGCCCAAAAACCATCCGGCCTTTGTCTTCAGCAGTGAGGCAGAGGAAACATTCGGTATCGGTGATGCAATCCTTATCGTGCTTGAAGATCCTCAAGGGATTTATAACACGGCTACATTTGAGAAAATTGATGCGATGACCCACTCGCTTCTCAATGATTTTTCTGATATTGAGGATGTCACCTCCATAGTTGTGGCCGATTCTATCACTAGCGATGACGGCATCTTGGAGATTGAGCCTTTTTATGTCGGGGATACGAGCCAGAAGGCTCTTGATGCAATCCAAGAGAGTGTTTCAAAAAACCCCATGATAGCGGGCAGAATCGTGAGCTACGATGGCAGCGCAACATTACTCATCGTGGAACCTTCTATCGGAAGTGATACGAAAGCCCTCCAGAAAGAGTTGCAACTTTGGATTACGGAATGGGAAGGACCGCAAACAATTCGAATTGCCGGCCGACCGGTAGTTGAGGGCTCGCTTGCTGAACTCGGACCCAAAGATATGGCGATTATGTTCCCATTGGTCGTCGTATCGATGATTATCTTACTCTTTATCCTGCTGCGTTCCATTCGAGATACCGTCATAAATATGATCATCGTGCTCTTGGGAACATTTACTGCGTTTGGAACGATGACGCTGTTTAAGGTTCCTATCTATGCTGTCGATACGATGATTCCGGTGATGTTGATCGCCATCGGGGTTGCCTACGGTATCCATATGCACAATGCAATTCATCATCTCTTGCTCAACAACCCGGCGATCAGTAAGGAGGAACTTGCTCAAAAGGCCTTAAAGCAGATGATTCGTCCAATTGTTATGACTGCACTGACGACGGCAATCGGTTTCGTTTCGTTGATGAGCAGTGAAGTGTTGCCGGTTCGATATTTTGGATTATTCAGTGCGATAGGGGTTATCACCGAGATGATTCTGGCTCTCCTGCTCTTTCCGGCGACCATATATCTTTTGGGAGTTCCCTCCTATCGAAAGAAGATCGATGCCCGAGATGAACCACGTTTTGCCAGAGGGTTGAATCGGCTCACCGCTCAATACCCGCGGTGGATCATGCTCTTTGCTGCCCTTGTTTTGGGCGTGGGAATTTGGGGGGCAAGCAAGGTGTGGATCGATACAAGTTTTCTTGCAAACTTTTCGGAGACTAGTGCAATTGTTGAAACCGACCGCTTTGTCAATGAAAAGTTTGGAGGAACTTCGACGTTGAATGTTGTCTTGGCGGGTATGGAACAAGATCTTTTCAAGAACCCCGAGGTTCTTCAGACGATGGATAAGATGCAGGAAGAGCTGGAAGCCGAAGAGGTTGTTGGCAATACGTTATCGCTTGCGACATTTGTAAAACAGATGAACCAAGTAATGGAGGAATACACCCCTGAAACGTATCGTATTCCCAATTCCCAGGAACTCATCAGCCAATATCTTCTTCTGTATGAATTCAGCGGAGATCCCAAAACATTGGAACAAGTTATTGATTATGAATATGAGACAGCCAACATTACCGTGCAGCTGAAAAGTGACAGTTCAGCGGAGTTGAAACATGTTCTGGAAATTGTCGATTCATATAAACCGCTCTTTGAACAGTTCGGTATTACCGTTGGCTTCGCCGGATCGGGATACAAAGCATTTGTATTCAGTGAACTGTTGCTGAAGGGGCAGATTATCAGTCTTTTGATCTCCTTTGTCATCATCTTCTTGCTCTTGACGGCGCTCTTCAAAAACTGGTGGGTGGGCTTGATCGGAACGATCCCAATTGCCATCACAGCCGTGGTGAATTTTGCGGTTATGGGCATCTTAAATATCCCCCTCAGCTCGGCAACTGCCCTCATCAGCTCTATTGCCGTCGGAATCGGTGTCGATTATGCAATCCACTTTTTGGAGCACTATCGAAATGAACGGAAGCTTGGCCGTAGCCAACGAGAAACAACCCTTGAAACACTCTCCAATACCGGGCGTGCAATCTTTTTCAATGCGATTGCCGTGATGGGAGGATTTTTCGTCCTGCTGTTCAGTGTGTTTCCGCCAAATCGGCAAGTCGGAGCTTTGATCGTCGTTAATATGGCGGTCAGCGCAACCGCAACATTAACCGTTTTGGTGGTGTTGATTCACGTGCTGGAGAAAAGAAATCTTATTCTCTCAAATAAAATAGATACAAATAGAGTGCAAACGAAGGAGTAATGTATGTATAAAAGAACTCGAATCATTGTGATAACGGTAGTGTTACTGACCTCTTGCCTATCATTGACTATCGCCGGACCCTTGGCTGCGGATGAAGTAATGTGGGAGGTCTACAATCGAGACAGCGGGGATACGATGAGCGCCACCCTGACGATGGCCCTCACCAACGCAAAAGGTGCCTCCCGCACTCGCAGCATCGTTCAATATCGAAAGAATGGCGATGGTCTTGAACGAAAGCTTATGTTCTTCCTCACTCCCAACGATGTGAAAAATACAAGTTTCCTCTCTATAAGCTATGAAGACGGAAGAGGAGATGATCAGTTCATCTACCTTCCAGCATTAAAACGAGTTAAAAGGATCGCCAGCGACAGCAAGAGTGATTCATTCATGGGATCCGACTTCACCTACGACGACATGGGCTCGCGCCATCCCGATTTGGATGTACACTCAATCCTCCGCCGGGAGAATATAAACGGAATGTCAACAATTGTCATTCAAAGTGAGGCGAAGGGTAGAACCGAGTATCCCAAAACTATTTCGTGGATTGTAGATGGGAAGTGGGTAGGGGCTCAAAAGGAGTTCTATGATAAAGATGGAAAGTTGGCAAAAAGGCTGAGTATCGATGAAATCAAACAGGTTGAAGGGATCTACGTGATCGGAGATATGACAATGACCAATCTCATTAAAAATACCTCAACGAGAATTCAAATGGATGACGTTCTGTTTAATGTAGACCTTGAGGATCGATTCTTCAGCGAACGTCAAATGCAAATTGGTCCAAGGAGGTAGAAGATGAAAAAAGTCCTTCTTATTGGAACGGTTATTCTGCTCTCCTTTCCCTTGCTTGCGTCCTCCTTCCAGATTGATGGGATGGTCCGATCAAAAGCCGCCTACCGATTCAGCCAGCAGGACCTTCCTGTGCAAGAGATCCTGGTGGATAGTACCATCACCCATTTCGGCGACATAGGTGCACTGAGCATACATCCTGTGGCGTATCTCAAACCAGACAAAAATGTTGAGTTTGATCTGAAAGAGGTATACGCAGATCTCTATTTTGACAATATCGATCTCAGGATCGGAAAACAAACGATCATTTGGGGTGAAGCCGAAGGAGCATTTATAACCGATTTGGTTTCTCCTCGGGATATGCGATCCTTTATTCTTGCCGACTTTACAGAAATACGTAAAGCAGTACCCGCGATCAAAGGGGATTTCTATTTTGGAAACTATACCCTTGAAGGTATTTGGGTTTCCCACCATATCCCCTCAACTCTTCCAGATAAAGATTCGATGTGGGCTCGCAAGCCAACGTTGTTTCCATCTCCGCCTACAATTAAAAGCCCCGAACCGTTCTCCTCTGCTATGAAGCACAGTGAATTCTTTCTGTCCCTTGGGCACTGGGGTGGTAATCTGAATTGGACGATTAATGGCGGTACGATGTACAGCGATGAGCCAGTGATTGCGTCAATGACACCCCCGTTAACATTAAGTCAAGCATATGAGAGATATTCATTTGTTGGCGGGAGCATGAACACGGTAATCGGTTTGGGAGTACTTCGCTTGGAAGCTGCGTTGGCTTTTGATAAACCGATGAATAAGATTGTGCTCGGATCACCTCCTCTGGTGAGTGTGGAAACCCATCCGCAACTTCAAGTATTGGTAGGCTTTGATTGGCCAATGTTTGGTTCACAGTGGTCAGCCCAATATCTGGTAACCTATACCCACGATCATCATGATGCGTTATACAGCCAGATGCGACCCATTCAAGAAGTTGAACAGACCGTAACGCTACGTTGGCAAAAAACTTACTTGGATGAATTACTGACAGCTAAGGTATTTTCATACCTTGAGCTTTCTCCTCTCAACATGTTGCTCAGACCATCGATATCATATGCCTTAGGTAGTGGCGTTATCTTGGAAGGAGGGTTTGAATTCTTCTTAGGGAAAGAAGAGGGCACATTCGGAGCATATTTTGATAACTCGATGATGTGGGCAGCTCTGCGTTGGTACTTTTAATCGGTCTGACTCTGTTTTCAGCGTCTCAAGTAAAAGGTTAGCTTCAACTCACAGCCCATCAACAATAAATGGGCTGCAAGTTGACACTTACCATTAATCATATGCAGTTCTGGAGATTGAAGTTAAAACTGTATAAGTATTGATGGTCCCTTTATCTGACTGGGCAAACTCATAGCCATTTCTGAGATGCTGAAGCCTCTCTTCATGGGTATATCTCTGACGTATTTCTCCCTCCTAGTTATGATAGGGCTATGATATCTATAGGAGAAATGATTAGAAATAGAGATTTATTGGGCGCTTACTATTAACTAGGTGCGGATGTGCTAATGACCTTTTTCAATCTACAATCAAATTACGAACTTTATTATACGCTACCATTCATCCTTTAGGTTGGCTTCTATTCTGAAATTGACGCTTACAATTAAAACATCTCCTTCTCCAACATCGATAGAAATGATTCATCACTAAAAATGAGGTGATCCAATACTTTTATTCCTAGAATTTCTCCTGCTTTTTTTAATCTTTTAGTCACTTGATAATCTTCGGGACTCGGGCGTAGATCTTTACTTGGGTGGTTATGGGCAACAATGATACTTGTAGCTCGTTCAATGATGGGTGTGCTGAAAACCTCCCTCTATACGTTGCTAGAAAGACAATAAG
>Ga0265293_10002242_pt1 | contig 39483 bp, 34 predicted proteins | sample Munlanlewell138R_FD_192505 | JGI IMG/M metagenome (GOLD analysis project Ga0265293, IMG submission 192505) | Leachate microbial communities from a municipal landfill in Southern Ontario, Canada - Leachate well 138R | ecosystem: Engineered > Solid waste > Landfill > Unclassified | place: Canada... | reverse complement strand
TAGAACCCATAGAATGGTGAGACTTCTCATAAACACTTCCTTGTAAAATATGAGTCACTAGTATCTTGTCCCTTTAAGAAAGGAGTGCCATTAAAAAAAAGCTTAAAGATTCTAACATTACTCCTTAATAGCTTCGGTTAATACCTGATCATTTTTCTGTGATTCCCACCAAGCAATAAATTGTTGCTCAGATCGAGAACGAACGAGTTCACCGAGACGAGGGGTAACAATTTTGATTTTTTCTTCTTGGGCCAGTTTGTATGCGCGCTCAATAGGCTCGTTCCAAGGATGAAGAGAGAGTGTGAACATTCCCCAATGGATAGGGACAAGATGGTGAGCATTGATGTCTTTCATCGCTTGAATTGTTTCTTCAGGGTGAAGATGAGAGTGAGGCCATCTTTCATTGTATTGCCCATTTTCGATAAAGGCATAATCAAAGGGTCCATACTTTTGACCAATTTCTTTAAAGTGATCGCTATAACCTGTATCTCCGCTAAAATAAATTTTTTCTTTCTGGCCTTGAACTACCCAAGAAGCCCAGAGAGTAGAGTTTGCATCAAAGAGGGTGCGGCCAGAGAAGTGTTGAGCAGGAGTGGCGGTAAAAGTAATACCATCTTTTTCAGTAGATTCATGCCAGTTGAGCTCAGTGATAAAATCAGGTTTAACTCCCCAGCTTTTAAGATGTCGAGAAACACTTAATGGGACGAGGTACTTAGTTTTTTTCTTACTAAAGAATTTAATCGTCTTTTTATCAAGGTGATCGTAGTGATCGTGAGAAATAACGATAAAGTCAATCTCAGGAAGTTCTTCTAAGCTTAGAACAGGAGGCTGAAACCTTTTGACAGCAAAACTTACAGGAGAAGCTGCTCCTGAAAAGATGGGATCAATGAGAATATTTTTTCCATCCATATTGAGAAGAATGGTTGAATGTCCAAACCAGATGAATTTCATGGAATCATCTTGGGCAAGAAAAGATTCAAGATCAGGGCGCACTTCGGGAAGTTTATCCTTGGGAATGCGATCTCCTTGATCGAGAAATACTTTTTTCATGAGAGTGATGCGCTCAAAAAAAGTAAAATTTGCAGAAGACTTCTTCGGGTTAGTATTAGAATACTTTGGGCCCGATGACATACATCCAGCTAGAAGAACAAGAGAAAGAATATATTTAATCATTTGAAAACTCCGTAGCATTTAAAATTTCATCAGCTCTCCAGTTAGGAACATCATGACTGAGAGTGGAGAGTAAAAAATCAAACTTTTTTTCCGCTTCAAAACGAAGCTCCGGGTCGCTCACACCAAAGGCCGTTTCTCTCCATTGTGGAACACTATTTAATCTTACTTTAAGAGCACTTAAAAAAAGGTCGGCCCAAGTCGGGGGGCTAAATGTAAAATTCAGAGCAAGAGCATCTCCCTCTGCTTCAGTGGAATGCCAAACTCCTCGCGGAACAAAGAGAAGAGAGCCTGGTTTGAGATCAAAAGAAATTGAATTCTCCGGCATACTTTCAGGCATTTTTTCTTCAAGGTAACTTTGCAGTTCCTCATCAACCTCATGACCTAGGGTATGTCTCACTGTAGGATTGGCAACAGTATGATTAGGGGCCAGGGTCCATTTTTTAGTTCCATGAATTTGAAGAACTAAATTGATGTTTTGATCAAAGTGGGGAGCTGTTCCTTTACCATGAGGAGTAGCGTAAATGAGGCTTCTTCCAAAAGTGAGTTGAGAGAGACCTAGTTCTTTTCGGAGAGCTTCCACCCATTCTTGGAGAACTGGGCAGTGGAGATGAGCGTTTTTAAAGAGAAGGCCCATCCCATTCTTAAAAAGTTTCATAGCATCTTGGGAGTTAACCTCAATAGAGCTTACTTCATCGCGAGCATCTGGTAAGTGGGCACTTACTGAGTGAGGCCAGAGTTTAAGAAGATTTTCCAATGAACTTAGTTGAGGTAAACCTCGCAGAACTTCAAGTTCATTTTCTTCATGGTGAATAACAAAGGGTTGATTGAGTTCATAAAGACTCAAGAATTCACTACGATCCATGGGATGCAAGAGGCTTTTTAAGTAATTCATGAATCTATCCTACCAAATAGGGGATTTAAGTGCTAATTAAAGTCATGGCCAAACTAAGAAAAGATACTAAAAAAGTTTCAAATTCCACTAGAGCAGTAGGTGCTGAGCCGGAAGCCGCTTTTAACTGGTTTCCCGGTCACATGATGAAAGCACTCAGGGAAGTTAAGGCCCGAGTAGATAAAGTGGATTTAGTTCTAGAAATTCGTGATGCACGTCTGCCCCTTGCTTCTGGAAACAGTCTCCTCAGAGAAGCAGTGGGTGGAAAAAGTCGTTTGACTCTCTTGAATAAAGCAAATCTTTCAGATCCTGAAGTTAATAAAGCTTGGGAAGAGTGGTTTACTGCGAATAAAGAAGAATTTTTATTTATTAATTGCCTGGATAGGGCTTCTTTAAAGGAAGTGATAGCTAAGGCCAAAACCATTATTGAGAACAAAAGAAAGCAAAGTGGCGGTGATAACATCGCTGACAAAGATAAATACAAGTTTATGATAGTTGGTCTTCCTAATACTGGGAAATCTACTTTTATTAACTCCGTTGCGAATCGAAATGCTGCTAAAGTGGCCAATAAACCAGGACAAACTCAAGTTCAGCAGTGGATTAATGTCGATGATCAAGTGGATTTATTGGATACCCCGGGAATTATGCCGGCCCGTATTGAAGAAGAGGTGCATAAAACTTGGATGAGTATCATCAATGCTATTCCTGATCACGTTGTGAGTGATGATGAAGGGGCCTGTTACCTTGTAAATTCTTTTTTAAAAAGGAAAAATCCTGAATTTAAGGATCGATATAAATTTGATTCTCTAGATATGGGACTTGAAGAAGCTCTTACTCATATTGCTAAAGTCCGTGGATGTTTAAAGCACAAAGGTTTACCGGACCTTGATCGAGTCTATAAGCTTATTCTTATCGATTTTCGGGAAGGTCTTTTAGGTAGGATATCTCTGGAAACTCCTCCTCGCATTCATTCTTAGCGATTTGGCAGATTTCTCCATAGGTTGATGAGATGCCTTCATCACTTTCATCATAGGTACTCATGATTTTAGCAGGATGATCATCTTCTACCTTGTCCCCGATGGAATAGTTTATTTTCTTTAAAATCTTTCCTTCAGCACATTCTACTAAATAGTTGGCCATAGAACCGCAGTTATTTCTCAGGAAGTGGTAATCAAAAATTGGATACCATTGACGATCTTCTAAATCTGTTTTTTGATGGACTGTCATTTTTTTGGCAATACAGTGAAGTCTTTTTTCGAAATTTTCTTCTAGGTCAATCTGACGATGATGAACAGGGAAGCATTCTTCACCTTCGCCATTAAAACGTTTAAAAAAAATATCTTCGCTATAAAGAAAAGCATCCCCTCCAAAGTAGCTTCCTTTAGCAGTAAAAGGTGTACCAAAGGTTTCGCCTTTAACTTTGAGGTAGATATGCTTAGTGTTAAAGATCATTCGATTGATAACGATGTGAGAAGTCACAGGTAAAGGAATAGTGCATACCTCCACCTTCGTCGTCGTTACATATCCCAAGACATTAAAAGTCGTCATGAAAAGTAATAAAGTGATGAGAGACTTCATAATCTTCCCTTTTATAACAATGTAAGATTATTTCTCTTTGAAGAAGGGTCTCACTTCCTGTTTAATATCCTACTAAAAAAGAATGGCATTATTTAAGGCCATGTGAAAAGGGGTATTGATGAAATTTTGGAAGTTAGTGGCCGTGGTCAGTTTTCTATTAAGCAGCACAGGAATGCTTTGGGCCTTTCCTCAAGCCCCGGTAAATGATCTCGATTTTAAACCTAATATGGCCCTTTTCTCAAATGGCTACGATTTTTCAGGAATCGTAAAACTTTCTAACTGTTCTGGAAGCTTAGTGATTTTAGAAGGGCAGCATATGAACGCAAAGGGACTTGTTCTAACAAATGGTCACTGCGTTCCTAAAGGTATCTTTGGCGGTCTTATTGGACCTCAAGAAGTTATCGTAGATAAAAAAGTAAAAAGAAAAATGAGACTCTTTAAAGATCAGAGAACTCTTTTCAATATCACATCCACTAGAATCGTTTATGCGACAATGATGGATACAGATATGGCCCTTTATGAACTTGATGAGAGCTACCAGGAAATTCTTAATCGTACCGGCGTTCATCCACTGGTACTTTCTTCCAAAAGACCAATGGAAGGTACTCAGATTGAGATCATTTCAGGTTATTGGGAAAGAGGTTACTCTTGTGGTATCGATAAGTTTATCTACAAACTTCAAGAAGGAGACTACTTCTTTAAAGACTCAATTCGCTATACGGAAGGTTGTAACACTATTGGTGGAACTTCAGGATCACCTATTATCGACGCAGCAACTCGTGAAGTGATTGCGGTCAATAATTCTGCCAACGAGTCAGGCCGCAGATGCACAATGAATAATCCTTGTGAAATTGATGAATCAGGGGAACTTCTTGTTTTAAGAGGCGCGAAGTACGGTCAGCAGACTTACAATGTCTATAGCTGCTTAACTGATAATAAAGAATTCTCTCTTTCTACGAGAGGATGTTCTCTTCCAAAATAATTCTCTTAACTCGGGGAGAAATCCCCGAGTCTGATACAAGTCATTATAAATTTAGATTATAAATTGAATCATTTGATGCTACTTTGGAGTCTTCAAGGAGTTTTATGAAAATTGCTTTTTTTGATTCACGACCTTTTGAAAAGGAAGCTTTTCTTAAAGAAAATGCTAGCTTTAATCATGAGATTAATTTTTTAGAAGTTAAATTAGATTCAACGACGGCCCAAGTTGCCGCAGGACATCCCTGCGTCTGTGCTTTTGTGAATGCAAATTTAAATGCCGAAACATTAAAAGTTTTAAAAGAAGGCGGAACAGAGTTAATCGCATTGAGGTGTGCTGGCTTTAATAATGTCGATCTTGAGGCCGTCAAAAACCTTGGAATGAGAGTTGCTAGAGTCCCTGAATATTCACCCTATGCAATTGCTGAACATGTTGTGGCCTTAATTCAAACTCTCAATCGTAAAACCCATCGTGCTTACAATAGAGTAAGGGAGAGTAACTTTTCACTAACAGGCCTTATGGGGTTTGATCTAAATCAAAAAACTATTGGTATTATAGGTGTAGGAAAAATTGGGAAAGTTCTTGCTAAAATAATGAATGGATTTGGTTGTAAGGTTCTTCTCAATGATCTTAATCCCGATGAAAGTTTTGCTAGCTCCATCAATGCCAAGTATGTTTCTTTGACAGATATCTATAAAGCGTCCGATATTATTTCTCTCCATGTCCCTTTAACTCCTCAAACAAAGTATATGATTGATGAATCAACGTTATTAGAGATGAAAAAGGGAGTGATGCTCATTAACACTGGCCGTGGGGCCCTCATAAATACCAAGGCCCTAATTAATGCTCTTAAAACTGGTCAGGTGGGTTATGCAGGACTTGATGTTTATGAAGAAGAAGAGAACTTCTTTTTCCAAGATCTTTCCGGTCAAATTTTAAGCGATGATACTTTGGCCCGTCTTCTAACATTTCCTAATGTGCTCATTACGAGTCATCAGGCCTTCCTTACTAATGAAGCAATGAGTGCCATTGCAAGTATTACACTAGGTAATGTTTCAGAATTTGAAAAAGGGGAGACATTAAGTAATGCAGTTGTTTAAGCAAGAAGAAGTTCTCAATTTCTGGTTCAAAGAGCTAACTCCAACTGATTGGTTCGCAGGAGGCAATGAATTAGATAATCTTATCAAGGAAAGATTTCTAGCTTATCTTGAAGCTTGCTCCAAAGGTGAGTTGTTTTCCTGGCGAGAAACTCCTCGAGGGCGTTTAGCAGAAATTATTATCCTCGATCAGTTTTCTCGAAATATTCACCGAGGAACTCCTTTGGCCTTTTCAAATGATGCTTTGGCCTTGGCCCTTGCTCAGGAAATGGTATTTCATAATTTTGATAAGCAGCTTTCCTTAGAAGAGCGCTCTTTTTCTTACATGCCCTATATGCATAGTGAGTCTTCTTTAATTCACATAGAGGCCATGAAATTATTTTCTATTCCTGGCCTCGAAGAAAATTTGAAATTTGAAATTGAACATAAGAATATCATTGATCGATTTGGAAGATATCCTCATCGAAATAAAATTCTAGGGCGAACTTCCACTCCTGAAGAAATAGAGTTCATGAAAGTTCACCAAGGTTTTTAAGTCGTGGCCGTTTGACGTCTTGATATTCTCTTACCACTTCGCACAGTTTGGTTCTCATGGAGTGCAGAGAGTTGTCCCAGTGCAAAGGAGCCAATTGCAAGTCCTAAGTCTCTCAAAGCGATATCATAGTAACTTCCAAGCATGAGTAGATTAAGAATAATTCCTAACATCCAGAGACTAACGATATAAGAAAAAATTCTCGGTCTTAAGAGCACACCGATACCAGCAATGACTTCAATTATTCCAACTCCTTCCATAAAAGTCTGAGGTGTGATGTTGAACATACTTGGAAAAATAGGTGCAAGATACTGAGTCCATTCAGTAAGGTTGTTAAAGAATTTGTCAATACCTGCCAAAATCGGAGCGAAGACAAATGCCACCTTTAAAACCCAGTAGGCATTCTCACTAAATCTCAAATCATTCAAATTAATAACGTTTCTGCTATTCATAATGACCTCCCAAAAGTTTCGTTGCAATTAATGGGCCTTATGGAGTTGTGAGTAGCTCGTTATCAATGTCTTCAATTTGCTCCTGCATTTGTTTAATCGTGGATTTTTGACTTTCAAGTTCTTGCTCTTGTTCCCTCATTTCTTCTTGTTGAAAACGTAATTCCTCTTCTTGCTCCTGAATTTGTCTTTGAAGGCTATTTGATTGTTCACAAGCGCTTAAACAATTTTGTCGTTCTTGATAGCTTTGATAAGACATTTCAGTAGCAGAGGTATCGTACTTGATAGGACACTCAACTTGGCAGTTTCTCGTTTGAGCATGAAGTGAAGGGATTAAACAGGAAAGAAGAATAAAATATTTCATAGAACCTCCTTCTTCACTTTTTAATTTTAAAGACTAGTTAGTGGATTTTGTTTTTTTTCATTCTAAAACTTGAATTCCAGAGTTAATGACTCAGGGTAAAGAGAGAGGAGTATTTTTCCTAGTCTCTTAAAGTAGCAATTAATAATTTCTTATACTTACTATGCTAGTAAGAAGAGAGGGGCTTTGCCCCTAATCGAATCATCATTTTATTACCTAAAGTGCCGATTATTATAGTGTTAGTGACCTTAACCAGTGGGGCATTTTATAGCACTCAAGTTTATAATGTATCTCATTTTTCTTTTTGGAATATCTGCCTGTGTAGGCGGAGGGGAAACTAGCAGTCAAAAGCCAGAAGTCAGTAAGAGATCTTATGTCGTACAAGGAAGTGCTGCTTCAACATTTGAAGGAGGCTTTCTTAATTTTAAAGTCTCACCAGTTAGCACTCTCAACGAACCACAATCTCTTCTTTGGGAAATTACAGATGAGTGGGGAACTGTAGCAAGTCCATATTTCTTTTCTGATAATGGCAGTGCAATGCTGCTTGCTAATCAATCAGAAGTTTATATTGGGGTTTTCCCTTTGAAAGGAAAAATCCCTATTGGAGGAAAGAAATTTTTTATTCGAATTTATATTGGTAGTGAAACTCATATCCATGAGTTCCGAGTAAAGACTTTCTTTGATAATGACGGCGAAGATGATGGATCAGTTCATACTGTTTCGATTACTGGTTTCGATAATAGTAAATTTGTTAACAGACAAAACAGTAATCTCTATTCGGTAAGTGGAGTGTGTTCAACAGTTGGTGGTGGGATTTTAGTGACTGCTACTCAAAGTGGAAACTCTGTAACGAAGTCTGAAGTTTGTGGAAGTGATCAAACATGGAGTGCAGGTCTAAATCTAGCAACTCTCAATGACGGAGTAGTGAATATTAATGTTAAGCACTCACTTGGTGGTTCCATCGGTGAAGCAAATGATACAATTACTAAAGATACCACACTCCCTGATGTAGCTGTGTTATTGCCGAATGCTAATACAGGTATTAGGGCCCTAACTGCTTCAAGCTTCAATTTAAGTGGAAGTTGCTCTGAGAATAATCAAATCGTTACGGTTCAGGGTGTGAATCAATCTGGCGGAACAACTAGTGTAACGACTGAATGTTTTGGTTCTGTTTGGTCAACAGCTCTGGACGTTTCTCTATTAGCTGATGGACCAATTAAAGTTATCGTTCATCACCAAGATATTGCAGGTAACAGTTCTTCCACTGAAAGAAATTATTTTAAAGACACTGTCTTACCTCAGGTAACCATTACTTCTCCTGAAAATGGGACAGTCATTAACTCCCAAAACTTTAACTATCTTAACTTTCACGGTACTTGTAGTAAAAATGGTTCAAGCATTAAACTCTCTGGCGATACGACTCAAGAAAATCCTGTTACTTGTATTAATGGTCATTGGAGTGTTACAGGAAGAACAATCTCAGGAGCCGATGGCCCTAAAATTGTGACAGCTACAGTTACAGATGCTGCGGGAAATGTATCGTACACAAGTGTGGGGATATTAAAATACACGACACCTCCTACTGCTGTGATAACGAACACTCCACAAATCAATGATCAGGAACTCGATATCAGTGTTGAAGGTGTAGGAGTAACTCATTATCGATATAAAATTGGTAATGATGAAATGGAGTGTGGCCCATCCTCATCTGGCTACTCATCAACTTCTTCTGTACTAGAACCTATTGATGATGATTTAGGAGACGATGGGGACAAGAAAATATGCGTAGTAGGTATTGATACTTATGGTAATACTCAAGCCTTTAGCAGTGCCACTTTCTATACTTGGGAAAAAGACACGACGGTTCCTATAACCGTATCATTCACAACTCCTGCTCCAAATGCAAGAGTTAATGCCCTAAATATGGCCTCTTTCAATGTGGCAGGGACATGTTTAAATAATGGAACAAATTCGATTACAATATCAGGAGTTTTTGGAACTCAAACAATTGATTGTACCGACAATAACTGGTCTGTTAGTCTTGATTTATCATCTCTTCCTAATGGGCCTGTTCAAGTAAATGTCACACATGCTGGTGTGAATATTTCAAGGGCATTTCAGAAGTACGTATCCACTCCCGCTATTTCTTTTACTGCACCTGCTGAGAACTCCTTCATCAATAAGAATAATTATTTAAATTTAAGATTAGAGGGAAATTGTAATGCTTTTAGTTCAGAGCCTAATGTGCGGATTGTTGGTGGGGTAAGTCCCGTAGAAGTGACCTGTAATGGTGAGAAATGGTTGGCGAATGTTACGTTTCCTAATAATGCTTCTTCAGCTATTAATGTCTCTGCAACTCTGACAGATGAAAATGGAGATGAGGCAACTGCTAATCGCTCTTTCATATTGGATACCTTAAATCCTTCAGTGGGATTTACTTCTCCGGCCGAAGGGAGCTACGTAACTAACCTCAATATTACGAATTTTCTTTTAACAGGAACCTGTAGTGACAATGGTACTGGAGTTGTGGAGATCACTCATAACTCCGTGTTACTTGAAACCCTCGATTGTGTTGGTAACAGCTGGTCAACGGGATTAGATTTATCTAGGATGAGTGATGGAGTCATCACTTTAGCTGCTGTTCATACCGATGCCGCAGGAAATAGGGCTCCTACTTTTAGAAATTTTGAGAAAGTTTCTACGAATCCCGTTGCAGTGTTAAACGGAGTTCCTACTCCAATTAGTTCTAGTAAGTTCCTCAATATTTCTGTAACCGGTACAGATATTATTCAGTATCGTTACAAAGTAGGGGATCTTACTCTCGATTGTTCAATCAATAGTGGATACTCTAGTCCTCGTCCAGTGAGCTTACCAATTACTGATGACCTTGGAGCAGATGGACACAAGAAATTATGTGTACTAGGGATTGATTCCTTCGGAAGTCAGCAAACTCTTATTACTGCGACAACACTCATTTGGATTAAAGAGGAAGTTCTGCCAGATGTTGCTTTTCTAACACCTGCTGAAAACGCCTATATCAATATTGATAATCAATCATCATTCTTAATCACAGGATCATGTGCAATTAATGGTGCTGCTAACGTAAGAATTGAAGCAGGTTCTTTAATGACTAACGTGGACTGTTCTGGAGGATTTTGGTCTGCAAATCTTAATCTTCTCTCATTCCCGGATGGTCCTGTAATAGTTAAGGCAATACAAACCAGTGGTTTCTCAGGGGCCATTAGTGAAAAAACAAGGACCTTCAACAAGTATACTGTTGCTCCAGTACTTCTTTTTACATCTCCGGCCGAAAATGCTTACATCAATATTAATAACTCTTCACATTTTCCAATCAGCGGTTCGTGTAATGTAGCGGGGGCCAATATAGTCATTACGGGCGCTGATTCTAGTGCTAATACCACTTGTGATGGATCAAGTTGGAGTGCGGCCCTTACTTTCTCTGGAAGCTTTGAACAAAATAAAGTTATCTCTGCTACGATGTCGGATGTCGCAGGAAATGAAGTAATAACCAATAGGTCATTTACTCTTGATACTATTGCTCCAACTCTTAGTTTCACTTCTCCATTAGAGGGAGGAGTGATTAATTCGATTAATCAAGATTCATTCGCATTATCTGGCCTATGTAGTGAAAACGGAAGTGATTCAGTTATTATACGTCATGAAGATACAATACTTGCTACTGTTGATTGTCTATCGAATACTTGGACAGCAACTGTTGATCTTTCCCTTTTCTCTGAGGGAAGTTTAACCTTAACTTCTTCATTGACTGATCTTGCCGGTAATACCACTACGGTCAGTCGTAACCTACTAAAAAGTACTCTTACTCCTACAGCGGTACTCACTGGGCTTCCTGGTGCCATAAGTACGGCCTCTTCTTTAAGTGTGACCGTAGGAGGATTAAATGTTTCTTCTTATCTTTATAAAATCGGTAATGATACTCTTGATTGTTCGTTAGAGGGCGGTTATCTTGGACCATTCTCATCTACAAATGTAATTTCGGATAATCTCGGAAGCGATGGACCTAAGAAAATTTGCGTCCTTGCTATAGATGGAGTTGGTAATCAACAAGAACTCACAAGCGCAACAAGCCATTCTTGGATTAAAGAAGAAATTCTTCCTGATGTGGCCTTTATTTCTCCTGTAGAGAACTCGTATATCAATATCGAGAATCGAGCTTCGTTTGCTGTAACAGGTAGTTGCTCAATTAACGGAATTGCTAATGTGACAGTAGAGGTTGGGCCTATTACAACTACTGTAGATTGTGTCGGTGGATCATGGACCGTAAACCTTAACTTATCTTCCTTACCGGACGGGACAGTTACTGTAAAAGCTATCCAGGCCAGTATCTTTACAGAAGCAGTTAGTGAGAGAACAAGAGTCTTTAATAAATATACAATCGCTCCCGTTATTACTTTTGGGTCTCCAGCTGAGAATTCTTATATTAATCTCAATAATGCTACAAACTTTACTGTCTCAGGTGCATGCTACACAGCTGGAGCGAATATCACTGTTACTGGTGCTGATGCTACAGCTTATGCTGTATGTGATGGTTCTATCTGGACTGCCAGTCTTATTTTTAATGGTAATCTGGTGGGTAGCAGAATCATCACAGCGACGATGACAGACTTTGCTGGTAATAAAGCTGAGGTTGATAGGACTTTCTCTCTCGATACAATTGCTCCACTGATTAATATAACTTCTCCTGCAGAAGGAGCGGTTATCAATTCTTTAAATGATGATTCATTTGTCGTTTCTGGTACTTGTAGTGATGATGGAAGTAACACTGTCGTTATTCGTCATGATGATTCAGTGATTTCAACATCAGATTGTCTTACATCTCTCTGGTCTGCAACATTAGATGTTTCAAGTTTTGCTGACGGCACTCTAACGTTAAGTTTCTCTCATACTGATATTGCAGGTAACATGACAGTTAGTTATCGCAACTTTATGAAAAATACCTTCATCCCTTCAGCGGTACTTAGTGGCCTTCCAGAAGTTGTGAGTAATGCAACCGAGTTAAATGTGACAGTAGGTGGTATGAACGTTTCTTCGTACTACTATAAGTATGGAGATAATACCCTAGACTGTACTCTTGCGGATGATTATCTAGGGCCTACATCTATTTCTACTTTAATTACAGGTGATTTAGAAGACGATGGACCTAAAAAGCTATGTGTTCGAGGTTTAGATATTTACGGAAACATTCAACCTCTTAATGGAGCAACGGTTTATTCGTGGTTAAAAGATTCAAGCTATGTAGATCCAGATCCAGGAACGACTACCGGTGAGACAACTGGAGAGACGACTACTGGAGAGACGACTACTGGTGAAACTACTGGTGAAACAACTGGTGAAACCACTACCGGTGAGACAACTGGAGAGACGACTACTGGAGAGACGACTACTGGTGAAACTACTGGTGAAACAACTGGTGAAACCACTACCGGTGAGACAACTGGAGAGACGACAACTGGAGAGACGACAACTGGAGAGACGACTACTGGTGAAACTACTGGTGAAACAACTGGTGAAACCACTACCGGTGAAACAACTGGAGAGACGACTACCGGTGAAACAACTGGTGAAACAACTGGTGAAACGACTACTGGTGAAACAACTACTGGTGAAACAACTACTGGTGAAACAACTGGTGAAACCACTACCGGTGTGACAACTGGTGAAACCACTACCGGTGTGACAACTGGTGAAACGACTACCGGTGAGACAACTGGTGAAACGACTACTGGTGAAACAACTGGTGAAACCACTACCGGTGAAACAACTGGAGAGACGACTACAGGTGAAACAACTGGAGAAACAACAGGTGGCTCCACTGGTGGAGAAGATGAAGAACTATCATTGTTTTATCCTTTTGAAGGAATGTGTGTTGGAGATAACAATGCTTCGGATTTCTATATAGAAGGTGCTTGCTCTACAAGTGAGGGCCTAATCACAATTACGTCTCCTCAACTTGCCTCAGCTCAAGTAGTAAGCTGTTCAGGGGGAGAGTTTGCTACAGATTTAAATTTTGATCTTACTGGTCTCTCAGATTTAGATGAGTTTAGTATTAACTTATCTCAAGGAGCTTCTAATGCTCAAATGACCTTTAAAGTTTACCAAGGTAACACTCCTGATATCGTTTTCGGAGGATGGGATGATGTTGTTGCTACAGGTAAGAAGACATACAAATTTGTTCATGATGATGAAGAAGGAGAGGTTTGGTTTGCTTGGAAAGAGTGGCCAGAAGAAAATACTTGTCGACCTCAAGGGATAAAGATTTTAAGAAGTTCTGATAATGTTAACTTTACTGAAGTTGTTCTCAGTGATGGTGAAGATACCATCGAAGCATTTGATCATGAAACATTTGACTTCTTAGATAATACATTAACTGAAACAGACTTTGGCCGGGCCTGGTATTATAAATTGAAAGTAATTATTGCTGGTCAGGAATACGATGTTGTAGAGCCTAATGAGGTGGCTTCTATTCGGATTATTGCTCCTCCTGATAATATGGCACTTGTTCATCGTTGGGTTGCAAACCAATCTATTTGTTCCGATTCTCAAATGAATCCAGTCCCAGAAAATCATTATAGCTGTGACTATGATTTAGGACACGACCTTATAGTCGACCGTTTTGAGACTGGGTGTAATGTCACTTCAACTTGTGGGGTTGGTGGAAATGAACTTTGTGTTGGTAGCTCTGAAGGTATAGATGATGTTGCCTTTGGTTATCCTGCTGCTGTTGGTTCAGTGTTCTATGATAATATTTCAGAAGATGGAGCTGGTGGATGTTGGTACAAGCATGGTGTGAATGATAGTGATTGGTATTTAGCACTAAATCCAAGTATAAACTCATCCATGTTAGCGGCAATGAGTTCGAATGAAGCAAGTCTTCCTCCGTTCTCTAGCATTAATCAGAATGTAGCTGCGACTGCTTGTTCTGCTCACTCTTTAACTTTAACTGACGTCATTGCCTATGATGGTAATACATCTAATACTTTCCCATTGAACAAGAGATTATTAAGACAACACGAATGGAGATCTGCTGCTGAGTGGAGTAAAGACTTACCTGCTGAAGAAATAGAAGCTGGAGGTAGTCCGGGATATTGTAATAGTTTTTATGGTGCATCTTACAATGATCCATTATTGCCATTTTCTCCACATGAAAAGGCCTATGAGACCGGTTCTACCATTGGTACGTCAGCATGTGTGTCACGTTACGGTATTCAAGATATGGCAGGGAATTTGTGGGAATGGACTTCTGATCAAGTGAGTTGTAGTAGTGGAAACTGTGTCGGAGTGACCAGTGCTCTTGATTCAGGTAATACTGAGCTTAATGGTCTGCTCTTTGATGGAGTCATTGCTTTCGCTCCAAATGAAGGAGAGACTGAGTGGTGGATCGATTTATATCATAATATATTTACGGGTATCCCTTATATGACTGAAGTGACAGGGACTGTTCCACTCGATGATGTACCATTTTTTATGAATGGAACTTTTAAGTTATCAGGTAGAGATGGCGTCCGAGGTCTTAAAGTAGGTGGTAGTTGGGATCAATCTAATGGTCATTCATCCCGTTGGAGTACAGATCTTACGATGGACCCTAATCAAGATGATTGGGACGTAACACTCCGTTGTATGATTCCTGTTAAATAAAACACTCACGTAACTTCGCGTTCAATGCCACCTGACTTGTGATCTGATTCTTTGCTTTTACTCTTTTTTAGAGTTTAAGCAAGGAGGTCTTAGTTGAAGGTCAAAAGTTTATGGTATGCACTTGCAGCTGTTATCGTTTTTTCATTTGCCGTTCTTCTCTATTACGGTAAGGAAATTTACTACAAGATGCCTCCTGTTCCGCGTGCCGTAGGAACCAATCACGAACTTCTTTATACTCATGATGATATCCAGGAAGGAAAACTCATTTGGCAATCTATTGGAGGGCAGCAACTCGGTTCGATATGGGGGCATGGTGCCTATGTTGCACCTGACTGGACCGCAGATTGGCTTCATCGAGAAGCAGTCGCTCTGTTAAATATTTGGTCTAAGAAAGAGTTTAATGATGAATATGGTCAACTTGATAGTGACCAGCAAGCCATTTTACGCAGCCGTTTAATCTCTGAGTTTAAGAATTCAGCAATTGATGAAGATGGTCGTGTAACTTTGTCAGATGATAGATTGAAGGCGATTCAAGAAATTACTACGCACTATATTTCTCTTTTTGGTGATGATCCGGCCCTTGGTGATCTACGTGAAGCCTATGCCATGCCAAAAAATACAGTTAATGATCCTGATAAAACTAGAAAAATGACTTCTTTTTTCTTCTGGAGTTCATGGGCCGCCTCCACATTAAGACCTAATGATACTGTGACTTATACAAATAATTGGCCACCAGAGAAACTTGTAGGAAATGAGCCTTCAAGTTCACTTATTATATGGACAGGTTTTAGCGTTATTCTTCTTCTCTTGGGTATTGGTCTTCTCACTTATTATTATGCGGCAGAGGTTAAAGATGAGTTTAAAGAAAGTGACTTACCCAAAGAAGATCCTTTTAAAAACGTTATACAAACGCCTTCGATGAAGGCCACATTAAAATACTTTTGGGTTGTGACCTTATTACTTGTTTTTCAAATAATCATGGGAGTGGTGACAGCTCATTATGGAGTGGAAGGAACTGGCTTTTATGGTTTTCCTCTTGCTGATTTTGTGCCCTATAGTTTATCTCGAACTTGGCACGTACAGATCGGAATTTTTTGGATTGCGACCTCATGGCTTGCTACTGGACTCTATATAGCTCCCGCCATTTCTGGTCATGAACCCAAGTATCAAAAGTTAGGCGTTGATTTTCTTTTTATAAGTCTTGTTCTTATTGTTGTTGGTTCATCTCTTGGTGAATATTTTTCTATAGCTCAAAAAATAGGTCTAACAACTTCGTTTTGGTTTGGTCATCAAGGCCTAGAGTATGTTGACCTCGGTAGATTCTGGCAAATATATCTCTTTATAGGGTTATGGCTTTGGTTGTTACTTGTATTAAGAGCAATCTGGCCAGCGCTTAAAGATGGTCGAGATACCCGTCATCTACTCATTCTTTTCCTTATCTCATGTGCAGCGATTGCTCTTTTTTACGGAGCAGGACTAATGTGGGGTAAATATACAAATCTTGCGATTGTTGAATACTGGCGATGGTGGGTTGTTCACCTTTGGGTAGAAGGATTCTTCGAAATATTTGCAACAGTTGTTATTGCTTTTCTTTTTGTTAAAATGGGAGTTCTTAAAGCATCTTTTGCCACGGTAACAGTTCTCTTTTCAACTATTGTTTTCCTTTTCGGAGGGATATTAGGAACATTCCATCACCTTTACTTTAGTGGTACTCCTACTGCTGTTCTTGCTGTGGGTGCTACCTTCAGTGCTCTGGAAGTTGTTCCCTTAGTTCTCATTGGCTTTGAAGCTTATAGCAATGTACGTTTAAGTCGTTCGACTTCATGGCTCAAAAGTTATCGCTGGGTTATTTATTGTTTTATTTCAGTGGCATTCTGGAACTTTCTAGGTGCAGGTATCTTTGGGTTCGTCATTAATCCACCAATTGCTTTGTATTATATGCAAGGACTGAATACAACTCCTCTTCATGCTCATACGGCACTGTTCGGTGTTTACGGTATGCTAGGTATTGGTCTCATGATTTTTTGTCTCAAAGCAATGAATTATCGGATTGATTGGGAGAGTCGTCTTTTAGGTAATTCGCTGTGGATGATAAATTTAGGTTTGTTTTTGATGGCCTTTCTAAGCTTACTTCCAGTGGGAATGCTACAGACCATTGCAAGTGTAGAACATGGACTTTGGTATGCTCGATCAGCAGAGTTTTTACAAACAGACTTAATGGAAACTTTGAGATGGCTTCGTGCTCCTGGAGATACTGTTTTTGCAGTAGGTGCATTGCTTCTCGCAGCGTTTATCTTAAAGAAGAAAAAATAGGAGTAAGAAAGTATTGATTCTGTCGGTATTGTTCAACTTGGTAAATGACTTCAAATTAGTCATAAGCCTACAAGGAGGAAATTATGAAGTACTTATTAATTGCGGCCTTAACAGTTTTTTCTTTCAACTCATTTGCTAATTGGTTTGGAAAAGACTCTGAGGAAAAAGTAGAACGCCAAGAAGAAAGACTTGAAGATAAAGCAGAATATAAAAAGAATGAAATTGATCGTGAGCAGGAAGCTATCGAAGATCAAAAAGATTTAGAACAACAAAAAATGGAAGATGAGTTTGATAAAGAAAGAGATGCGGTAGAACAGCAAAAAGAAGAGCAGATTGATGCTCTCGAATCAAGTGAAGAAACAGATCAAAACGTAGAGTAATTTTTATAAGTTTAAATCTAGGCCGGTAAGTTGATCTTACCGGCCTTTTTTTTATTAGGAGGTTGAAGTGAGATTGTATTCAATGTTGTCTTTGTCACTATTATTTATTTCCACTTCATTGTTCGCTCAAAATCGTTCGATGAATGTAGAGCATCTATCAAGTGGCATGAGTTATTTCAATGTGGAGGTTTCTGATTCAGGTCTTTTAAAAGGTAAGTATCCTGGTTGGTGTGCAGATTGGAGTTTCCCTATCGAAGATGGCGTTCAATACAACACTCATTTCTGGTCATCATTAGCTTCGAATATTCCAGGAGATGTGGTTGATAAACCTGAAAATCTTGATGAAGTGAATTGGCTGATAAATCAAAAGTTTGTCGGAAAGAATTCTCCAACAGGTTTAGGAAAATACACCATCGGTGATGTCCAATTAGCAATATGGACGCTTATTGATGATAACTTCGATGACAGCACTATCGGTGATTATTCTCAGGCAAGAGTGGATGAACTTGTAGATCGGGCCCTTCGTGATGGAGCTAACTATGTCCCGAATTGTCGTCAATTAGTGGGGGTCATTTTAGTTCCAACTCATCCAGAATCTGGAAATCGTGCTCAAAGCACAATTATTCTTGTTCCTCGTTACAAGTTCAGAAAATGTGTTGTTCCTGATAACGATCTCAATCTGTAACTTTAGCCGAGGGTGAAGGTGGTCATTGAAATGGAGGAATGATGAATTCCTTCATAAATGACTTCGAGCTTATCGTTATTTGTACTAGCTCCTAATACATAAAGAAGAGGATAGTAATGATCCCACGTTGGAATGCTCATCGCAGCTCCAGGATGTTTCATTACGTCGTGTACTAAAGGGGAGAAATCTTTGTTTTTAATTTTTTCTAGAGTCCACTCATCAAATTCCTTGGCCCAGGGATGAGGAGCGGCCTTTTTATCCCTGTTCATTGTTTTAAGATTATGAACAATATCACCACTACCTACAATGAGGACTCCTTGCTCTCTTAAAAACCTGATCTTTTCACCTAGTTTGAAGTGATAGGGAGAGTCTTTAGTCATATCAAGACTTAGTTGAAGTATTGGAATATCTGCATTGGGATAAACATGTTTGAGTACAGACCAAGTCCCATGATCAAGACCCCATTCGATAGTGTCACCATGAATATTTGGATCAATTATTTCTTTCTTTATGGTCTGTGCTAATTCTGGAGAGCCTGGTGCAGGATATTGCACATTAAAGAGTTCCTGAGGGAAGCCGTAAAAATCGTGAATAGTTTTAGGGCTTTCCATTTCAGTGATCCAACTTCCTCTTGTCATCCAATGAGCTGAGATACAGAGGATGGCCCTAGGCCGAGGGAGTTTTTGTCCTAGACGACTTAGGATCTGGGTGAATTCGTTATTATCAATAGCATTGAGTGGTGAACCATGACCTATAAAAAGTAGGGGCATTAATTCTTTAGTATTTTGATTTGTATTCATATAATTTTTTGTTTTCCAAAATAGTGGAGGAATAATTAATCCTAATCCCATTAGTTTAATCAGGATTCGTCTCTTCATCATAGTGCATTCTACCCCAGACATTCATTTCTGACCATGAAGTGAATAAGTCTGTTAACAATATTAAGCCAAAATAAATGATCTGAATCATATCTCTTTGATAAGATATCAATGATCCTTAGGGGGTAATTAATTTTATATGGAGATATTTAAATGGATATACGTGATTTGAAAGTTGAAGAATTCACCAGCCCATATGTCATTTCAATTTCATCTAAGGATTTGCTAGATAAGGCACTTCAACTCATGCAAGAGAATGGGATTCGTCACTTGCCAGTTATTGATGACAAAGATGTGAAGGGAATGATTTCTGAACGGGATGTTCTTACTCACATGGGTAAAGTTTGGGATAAAGTAATGCATGTTGAAGACATTATGAACTCAGATATTTTATCGGTGAATGTGAACGAGAACTTAGGAGATGTGGCCTTTCAGTTATCCTCTCAGAAAAAAGGCTCAGCATTAGTCCTTGATGACGAGGGGATGGTATATGGGATATTTACCACCACGGATGCACTAAACGCCTTAGTAGAAATTTTTCTTCAAGAAAAATTTTAATTTAAACTCCTCTAGTCGAGGAGTTCAAAAGTTTCACCGCGGGAAGGGATTGATACATTTTTCATTCCCTGTTCTTTGAGTTTTGTGGATAACACATTTTTTGCCTTCTCCTCTCCGTGAAGAAGAAAAACATGGCCCGCGTTTGAGGATTTCACCCATTCAATCAATTCATTTTGATCAGCATGGGAGCTAAAAGCATCGGAGTGCCATATCTCTCCTTGCCATTCAAAGATCTCATCATCAGGTCCTACAAGTTGACGAGAACCTTCTAAAAGATTTCTTCCAGGTGTTTTGGCCCCTTGGTAGCCGGCCAGTAGTAAGATTGCTTTTTTGTCGTTATGCCAATTAAGTAAATGTCGTCCGATTCGGCCTCCAGTCAGCATACCACTAGAGGAGACGATAATGAGGGGGCCACTTTTATTTCTAAGAGATTCCCATTCTTTTTGGTATTCAATAGCATCAATATCATCTAAGGCATCAAAGACTTCATCGCTTTGAAGAGTGAGGTGCTTGAAACGTTTATAAACACTGTTTGAAGCCTTCATCATGGGGCTATCCATGACAACTCTAACTTTGTATTCTGGATTATTTTGATGAAAGCGATGGATGAGAGTGAGGAGAGTCTGAGCTCGTGCTACCGCGAAACTAGCAATGATTCCAATTCGCTTTTCTTTTGCAACTATTTTAAGAAACTTCTTCAATTCGTCATCTATTGTAGAGTGTCTCGTTCTATTACCATAGGTTGATTCCATGATAACCACATCAGCTTCAGGACAAGGTTGATGAGGAAGGAGTATAGGGTCATCAAATCTTCCAAGATCCCCTGAAAAGACAATTCTTTTATCGTTTTTTTCAATAACTAAAGATGAAGCTCCTAATATATGGCCAGCAGAAATGAAGTGTAGCTTTGCTCCGATAAGTTCGAAAGGTTCATTCCAATCTAGGGTTTTAATAAGAGGAATGGAAATATTAACATCCTTGGTATCGTAGAAATTATTTTCTGCATTTAATTTCGCACTATCCATCAAGATGATTTGCATTAACCGAGAGGTTGCTGGAGTACAATAAATCCTTCCCCGGAAGCCATCCTTCACCATACGGGGGATAAGACCAGTATGATCAAGATGAGCGTGAGTTATAATAATGGCCGTTAACTCTGAAGGATCAATTGGAAAAGGAAGTTTGTTCTTACTTTTATTCTCTTTCTCTTCTCCTTGCACTAATCCGCAATCGATTAAAATAATTCCTTCAGATGTTTCGAGGTAAGTCATAGACCCTGTAACATCATCAGTAGAACCCCAAAAAGTAATTTTCATTATTCTCTCCTCGTTAGTAGTTCTATTTCAAAAACTACTGCGGCCACATCTTCTTCACTCATTCCGAATTTTTCTAAAAGATGTAGTTGGGTGACTACTTCTTCTGCTAGAAGAATATCTTTTGAGATCAAATAGTTTTTTAAATTTTTTGGAAGTCTTTTGAGGCTTGTCACCGGATAGAGTTGCATCTCTTTTATTTCCTCTATAAAGGACTTCTCGGTAGGGGCATTAACACCTAGGAGTCTAAGACCCGTCCCTTCGGAATATCGTATGGCATCCTTAGTAAAACTTGTGTTTGAAGCAAGGTAAAAGCCTGTTAGGTTTTTACCATCAGGTCCTTTTCTGAGATCTTCCCATCTTGAACGTACATAGAGGGCCGTTTTAATATCGTTTTTTATTCCAATCTTGTTATGGAACTTACATTCTACGAAAAATATCTCCTTATCTTTTACTAACTTCACATCTATTTCATGCTTAACCCATTGGCCCTGAAGAATGACACTATTTTCAGTATAAAAACCTATCGCATTGAAGTACCGGGCCACATATCGTTCAAAATTATGTCCAGCAGGGCCCAGTTCGAAGATGGCCTTTTTTAAAGAGTATTGTACAGCAGCATAGTGAGATTCTTTATTAACTAACTTTAAAGCTTTTTGATAAATGCTTTTAGTATTATCACCCTGCTTAATCTCGTTACAGACTTGATTGGTAATGGAGTGACATTTATCAAGAGGCAGACCAGAGCGTTTCAAAGAGTTGAATAGCTTTCTTTTAGAAAAAGGTTCTATGCCGCCACTGGACTTATATATATAAAATTTTGTGCTCATGTAAAATTATTCTAAAAATTAAAAGCTTAATATACAACACCGAAGGTTAAAAACTTAAAAAATGATTTTTGTCATGAGAATTATTTTACTGTTATGATAAAGAGTCTTTGCACTTCAAATAAAGGTTAATAATGCAAGCTTGGGCACAATCAGTTGATAAATTAGTCTCTAAATTAAAAACAAATATAAAAGTTGGACTCACTAGCGCTGAGGCCCAAGAAATCTTGGCCGAATACGGCCCCAACTCAATTGTTGTTAAGAAGAAAACTCCGGCCTGGATTATTCTTGCAAGACAATTTAAAAATCCTGTTATTTATATTTTGATAATTGCTTCGGGTATTGCTTTTTTTCTTAAAGAGATACTTGATGGTTGGGCCATCCTGGCCATTGTCGTACTTAACTCAATCATCGGTTTTGTTCAGGAGTTGAAAGCAGAGTCTTCAATAGATGCACTTGAATCTATGTCTTCTCCCAAAGCAAAAGTTTTAAGAGATTCTCATATTACAACCATTGACTCTAAAAATGTCTGTCCAGGTGATATTTTAGTACTTGAAGCTGGTGACTATGTTGCGGCGGATGCACGACTTATTTCCACACGACAACTCTCATGTGATGAATCAATACTTACTGGTGAGAGTCTAGCAGTTGAAAAACAAGCAGAGGTACTAGATTCAAAAACAATTTTAGCAGAGCGAACTAATATGACCTATGCCGGTACAGCAATTGTGACTGGTACTGGCCGTGGGATTGTTGTTGGAACAGGTAAAAATACGGAAATCGGAAAGATTGCCCAATTAATGGATGACACTGTTTCAGAAATTACTCCTCTCCAGAAAAGATTAGAAAAAGTAAGTCACGTTTTATTGATATTAGGGATAGTCGTTATTTTATCTGTGGCCCTCATCGGCATTTGGAGAGAGTGGACTTGGACAGAGATTATCATGACTTCTCTTTCTATCTCAATCGCAGCAATTCCTGAAGGTCTTCCTACAGTGGTCACGATTGCTTTAGTTATGGCCATTAGACGTATGGCGAGTAAAAAGGCACTTGTTCGTAAAATGCATTCAGTGGAAACCTTAGGGACTACCGATATTATTTGTACGGATAAGACGGGTACACTTACGACAGGAAAAATGACTGTTCATGAAACTTTACCCAAAGTAGACAAAAATATTTATGAGAAGATCATGATCCTTTGTAATAACGCTTCTCTTGAAAATGGAGGAGTAGGTGATACGACTGAAATAGCTCTCCTTGATTATGCTCAAAAAAATGGGATCGATATTGGAGAATTGAAAGATCTGGAACCAAGACAATGGGAATGGAGCTTTGAAAGTAACCGTAAGAGAATGAGTGTTGCTGTTCGTGCTGGTGATCAAGATCTTATCTATACTAAAGGTGCTCCAGAGGCCATTCTAAAAGTTTGTAATACCGATGATTCACTCTTTGAAGAAATCACAAAAAAAGCAGATGAATATTCTGGTAAAGGAATGAGAGTTTTGGCCTTTGCTTATAAGGAAGTGAATCCTTCAGATTACTCTTCGATGAAAACAGAGGAAGCTGAATCCAATCTCATATTTGCAGGTCTAGTGGCAATAACAGATCCTCCTCGAGAAGAAAGTAAGGAGGCTGTTAAAAAGTGTATTGAAGCCGGTATTCGAGTCATTATGATCACAGGAGATCACCCACGAACAGCAGCCGCCATTGCACAAGAAATTGGGATACACGTTAACCCTAGTCGTCCGGTTCTTACAGGGGCCGAGATGGATTCACTTTCAGAAGAGGAGTTTCTTAAGGCCGTAAAAGAGGTAAGTGTGTATGCACGTGTTTCACCTGAAAATAAACTGCATCTAGTTAACGTCTTAAAAGATGCAGGTTTTGTTGTTGCGATGACAGGAGATGGAGTTAATGATGCTCTTGCTTTAAAAGCGGCCTCAATTGGAGTTGCAATGGGAAAAGGGGGAACAGAAGTTGCTCGACAGGCCTCTAGCATGATCCTCACAGATGATAACTTTGCAACTATTGTGGATGCAGTTGAAGAAGGTCGCGCAGTTAATGGAAATATCAAAAGAACTCTTCAATACCTCCTCTCAACGAATTTAGCAGAACTTCTTTTTATTTTATTAAGCACAATGGCGGGAATGCCAATTCCTCTTTTACCTATTAATATATTATGGATTAACCTAGTGACAGATGGTCTCCCTTCTTTGGCGCTTGCTGCTGAAAGTGTGCCACCTCATTATCTAGAAGAAAGTCGAAAACCTACTGCTAAAAGTTTTTTTGATCAGGCATTCTTTGTTGAAATGATTGTTTCTGGTTTCTTTATTACGGTACTAGGTATTGGCCTTTACTATTATTCACTACAAAAGTACGATCTTTTGACAGGCAGAAGTTATGCTTTCACTTTCTTCGTTTACGCTCAAATTTTTAGGTCTTTTGCCAATAGAAGTGAAAGTAAAACTTTCTTGGAGATGAGGCCTAATTATTACCATCTTTGGGCCTGTGCTATACCGTTAATCTGTCAGATTATCATTCAACAATTTGATATTCTGCTTGATATCTTCAACATGAAGGCACTTACTCTAAATGAGAATCTGGCCTTACTCGCTATTAGTTTAGTTCCAGTCTCTGCTTTAGAAATTGTTAAGTTTTTTAGATCAAAAAATAAAAAGTGAGGAATGTATGTCTTTTGCAAAAAAAGTAATCGTGGCCATCGATTTTAGTAATGAGATTAATAACTTACTAAGAGACTTGAAGGAAATGCCTTTTCTTTCTACCAGTGAGATCCAATTTGTACATGTAGCTAGTAAAATTACGTATTCATTTGTTTTTAGTAATATGCCTCTCGTTTATCCGATTGAGGAGGACCGCAAGACTATTGAAGAAAATACTTTAGCGAGCTTGAAGAAACTCTCGACAGAAGTTCTTCCATCAGACTTCAAAGGCAAAGTATCCCATCACTGCTTTTTCAGCGAAAACCCGAAACAATATTTTGTAGATTACGTAAATTCGGAAAATCCAGATCTTATCATCATGGCCACGAGAGAGCGCAAAGGTTTCTTTGAAAGCTCCTTTGCTCACTATGTTGACAAAAATACTAAAGCAAATGTTCTCTTAATAAAACATCACTAATATTCTTCATTCTTCAAAAAATAATCCGACAAGTCTGCCATGCAGAAAGTCGGATTATTTCTATTTTTACTTTTTTTATTTCCTAAGTCTGTTTTTGCACTTGAACCCTGCGCCCAGAAGAATTTTATTTTTCTCCTTCACGGAGTAGCAGGGAGCGAAGATACTTTTGGCCACTTGAGTGACTATCTGAGAAATTCAGACAGGTGCTTTGAGATTATCCCTTTTGAATATGAGACAGGTAGTCGTTATAAAGATGCAAGAGACTTTGCTGAGGACTTCTATTTGTTTGCAGAAAAAGCCTTTATAAAAAAAGGTGGAACTGATCAGGATAAAATATCTTTAATCATGCATTCTCAAGGGGGGCTTGTTGGAAGCCTGTGGATTAATCAGTTAAAAAAAGTGGATCATCCTTTTGTTGATCAACTAGATGCCTTCATTTCTTTATCGACTCCTTATTGGGGTGCAGGTATCGCTGATATTGGAAAGAAGATATTCTATTCAGGTATTAACTATAACCCTATAGCACCTTTTGGAAAAGCAGAACTCAATGAAATGAGTTTTGGTTCTAGAACTATTAATCAAATTTATGAAGAGTTTCATGAAACTTTTAATTTACCTAATCTGCGGCCATTGGCACTCGGAGGGTTAAAGAAGTTTTCAAATGTCATAACGGGTGAAGACGACTTAGTTGTTCCTATATATAGCTCACGACCTGATCATTATCGAGTGATTGAATCGCAGAGCTTGAAAAGAGGACCTGCAAGTATCATGTCTCATCAGTTTGAAAAAACAAATTATTTTAAATTTGTGACTGTAAAATCAAATCATTTCAATTTCACGCTACCAGGTATTGCGAGTGTTCCATTTAAATGTCTTCTTCTCTTAAAGTGCGAGCATCCTGCAGTAAAATATATTGTAAAGCATTTAAAGGGAGAAGAGGTCGAGGAAAGTAAATCTCTGTTTCATCGATTCAGAGTGCAAATCTTTTTAGAGAATGAAACCAAGTCTATTCCTTCTTTTAAAAATGCTAGACTCTCAATCCTTAATAAAGATGGTACGTGGATTCCCAAATATCAAGCGCTCAAGAGATATAGAGGAAGGGCCACTAATAAGGAAGGTAAGGCCTTTACTTTCTATGGCGTCTATCTCAAAAAAGGACAGCGCATGATAAAAGTGAAAGTGACTTTAAAGAATAAGTTTGAGCGCATTCTTGAAATCCCTGTTGAGGGGGGACATACTTCAATTATTAATTTGAATCTTGCAGATTAGCGTCATGACTGATTTCTTTTTTGAGCTAAACTAGAACAGCAAACTGCTCAAAAAAGGAATATCAATGAACACAGTTAAGGCCTATGCGGCAATTGACGCTAATTCTCCTCTTAAATTTCATCCAATTGAACGTCGTGATCTCCGAGAAAATGATGTCGAAATCGATATTAAATACTGTGGCGTTTGTCACTCTGATCTTCATATTGCACGCAATGAATGGGGAGGCACTACTTATCCGATTGTTCCAGGACATGAGATTGTAGGCACGGTCAAGAGCGTTGGTTCGAAGGTCACAAAATTTAAAGTAGGCGATAAAGTAGGAGTAGGATGTTTAGTTGATTCCTGTCAAAAATGTCATTGTTGTCACGAGGGCCTTGAGCAATTTTGTGAAAATGGTATGGTGGGCACTTATGGGGGAATTGACCTCATTGATCAAACTCCCACTCAAGGAGGATATTCTACAAGTATAAAAGTGAGAGAAGAGTTTGTGCTTAGAATTCCTGATAATCTTCCTCTTGCAGAGGCAGCTCCTCTCTTATGTGCGGGAATTACAACATATTCACCCCTTAAGCATTGGAAGGTGGGCCCAGGGAGTAAGGTTGCTGTTATTGGACTTGGAGGTCTAGGTCATATGGCAGTGAAGATCGCCAAGGCCATGGGGGGAGAAGTGACAGTTATCTCACAGAGTCTTAGAAAAAAAGAAGATGGTCTGCGATTAGGTGCAAGCCATTATTACGCCTCTTCTGATGAAAATACATTTTCTCAACTCGCCAACACTTTTGATCTGATAATCAATACCGTATCTGCAAAACTCGATCTTAATCCATACCTTAGTCTCTTAAGACTTGATGGTGCAATGGTTCTCCTTGGAATTCCTCCGGAGGCCCCTACAGTTATGGCCCAACAATTAATTTTTAAAAGAAGAAGTCTCTCTGGCTCATTAATCGGAGGAATTAAAGAAACTCAGGAGATGCTGGATTTTTGCTCTAAGCATGACATTGTTTCTGACGTAGAAGTTATTCCTATGGAGTATATTAATGAAGCTTATGAAAGAATGCTCAAGGGGGATGTGAAGTATCGGTTTGTGATAGATATCAACTCTTTTGAAGGAATGTGATTTCTAAAAAAATTGCATCAAACATGATGTGCATCAGTTTTTTTGGAGTGATAATAATTCACAATGACAAGAAAACACGGAGTTTTTATGAAATTCATCGCGCTACTCATTACCTTTTTGTTCTCCCAAAGTTCATTTGCTCACGTAAAGTGGTTTAGTGACTACAGCTTTCAGCAACCGCCTTTGGAATTATCTGATCTAAACACTCCCTATTTTTGGGGTCTATTAGTTCTTTCTCTGATCTCTCTTCCCATTTTTACGTGGATAGATAAGTGGGGAGAAAAGTCGGCCTGGTACCAACGCTTTAATGCATTTCTTGATCAGTATGCTGATGATGGGCCTTTGATCATGAGAATCTCCATGGGAGCAGTGCTCTTGATGAGCTGGCAAGGTGACTCAGTGGTTGCACCAGAAATCTCCATTTCTCACCCATTCTGGGGGTGGTTTCAATTGATACTTGGGCTGCTCTTACTCTTTCCAAAAACAACTCCTATCACAGGTCTTGGTGTCGTTTTTCTATGGATTTTAGGAATCGCTGATAATGGCCTATTTCACATGCTTGATTACGTGGTGTATCCAGCAGTGGGACTTTATCTTATTTTTAGTTACGCTAAAAACCCTCGGATTAAAAACCTCGATCTACCAGTTCTTTACTCAGGACTTGGTTTCTCCCTTTGTTGGGTCGCTTTTGAAAAGATGATTTATCCTTATTGGGGACTAGAAGTTTTAGCAAGTCAGCCGGCCCTCACAATGGGTCTTCCACATGACTTTTTCTTAATCGCTTGTGCTTTTATTGAATTTTGTCTGGGTTATCTTTTGATCATCTGTCTTTTACAGCGTCCTCTTGCAGCGGTAATCACTATTGTGTTCTTCATTACAACTTCTTTCTTCGGGAAAACTGAAGTTGTAGGTCATACAATCCTTCACGGTGCTCTGCTAGTCTTCATTGTAAAGGGTCCAGGACACCATTATCAGGCCCCTATTCGCTTCCATAAAAAACTGTGGATGAGAAATGTATTTGCGATTGTTAACTTTTTGATCCTTTTTGCAGTGATGATTGTTCCATACACAAAGATGGCCTCGAAAGTTCATGCAGAAGCACTCGAGAAGTATTCACTTAATCAACATGAGAAATACGAGATTCCAGTAGATGTGCCTCGTCCAGAGATCGTTATTCATCCTATGTTAGATTCTAAGGGTGGTTACAATCTTCATCTCTCTGTTAAAAACTTTAAGTTTGCACCTGAAAGAGTGAACTCTGAAGATTCGGCCCATGAAGGTCATGGCCATATTTATCTTAATGGTAAAAAACTAGGTCGAGTTTATGGAGAGTGGGTTCACTTAAGTCTTCCGACTGGAAAAAATGAAGTTAAAGTAACTCTAAATACTAATACTCATAAAGACCTCTATTATGATGGGTCACCAGTTGAGGCAATTATTGAGATCGAAGAAAGTAGAGATGTTAAATTAGAGCATGCTCACTAATAAATGAGGGCCAGTTTATCTGGCCCTTTTTTTATAGGAAGGGGCGAAGAAGTCTTGCTGGAATCTTGGATAGTAAAAAATAAATAATCTGTTTTACTTTTCCTTTTTTGTAAGTGGCATCCAACAAGTCTCCTGCTGAAGAAATATGGTAAGTTTCCTCTAACCGTTGCTCAATATCTTCCTTTATGAGCATTGCAAGTTCAGGGGAGTCTTCGCAAAGAATTAATAACTCCGAATTAATATCTGATGAGCGAGGATCTAAATTAAATGTGCTGATGATAAAGTCTTTATCATCAAATACAAACGACTTTGAATGAATCCCGTATCTAGCAAATTCTATCTCTGGTAAAACGGAATAATTTTGAGGGCGGTTACCGTTGGCAATATACGTATCGAGGTACTGATGAAGGAGTCCATAGAGTTGGGACTCGAATGCAGAGTAGACAAATACTTGGTCGGTAGAGTTAATACTATTAGTAAGAAGCTTAATATTGACCTTTGAGTCGAGGGTCTTGTCTACTACTTTTTTAAATTCATCTGTGAGGATAAAATAAGGAGATTCGATGACAATACTTTCTTCAGCTTCTTCAATTTTACTTTGAATAAGATCCTTTAATAACCTTGCGTACTTTCTTTTCCTTCCAAAACTAGGGACTTCTGAAAGAAATTTTAGTTTGCCACAGGTCCCACTATAGGCCAGCAGGAGTTGTTCTTTTCCAAGATTTCTTATTGCTTCGATATCTAATTCTCCAAAAAGAAACTCTTTGGCATTCTCCTCATTTTTTATCCATCTCTTTAGATCTCTTTTGAATCGTATTTGATTATCAAAGGAGTTCTCGCTACGGTCTCGATATTTAAAATCATCAGGATGAGGTTTTTTTACAAGCTTGATGTGACTTGCCCAGCGAGAGTTGAAGTTGGCCTCAAAGCTTTTTGAAATAGTCTCAACAATATTCCCGTGAATCGTCATATCTCGATCAAGAAAGTTATAAAACTCTGACAGGTCAAAATATTCATTTGCAATATTTCTTCCACCAATCACAGCAGTCTCATTATCAATAATGAGAGCTTTTCTGTGATTGCGGTACTGAACGTTGTATATATTTATTAAAGGAGATGTATTAAAAAATTTTACCTCTACTCCTTCCTGAGCAACCAGTGAAAGAACGTGAGGATTTGGTGACTTTTTGTTGGCAAAATAGTCAAGAAGGATTCTAACTTTAACTCCCTTATGAGATTTATTTAGAAGTGCTCTGGTAAGAATTTGAGAGGCCAGATCTTGCTTGAATATATAATATTCAACATCAATTGATTTTTTCGCACCTTCAATTAGTTGTAATCTTTCTTCAAGCGCTGCTAGTCCGTGATTAAGAATTTTTACTTGATGGGCCTCGTTACTTGATTGCTTAAAGTCTTGTTCATCAAATGAATCGAAGGAGTAGGAGAATAGAGGAGTAACTAAAAAGATTAGAAAATATAATCTCACTTTATACTCCTTTTTTATTTAAAATTTGGCCCCAATTCCTATTGAGTAGTATGTATTCGATTGATCAGTAAATTGTCCAATCTCTGTAGCTAAAAAGAGTTTACCTAAGGCCCATTTACCATAAAGTGCAGGAGCGAATGTGAAAGAATTATCATCCTTAACTTTGTAACTTCCAGGTGGATTCTTTAGGTTTTGACTCGTAAAGATGAGTGGGATTGAGAGCCCTAGCTCTGCACCAGATGAAGATACAACCATCCCGAAGCGCTGAGTAAGTTTTGCTCCCCATAAAGGAACAGCAGACTCTTTATATTGAGGAGAACCTTTCTTTTCTTTCAGGTTTGATTCTCCAATGAGAAAACAACCTTCAGTTTGTAAAGACCAGAAACTATTTTTGTAGGAGAATCCTCCTCCAAGACAGCTTGCTTTAGCAGTATTAATTAACTTCTGCTTTTGTGAAGGGGATTTTAACGTAATATGTCTTTGGAAGCTTATGAATGAGGCATTCAAATGGAACTCTCTGTTCCACTTTTTAGCGATAAGCATTTTTTTATAGTCGCTTATCTCTCGTCCTATTGTCATCACTTCCTGCTCTTTGTACTCAAGACTTTCTAGGATGCTTACAAGGAGGGGTATGTCTTTATCCTCAATCCCTGATTTCTTGAAGTTTTTTACTTTCTCATTTAGAGCAGAAAAGTAGATTTCTTTTAATTCTGTTTCATAGTCCTCTGGTTCGAGGAAGTCATCATTTTGAATCACTTCAATGATTTCTTGATGCTCTTTAGGATATTTATTTTGGGCATCTTCAAGGCTTCGGGCCAGAGTCGATGTTGAAAAGATAAGGAGAATGACTAGGTACTTCATGCTTATAACCAAAAGTGTGTTTGAAGAAGTAATAACCAGTTATCTTTTCTAGTATTATCCTTTGAAAAGTTTCTGGTGTTGTATAAATCTGCTCTTAGCTCCATCCTTTGAATGGGGAAAATCTGTAGGCCAGGACCGAATCTGATGGTGTAATCATCCTGATGAATATTCTGTTTTTGATATTCAATATTGGTCAGGAAATATACCCCTCTCCAAGGTCTTAGATAGGTTTGCAGTAAACCATAACGAGTGTCTTGTGAAACATCATTCCCCTCAGCTTTCTTTGATGTTTGTCCAATTTCTGCAAGTAAAGCTGATCCTTCTTTCAGGTTGAGTTTACCATGAATTGAAGCAGAGTTAATTCTTTGAAAGTCATTCTTTTGAGAGAGAGCACTGATTCCAATACGGTGGCTTCCACCGATAGTTCTATCTATTTTGAAACTTCCTCCCTTCATACGATAAGGAGCTTCTTGGTCAAGGTGACCTACAAATCCTTGAAGTCCAATTTCCCATTGGTCTTTAATAAAGTGAGTTGTTATTCCGTGAGTTGTATCATTTTGAGATACTCTTGGATTCTGTCTAGAAAATGCAATGTGTTCAACTAGGCGTAGTCCATAGACCTTATCCATGAGACCTGCATAGATTCCGATATTTGATGTAGGCCTGTAACCCACATAGTAGTTCCTTGAATAATAGTCCTGCTTATCAAGTCCTTCTTGAAGAGGGAAGTCAGGTATAGGGGAGCGTCCATATTCACCAGAGATAATCCACTCTTTATTCTTTCCAAATTGTAGTGTGCCACGGATGTCAGACTGCATAGTCATCCATCGCTTAGTTTCATTTTCTGAGTTCGGATTGTTATAAAGTGAGAAACCTCTGTAGTTGGCCTGAAGCCGAAGTATGTCTTGTTTCGGTTTTCTGAAAAGAAAGCCTGACATATATGCGAGTTGTTCTTCACTCACAGAGTTAGGGTAGAGCTTTCTTGAGGATATAGCAGTCGCTGATACCGCTCTACCATAATCATTAAGCTGGCCTCCACCAAAAGGATTGTAGTGGCAGTTAAGGCATGACGTATACCCATGTCCAATGAAGTTTTCATATCCCCATGTTTCGATACTAAGTACAAGAAGGAAAATCCCAATAACAGCTTTCATTGATTATTTGTAACCCATTTTAACGTTGATGCTTACCTCATCACTAACACCAACTCCAAGGTAAGATTTTGGAGGAAGTTTGAAATCACTGGCCTTAACTTTGAAGTTAGCATCTACAACATTTCCACTATCTACATAGTTAATACTTACAGGAACTTTTACACCGTTAACTTCTAGCATAGCAGTAGCATTTCCATTAGTGGCCTTGAGCTCTGTTAGTGTTGCCTTTGAATGAGTTTTAGAATTGAGATGTTCCCAAAGATGTTCATCTCGAAGATCAATTCCAGTTTTTAAGTTTTGAATATTTATTTCAATTCTTTTTGAATGAAAACCGGTGTCCGTTTTAACGATTTTGCCTCTGACTTTATCTGTTACGGCATTAAAAGAACCCGCTGGAGTAAGGGCAACATGGATATTTACATTATTCTTTGCCCAAGTGGTGATACTAAAAAGAAGCGTAAGAGTGAGGGCCAATAATTTCATGTGATCTCCTTACTTGAGAAAATTATTTAAATACTTTTTAATAAGCATTAGTTCGGAATCATTTAAAGGTGGCCCCTTTTTAGGCATTTTACCTTCGACTACTGTTTGCAAAAGTCGTGAGTTCATTGGATCACTCATATTAATCCATCTTTTAAGACTTTCTTCGTTATCCATTTTTTTGTGACAATTTAGGCAATAAGGGACGAGTATCTCATTTTTGAGAGTAACAAAGTCAATAGTTTCAAGATTTCTGATAGTCGCAAGATCTAAAATATATTTTCTTACAAACTCAAGATCTGCGATTGGAAGGGGATCTGCTTTTTTAGGCATACTTCCATCTTTAATGACTTTAAATAATTTTGAATTTTCTGGATCACCAGCAATGATCCATTTCTCAATCCCTTCCGCTGTACCACTTCGCTTGTGACAAGTCATACAGTGGGGTGCAAGGATTCGACGTTTTAGGTCTTCAAAAGTGAGAAGTCTTTCTTCTTCGAGTTGGAAGTCGTTGCCGAGAGTTTCTTTAAACTCAAAACCGTCTCTTTTTCCGCAAGAGATAAGAACTAGGCCCGCAATAAAAATAATTAATAAATTTTTCATTGAGGAGAACCCTTACCCTGTATAAAAACTTTGGTAAGGATAGGTGTAATTTTTACTCTGAAATTATATTCTATCTTGAATAAATTCCTTTTTAATTCAATAGCATACCACTCTTCTTTGTCTCTCAAAGTAACTGGCCTAACACCGACGTTTTGGGCATAATAGGCCATGAAATATGAGGTAATTATGATGAAATATGCTTTAGTAGTTTTACTAACTCTCACTTCCAATGTTTATGCAAATGATTGGCAGAGTAATATCGACCATTCAGAAATACATTTTAAAATTCCTTACATGAAAGTCTCAGAGGTTTCAGGTCGTTTTCGTGACTTCAAGGCCACCGCAAAAATTAATGATAATGATCTTTCTGAGGTACGTGTTTCAATTGATGCCAATTCAATTGATACTGGTCATCGCATGCGAGATAACCACTTAAGGGGACATGACTTTTTCAAGACTAAAGAGTTTCCGAAGATGAATTTTGTTTCTAGTAAAATTACTAAGAAAGGTGATTCAAAGTATAGAGTGGATGGTAATCTCTCGATAAAGGACATTACTAAACCTGCAAGTTTTGAAGTTGAATTAACAGAAAATCTTAAAGACACTTGGGGCTATGAGAATCGTTTCGCTAAATTCTCAGGCGAAGTTGACCGCAAAAGTTTTGATATGAATTGGAACAAGACACTTGATCAGCAAGAGTTCTTAGTTGGGGACACAATCACCATCTCAGGAGTCTTTCAAATTCAACCAGGAACGAGCCTTACTCCTAATTCAAAACATATGATTCCTGATACTGATACAATTCGAAGTAAAGACCTTGAGAGACAATCTAAGGATGAGTCTGGTTTTGCTAGAAAACTTAGGAAATTAATTAATGGAAAATAAACCAAATCCAGTAGACTTCACTCCGCCTAACTCAATTGCGGCCATGTGGAGTATGATGTTACCAGGCCTAGGGCAACTCTTGAAGGGAAGACCAATGGCCGGAATCATCTGGGCCATTCTTTCAGGGACTGGATATTTTTCCTATTTTTGGCCAGGCCTTCTCATTCATTTGTTATGTATCCTAGATGCAGGTTTTGTGAATGCAAATAACTCTGTTTACAAGCTTGATACTTGGCCTAAGAGAATTGGTCTTATTGTTCTAGTCATTCTTTTATTAGGGTATACCATCCTCAGAAATGATCTATTAAGGTAGTTTTTTTAATTTTCTTTGAAGGCTTTGGCGATGTAATCCCAAGGCCTTTGCTGTCTTTGAGATATTGTTATTATTTTTAAGAAGCATATATTCGATAAATTCATGCTCAAACTCTGATAGGGTTTGTGGACCATCCGTTTCCTCGATGTTTGGCGTTTTATCGAGAAGTGCTTCTTCAATTCTTGAAATTGAGGCAGGTTTTATAAGGTAGTTATTGGCCCCTCTTTTCATGGCCTCAACTGTCGTGGCAATAGAGCCATGGCCAGTGAGGATAACAATGTTAATTTCACTATTTATTTCTTTTAGGAGAGTTATGGCATCTAAGCCAGAATCGTTAGCGAGCCTGAGGTCAACAATCGCATAGTCAAAGGTTTCATTGGGAATATTGGCCAAATTCTGAGACCAAAAAACATTATAATTTTTTTCTTCAAACTCAAGCTTTAGAGTTTTTCCGAGTCTTAAATCATCTTCGAGAATAAGAAGCTTTTTATTCATACAAAATCGAGCTCCACGGTTGAACCATCATTTTGGCTGATAATTTTTAAATCGGCCCCAACCGAGTTTGCGAAAAGTTCAATGCTATAGAGCCCAAGGCCTGTTCCTCCCTGACGGTAAGTGTTGAAAGGTTCTCCAACTCTTTCAAGAACATGCTTAGGAAATCCTGGCCCTTTATCTTTGATTTGAAGAGTCCGATCTCTACATTGAATACTTATTGTAGGGCCTATCTCTTGGGCCTCTCTGGCATTATCCAGTAGATTAAACAAGGACTGAATGAAACTTAGTTTAGGACAACTAATTTTAAAGTTTTTTAGATCTAGTGTTAAAGTTGTATCAGCATGTTCCTTGGCCCACTCATCGATAAATTCTTTTAAATCACTTTCAGTAATAGTTTCAAACTGAGTTGAGTTTAAGTCTCCGTGGACTCGGTTCATTAAGTAAAGCGTACTTGAGCAGTCATTAAGGGCAAGTAGACCTTCTTCGACATCTTCATCATCTCCGAGTTTCCTCTTTAGTCTTTCTAATCTTAATTGAGCAGCATGAAGAGGTGAGGCAAATTCATGGGATAGACCTGCTGTCATTGCACCAAGGGCCTTAAGCCTTGATACTTTTTCTTCTTTACGTTGAAATCTCTCGAGTGCTTCATATGCATTTTGAAGTTTTATTCCTAATGAGCGAGCTATCCAGAAAGTGATGAGTGGAATGCTAAACTGAATAAGAAGATAAGGTAAAGTTTGTGAGTTAAAAATACTCGTGCCAGTTGAAAGATAAGGAAACACTTGTAATGCAAAAGATGTCATTAAGACAACAAGCGCTTTAGGCCACATATCTGTGGAACTACTGTAGAGTCCAATTAAGAAAACAATGATGTAAAAGAAAGGATAAAAGGGATTTTGAGTTCCACCACTCAGGAGCAAAAAGAGTATAAAAACGATGAGGTCACCTTCAATTTGATAATTGAAGATTTTAGAGGGAGTGCTACCACTGAGGGCCAGTTTATGAAGTTTTATATTAATTGAAATGAAAATAATGTTTGTAAGAAAGATAAAATAAAAAGTTCTTTTTTCGAGGTATCCATAAGAGAGTGCTAAGAGGATCAGGAGTGTTTGAATTCCTAGCCAGAAATACCTTAGCTTAATGGCCCATATATCCTGCCGTAGTAGGGAAACATGGTCTTGATGGTTTATTGTCATAGGTTTCTTTTATTAGAATTTTCTATCAAGAGCAACAATTTGTTGCATTGTCTCTTCCTAAAACAAGGTCTATTATTTCTTGTAAATACAAGGCGGTAGAAATGATTTCTGTTTTAGGGCCACTGGTCATGTTTCTTTGTTGTTTTTCCTCTGTCTATGCAGAAGAATTGAAGGCCGTTGAGGTTCAAGGAAGTCTTCCCTTGAATGATACTTTCGTCAGCGGTTCTAGTTCTGAGCTCTTAGGAGAATTTTCTTCTATTCATTTGCGTAAGAATGGTGGAATTGCAGATATTCCAAGTATTCAAGGTCTTGCAAATGATCGTGTTAATTTAAAAATCGATGGAACAATTGTTACTAATTCTTGTCCCAATCATATGAGCCCTGCTCTGTCGTTTGTTCATCCTGATCAGGTTGTAAAAATTGAAAGTTATGCTGGACTCGATCCGGTTTCAAATGGGGGAGATAGCATTGCTGGATCTGTTCTCATAGAAACCAAGAAAACGACATTTTCAAAGGATGGAATTAATAGAGGTCTTAGACTTCGAAGCTTCTATAAAAGTAATAACTTCAATTCTGGAGTTGCTTTAAGCACTTTTCTTTCATCAGAGAATTATTACTTCTCTTACGAAGGGTTACAGGAAAAAGCTGGACGCTACAAGGATGGTAATGGAAAGCGATTAAGAGGAACTCTCTTTGAACAAAATAATCAGGCCATTACATTTTCTCGAAAGTTAGTGAATGGTGACGTCTCGTTAAAACTTTCACGTGCAAGCGTTCCCTATCAAGGCTTTGTTAATCAATACATGGATCTACTTGATAACCGTACGGATATGGCGCAACTCACTCTGAATAATAAATGGAGTAAGCTCACATTGGAGTTTCTTTCTAGTTTTACCCATACAGATCATTATATGAATAAAATTGCGAGTGAGCGAAACGGTAAAATGCCAATGGACATCAAGAGTGATGAATTCAATTCATCTTTCAAATTTACCTACGATGAACATCTTGATTTTGGAATAGAGTATTTTCAATATAGATTAGAAGACTGGTGGGATCCTGTGGGAATGATGATGTCCCCAAATACTTTTAAAAGTATTCATCATGGAAAGCGAGATCGGTTAGGTACTTTTATTGAGAATACATTCAATAAAGGTAAGAAAGTTGAAATCATAACGGGAATTCGATCAGATATTGTGATGATGAATGCTGGTAAGGTGCATGGCTATAATGAGGTCTCAAATGCTCCAATTGATGCTCAAGCTTTCAATGATCGAACTCGAACCAAAACTGATGTTAATTTTGATGCCCTTCTAGCTCTAAGATATAAAAGTTCTAAGACAGACACAATTGAGGCCGGTTACTCCCGCAAAACAAGATCTCCCAATATGTATGAGCGCTATTCCTGGGCAGGGACACAAACTCCGCAAAATATGGATATGAGAATGATAAACTGGTTTGGAGATGGTAATGGATATGTTGGTGACATTAATTTAAAACCTGAAGTGGCCCATAAATTTTCCGCAAAGTATAGCTACAATGATAAGCAAAAGTTTAAGTTTGAATTCTCCCCCTTTTTTAATTATGTAGAAAATTTTATAGATGCCAATGTCCTTAGAAGCAGCGGTGGGATCCAGTACTTACAGTTTGCTAATGAGGATGCTCTTCTTTACGGTTTTGATTTTAATACAGATATATCGCTTTATTCTTCTGTGAGATTTGGAGATTTCTCCTTGAGTTCTACAGGTTCTTACACTCGAGGTTATCGCGTTGATAAGAAGGCCGATCTCTATCATTTGATGCCACTTAATATGAACATTAAACTCAGACATCAGCTTTCTCATTGGTCCAGTGATTTAACATTGAGAATGGTGAGTCAAAAAAAGACAGTTAACAAACTACGCTTAGAGGCGCAAACTGCTGGTTACGCTCTTTTGGACTTTGCTACAAGATTTAAATGGAGCAAATTTACATGGGAGTTGGGAGTGAGTAATATCTTTGATAAGGATTACCAAATGCCACTTGCGGGGGTAGATCTGATTAATTATCTACCTGCTTCAAAAACTGCGCAGTGGGGAATGGGGAGATCATTCAACACCAGCCTTATCATGGAATTCTAAGGAGTAGAAAATGTCTTTGTTTTCATCCATTCGTTTAGGGGATATTGATTTAAAAAATCGTATAGTCATGGCCCCTTTGACTCGTTCACGCGCTCCTGAACATAGACCTAACGAGATGATGGTAAAGTACTACGAACAACGCTCAGGTGCAGGAATGATTTTAACGGAGGCCACTGTTATTTCTCGCGATGCTATTGGGTATGAAAACACTCCAGGCATATGGTCAGAGGATCAAATAGCAGGCTGGAAAAAAGTGGTGGATGCTGTTCATCAACAAGATGGAAAAATAATTATGCAGCTCTGGCATGTAGGAAGAGTTTCTCACTCCTCTCTCCTTGATGGTAAGCTTCCTGTGGCCCCCTCTCCGATACCCATAAATGGTTTGGTTCGCCGTTTAGGAGAATCTGTTCCTTACGAAACACCAAGAGAGCTTTCGATACCAGAGATTAAAGAGATTGTTGCCCAATATAAAGTAGCGGCAGAAAACGCTAAGCGAGCGGGCTTTGATGGAGTTGAGCTTCACGGGGCCAATGGTTATTTAGTAGATCAATTTTTACATGATGGTACGAATCAACGAAATGATGAGTATGGAGGAAGTGTGGAGAAGAGATCACGCTTTCTTTTTGAAGTTCTAGAAGGGCTCATTGAAGTTTGGGGGAGTGGGAGAGTAGGTCTTCATCTTTCTCCTTACTCAAATACTCACGGCGTAAGAGATTCTCATCCAGACAAACTCTTTGAGTATGTTTTCACAAAGCTAAATGATCTCAAATTAAGCTTTGTCTTCATTCGTAATACCACTAATACGATTGAGATCTATCAAAAAATTCGTTCATGGTACGAAGGAAATATTATTGGAAATCAGAATTACAGTTTTGATACGGCCTCTATGGAGCTTGAGAGTGGACTTGTTGATGCTGTAAGTTTTGGACGATGGTTTATTTCTAATCCAGACCTTGTTGAAAAATTTAAAGAGGGTCGACCTCTGACACCTTGGAATGAGCAAACTTTCTATAGTGGTGGTTCAGTTGGCTACACTGATTATTAATTTAGCATCACCATTGCTTCGTATATTCCGATTACTTTAGTTTTTAGAACAAAACATCCGGATAATCTGAATTCAAGTGCGCTTTGAGAGCATCAATAAAGGTGCTGACATTAATATTTTTATTGGCCCGATAGGGTGTGACGGCCCAAA
>Ga0265293_10002241_pt1 | contig 39518 bp, 36 predicted proteins | sample Munlanlewell138R_FD_192505 | JGI IMG/M metagenome (GOLD analysis project Ga0265293, IMG submission 192505) | Leachate microbial communities from a municipal landfill in Southern Ontario, Canada - Leachate well 138R | ecosystem: Engineered > Solid waste > Landfill > Unclassified | place: Canada... | reverse complement strand
CGTCTATTTCTATTTATATGAACGACACATTATTTGAAACGGGACAAGAAACGCATAAAAACCCACGACTTTTTGTTCGAGTTCATGATGAATCGGGAATAAACATTTCTAATTCCGCAATAGGTCATGATATTGCAATAATTCTTAACAATGGTACAACGCAAACACATCTAACATTAAATGATTTTTATATTGCCGATGAAAACACCTTTGCATCTGGAACAATAGAATATCCCTTTACCGATTTGGAGCCAGGTAATTACACTCTCACAATTACCGTATGGGACACACACAATAATTTTTCAGAACAAACCATAGACTTTCATGTTTCATCAGCCGAAAAAATCAACATTTCTTCTCTCATAAATTATCCAAATCCATGTAAAGATAATACCACCTTTCGTTTTACGCACAATCAAGCAGACAAAGAAATAACTGCAATTATTCGAATATATTCTATGCAAGGAGCACTCATTAAAACAATTACGCACAACACATACGCAACAGGATTTACCGATGAATCTGTTTTTTGGGACGGAACAACAGACGGAGGAGGAAAAATACAAAAAGGCATGTATCCATACACGCTTTCTTTAAAAACCGAAGATGGATTAGAGTCAATAAAATCACAAAAAATAATTGTATTACAATAATATAAATATGAATACGTATTATATTGTCATTGAGTATTTCAGTTATAATTAAAAAACGTATATTTGCAACTTAAAATAGAGACTATATGAATAAAAGAATTTTCATTTCGTTTTGGGGATTATTCATTTCAACAATAATAATTGCACAACAAGCAGACAAAGGCGATGTTCAACGTCAAAGTACTGGGCAAGATTTAAAACAAACTACCATTACTACAGCTGTTCCTTTTTTAACAATTGCCCCCGATTCGCGAGGTGGTGGCATGGGAGAAGTAGGAGTTGCAACTAACACCGATGTTTGGTCGCAACATTGGAATGCTTCAAAATATGCACTTTCCGAAGAAAATTTAGCTGTTGGCGTTTCATACACCCCATGGTTAGAGTCATTGGGCATTAAAGATATTAATTTATTATATTTAGCAGGATATTCAAAAATTGACGCACAACAAGCTGTGGGAATGTCATTACGATATTTTTCTATGGGTGATATTCCTGCATACGGTGAAGGAGGGCAATCTTTAGGCTTTAATTTAACTCCTATTGAATACGCAATAGATGTTTCATATTCACGCTATTTGTCTGATTTTTTTGTGATGGGAATGACGGGTAGATTCATAAATTCTAACCTTGGTGCTGGACTTGACGATTACAAACCAGGTCGTTCTGTTGCGGCAGATATTTCCGGAACGTTTTTTCAACATATAACGATTTCTTCACAACCTGCAGACTTACAAATTGGATTTTCTATTTCAAACATAGGTAAAAAAATAGCATATAGCGATGCTCAAAAAGATTTTATTCCTACAAACTTACGTCTGGGAGCTGGATTAAAAACAGAAATTGATAGTTATAACGAAATTGGTTTTTTCCTTGATTTTAATAAATTATTAGTGCCCACCCCTCCCCTAAGAGTTCCATACGAAAATGAATTAGGAGATATTGAATATACAATTGTGGGAAAAGACCCGAATGTATCTGTTCCTACTGGAATATTTCAATCATTTTCTGATGCACCAAGCGGTTTTAAGGAAGAAATGAATGAAATTATTATTAATGCAGGTGTGGAATATTGGTATAGCAAACAATTTGCTATACGCACAGGATATTTCCACGAATCTGCAAGTAAAGGAAATCGTAAGTTTTTTACTATTGGTGCAGGACTTAGATTAAATGTATTTGGACTTGATTTTGCCTATTTAATTCCAACACAAGGTACTAATTCGCCCTTGGCAAACACATTCCGTTTTTCACTTACATTTGATTTCGAAGGATTAGCAAATGAAAATAAAACTTCAACTTCTCAATAAATGAATTTTAGAATTGGTCAAGGATTTGATGTCCACGCATTTGCTCCCAACAAACCATTTATATTAGGAGGTGTTAAAATTGAACATTCTAAAGGAATAACTGCACATTCTGATGGAGATGTATTGCTTCATGCTATTTGCGATGCTCTTTTAGGTGCTGCAGCACTTCGTGATATTGGATATCATTTTCCTGATACAAGCAAAGAGTTTAAAGATGTTGACAGTAGAATATTATTGCGAAAAACATACGAAATACTTACAAATGCAGGATACACAATTGGAAATATTGATTCTACAATATGTTTACAACGCCCTAAAATACTCTCTTATATTCCGTTAATGCAACAAAACATTGCTCACGACTTGCATATGCAATTACAAGATATTTCAATTAAAGCAAGCACTACAGAATCATTAGGATTTGTTGGAAGAGAAGAAGGGATTAGTGCACATGTAAACGTGCTTATTTATTCTAACAAATAGAAAAACGCCTTTTATTTCATATCTATTTCAATTTTAAATGCTTACATTTGATGTATTCATATTGAATTATACATGTATTGCTTTTTTAAACATAACAAAAGATTCTATCCCTTATTCTTTTGCATAGTATATATGTGCATAGGTTCGCAATATATATTTGCTCAAGACACATTTACCAATGAAAAACGTGCACAATATATAGTTAGTTTTGCCGAACACGTAGAATGGAACAATATATCCGAAACTCACTTTTCAATTGGCATTGTAGCACGCGATTCTCTTCTGTACTACAAACTCCAAGCTCATGCTGAACAAAAACAAACAATTCATGCAAAGCCCATCCATGTTTTTTGTTTTTCAACTGTTGCCAACATCCAAAAAACACATGTGTTATTTTTAGACAACGCCACTCAGGTTGATATACATAAAATTCAAGAAAAAATAGCTAACACAAACACTCTTCTTGTTACCGAAAACTTTCCGTTTAATAAATCCATGATTAATTTTATTGTTGTAAACGGCAAAAGAAATTATGAAATAAACGAACAAATGCTCACAAAAGCAGGATTAAAAATCAATCCAATAATATTATTACATGCCGTAAAAACAAAAGAAGATTGGGAAAAATTATATACACTCACCGAAAAAAAACTTATTGAAGAACAATCTAAAACAGAACAACAAACTAAAATTATCAATATTCACATTGAAGACATAAAAGCAAAAGAAGTTGAAATAAGCGAATTGCAGCAATCAATACAAACGCAAAAAAAAGCACTTGAGCATTTAACACAACAAATCACTACCAAACAAACTCAATTAGAATCAACACTTGCAACAATTGAAAAAGGGAAAGAAGATATAGAAATTCAAGAACTTCAACTGAACGCTCTTAAAAAAAATATAGCAAAACAACAATCTGTTTTAAAAGAACAATCAACAAAACTACATGCACAAGACAAAGAAATAATAGCACAATTTGACACCATTGAAATGCAAAATTCTATTATTGTAGTGTTTATTATATTCTCTATTCTTGTTCTTATTCTTGCATATGTAATATATCGTCAATTTAAAATCACAAAAAAATTTAATGTAAAACTTGCAAAAAAAAATACAGAAATACAGTTTCAACGAGATACAATTTCGGAACAAAACAAACAAATAACCGACAGTATTGTATATGCAAGGCGTATTCAATATGCCATTTTACCTCCCGAAAATATTTTAGAAAACAATGTTGTTGAACATTTTATATTATTTAAACCTCGTGATATTGTAAGTGGCGATTATTATTGGATGACACAAATTAATGATTTAGTGCTTATTATTGCGGCAGATTGCACTGGACATGGTGTGCCGGGAGCTTTTATGAGTTTATTAGGAATTACATTTTTAAACGAAATTGTGCACGAAAAAAAAATTATTCAACCTCATCATATATTATTTGAGTTGCGTATTCGAATTAAAAACTCTCTTAACAAAGAAAATTCCGAAGAAGAGTACAAAGATGGAATGGATATGGCTGTTTGTTTACTCAACACAACAGACAAAACACTTTCGTACGCAGGGGCTTACAATCCGCTCTATGTGATTCACAACAACGAACTAATAGAAATTAAAGCCGACAAAATGCCTGTTGGATTATCTGAAAAAATGGATATTCCGTTTCAACTTCATAAGCAAAAACTACATGCTGGTGACACGTTTTATATGTTTTCTGACGGATATGCCGATCAATTTGGCGGTAAAAACAATAAAAAATTTATGAGTAAAACGCTAAAAAACACGCTTTTACAAATTCAGCATGAATCAATGAACACACAAAGAGAAATTCTTGATAAAACCATTACAGATTGGAGAGGCAATACCGAACAAGTTGATGATATTCTTATTGTTGGTATAAAAACATAGTAAAATATGAACTCTGAATGGAATGCACATATTCGCGATTTTGAATTATATTTAAGACTTGAAAAGTTTTTTTCAGAAAATAGTATTGAAGCATATAAACGCGATATAGAAAAATTAGTGGGTTTTTTGGACATTCACGAAATTTCAAAGTCTCCGCAAAAAGTTGACTTACAAACACTTCGAGATTTTTTATATTGGCTCAATATGATAGGCATAGGCGAGCGCTCGCAGGCACGAATAATTTCTGGAATTAAAGCTTTTTTTTCATATTTGTGGCTCGAAAAAATTATTAAAGACGACCCCACAGAGCTTATTGAAGCACCTCGAATTGGAAAACATCTGCCAGAAGTGCTTTCAATTCAAGAGATTGACAAAATTCTTGCTGCAATAGATTTAAGCAATCCGTTAGGACAACGCAACAAAGCTATTATTGAAACGCTGTATAGCTGCGGCTTACGAGTAAGCGAATTAATCAATTTAAAAATAAGTAATTTATATTTTCAAGAAGGATATATTCGTGTAATTGGCAAAGGAAATAAAGAACGACTTGTTCCAATAAGCAACAAGGCACAACGCGAAATTCAATATTATCGCGAAGAAACTCGTAATCATATTACTCCTAAAAAAGGAAGCGAAAATATTCTGTTTTTAAATAAACACGGTAAACAATTAACACGTGTTATGATTTTTACAATTATTAAATCACTTGTTAAAAAAACAGATATTAAAAAAACGGTAAGTCCTCACACATTTCGACATTCTTTTGCAACTCATTTAGTTGACGGAGGTGCCGATTTACGGTCGGTGCAAGATATGCTTGGACATGAATCGATAACCACCACCGAAATATACACTCATTTAGACACACAACATTTGCACAATACAATTATGCTGTATCACCCTCGTTCACGTAAAGAATAATCATAATTTATAAACTGTGTGAAACATAAAAAGTAATAAAAGCATAGTAAATGCACAAAAAATCATATTTTTGAATATTGATTTAGAAAATAAATAGTATGGAAAGATTTAAAAATGAAGTAGAAGCTGTTGATGCTCTAAAACAAGCATATCAAACACTAAAGCAAGAAATACAAAAAGTAATTATTGGACAAGAACATATAATTGATGATGTTCTTATTTCCATATTCAGTGGTGGACATTGTTTGCTTGTTGGGGTTCCGGGACTTGCAAAAACCCTTTTAGTTACAAGCATTGCAAAAGCACTTGGAATTAATCATAATCGCATACAATTTACTCCCGATTTAATGCCAAGCGATATTATTGGTACCGAAATTCTTGATAATAACAGAGAATTCAAATTTATTAAAGGTCCGCTTTTTACAAATTTTTTACTTGCCGATGAAATAAACAGAACACCGCCAAAAACACAAGCGGCACTTCTTGAAGCTATGCAAGAACACTCTGTTACCGCTGGCGGAACAAAACATACACTTGCTGAACCGTTTTTTGTATTAGCAACACAAAATCCTATTGAACAAGAAGGAACATATCCGCTTCCAGAGGCTCAATTAGATAGATTTATGTTCAATGTGTTGCTTGATTATCCGAGTGTGCACGAAGAAATTGAAATTGTAAAAGCTACAACACACGATAAAACTCCTTCTATTTCTCGAGTGCTTACTGCAAGCGAAATTCTTGAATTTCAAAATATTGTACGAAAAATTCCTGTTCCAGAAAATGTTATTTCTTATGCTGTTGAACTTGTAGCCAAAACCCGTAAATCAAATCCTATATCTGGAAATATTGCAAAAGAATATATTTCGTGGGGAGCAGGTCCAAGAGCTTCACAATATTTAATTATTGGAGCAAAAACTCATGCGGCTTTACATGGCAAATACTCTCCTGATATTGAAGATGTTCAAGCAATTGCACATTCTGTGTTGCGTCATAGAATTATAAAAAATTATAAAGCCGATGCCGAAAATATGTCAACCGATGAAATCATCACACAATTACTATCGTAAACTATTGTATGCATGAAATCACTTGTTTTAATTTTGCTCGCGTTTTGCCTTTCACACAGCAGCTTTGCTCAACGCCGGCAAATTGAGATACAGAATGCAGACAAAATGGTGGGAGATAAAACACTTCGGAAATTATACGGGAATGTGGCTTTTAAACATCAAAAAACTACCATGTTTTGTGATAGTGCATATTTTTATGCACAAGATAATATGTTTGAAGCATTTGGGCATATTAAAATTATTGACAATTCGGTTGTAATTACCGCAGATACACTTTTTTACAACAGCAAAACCGCTATTGCAAAACTCAGAGGAAAGGTTGTTATGATTGATAAAGAGATGACTCTTACTACAAAATTTTTGGATTATAACACAAAAGAGCAAATTGGATATTATTACAACTCAGGCACTATTATAAATAAAGAAAACACATTATCAAGTATGCGTGGTGTATATTATTCTCGCGATAATACTGCATTTTTCAAACAATCGGTTACGCTTGTTAATATTGACTATACCATTCACACCGACACTCTTAAATACAACACCAATTCTGAAACAAGCTATTTTTTTGGACCGACTACAATAAACAGCGATAAAAATCTTTTATATACCGAAAATGGTTGGTACAACAGTCAAACTGACATTGCACAATTTTACGAAAATTCCTATTTAAATTCAAAATCGCAATTTATATACGGAAACAATTTACATTATAATAGAAATACTGATATTGGAATTGCCAAAGGAAATGTGTGTATTAAAGATACAAGTCAACAAGTTTCAATTTATGGTTTATATGGGTATTATAATGGCGAACAAAAAAACATGTATGTAAGCCAAGAAATACTTATGATTAAAGAATTTGAATATGATTCTCTTTTTCTTCATGCCGATTCAATACATTATAAAACATTGCACACTTCCGACTCTACAGATTATTTTATGATACAAGCATACAATAAAGTGCGTTTTTTTAAATCTGACGTACAAGGCGTATGCGATTCATTAGTATATCATTCGCAAGATTCAACAATCACACTCATTACCGAACCTATTATTTGGTCAGAAGAAAATCAAATTACTGGAAAAGAAATTGTGCTACAAATTGAAAATGAACAACTGCGAAAAATTATTATTGAAGCAGAATCATTCTTAGCATCAGAAGATTCAAACATGCAATATAATCAAATGAAAGGACAGAAATTAGTTGGTTATATTCAAGATAATGAACTCTATAAAGTAGATATTTTTCATAATGGAGAAACCATATATTATTTACGCGATGATATTGAAATGGTGGGTATAAACAAAGCAACATGCGATTCGATAACGGTGCATATTTCTAACGGAAAGGCACAAAAAATAATTTTTCGCTCACAACCAAACGGAACATTATTTCCACCCGAAAAAATAAACCCAGAAACTATGCAATTACATGGTTTTAGTTGGTATGACCACATTCGTCCTCGCGATAAAGATGATATTTATATATGGCGTAAATAAATGGTTCTTAACCACCTATAAAGTAACTCATAAAACAATAGGAAATTCAAAAAATGTTTTCTATATTTGTATCGGAAACTATTAACCTACTACAACTTAAACCTCTTTTTCTTGGCAGATATTGTGACTACAGTATCTGCCTTTTTTTGCTTTAAAACTTAGGTGTGAGTTATTTAATTATTAAATCTCTGGGAAACAATCTTCGTATATATCCTTTATACGCTTTTTGTAAATTCCAAACTATTTTTCTTCGTAAGTTGCTTTTTCTTGTAGATATAGATGCTGACAATAATCCGTTATGAGAACCTTGTTCCACCAAAACAGGATGTGCCCAATACATTTTTAAAACACCTCGTTCAATTAATCTATTTTGCCACCAATCTATAACATCATTACATTTTTCTTGTGTAAGATTTTCAAGAGCAGCTTTTGCTCCGGCATAATCAATAATATACGCTCCAGCGCATCGACTTCGTGAAGCTTGATATAAAACTTTTCCTCGTTTAACATCCCAAAACGAAGGGAATTTTTGCGTGGTATTTTCTAATGAAATAATATATTTTGGCTCTAACAATTCGGCTTCTTTAAATACACGTGTAATTTTTTTCTCAAAATTTCCTATAAAACACGGGTCGTTTTCGAACACTATGCCAAATTTATTTTTATTTGCAACTATGCGAGAATACGCAAATATATGATTGAGTGTACAAGAAAGAACTCCGGGACGCATGGTTGAAATGCTTTCAGGAGTAAAATAATCGGTAAGAGTAAGAGTAGGAAACAACGAAGGATCACCATCGGTAATAAGTTCATAGTCTAAATTATGCTTTTGAAACAAGGTTTTAATACGTTTTTCGTGAACCTCATAGCCTTGTTTTGCATGAATTACATATATGCCAACATTTTTATTTATATAGGTCATTGGTGTAGTGTTTTAATAAGTTCGAACAAAATAGTACGCACTAATGGTTCTGAAGACTTTGCATTTTTTTGAACATCAGTATATGTTGTAATTTTTCCATCTGCACAATCTTTACTTTCATTTGTAATAATTGAAATACCAAAACATTGTATATTAGCATGATGAGCAACAATAATTTCGGGCACGGTTGACATGCCTGTAGCATCAGCTCCCCACAAACGAAACATTCTATATTCTGCTGCTGTTTCAAGAGAGGGACCGCTGCTGCCAATATACACGCCTTGATGAACAGGAATTTTGTGTGTTTTCGCTATTGACAATGCTTTTTGAATCAGCATTTTATTATACGTTTCGCTCATATCAGGAAAACGTACTCCAAAAGTATCATAATTTTTTCCACGAAGTGGATGCTCTGGAAAAAAATTTATATGATCGTTAATTATCATAATATCACCTGTTTTGTAATCAGGATTTAATCCTCCACTTGCATTCGACACAAAAAGATATTGTATGCCAAGTTGTTTTAAAACACGTATAGGAAACGTTATTTCAGACATTGAATATCCTTCGTAATAATGCAATCTGCCTTGCATAATAACAGTGGGAACATTGTGTATTACTGTAAACAACAAATTGCCTGCATGTCCTTCAACTGTGGCAATTGGAAAATGGGGAATATCTGCATACGGAATTGAAATTTCTTGTGTAACCTCTTCGCCAAAAGCATGCAAACCACTACCAAGAATAACACAAACAGAAGGAGTTTTATCAATTTTTGAACGAATAAACGTAGCTGCTTCAATTATTTTTTTCATATCAACATTCAATTATTTTTTTGATACAATGAATGTGTTCTAACACTATATTCACTATTCATAAAAGGTGTGTACACACAAATTTCTTCGGAAAACAATGAATTTTGCATAATGTACGCATAGGTGAATGTTCCTTTTTCTTGAAGATTATCATCTTTAAAAAGCTCATATATTTCGGTGCGTAATAAATGTTTGTTAGGTTTTCCACAAAACGGCTGCATAAATCCCTGCACTCCCATAACATTAAGAGTATCAGTATAGGTATATGTATGAATTTCGCGTTCAGTATATGTTTTTGTTCCCGAAAAAGAACGTTCATATTGTACATTTGCAATGTTTTCATTTTCAACAGTATATACAGCAGAACCAGTTACATTATACTCAATTTCTTCGGAAATAAGGTTACGCATTGTGCCTGTAAATGAAGTATTACACAAAAATCCTTGCTCATTATATGTGTAATTATATTCTGCAATAATTAAAAATGAATCTAAAACACTATCAATAGATTTATACACTTTATTTGTTGAGTCAATATAAAAATATTCTTTTTTATACGGATTTGATAAACTATTATAACGTACAGTACGGTATAGAGAATCATGCAGTTGTTCTGTAAGAATGATGTCTGTTGTGATATTATTGTAATTCTTTTTTTCGATTCGCGTAAAGAAATCAGAGAATTGATACTCATAATATTGACTTGTTGTAACTTCTTTTTTGTTTACAGGGTTTTGTTTTGAACAATGTGTAAAAAGAATAGTAATTATAGAGAATAGGAAAAAATATCGCATAGTAGTATCTATTATTTTTTGTAAAAATACAAAAAATAGAATGGCATTGGCAATGATAGATTAAAGATTTTACGCAATACATTCATCAAACATTATTGATTTTTATTACATTTGATATCAATTATATACCTATGCATACTCGATTTATATTTATACTCGCAGCAATTGCAATTATTACTGCATGCACTCCAAAAGAAGTTCGGTTTTTTAGAGAAGGTGCTTTGGCTGATTTTGAACTATTGTTGTATGCAGACAGCACTTTTCATCATATATCTCATGCAAAACCACCCATGTATTTTAATGAAAAAGGCAGTTGGCTGATTCAAGATAGTTTATTAGTATTGTGCTACACAAACAGCAGTTATTCAATTGATTGTTCGGTTTTTTTATTGCAAAATGATACATTTCTTATAAGCACATATCAAGAATCTGTATTTTTATATCCAATACAGTCAAGACATAATGCACGAGAATATTCATATCAAGAAATGATGGAATCATTACTTAAATTGTACAACAACAAAACAATTAAAAACAGTATAGGAATTGATTTTTATGCTTCCTCAAAAAACACATTTGAAGCAGTATTTGGACAGCGAAAAACAATGATATCAGAATATTACGATAGTTTTATAAATATTAATATCCTTCAGCATTAAGCCAACGATGATAGGTGCGAGCATTTACCAAATGTTCATCATACTTTTTTGCAAAAACATGATATCCTGAATAATTAGGCTGTGCACAAAAATACAAAAAGCTATGTCGTTCAAAATTCAACACAGCATCAATTCCCGCTTTCGTTGGTGTACATATAGGACCGGGAGGCAATCCTTGATTTTTATATGTATTATAGAGTGATTTTTTTTCTGTATGCACTTTACGCACTCGCTTTAAAGCAAAATCACCCACAGCATATTTTACCGTTGGATCAGCCTGCAATGGCATTTTTATACGCAATCTATTCATATAAACCCCTGCTACTCTTGGTTTTTCATCATTTTTATTTGTTTCCTGATCAACAATTGAAGCAAGCGTCATAACCTCATGTGGCGTTAATCCAATTTGTTGTGCTTTTGAAAGTCGCTCCTGATTCCAGTACAGAGTATATTCGGTGTGCATTCGTTGAAAAAACTGTTGAGCAGATGTATTCCAATTAAAAAAATACGTATCCATCAAAAACATAGAAATAATTGTATATGCCGAAAATCCCAAAGAATCAATATAAGCAGCATTTGTAAGAAGCGACATCATTTCATCATAATCAGCCTCTATGTGCGGTGCAATATCTTTAATTATATCGCGAGCATAGCGTGCAAATCGTATTTGCAGTTTCACGGTTTTTCGTTTTCCTGATCGAAATAATAACACTAAATCCTTTACCGACATTCCATTTTGGATAGTATATAGTCCAGGATACACGCGTTCATTCAGTTTTAAAACATGAGCAAGTAACATAAAATCAATAGAATGTGTGAAATTTAATTCCTCAGAAAGTTGATTTGAGATGGATTGTATATTTGCTCCAGATGGAATTGCAATATCATATAATTCTGCATTATTTTTTGTAAAAACACAGGGACTAAACGCAAGAGAATAAAGTTTCCAAGCAAGTAGTACACAAATAGATAAAGCAATAATACTGTATCGTATGCCTTTATTACGTTTACGTTTTGATTTTTTCATTCGTTTTTATATCAAAATACAAATATAAAAAAACACATATATTTTATGTCATAGTGCACTATGTGTTATACTATTTTTTCAACAAAATTCAGCGTTTTTGCGGTTCATGTTTATTTGATAGCGTAACTAAATACACGCCAATAAAAACAAGAAGCATAGAAAAAAGTTTATACCACGAAAACGCATCTTCACCAATAGAAATAGAAATAATACCGGCAACAATTGGCTGCAAATAAATATACACACTCACCGTTGTTGGATTTACATATTTAAGTCCAACAATATTAAGTAAATAGGTTAAAAATGTTGCACCAATAACCACAAATGCAATTGCAGCATACACATACATAGGCATTTCGGCAAAATTAATTTGAAACGTAGGTTCTGCACCATAAAATACAACAGGAAAGCATCCAAATAAAAAAGTATATTTAAGCACCGTAAACGAATCATATTTTTTCATAAGAGGTTTTGTTATCACTAAATACGCTCCATACAGTATTGCATTGCATAAAATTATTATATCGCCAACAGTGTGAGTACCATCAAACTGAGCATTACGAGCTGATAATATGAGAATTACAGCACCAACACCACCAATTATAATACCCAAAACCTTATGTTTTGTTATAGAAAATTTAAGATACAAAGCTGAAAAAATCATAACAAAAAGAGGATTTAATGTCATAATTATTGATGCATTAATAGGACTTGACAAACTAATTCCCCACACCAATAAAGACTGATTTATAGCAACACCAAGTACCCCTGCAATAGCAATTTTACCTATATCTTTTTTAGCAATTTTTTCATGTTTAAAAACTGGTGAAATAGCCAACAATAAAATAAGTGCTCCAAATCCTCTGAGAAAGGCAAGTGCCTGCCATGTTGCATATTCAGGTAAAATTTGCTTTACGGCAACATAATTAACGCCATATAAAACATTTGCTATAAAAATTGCACCATGTGCTTTTATTTTATTTCTCATACAACCAAATCTACATATTTCCTTAAATATTTTAGTACATTTGCGTAAATTTATAATTAAGCATGACTATTTTAGATAAAATAATTGCAAAACGCAAGCATGACGTATCGCAGCAAAAGGAAATGTATTCACATACCACATTTGAAAACATGCCTTTATTTTCGCGACAAACCTTTTCAGCAAAACATGCTATACAAAAAAAAGAAGCTTCGGGCATTATTGCCGAATATAAACGCCGTTCACCTTCAAAAGGCACAATAAATGCACAGGTTTCGGTGCGTGATGTTGTAAATGGCTATGAACGTGCAGGTGCTTCTTGTGTTTCGGTGCTTACTGAACAAACACATTTTGGCGGTTCTCTTGATGATTTACTTGCAGCTCGTGATGTACTTACCATTCCTCTTCTGAGAAAAGATTTTACGGTTGACGAGTTTCAAATACTTGAAGCCCGTGCGTTTGGTGCTGATTTTATTCTTTTAATTGCAGCTGCATTATCAAAGCAAGAAATACAACATTTTACGCAACTTGCACATTCTTTACATTTAGAAGTATTGCTTGAAATTCACACACAAGAAGAATTAGACAAATCGTGTCCCGAAATTGATTTAATTGGCATAAATAATAGAAATCTACATGATTTTTCTGTTGATATTGAACATTCCATTCAATTAGCACAAGCTATACCAGCAGAGTTTACAAAAATTTCAGAAAGTGGCATTTCAAATATTGAAACGATAAAGCACCTTACTTCACATGGATTTCAAGGTTTTTTAATGGGTGAATCTTTTATGAAACAAGCCAATCCTGGGGAAGCGTGTGCTGATTTTATTCGTAGTTTACAATCAAAATAAATTACAACATTCCTTCGTCGGCAAAGCTATAATATGATTTTCCGGCAATAATAACATGGTCTAAAACCGAACAATCAAAATAATCGGTAGTTTGTTTCATTTTTTTAGTGATATGAATATCCGCCTCGCTTGGTTTAATATTGCCTGATGGATGATTATGGCATAATATAATTGCAGAAGCTAATAATTCAATAGCACGTTTTGCAATAATACGCACATCAATATGTGTACTCGACACCCCTCCTACGCTTACATTTTCATACGAAATAATTGTATTGTTTCTTTTTAAGTAGAGCACCCAAAATTCTTCGTGTTGCAAATCGGCAAACAAAGGATACATTTTTGTGAACACATCTGAACTTGTTGTTATTTTTGTCAAGAGATGTTCTTCACCTGCGGCACGTCTTCGTCCAAGTTCTATAGCCGCCATTAAAGAAATAGCTTTTGCTGGTCCGATACCCTTTATTTTCACAAAATCTTGCAATGAAAATGTTCCCAATTTAAAAACATCATTATGAGCAGCATGCATTAAACGTTTTGCCACATCAACTGCCGATTCTTTTGCCGTGCCAGTTCCAATAATAATTGCACAAAGTTCTGCATCAGTAAGAGCACGTGCTCCCTGTTGTTGCAGCTTTTCACGTGGACGATCACTAATCGCCCAATCTTTAATTGATAAATATTCCATTGTTTTGGTGTGTTGCGTAAACCAAAAGTACTATTTTTCATTAATGCAATGATGTATTTAGTCTTTAAAACATCGTATGCTTAATCCTGATTTTTCGTAATGCTTAAATCTCAATACCCCTGTATAACTGGTATCTATTTGACGCACCCATACATAATCTCCGTACGCATCAGTTCCAGCCGTAGATGACCAATACACTCCAGCTTCGCCTAATTGAGCATATGTTCCATTAATACTTACGTAACCGCCATAATCAAATCCATGTTCAGAAATCATTTTTTGCACCACACCTGCATCAGCACCTCTATCTGTAACTGTTACACCAGAGCGAGGCAAATCAGAAGGCGACATTCCCAAAGCCATCTCAAATATCATCCATTCAGTGTCAGAAGGAATATGATAACCATCGGGACAAATACCTTGAATATTTGTGATATTTCCAGTTGTTGAGAGTTCATTATATTGAGCAATAAATGCTGTTGTTACCATTTCAGCTAATTCAGCAACAATACTGTTTGCAAGAGATTCTGCTACTGTAAAAATAATATTTTGCAATATTTCTTTCGCAATATACTTCGCAAAATCCGTTTCTTGTGCAAGTTGCTGTAAAGCCTCTGAAGTAGCAATTATAATTTCCTGTTGCACTATTCCCAAATCTACATATTCATTATTTTCGTACAAAGCAGAAACAAGAGCTGTTTGCAAAGCATTTTTAAGAGCATTTTCTAACACAAAGGCACTAATTTTTTTTGGCGCAGCCGCCTCTTCAAGTAATTGTTTTGCATATAATGCTGCAGCAGCGTAATTATTTTGAATTAACACATCAATTTTATCTTCACGAATCATTTCAACATAATCAACTATTCCATTATTATTTTGGTCAACCGATTGTGTTTTTGACGCTTCAGATATTTGAGAAAAATCTGTATTCATACTTGTTTCAAACGCATATAAAGAACCATATGTATCACAATAGCGTTCAAGATTTAAGTAACAAAGACGCTCTCCTTGAGGAACTAAGCCCGAAATTTCAGAATCAAATTCTGGATTTTTATAAAAAGGAGCACCATTTGGAGCTGAAGATACCGAAAGATTTGTACCAAGCACTCCTATTTCAGAATCAGCAATTCCGTCTCCATCAGAATCATACATAATTGTTACAGGTTCTTTATAATTTTTCCCCTGATACTCAATGTACCCTTCAGGAACGTCATTAGGTTTGCATGACATAGTAGAGAAGAATGCTGTTATTAAAACAAAAGAGAAGAAGTAACTAAGAGCTTTCATATGAGTATGTTTTTAATTTGCTATTACAATATGAAATTTAATTTTTTATAATTGTTCCAACTTTTTCTCCTTGAACAATTTGTTTTAAATTATCCTTAACATTAATATCAAACACAATTATTGGAATATTATTTTGTTTACACATAGTAAAAGAAGTAAGATCCATGATTTGTAAATTTTCCGTGTATGCTTCGTCAAATGTGAGAGTTTCATATTTCACAGCATTTTTATTTTTCTCAGGATCAGCATTATACACACCATCAACTCGTGTTCCTTTTAACAGAACATCAGCACCCATTTCAACAGCTCTCAATGCTGCAGCGGTATCTGTAGTAAAAAACGGATTTCCTGTACCTGCACCAAAAATCACCACTTCTTTTTTAGATAAAGCATGTTCCATACGAAGTTTTGAATATGTTTCGCCAATAGGCTCCATACCAATAGCTGTCATCACACGAGAACGTAGTCCAATACATTCTAAAGCAGATTGCAAAGCTAAGGCATTAATAACAGTGGCTAACATTCCCATATAATCTCCCTTAACTCTGTCAAAACCTTGGTTTTGCCCTTTAAGTCCGCGGTAAATATTTCCTCCTCCTATAACAACTCCTACTTCTACACCTTGCTCAACAATTTCTTTTACTTGTGATGCGTAATTATTTAAAATATCAGGATTAATACCATGACCATCATTACCTTGCAAGGACTCGCCACTTAATTTTAACAAAATTCGTTTATAATGTAACATACATATAAAATTTATGCTAAAATAAATAAAAAAGGGAAGTTTAACAAATAAACTTCCCTTTTACACATTAAATAATTTTAAATTAACTTAAACTGAATCTATCAAATGCAGTTACAGTTAAATTTTTTTGCACAGACGATAGATATTGTGAAATTGTTTGTTTAGAATCTTTCACAAAATCTTGGTTTAACAATGTTGATTCTTTATAGAATTTGTTAAGTTTTCCAAGAGCTATTTTTTCAAGCATTGCTTCGGGTTTTCCTTCTTGTCGTGCTTGTTCTTTTCCAATTTCAATTTCTTTTTCAATAATATCTGTTGGACAGTCATTTTTATCAATAGATACTGGATTCATAGCAGCAACTTGCATTGCCACATCTTTTCCCATTTGCTCATCAGAAAGAGTTTGATTAAAACCAACCAATGTAGCGAGTCTATTTCCTGGATGAACATATGCCACAACTTCTTGTGCTTCAACAACCGACAAATAACTCAGTTCTATTTTTTCTCCTATTTTCCCCATTTGTGCTGTAACAATATCTTCTATTGTTTCTCCATTAATGGTTAACATAAGGAGTGTTTCTTTATTTTTCGTTTTATTTTCGAGTGCTGTATTTAAAATTGATTGTGCAACAGCAATAAAATCTTCATTTTTCGCAACAAAATCAGTTTCACAATTAAGTACTATAGTTGCCCCAAATGATTTATCTTGTGTTACACCAGAAAGAACACATCCTTCTTTAGCGTCTCTATCTTCACGTTTAGCTGCAATTTTCTGTCCTTTTTTACGCAGATGTTCTATTGCTTTTTCAACATCACCATTGTTTTCTATAAGTGCTTGTTTGCAATCCATCATACCTGCACCAGTAATTTTTCTTAAACTTGCAACATCTGAAGCTGTAATTTTAGTCATTTTAATTAAAGTTAGTAAATTATTTTGTATGGTTTATTTAATCTAAGAGAAAATGAAATTGTTCTGTCTTTATAGAAAGAAGTTAGCCCTTGACATAAGATGTTAGTGGCTTGTACATAGACATAGTACTCATCTTGTGTAATAGTAAAACTTTGATTGTTTGTGCTGACCACATTTACACTAGGGTCTCCTAATATATGAGTAGTTCTTAGTGTCAAGTTAGTACTGTCTGTATTAGAATATAAAGTTTGTTGTGGAATAACAGTAAGACTGTCTGTAAGTTTTATATCTGATATTTTTAAGATTAAGTTTTTAACAGGATACCCACATATGTTGTGAGGTTTACTTGAGTCTGTAAATGCAAGGACTATATAGACTGACATAGTAGTATCTGTTGGGACAGTTAAGGTGGTGTGTTGAAATTCAATATCAGTAAAAACTGTAGTATATTGACATTTAGCTGTTAGATTTGTATCCAATGAGAATGCTAAATGTTCACTGTCCATAGATAAGGTATCTGTATCCACTATCAAATAGTAATTGTAAGGGAGATTCAAAGTGGGTGATGTAGTTTGAGTTTTTGTTTCTGTGAGTGACAAAGGCTCTACTGTATCCTTTTCACATGATGTGATAAAGAATAGTGTTAAGATTAAAATTAGGTTTTTCATTGTTTTATGTTTTAAGTTGTTGTTTTTTTCGCAGCAGTTTTTTTAGGTTTTTCTTCAGCTACAGTATCGTCAGATTTTTCCGCTGCTTTTTTAGAAGTTTTTTCTTTAGCTTCATTTCTTCTATTTTCTTGAGCTATTTCGTTTTCTCTATCCACTTTTCGTTCTTCTAATCCTTGCTGAATAGCCTCACAAACCTTAGTAATAATAACATCTATAGACTTAGAAGCATCATCATTTCCTGGTATTGGAAAATCAACAAGATTTGGGTCTGAATTTGTATCAACAATACCAAAAATAGGAATATTTAAGCTCTGCGCTTCTTTAATTGCGATATGTTCACGAACAATATCAACAACAAATAATGCTGCTGGTAAACGAGTAAGGCTCACAATACTTCCTAAGTTTTTCTCTAATTTTTCACGTTGACGAGTTATTTGAAGTTTTTCACGTTTCGACAATGTTTCAAATGTACCATCGGTTTCCATTCTATCGATAGTATTCATTTTTTTAACTGCTTTACGGATAGTAGGAAAGTTAGTTAGCATACCTCCGCTCCAACGTTCAGTGATATAAGGCATGTTAATTTCTTTCACCTTTTCAGCAACCACTTCTTTTGCTTGTTTTTTAGTAGCCACAAACAATATTTTTCTTCCTGAACGTGCAATTTTCATGAGAGCATCAGCAGCTTCATCTATTTTTGCAACTGTTTTATGAAGGTCGATAATATGGATACCATTACGCTCCATAAAAATATAGGGAGCCATAGCAGGGTGCCATTTTCTTTTTAAATGTCCAAAATGAACACCAGCCTCTAATAATTCATCAAAATTTGATCTAGCCATTGTATTTGTTGTTTACATTCCCTTAAAGCAATCTGCAAGTAGCACAATAATATTGTAGTCTTGCAAATTTAGATTGAACAACGCTCTAATAAGAATACGGTTAATATTAACGTTTACTGAATTGGAATTTTTTACGTGCTTTTTTCTGACCCGGTTTTTTACGTTCTACTTCACGAGAATCACGAGTTAAAAAGCCACTATGACGAAGGATTGGTTTATTTTCCTCATCAATTTTAACTAAAGCACGTGCAATTGCAAGACGAAGAGCTTCGGCTTGCCCTTTAAAACCGCCACCAACGAGGTTTACATTTATATCGTATTGTCCTTCTTTCTCGGTAACTTGCAATGGTTGTTTTACCACATATTGCAAACGAGCTTCTGGAAAATAGTTTTCAAATTCTTTTTTATTAATAGTAATTACTCCTTTTCCTTGTTTTACATAAATTCGAGCAATTGCTTCTTTTCTTCGACCTAAGGCGTTAATAACTTCCATATGTTATTGTAGTTAAAATTTTAATTCTTTTGGTTTTTGTGCATCTTGAGAGTGTTCTGGTCCTGCATACACAAATACATTTTTTAATATTTGACGTCCCAATTTGTTTTTTGGAACCATTCCTTTAATAGCATTTTCAACAATTCGAGCTGGATGTTTTTCTAACAACTCTTCTGGAGTGGTTTTTCTTTGTCCACCTGGGTAACCAGTATGACGAACATATGTTTTATCTGTCATTTTGTTACCTGTTAGCTTTACTTTGTCAGCATTTATTATAATTACTTTATCTCCACAATCAACGTGAGGAGTGAACGATGGTTTATGTTTTCCTCGTATAACTTTTGCAACCTGAGCACACATACGCCCTAAAACCTGATCGGTTGCATCTACTACATACCATTCTTTTTGTACCGTAGCCTTATTTGCTGATTTTGTTTTATAACTTAAAGTATCCACGTGATTTTATTTTACTATTATTATAATATTTCCCAAATAATTGGAGGGCAAAATTACAAATTATTTTAAATAATCAAGCATTATTAAAATATTTTTAAAAAATAAGTGAAAGTTTTATTCTTAAAATGCAATTATATGTTTTCAAAAATAAAAATTACACTATAAAAACTAAAAAACTGATTTGAATTGTTCTAAAAATCTCAAATCATTTTCAAAAAATAAACGAATATCTTTAATTTGATATTTTAACATTGCAATACGCTCTACTCCCATACCAAAGGCAAATCCTGTATATTTAGCACTGTCAATATTTGAACTTTTAAGTACGTTAGGATCTACCATGCCACATCCTAAAATTTCTACCCACCCTGAATGTTTGCAAACATTACACCCCTTTCCTCCGCAAATTGAGCATGAAATATCCATTTCTGCAGAAGGTTCTGTAAAAGGGAAATATGAAGGGCGTAAACGAATTTGAGTAGATGCACCAAACATTTCTTTTGCAAAATAAAGCAAGGTTTGTTTTAAATCTGCAAAAGACACATTTTCATCAATATATAAGCCTTCTACTTGATGAAATATGCAATGTGCTCGTGCTGAAATTGCTTCATTTCTAAAAACTCGCCCCGGAAATACCGAACGAACAGGCATAGGTGTTGTTTCCATAACTCGTACTTGCACCGAAGACGTATGAGTTCGAAGTACAATATCGGGATTTGATTCTATAAAAAAAGTATCTTGCATATCACGTGCAGGATGTTCGAGCGGAAAGTTTAAAGCCGAAAAAACGTGCCAATCATCTTCTATTTCAGGACCTTCTGCAACTGTAAATCCAATATTTGAAAATATATCAATAATTTGATTTTTCACAATGGTTAAAGGGTGTTTACTGCCTAAAACAAGGGGCATTCCAGGTAAACTCACATCAACATTTAAACCTTGTGCAGTATGTGCTGACAAAGAATTTTGAGCAATATCAAATTTTTCTTGTGCAGCATTTTTTAAAAGATTTAGTTTTTGCCCAAATTCACGTTTTTGCTCAGGAGGCACGTTTTTAAATTCAGCAAACAATTTATTAAGCTCCCCTTTTTTCGATAAAAACCGCAAACGAAATTGCTCTAATTCATCTGAGTCATTTATTACTGTAGAATTGACAATTGTAAGTAATTCATCAATTTTTTGTATCATATATTTATTCCTTTAATGTTATTTTTATTGAAACATCATCAACAGGTCTATCTTGTTTTGTTTCAACACTTGCAATTTTATCAACAACCTCTAATCCTGACACAACTTCACCAAAAACGGTATATTCAAAATCTAAAAAAGGTGTACCTCCAATAGTTTTATACACTTCTTTTTGTTCTGCTGTGTATCTGAATTTTTGAATTTCATTTATTTCTTTTTGTAATTTCACGTGAATTTCAGCTATTTTTTCTTGCAAAGCTTGAGCATCGCCATTTTTTTCATACTGAATAACCATATCAAGCTCTGTTTTATTTTCAGGTTTATACAAATATGCAAGAACAAGCTCATGTGTTTTTGAAGATATCCTCTGATTTTCAATAAGTTGAAGTTCATCTTCGGAGTACACTTTTCCTTGTACAATATAAAATTGCGAACCAGACGAAGCTTTTAAAGGATTTTGCTGATCGCCTAATCGAGCTGCGGCAATAGCTCCTTTTTTATGAATAGCATTTACATGAAACTCTGCAGGAATTGTATATGATGGTCCACCATTTCCAAGCATTTGATTTGGTTTTGCATTTCTCGAAAGCGGGTCGCCTGTTTGAATCATAAAGCCATCTATAACTCTATGAAACAAAAGGTCATCATAATAGTTTTGAGATATTAATGTGGATATATTATCCCTATGTTTTGGTGTTTCGTTATATAACACAGCAACAATATTTCCATAGTCTGTAGCAATCTCTATCATTTTTATTGTTTCATTTTTTTGTACCACAAAAGAATTTGTTGCAAATATAATAACTCCGGGTAAAAGCACAGCAAACATGAAAAATTTGATTGCTTTTTTACTTGTAAATATGGTATTTTTCATTACTTTTATCACATTTAATAATCTACAAATTTATACAAATATAGTGGTGTAACTCACCTTTTTTAAAAAAAATTACAATATGCAAGATACCAATATGTTTTTTTTACAAAAAGCAATTGAAATATCAGAACATTCCATTGTAAATGGAGGTGGTCCGTTTGGTGCTGTTATAGTAGAAAACAATGTAATAATTGCCGAAGCTGGAAATAATGTTACAAACTTAAATGACCCCACGGCACATGCTGAAATTCAAGCAATTCGGGCAGCTTGCAAGCATAAAAATTCATTCTCTTTAGAAAATTGTACAATTTATTCTTCATGTGAACCTTGTCCTATGTGTCTTTCTGCAATTTATTGGGCAAAAATATCAAAAATTGTTTTTTCAGCCTCTCGGCATGATGCTGCAGAAGCTGGTTTTAGCGATGCGTTTCTCTATAAAGAAATTCAACTTCCTATTTCTAAACGAGCAATTCCTACTATACAAATTACACATCCTCAAACAACAAAAATTTTTCAAAATTGGACTAATTCATTAGATAAAACCATGTATTAAGTCAATTTCTAAACAAAACTATTCGTATGAAATTTTTTATTCACATAATACTTATTTTTGTTTTATTTTCATCATGCACAAAAAACTTTTTGGATAAATCACCTTATGATACAACTGAAAAAAACACTGTTTTTTCATCAATAGAAGGTGTTGAATCTGCACTAATGGGCTGTTACAGTGCACTCCAAAGTCCATATTATTATGGGAGAAATTTTATTCTCATTCAAGATGTATATACAGATAATGCAAAACTTGCGGCAAACAACACAGGGAAATTTTCTTCATTTTATTCGCTGCAAATTGCCACAAATAATGCTGAATTAGAAGAGATTTGGAAAATTGGATATCAAATAATTTCAAATTGTAATTCAATTATTTACAGTTTAAAAAATCAAAAATTTGATGCACATAAAACCAATATTTTACTTGGCGAAACATACGCCTTACGTGCTCTTGTTTATTTTGATTTAGTAAGACTCTTTGCACAAACTTATACTTTGCCTGCATCATCTAATGTTTTACATGCAAATGCGAAAGGAGGACATGCAGGTATTCCTCTTATACTTGAAACCGATAATGCTGATAGTGTGAAAAACCCGAAACGTTCTTCGGTTAATGAAGTGTATGTGCAAATAATTTCTGATTTTAAAAACGCATCTGAATTATTACAAACTCAAGAAATATCTCCATATAGATTGCATACATTTTCCACCTACGCTTTGCTTTCAAAGGTGTACCTTACAATGCATGATTATGTAACCGCATTAGAATACGCAGAAACTGTTATCTATTCTAATCAATATCAACTTGTTGAAAATGAAAACTATATAGAAAGTTGGAGCAAGGAATATACTGACGAGAGCATTTTTTCTATTGCTATGACCCCGAGTGATTATCCTGGTACAAATAGCTTAGGACACATGCTTTCATCAAAGGGATATGCTGCAATTGCTGCGTCAGATGATGTGTTAGAGTTATTTGAGACTTCAGATATTCGTTCTGAATTATTTTCAAAATTATCGGAAGTTCATTCAAACAAATATCCTGGACGAAATGGTATTGTGGGACTTGACAATATTCCTATTATTCGTCTTAGCGAATTATATTTAATTCAAGCAGAGTGCTATGCACAACGAGCAAAACAAGTTTCGAGTTTTAATTTCCCTGCTCAGCAAGCTCTTTTATCAATAATTCAACGAGCAAATCCCACTATTTTTTCAGTTTCAGAAACAGGTAACGACTTGCTTAATAAAATTTACAACGAATATCAAAAGGAGTTTGCATTTGAAGGAAACAGATTATTTCAAATAAAACGCACACATGCTGATATGATAAGAAAAGATTGCGAATCAACAACATGTTCAATTATATTTCCGAATTATAAATTTGCATTTCCCATACCACGAGCCGAAATGTTGGTAAATAATTCTTTATTTCAAAATGAATCTTATTAATATGAAACTATCTTTTTACACATATTTTTGCGTATGTTTTAGTATAATTTTATTATTAAATTGCTCAAAAAATGATTTTGATTCTCAATATATACAAAAAACATATGTTGAATTTCCATCAAAACACATACATATAGTAATCCCCTACAACCAACAACCTCCTTATAATTTGCATGTTCCAATACAAATATTCGGCACATCGCTCACAACAGAAGATTCTATAAAAATACACTCAAAAAATGACTGGCTTATTGCAAATATTGACTATACATGTGAACATATAAAGCGAATTGCCACCCAAACATTGCACGACAGCGTTTCTCTTTCTGTTGCAAGTAGCAAATTCTATAATAACACTTTATATTCGATTGATTTAGAAATCACATCATTTGGGAATCAAATAGAAGTTTCTAAAAACAATAATTCATGTAAAGTTTCTTTTATAAAAGAATCATTTTCTCAATTTTTTTCAGGAACATATTCTTGTTTTGAAACCAGTACTAATTCCACGTATGAAGTTACATTTCGTACATTATCAACTCAGTCTAACAAAATTATGAATCAAAACTTTTGGGATTTTCCTGAATCGGGACAAGAAGTAGAATATATATTTTCATTAGATGAGCAAACAGTTGAAATACCAGAAGCTTATTTTACCGATAAATTAGGAAACACCTATACAGTAAAAGGATCAGGAACATATACACTTGATGGAAATTTTATTGTTGATTTTTTCATGTATCTCGCAAATGGAGATTTATACCAAAGTGGCAGACATATTTTCACAAAATTGTAGTTATAATTTTATAACTTTCTCAACAAAACTACCACTATCGGTTTCTAAAACAACATTATATACCCCTGGCAGTAGTTCAGACACATCAATGCAATTATCAACGATTTCTTGAACAAAGAGAACCTCTTTACCTAAAATATTAAAAATTCTCATAGAATGCACACCACATTTTAGAGGTATGCACACATGGGAATACAGAGGATTAGGATATAGCTCACACTCTTTACTATACTCACACTCAGTTTTTATATACGTGTTTTTTTCTTGAATAGAAAGATTATCAATTACCCACCCCCATCCATGTCGATTATAATCAGATTGTAAGCGGAATCGAATAAAAATTGTATCGCCAGTTCTAAAATATTTATTTTCAAGAAGATTAATAGTATGTCTGCTGAATAATTCTTGTGTACCCACAGCAATAGAACTGTTATTGTTATCGGGTGTAAGCAACGAATAAAAGGTTGAGAGCCATTTCATATTATAACGAGAATCATATCCTGCTTTTCCTAAAGCATACCACTCATCAGAGGCGGTGTTTTTAGTTCCTTCAACCACAACATAATCCCAAAAACCATACATTCCATACGCTATATCCGAGGATTCAGAAGGTTCCACTAAAACGATCTCGTCAAATTCCATTATTGCAGGATTGTCAGCAATTATGATAGGATTTTTTAATTCAGCAATATACTGTACATATTGTCGGTCAATATATGAACTTGAATACGGGTGTTCAGTGTGCAAGGCTTTGGAATTAAATCCTTTTTCTTTAAAAATTGAAAATTTATCGAGATAAAAATAATCTTGTATAGAATCTGCTTCAAAATCTGTAATAAAATAATGTAAAGGATTTCGGTTCTGTTCAATTGTTAAAATTTCATACTGTCCATGTGGTAAAAATGACGATTCATTACCATGAGAATCAACAGAAAAAATATTATACGCTATTTGGTCATCTACATTAATTGGCAAATCAGAAAGTAATATATCTGCATAAAAACCAAAAACATCTTGTTGGAACAGGATTTTATCTTGATGAAAAATAGTAGAAAAATCATCTCTCCCAATAAACAGATGAAGGTACGAAGAATCAATAGCAAAATCATCATGAATTTCGGCTCGTATTTTCAACACATCGGCATCAACTAAAACTTTAACTGGTGGCTTATGATTAATTATAGGAGGATTAGAATCGTGCCCAACAAAAAAAGAAAACGTATGAGATGGAAAAAAAGGAGGAAAAACAATTGTATCCCCATTCAAACTTTTAGTTTTAATTGCATAATGCACTGTTCTTTCAAAAGGGAAAGGTGGAAATGAACCAACAAAGCAAGCCGAATCGGTATTATAGCGTACTTGTTGTGATATAAAATTTTTTCCTTTATCAAACGAATACATAATTTCGACAAAAGAAGTATCTATAAACGCATCGTTACATGCAAGCGTATAAAAAATTGAATCCTGCAATGAAGACACATTTTTAATAGGTGTATGTTGTACAAAAAAATCGAACCAACCAATATCTGCCAATAAAGAAAGTGTAGCTATATCAGGATGATGTATAATGTCATTTGCTCCAAAAGAACGTTTCATAAGCGTTAAAGAATCTCCGGGAGGAATAAAATCATCATTAAAATGATAAAAACTAGAACCTTGATTATAAGGAGAGGGAGCGTACAAGAAAGGTTTCAATCCTAAAAAAGCTGAAGTGTATGCACCATTCCACACTATTTCATTTGAAGTAGCAATAGTAGCTAAAGAGTCAGACGAAACATGTGAATTATTAAAAAAAGAAAGGAATGGATGTGTTTTATAAGACAAAAAAGTATCATACACAAGTGGATAGTTATCTATCAAAAATGTAGAGTTTTTCATAATAACATTTCCAATAAAGCCAAGTCCGTGTGCAATTTCGTGCAAAAGTATTGTTGTTATATCATGTTTTTTTGGAATAGGATATATAGAAAAATCAAAATTCCAAGGCATAGACGAATTAACAACCAATTCAATATCAGGCTCATTAAAATTAAAATTGGTATTCGTTATTTTTTCAGCCAGAGCAATTGGGAAAGAAACATCTGAAAAAGGTAATTCTGGAATGTTTTGTTTTAAAAGTGTGGGATTAGCATATGCATAAATATTTGACGCAAGGTTTTGCCAAGAAACATGAATAGAAATAGGGATTTGAGAATAAATATATTGGCTCCAAATATCAGTAACATATTCTACGACTTGTTTAAGAGAATCTGGACAATTAGAAGAATATGAAAGAATAAAACTTGATGTATGTGTTTTTAAAACAGAATTATTAAGATTCTGTGCATGAACTGAAATAGTAAAAAAAAAGAAGAAAAATATATATTTATATAAACGCATCACCTTTTACATTTACAACATCACTTACAAATTTACGTATTTTTTGTTCATTTGAACGCTTCGTAATCAAAAGTTTATCATCAGTATCAACAACAATAAAATCATCAAGTCCATCAATAACAACAACTTTATTATCGGGAACTGAAATCATATTATTGTGAGAGTCGTACATAAAAACAGAATCACCCACAACAGCATTAGATTTATCATCTAACGACAAGTTTTCATAAAGTGCTCCCCATGTACCGAGGTCACTCCATCCAAAATCAGTTTGCATTACATGTACATTTTCAGCTTTTTCCATAATTCCATAATCAATAGAAATTGAAGGACAAGCAGCATAAATTTCATCTAATTCTTCAGACTCATCTTCAGAATTTGCCAATTCATCTTCAAACAAATTATGTATAATAGGTAAGAAATCTTGAAATGCAGAAGAAATAGATTGAACAGACCATAAAAATATACCAGAATTCCAAAAAAACTCTTTACTTTCCACAAAAAATTTCGCCAAATCCTCATTGGGTTTTTCTGTAAACGTTTTAACTTTATTTACAATATGCGAGTCAATAGTAAAAGAATGTTCATCAAGTTGAATATAGCCATAACCTGTATCAGGGCGTGTTGGTTTAATTCCAAGCGTTAAAAGAATATCGTGTTGTTCAACTAATTTAAGTCCTGCATTAAGGACAGATATAAATTGCGATTCATTTATAATTAAATGATCTGAGGGCGCAACAATAATATTTGCTTTTTCATTAATTTTTTTTATTTCATGCACACCATACGCTATACAAGGAGCAGTATTTCTCCGTATAGGTTCACATAAAACCTGTTTTTCGGAAAGAAAAGGAAGTTGTTCTAAAACAAGTTGTTTATATTGTTGATTAGATACAATAAAAAAGTTCTCGAGCGGGCACACATGATTTAGCCGTTCAAAAGTTAGTTGTAAAAGAGTTTTACCAACTCCTAAAACATCTAAAAATTGCTTTGGTTTATCAGAAGTACTTATGGGCCAAAATCTACTTCCAATTCCACCAGCCATAATTATACAAAAAACATTTTCCATAAAATTAAAATAAAAAGAACAAAAAAAAACCCAGATAAATCTGGGTTACTTTATATATACATATTTTTAAAATTCCCACAAATCGTGTTCAAATTTAAAAATAAAATCTTTTATACGTTCAGCCTCATACAATTGCTCTATTCCTAACATATATGCATTAACTTCGCGATTGTTATGAGTGTTTGTTTCCATTGAAATAAAACTACTAAACATTCTGAAAGAGAACAAATCATAAAAAGTTTTTTGGTCTCCATCAGTTTTAGGATTAAACACCTCATTTCGAGCATATAAAGGCTCAGCTGTAGGATAATAAATTTTAAAAGGCAAACTTTTACGTATTTCCATAGATTCAGGTTGAGAAGGGTCTCCAGCCTCATACTCTCGTACAAATTTTATCCACATAATTCTTGGGTCTAAAGAAGAACGTTGTTTATCAAACACCCATTCTTCGCCAAGAATAATAAAAGTAATTTGACTTGGATCAATTTCGTCAACTATGGTTGTTTCCGAATACGTACCATCTTCATTAAGAATTTCTAAAGTACGAGTTCCTGCACCAAGACGAGTTTGAAAATCTTCTTCAGAAATAGGAACAGCTCCCGCACTCATAGGGTCATAAGGCATTAAATAATTATTAGTTATACCATTAATTGTTAATGCTGTTAAACTATATCGTGAACCTATTCTTCCTTCTCTATTGTTAGGAAAATAGAGAGGGTGATTTAACTTTTCACGCAAAGGCAAAGTTCTCTCTAATTTTTTTGACCACATAACATCAGCATAGCGAATGTGCTGTAAATTTATAGGTTTACGATTTGTAACATGTGGTTTATCATATGGACTTTCGGGATATTCGCCTTGGGCAAATAAAGTTGTGGAAAACACAACTGCCACGAGTAAAAAAATTATTTTTTTCATAATACTATTGTTTTAGTGTTATTGAACTGTAAAAGAAAGTACTCCCAAACTACGCTCTCTACCATCAGGACCTTTAGCTACAACGTTTTCAAAATACAAACGCGATCCTCTGGTTAATTGGTTAAATATTGATTGTTTCATTTGATGGGTTATTCTTTCACTACTAGAAGATTCTTCAACAAAATACTGTCCAACACGAGCAGTTACGCGGAAAGATTGTACCGTAAATCGTAAATCAAAGTCAAAATCTTTCATACGTGCTTCAACTCTTGGTGCAGCCGTAAGTTCGGCACGAGTAATATTTCCACCTTCTTTACCCATAACTACAGCCACGGGGTCTGGAACACGTTTAATACGAAAATCAACACTTCCCATTGCTTGTTTTTTTCCTTGCAATTCTGCAGTTACAACCACTTGACATGTACCAGGTCTAGAAACTTTTACTATGTACTCATCACCTTTACTTTTTGTAATAGATCCATGTGATGCAGGAGTGATAGATGCAGAAATTTTATCGCTCGAAACACCTGGTACTGAAATTTTAACAGGGTTATCAGGTCCTATGTAGAACACATTCATTTTAGTTGGAGAAACAACCAATGAAGGTTCTGCAACTTGATAGTTATTGTCAAATTTATAAATTAACGTATCATTAGAGTTTGGTTTAGGAATTTTAACAAGTCCTTCATATTTTTGTTGTCCCACAGAAACGCCACGTGAAGTGTATGTTGCCATACCTGTTTGAGGATCTACCTGAACTCTATACGGTTTTTCGATATAATATTTTCCTTTAGAATCCGTACGGACATGACCTATTTCAACAATTGGCGCTTGCGTTGTATCAAACGCAGCGAGGAAAATTTTAGCACTATACTCATTTCCTTTCATGATATACGTAGAAGTAGGCAAAACGATAGGTTCAAGTTTATTAAACTTAAAAGCTTCCGCATCTAAAGTTCCATACATGAGATTTAAAACGTCTCCTTCAATATTTCGAATAGCAGCCTGCATTTGAGTCATAATAGTAATAACTGCAATTAAAGGAAGATGTTCAAAATTTCTATTTTGCCAAGATTTTAAGCCAGACTCATGCTTTCCTCCTGGGACATCAGCCGTATTAAGAGAAACTAATATAGACTTTGCTAATTCAGAAGTAGAGTCCGCTCCAAAACTATAAACTAAATCCAGTACATATGATCGATATTCGTCAAATTTATTCTTCAAGTTAACCCCATGTATAGAATTTCCTTCGGGACCAACCATGATTTGTGCAGGAATACTTGTATTATCTTTTTGTGCAACAGCTTGCTCAAGTTTTATAGTATCTTGCAACTCGTCATCATATCTATACAATCCTATTTTACCTGGCAATTTGAATCTGTCAGTTTCTGGAATTTTATCGGCATAAAATATAATAGTATCCTTATAATATTGAATACTTTCAATAATGCTGTCTGTTTTCACAGATAAAACTTTAGCTGATTCATGTGCCAATTGATATTGAGGATTAGACTCATTTGATAGATACGCTTGTTCTAAAGCATTATACGTACTTTGATTTTTCGTAATAAAAATCTCATTCGTATTATTCAAATTATCATTAATATTTATAAATGCATCAAGTATGTCTTTTGAAACGTTTAATGCGAGCATACACGTTAAGAAAAGATACATCACATTTATCATCTTCTGTCTTGGGGATAAATTTCCACCTGCCATAATTATTTTTTTATAATATTATTTATTATTCAAATTAAAAGAAATTACCAATTATGATTTTATACTCATTGCAGAGAGCATATTACCATAGACCGTATTAAGTGCAGATAAATTTTGACTTAATTTAGAGATTTCGTTTTTATATTTTGAAACATCAGCAGCTGTCGATTTTAAATCAGACATAATAGAATTAATGCCACCTGTAATTTTTTCAGTAGCCTCCATGTTTGTAGTTGAATTTTTTAATTGTAATTCATATACAGCATTAAGAGCAGCTAAATTTTTGGTTAATGCCTCTTGTTGTTGAGCTTGTCCTTTGCTATTTTCACCAATTGATGCAAAATTAGCATTTAAACCTTGTAATAATGATTGATAGCTAGCTCCTGCATTATCAACAATAGCAGCGGTATTTTGAGCAGATTTTGTTATTATTTCAGAAGTTTTTTGTCCTGAAGAAATAATAGCATCAGCAGCAGTTTTTGTAGTAACAACAATTGAATCCACAGAGTCTGAAACTTTCTGTGCTGAGGTATTAAACGATGCAGCAATAGCATCTGCAGAAGTTGCCGCTTTACCTACATTTGTAACATATGATTCTGTTGCAACAGCAGCATTAGATATGGTCCCCATGCTCATTACATTAGTATTAAGTGCTTCTAAGCTCGAACCTAATTTTTCAAACAATTCAGGACCTAATTTTCCTTGTTCTAGCATTTCATCAAATTTTTGAAGTGCAGTTCCATCTTGTTGACTAACAGATGATTTTCTTCCTGAAGGTTGAATTTCCTCTTCTATTTCATCTAAACCTGCCAATTCTGGATATACAAGAGTCCAATCTAATTCCTGATGTAAAGGCTCAAATGCTGAGAAAAAGAAAATAAGCGCCTCTGTTGACAAACCAACAACAAGCATGATACTTGCACCTGGGTAGTGTTGTATTTTAAAAAGTGCACCTAATAATACAATTGCAGCACCCCAGCCATAAACTTTCGCCATGAATTTTTTATAGCCCTCTGTTTCAACTAATTCTGAAATACTCATGATTTTTAAATTTACAAATTATTTATTATGTTTAGTTATATATTAAAAATTTTAATAAACTTGTGATTCGCCTTGTTTACCGTCAGCAATAAAGCTTCTTCCTAAATATGTTTGCACACTACGGAAACCTATATAGCTTTTAGCTGAATCTTGATATTCATATGTACGAGTACCATTTTGCATATAATATGCAATATCTTTCCATGAACCACCTCGAACTACTTTACGTTTTAACACTATAGGATCTTCATCTAAAGCTTGGTAATAATTCTCGGTGTTTGCATCATGTGTAAAAGCAGACGCAGATTCCTCGAATGCAGATTTTGTCCACTCAGCAACATTACCTGCCATATCATACAATCCCCATTCATTTGGCTCATAGTGAGCAACTATAACGGTATGCATACCACCATCATCTGTGTAATTACCACGTAAAGGTTTAAAGTTAGCAATAAAACACCCTAAATAGTTTCTTGTATAGTTACCTCCCCATGGATATGGAGATGAACTTAAACCACCGCGTGATGCGTACTCCCATTCTAATTCAGACGGCAAACGATAATCATTTACAATAACTCTATTAAGAGAGCGTAAGAAACCATTTTTCAATTGTGTTCTCCACACATTAAACGCAACGGCTTGTTTCCAAGAAACTCCCACTAAAGGATAGTGGTCATACGCAGGGTGCCAAAAATACATTGATGCCATTGGGTCATTGTACGCATAGGTAAAATCGCTAATCCAACATAATGTATCAGGATACACGTTTATTTCTTCTTTAATAATATACGAAGATCTATCCTTAATTGGCTCGCGTGTTCCTTCATATGTAAGAACCTCACCTTCGTATTGTCCGGTTTTATAATTATATGCTCGGTTTTCTTTTCCGCCTACTTTATTTTTAACAGCAGCTTGTTTTAAATCCATCCAATAAAACACATAATTTAATTGACGTACATCTAACTCGCGTTTTTTATAAAACCGCTCATCTCCCTGAAGATACATTTCATCTAAATACTCACGATTTTCCGCATCTGTCCAATCAATTTCCATACTCCAATTAATATACTGATCTTCATCAGGTATATCTTCACCGTACGCATCTACCATTACATAGAAATCCTCCATTCCTCCATCATCTTTCAATGTTTTGTAAGCTAAAGAGTCACGTACCCACTCAACGAATTGTCTATATTCATTGTTTGTAATCTCTGTTTCGTCCATCCAAAAGGCTTGTAACGAAACAGTTCGATTCCTTGCAGTCATAGCCCATGGAACATCTTGGTCGCTTGGGCCAATATTCAAACTACCTAAAGGAATATAAAGCATGCCAAAAGGCACTTCTGCTTCCCACGCAGGACGAGAAGACGCTCCTGTCAATTCTCCTGTTTGATAATCTGAACAACTACTTAAAAAAACCAGAATCAAGCTAAAAAACAATAACTTTTTCATATGCACTTTTTTTAAAATATTTTGCAATTTAATAACATTTATTAAAAAAACTATAAAAATCTTACACTTTTATATGATTTATTTACTTTGTCCACCGACAAAGCAAAACTATATCCCACCATAAACTCAAGACTACCAACGGTTTGCGTAGCAATTTTAGAATTAACAATATCATAAGAAAAAAAAGCTCTCATTCCATTAAATTTTCTATTTTCTCCAAATTTAGCCCCAAAAATAACAGAAATATCATTACTCGAACTATACGAAAGCCCTCCAATAATTGTTTTATTATACACAAAAAGAGCATCAAGATTAAGTTGTGTTGAAGTCAACGTACTTTTAACTAATAATGATGGCTGTATAGTAAGCATAGGATTTGATGTTTTATATTCATATCCTAAAGAATACCAAAAATGCCGTTTATAAAACTGCCCACTCGATGATTCATATTTTAGTTGAGGTTGATTCATTTCTGTAATAGCAAAACTTGTGTAAATGTTTTTTATTTTATAGTATACGCCAAAGTCAAACAAAAAGTTTAAAAAATTTTCTTGACTTGCTATTTTAGTGTCTATATACGTATCAGTAGAGCCATCAGGATATATAGGATTTTCGATATCCCAGCCTAAATTAGCACCTCCCAAACTCAATCCCAAGGAAAGAATTCCATTCTGCAATTTAATTTTATATGAGTAATTGAGTTTAAAATCCATTCTATTTTCAAACCCCTGCGTCTGATTACGCAACGATATTCCTATTCCGCTATGCAAAAACGTTAACGGAAAACTTGTATTAAACCAAATAGCTTGAGGTCCCGAAGATTTTGGGAAATTAAGGTACTGTTCTCGCACAACAATATTTATGTCTCCCAGTTCATCAATAGCTGTCTCTGCGGGATTATATGAATTTTGATGCAACATATATAATGTACTACGAGGAACCTGTTGAGTATAACCTATACTATATATATATGTAAAAAAAATCACACAATAAATTTTTAAATAAGTACCTTTAAACACAATTATAATTTTTATAAGATGTTTACGCATCTAATACCAGCGTGTAAAGAAAATAAAAAAAGTAACGGAATGCAAGTAACTTATATTTATTTTCACTTTTTTATATTATTTTATTAAAAATCCTATTAAATTCTAATAACCAATCATTTGGAATTTCGTTTTTCAATGCAGATTCATAATCTACTACTGAACATGGAACAATTCTCTTTTTTTCTACTGAACTCGGCACTTCAACCCACATAGCTTTTGACATTTTGCTTTGATAAAACACCATGTCGTGGTTTAAATAATTATTTTTCAAATAAAATACCGAAAAATTTTCATTTTCCATAATCGGAATATCATGTTTGCGTTGACTTATACCATCTATTACATGCCAAACAAGTTGTGCTGATAAAAATGCAGAGACATTTCGCTCATCATTTTCACAAGAAAAGCCTGTTAAAAAAAACAATTTCATTTTATCAGAAAAGCCTGAATACCACGCTATTTGACTTGCCTGTTCAGAAAACAAACCAGATGGCAAAGCAAAATCACACCCAGGATTGTCTGAATAACGAATTGATGACAAATTAAAATTTATAAGGTGGGAGTCGCGAATTAGAGGTTCAATTTGCAATAAATCACGTATTTCAGCTAATCGATATATAGGGAAATATTTTTGCACAAACCATTCATACGCATCTTTGTTGGTATAAAACAATTGATGTGCTAAATGTATAATACGAAGTTCTGGCACATTTTCCAACAATACTTGCAGATAGTTCTGCGTGTTTTCTACATTTGAATAATAATTAATCTTTGAATTTATTTCAGTAACAACAGGATACGTTTCTTCCTCCAATACTTTTATTGTAAAAGGTATAAAATAATCGTTTGTTGCTCCTAACACAATAATTGGAGTAGAAAACGCACGTAATGTTGATATAATTGATTTTATAGCCCATACAGTGTCTTGAAAAGTTTTTCCTTGAATAATATTTCCTAAATCAAGAATTTTATTTTTTTTTGATGTTTCAGAAAAATTAAGAAACTGCAATCGAATACTATCAGAAGCAATTATTTTGTTTGCATGCTCTTTTTCTTGTACACCAAGCATAAAAACATCATATGCAGACAAGTCTGTATCTTGAGTTAATACATCTATCTGTGAAATAAAACCTTTTGTATCCGAATCAGAAGTGTAATTACACTTTGGGGCACATAAAAAATCAAAAATCTTCATGCATTTATTTCCCTCCTACTATTTTATAACAATCATCAAGAGTTAATTTTGTAGCATCAACATCTTTTGCTATTCTATGATATTTACGTTTATAAAAAACGCTCGGATGTCCCCATCTATCATATACAACTTTGATTTTAGGATTTTCGGGAAACACTGCGATTGTTTTTTTCGCATCATTTTCGCGTTTTGCTACAATACATGAAATTGCATGTTCGAGTGTAATTTCAAACACATCGGGATCTGCTTTTTTCAACGAGGTAAATGTTTTATTGTGAGCAATATACGGTCCAAATCGACCAATATTCACACTTACAACATGTCCCTCAAACTCACCTAATTCTCGTGGTAATTTCAACAAATCAATTGCCTGTTCTACTGTTATGGTTTCTACTGTTTGCCCTTTTAATAAACCTGCGTATCGTTTATCTTCATCAGTACTTTCACCAAGTTGCACAAACGGCCCAAATCTGCCTACTTTTGCATATAGATTTTTTCCTGTTTTCGTATCAACTCCTATAAATTTGCCATCATTACCTTGTTTAAGAGCACTTAAAGCCTCGTTTAATGTAATTGTTTCAAGTAATTGTCCTTTTGACAAACTCACAAATGTAGGTTTTTCATCATCTTCAGCGGTACCTAATTGAACCATAGGTCCAAATCGTCCAATACGAACAGAAACTTGTTTTCCTGTATCGGGGTCGGTTCCAAGCACTCGTTCCCCATCGCCACGTTCAGAAGTTTCAATTGTTTTTTCAACCGTTTCATGAAACGGTTTATAAAAAGAAGAAATCATCTGTCGCCAATTACTCTTTCCTTCGGCAATTTCGTCAAATTGTTTTTCAACATTTGCAGTAAAATTATAATCTAAAATTTGCTCAAAATTTTTCACCAAAAAATCATTCACAACCATACCAATATCTGTTGGGAAAAGTTTTGCTTTTTCAGCTCCAAAATTTTCTTTATGTTGAGATGCAATAATTTTATTATTTGAGAGTGTTAACAGCTGTGAAATTCTTTGTCCCCCCACTCTATCTTCTTTTATAACATATCCTCTTTTTTGAATAGTTGATATAGTTGGAGCGTATGTTGACGGACGCCCAATACCAAGTTCCTCTAATTTTCGCACAAGGCTTGCTTCTGTATATCGAGGTGGATGAGAGGTAAATTTTTCAGTTGCACGTATAGTGGAAACATGCAACTGCATATTTTTTGATAGAGGCGGTAAAGATGCTGTGTGCTCTTCATCTGTTTCATCGTCAGTAGATTCAATATACATTTTCAAAAATCCATCAAACACAATTACTTCTCCTTTTACTATAAAATTTACATCTTCAACTCCTTTTATGTTTATAAGAACCACTGTTTTTTCAAGCTGAGCATCAGACATTTGAGAGGCTATTGTACGTTTTCGAATCAAATCGTATAAACGTTGTTCATCTGCATTTGATGAAATTTTCACATTTTGGACATACGTAGGGCGAATTGCCTCGTGAGCTTCTTGTGCTCCTTTTATTTTAGATTTGAATTTTCGCACTTTCGAATATTCATTTCCAAATTGAGTTACAATCAGTTCTTTTGTAGTATTAATAGCTAAATCAGACAGATTCACCGAATCGGTTCTCATATAAGTAACATGTCCTGCTTCATATAAGCGTTGTGCAACTAACATTGTTTTAGACACAGAAAAACCAAGTTTTCTACTTGCTTCTTGTTGTAAAGTAGAAGTGGTAAAAGGTGCTGGAGGAGATTTACTTGCAGGTTTCTTTTCTACCGAATTCACAAAAAACTGTGCATTTTTACAAGCTTCTAAAAATGTTTCAGCCTCTTGTTTCGTTGCGAATTTTTTTGACAATTCTGCTTGTACATGATGTTGTTTATTTGCAATATCCACTAAAAATTCAGCATCTATACGAAACGAGGATTGTGAAGTAAAATTTAAAATTTCCCGCTCACGTTCTACTATTATTCGCACCGACACAGACTGTACTCTTCCTGCAGACAATGACGGTTTTACTTTTCTCCATAAAACAGGCGACAATTCAAATCCAACAATTCTATCAAGAATTCTACGAGCTTGTTGTGCATCAACCAAATTCATATCAATATCACGATATGATTCTATTGCATGTAAAATAGCAGTTTTTGTAATTTCATGAAACACAATACGTTTTGTGTTTTTCTTTTGTAACCCGAGCACTTCAAACAAGTGCCACGCAATAGCTTCTCCCTCGCGATCCTCATCCGAAGCGAGCCAAATTGTTTTTGATGTTTTTACAAGTTTTTTTAATTCAGCAACAACTTTCTTTTTGTCCGCAGAGACTTCATAATGAGGTTCAAATTTTTTTTCGATATCAACACCTAACTCTTTTTTGGTAAGATCTCTTACGTGTCCAAAACTAGATTTTACGACATAATCTTTACCTAAGAATTTCTCAATTGTTTTTGCTTTTGCAGGAGACTCAACTATTACTAAATTATCCGCCATTCTAATACTTTAATTCTATAATAATTTTACAAAAGTATAAAAAATGACAAGAAAAGCGTATGTGTTTTAAATAAAAAGAAAAAACAAAGTGATTTATTTTCTTTTTTCGTGTAAACATATATTGATTATTATTCATATTTTTATGATGTTTTTAGTATTTTTGAAAAAAATATTATGTACTACGCATGAAACATTCAAAAGTTAAAAAAAGTAACATACCATATATTATTATATGGTCACTCTTCATTATTCCCTTTCTTTTTTTGAGTATTATTTTTATTTTAATATCAAATGGCAAACTTGGGTTTATGCCCACATTTGAAGAATTAGAGAATCCTAACACTGCATTAGCCACAGAAATAATCTCCTCTGATGGTGTAGTTTTAGGTACTTTTTATAAAGAAAATAGAATTGAAGTTGAATACAAAGATATTTGTCCACACGTTATAGATGCTCTTATTTGCACCGAAGATTCTCGTTTCTTTAAGCATAGTGGAGTGGATTTTAAGGCACTTGGACGTGTTATTTTTAAAACCATTGTGCAAGGCAATGAAAAATCAGGAGGAGGGAGTACCATAACACAGCAACTTGCAAAAATGTTATTTCCACGAGAACGTTTTTCAACACGCACCGAAATTGCTGTACGAAAATTTCGAGAATGGGTTATTGCAATAAAGTTAGAACGTGCATACACCAAAGAAGAAATAATTGCACTGTATTTAAACAAATACGATTTTTTGCATAATGCAAATGGTATTAAAATGGCTGCGGAAGTCTATTTCAATAAAAATCAAAAAGATTTAACTATTGAAGAAGCTGCAATGCTTGTGGGAATGTTACAAAACTCTTCTTTATATAATCCTCGCAGAGATGTTGAATTAACCACACAACGACGAAATGTGGTTTTACAGCAAATGAAAAAATATGATAAAATAACTAAAGAAGAAAGTGATTCTCTTTCGAACTTACCATTGGTTATTGATTTTCAATTAAAAAATCACAATTTTGGGCTTGCTCCCTATTTTCGCGAATGGCTTCGGGTTTCAATTACAGCATATAAGCCCGAAAAAAAACGATATTGGAGTTCTATTATTTATCAGCAAGATTCTGCTCGTTGGGAAGATGACCCTTTATATGGTTGGTGTAATAAAAATCAAAAAGCCCCTGGCGATTTTTACAATTTATATAGCGATGGGCTAAAAATATACACAACTATTGATTCACGCATGCAACAATATGCTGAAAACGCATTAACAACGCATCTAAAAGAAACTGTACAACCTGCTTTTGATGAAGAAAACAGCAGAAATTCAAAGGCTCCGTATGCGTATAATTTAACAAAAG
>Ga0265293_10002240_pt1 | contig 39521 bp, 57 predicted proteins | sample Munlanlewell138R_FD_192505 | JGI IMG/M metagenome (GOLD analysis project Ga0265293, IMG submission 192505) | Leachate microbial communities from a municipal landfill in Southern Ontario, Canada - Leachate well 138R | ecosystem: Engineered > Solid waste > Landfill > Unclassified | place: Canada... | reverse complement strand
TTGTCTCCTAACCTTTCGACTTCATCTAAATATATCTTCGATTGTTTATTAAAGTCTATTAATTCATTAGGCGTAAGCCTTTTACGTGCATCTGCTAAACTAATCTTATTCTCTTTTGCATACCTACCATAAAAGGCTTCTATTTCTTTAGTGATTTGTTTAATTGTAGCTTGATAAGCGTTCTTTAAGTCTTTCTCATATTGTAGAGCTGATTTTTCATTCTGTATTAGTGTTAGCTCTGAACGTTTCTCCCAATAACTTTTCTCCGGAACTTTTGGCATTATTCTTCACCATCCTCACCGGCTCCTTGATCACCAAAGTCTGGATTCTGTTCTTTTATTAGTTCCTGCATTTCCGCCATCTTGGCCTCTTTCTCTTTTGCAAGTCTGTCCAGTTCTTGTTGAGTATTTGTTATCCACGGGTGATTTGCTATTATGGTTTCATCACTAATTACTCCAACACTGTTCTTTGCATCTTCAATTATTTCATGCTCATTGATTATGCTATCTGTATTAAAAATGACTTCAAAAGTTGTTTCTGTAAAATCTCCAATACCCTTGTTCAATAAATCTACTTTAACAAACCATATTAGCTCGTCAAGAGAAGCTGAAAACTCGCTGGCCATATCATCGGTATCACTGTCAAGGTCAGCATATCTAAATTTAAGGGCTACACCTGATGCATTACCAAGACTGACTTCTTGAGTATCTACCCCACTGCCTGCCTCGTAGATATCTTTGCGCAATCTATTGAGATGACTGTCTATTGCGGCAATATCCATCTTTGTTTCTACTGCGGTCATATCTCCATCACCTGATACGAAAGCTGTTCTGAAAGTAGCAAGGTTTTGTACAAATTCACCCTTATCGGTTCCATCATAGTTCTTAACAACCTTGATACTGTTTGGAACGTCCTGGAGGTTGTTTGATGTGTCAGAAGTGTTAGTATCATAATCATCAATAAGAGGTTTAATCCATTTTAACAAGCTAATTTCATCCGCATTATATTTGAATGCTACAAATGGTACCTTCTCCCAAGTAGCTTGCATATCTTTTGTTATTGGCTGTCCTTCTTCATCAACTTCGATTTCCCCATTCTCATTGGTTACCTCTTGATTGATAACAAAATGTCCTCTAACTCCTTCTTTCTTATCAGGGTCAGGCTCAAGTCCTCTATCTCCTTTGATATAATACCAAACGCCTTCAGTGGTGTGATATTCGACTTTTACAATCTCCTTCTTAACTCCATCAGGTAAGTATCTCGTGATTGAGTAATATCTAAGGACAGCATCTAATATAGTATGGTCTGCATCTGCCCAGAATGGAATGATTTCCTCTGAGGGGATTCTCTTAAAGCTTAATTGTCCTTGCTTGTTGTAATATACTTGCACCCATGCTATGCCGTTAATGATAGCATCCTTGCCCACATTCTTTAACATCTTTAAGAATGCTTTGTTAACATAATCGGTCAGTGCTTCAGAGAACTTTACATCATCACATTGGATACTAAGCTCTTTACTTAACAAGTAGTTGACCTTTTGATTTGTCAGTTTACGCATAAACGGATGAGGTAGTTTACTGTTGCTTAGATTCTTTACTTCCTGCTGAACACCTTTTCTGTCTATATAGTAACGTTTCCTGTCCTTAATATCGTTATCATTTGTGTAATAATCTTGAGCCTTGAGCATTAGCTTGCGTCTCTCACTCTCTTGCCATTCATTCAGGTTTGAAAACAAGAACTCTTCTTGTGGTTTTCCAAGATTACTCAATTTAGTTATCTTGCTTTTAATATCCATCATCGCACTGCTTTGGAAATTAGGAAAAATCATGTTATTACCTCCTTTTCATTTGTTTTATTATATAATAAACAAAAGTCCTTTGTTTATTATAAATACTTAAAAAACCGAGTTTGTACGATCGACTGTACAAGGTTTTTATTGACTTCCGCATATATTATGACGCCTCATTTACCAGCTAAAGTTAGTAGAATTTAATTCTTCTGTTGCATATCTTAGAGCGTCCATTAAATGATTGTATTCATCTATAGGGTCGGTACTTGGCTTTCCGCTATCCTTATCTGTTGCCCATACATAGTTACTTAATTCTACTACAGTATTTACGCAAGATGGATGAACATAAATCTTATAATCCTGGAGCTTCTGAATTCCTGCTTTAACTGAGCCTTTAACTTTCTTCGCTCCAAACATTCTATATAATCCAAGGTCTTTTAATTCGTCGATTGTTTTAGGGTCTGCTGAGTCTGCGCATATCCTTGCTCTTTCAAATCCTTTATATTTTAATGATGCATGTATATCTTTGTTCTTCATGTGAGTTTTGTACACTTCATCATAAATGAATATCTTCTTCTCTTTCTCATCTGCCAATAATGCAATGAATGCAGTAGGATCATTGGTATATCCAAAGTCAATCCCATGAAGTTGTCTATATTTGGGAGAGTCATCTCTGTCCAATTGACGTTTCATATAATTAGCATCAAAGTCCAGCTCCTGCCAATTCTCAAATACAAGTCCTTCTGCAATACCCCAATTACCTTCCCCTTCAATACTATATCTTCTTGGGTTCTCTTCTTTCATCTTTTCAAAGATTCTACGGTCATCATCTCCAAGGAATTCATTACAATCATAATTCTTTGTTAATGCTAATATATCTTCATCTTCGCTTAATCCATCAGCTCCTACCTTATCAAAGAATGTCTTTTTCAGCCATATCTTTTCACTCCAAGGGTTAAAGGTTAATGTATGTTGTTTAAATAATGGTTTGGGCATTTCGCCTCTTATGGACATATCCACCTTGTTAAAATCTTCCTCGTTTGTACATTGGAATGCTTCTTCCCACCATACCCAGCACAGCTCTCCATCTTCTACTGTAATAGATGTTATGGACTGAGGGTCATCTAATCCTCTGAACATTATCTTTTGCCCTGAAGGTATGTAGATTAATTCAAGTGGAGACTTTGTTGCTTTCCATAAGTGAGATACCCCTAATCTATTTATAGCCCATCTTATCTGAGCAAAGGTACTATCTCTATGAGTATTAAAATACCTTCTAATTACGAGTGTACAAGGTTTTAATCCATAAGTATGCCAATACTTCATCATATTATATGGAAACCAAAAGGAGGCGGTTGTAGATTTCTTACTACCCCTGCCTCCTTTAAGCACTCTGTAACGTCCTTTGAAATTCCAAAACTTCTTATATCCTCTACCGATTAACTCTGGTAATTTCTTTTTTGTTACAAGCTCTGTATTCATATCCTATCGCCTCACCCTTTTATTCGGATTGAAATATCTTTGTCTTTGCTTGTTCTTTTCCTGCTTCATCTCTAATACTTGTTTATATTTCTGATCGATGGTTATCCGTCTTGCGGCTTCTAACATGAAAGATTTCTTGGGGATTGTTCTTTTCTGCATTAGTCTAATAATCAGATAACAGGTTGATAGCTTTTTAAAGTGTCCGTGATTATCATAGTTACCTTTTGTGTTTACTACTATATAATCTCTTTCATTTTGTAGTATTTTATATTCGCTTACAACTCCAATAACCCTGCTCATTCATTCGCTCCCACTTTAGTTAATGTTAATCTTCTAATTCATCTTCTTCCGCGAATATCACTGTCCCATTCAGGTTAATTGTCTCCTCATTAAATCCTTGCATTTTGTTTAATTCTGCCACTGCATCTGTTATACCTTTATTGTTTACTCTGGAAGCTCTTCTTGACTTTTGTTGTTTAAGTATCTCTCTCAAATACTGAGGGGCTTTCTTCGGGTCTTCCTTCATTAGCTTTTGTAATATTTCTAACTCATCTTCGAAAGCATTGCTTATTCGCTCCATATCCTTTCGGTTCATATCTATTACATATCTTAACGTTTCAATAGATTGGTCTCTTGTCCATTGAGTGTTCTTTTGTTCATTTTCCCTCATTTTGTACAATAATTCATCATACCTTTGTTTCACCTTTGAGTTACTAAACAACTTTGATGCTTCACAATCTATAGAGGATTCCTTCCATTTCTTCTTAGAAGGATAAGCTTTTAGGTAAGCTTGTCTTTGGGTATTTCCTTTTACTAATTCATTAACAAATATTTCTTGTTGTTTTGTTAACTTATCATTATTATATTTAGCTCTTGCCATTCTTATCCTCCTTTCTATTTTAACTTATTTCTTCTTTTTTATTCAATAGGATAATAAATCTATCTATTCCATATTCTACCGGACATCTATGCTCTATTTTACATCCTCTTGAGTTTTCCCATCCTGGAAGAAAGTAAGCTATATCTGCTTCTGCTAAATATTCTAATGATTTAGCTAAATAATGCAATGGTTTTTTATTTGGTCCGAGGTAATCAAAGAATGTTTCTAATACTTCAATTTCTTCTCCGATTATATCTTTTGCTAATTTAATAGCTTCCTTTCTTTCCCTTAATATTTCCTCATCCGTTTTACCACTCATAGGTTGAGATATAAATAACTTTTTCATTGCCTTTTACTCCTTTATTTTCTTTAACATTTTCGCGCCTACCCTTACGCATATATTGTTGATTCTTCCGGCAACCCTTTTACCTTATCTGGCATATTGTTTACAATTATTATTTTTAATGCTGGAGTTGATTTAGTTCCTTGAAGTTGTACAGAATTAGTTGTTAATTTTATTTGATAATCTTGTAATAAGATTGCTAAATCCTTCTGTAATTTCTTTATATCTGATTTAGATTGTACAACTAAATATATTAGTTTCTTTCCATCCGCCGTTTGAGCTATTTTCTTAAATAGGTCTATTGCTTCTTCTTGTTCTTTGAAATAATGCATTCTCTTTTCCTTCTCATATAAAAAGCCTTTCAATCTTTGTTAAGTGGTTGAAAGGCTTTAAAGTGTTTAAAATTTGATTAGATTTGGTTTACCAATACTCTTAGGTGATATTCTTGGATATTATATCCTCCAGCTCCGATTGTTTCTACTTTTGCTTTTCCATTTTCTCCGGCTACCCAACCGTTTAATGCTTTTCCACCACAATGTATGTTTCCCCAATCTGTTACTTTTCCGGTTATTGCTTTAACCCTATTATATAAATCAATGATTGCATCTTTTGCACATTTGACATTGTTGTTATGAATCTGTTCTTTGGAGATGTCTTTGAATTCATAATCTGCTCCGGTGAATCCTGCTTCAAAGAATTTCTTCCATCCGAGCTCTTGGTACTTAGCTTGTAGATTGGTTTTTCTTCTTATATCCCATGCATCCCATTCTTCTACTAATTGGTCTTGCATTGACTTTAACGCCTCCGGGATTTCGCTTATTAAAATGCTTTCTCTTTCTATTGCTCCAGCTAATTGATTGTTGTATTTATCAAGGGTCTTTTTAGCTTCTGCTATTTCCTTGCCTAATCTTACGATATCTTCCTGAAGCCAACTGCATTCGCTTTCATCTTTTTTACCACTAGCTATCCAACCTTGTTTCTTTTGAATGGTGTTTTCCTTCTTAGCTATCTTAGCTTCCACCTTTTGAATTCTTTCTTTAAGTGTTGTAATTGTCATTTTTATTTCTCCAAAGTTTTTATAGTTAGGTGATAATCTGTATCCCTGTTATTATTATTATATAACATATTAGTACAAAATTCAACTGTTATTTTGTTTTAATTGGAATAAATTTAAGGCGTAACAGTTCATTGCTACTCTATATACAATTTCTCTTCTCATTACATATCCATTAGGCTCTTCGGTTTGCACCAACTCTTCACATACCCATCTATAGTGTCCTGCATTAGTTAAGGTTTTTCTATGTTTATCAGCTTCGAAATAAAATGATCTCATCATTGTTTCATGACATGTTCCCTTGAAGAAGTCCAATGCATTATCAATAGCTTGTTTCATTCTCATTTCTGTATCTAATTTACTATCTCTAATCTCATGATAAGTATATAGACATTTTTCTATGTATCTATATTGCCAATTATCAATTATTCTCACTTATTCTTCTCCTTTTTACTAATCACAAATAAAGGTTTTAGTAATGATTCTGCCATAAACTTTTGATAACATATTTTACCAAATCCCATTTCAATAGATTCTGGATTTTTTAATTTTCTTCCGCATCTTTTACATATATCCATTCTACTACTTTTCTCTTGAGGAATTGAGTAATTTTGATTTGGAGTATCTACCACCATCACCACCTTCTTTCTCATAACATGCAGACTCCTCTACAAGACATTTGCTATTATATAATGTAATGACATTGATTGTTCAATTGCTCCGGTTTTAATTCCCTTTTCTGTTTCTCTTATTAGTCTAAGATATTTAACCAATTCTCCAACACTGTAATTAATTCCTTTTTCCTTTGCTAATTTTACTTGCCATCCAGTTAGACCTGTTCTCTTGGTTATATCTGCTCCTGCTCCAGCAGATTGAACTAATAACATTGACCTGAAATTGGTGTATAATAAGCTAATTGCTCCTAATGGGTTTTCATTTATTGCCATCAATTCCTCTAATAGATTATAACTTCTTTCTGCTTGCCTTTTACATACTGCATCTATCAATTCAAATATTACATCTTTTGGAGAGGTGTAAATTAACTTCTCTTTAATGGCTATTTCATATGCTGTATCGATATCACATTTCCTTGCGGCGGATAGATGTTTTAGCTTATCGCACTCTAATAATATCCTACTATAGTTACAATCACATAGTTCTGCGAATTGTACACCTTTCTTTACATCCAATCCAATCTCTTTCTTAATATACTTGGCCAATACTTCCGGAATAAGTTTTTCAAATTCTGTGAACATATCAACATGTCGCTTGTAAAACTTACTTCTCTTATCGAGGTTGCTATATACTAATATGATGATATTATCTCCTTGTACAGCTCCGCTATTTAGTGTATCCCATATCTTTTCCTCAGCTAAGTATTCTTTATCATCTCGAATAACATAACAGCTTGGCTTATTCATAAACGATTGGTTTTGTAATTTCCCAAATATTGAAGCTATACTATCTACCCGCTTGGCCTTTGATCCTACAATCTTTGCTATCTTATCAATATAGATATTCATTATAGCTATTTCTTCGCCGGTAAATATATAAAGTGGTTGAAGAGTCTTTTTAACCAATTGTTCTTTGAGTTCGTGTAATTGCATTTATTTACCCCTTCTGCACATTTCATCTGGTCTTAATCTTGAATCCATATTCCCCTCATCTCCAATATCCACATATCAATTGTAGAAGGTTTATTGACTCCGGTAATATTTAATTGGGATAAGTATTTACTTGTTATCCTGATACTCTCTTTGTATTGGAGAAGAGGTTGTTCTATCATTCTATCCCTACATACAAACATTATCGCTCTCATGAATAGATTAATATTCCATCCTTCATCATTCTCTTTGCAATTAAGTTTTAATCCTATCTTAAAAGCATTAGCTCCATTCACTATCCCTATATTGTTGACAACTGTTTCTACAAATTCATAAAATTCAAGGATATTATATCTCATTAGAATATCAACTTCTCCAGGAACGGTACATAGGTTTGAAACTATTGATTGTTCTTCTCTAGATAGTTCATATTTCTTTAACTCTGCATAATCTAATATTTCCTTTGGAGTGTAAGGGTCGATATTTAATACTGTACCTCTACTTTTTAATGTTGCTAATGTATTATTGATATCCTTTAAAATCATAATGAAATAGGCTTTTCTTGGAGGTTCTTCAGTTACTTTGAGTAATACATTCTTTGCCGCTGGACTCATCTTATCTGCATCTGGAAGTAAATATAAAATAGGCTCACTTTGTTTATAAGCCAATGCAATGATTTCGCGTACATTATCTACTTTAATATCACTCTTTATTAGATGAGCATTTAATCTCTTCGCAATTCGATTGGCTATTAACTTACGACCACTATTTGCTTCTCCGCAAATGATAACGAATCGAGGAAATCCAGCTTCAATCATTTTATCTATTCTTGTTAGAAGTCTTTCCTGACCTATCATCTTTATTCCTCCTGACATAATAAAATTATAGTAGCTTCGATTAAGGGTTTAGGGCTTGGTTCCCATTTGATGTCAGCATTTAACTTGATGATTTCTGCTAATAATTCTTTAATAAATTCATAAGTTTCATCATCCCATGCATCCAATTTATCTGCATAAGTTGAAGGAATTTGCAGGTATTCAAAGTCTCCAATTAAGTAATACTTGTAAGCATCCAATACAAAGTAACTATATTGCTTTATGAATTGCTTTAAGTCAACGCCGCTTCTATGAGCTTCCTCAATTACTTTTACAGCTTCGCTGGGGTTCATATTAATGATAGATTCCGTTAATTCAAACATTACATCGTAATTGATAGTTCCAAGAGCTTCTACAACGCTTTCTACACTGATTTCTGTATTATAGCTAATACATTTATCCAGTAAAGTTATTGCATCTCTCATTCCACCATCAGCTAATTTAGCTATGTAACCAAGTGCTTCATCATCATAATTAAAAGAACCTTGAACCTCTTCTGTTTCGTTTTCCCAAGCCAAAATATTTTTTAATCTGTCTACCACTGATTGATAGGTGATTCTTTGGAAGTCATATCGCTGTACCCTTGAAATGATGGTTGCCGGTATTTTTTGAGGGTCTGTTGTACAGAAGATGAATATTGTTTGAGCAGGCGGTTCCTCAATCAACTTAAGCATTGCATTCCATGCCCCGGTTGATAACATATGACAATTATGAACTAATATATCATTTGCAAAGTATGATGAGTGACCACTCACCTCTAAATCATAAAGCTCAATAAATCCTAAAGATTTTTCTCTATCTCCAATATAACTCTCGAAAGATTCATTTTTATTTCCTGGTTGGTAAATCTCAATACTTTCCACCCTAATTGCTGGAGCAATTCCGTTTTCTTCAAATCTTTCAATAAACCACTTTTCCAGGCATGGGCTCTCCCATCCACCTCTATCGCCAGCATTCTGCTTGGTAAGGCAAGGTCTACTTTGTAACAAGTTGGGTATCCATTTCCCTTCGGTATCTTTGTAGGAATCGGATATTCTAAAATCCAATCCGTTGATAGAAACTGGAATAGAGTTAATTGCTCTGGGGTATATTTCCCGTTTCCGCCTCTCACCTTGAATGGTTGATTGAGAGTCCCATTTCTTTTCTTGGTCTCTATCATCTTTTCTATGTTGGCTCGTTGATGCATTGGGTTTTGAGCTTTCATTCTGGCCGAACTCTCTTTCCTCTGCTTCTGCCCTGCTTTTGACTGCATTGTCTGATGCTCGCTCCTTGATATCAGTTTCTTCATGCAATCTTTTGAACAGGTCTTTCTGAATGTCTTGTTTTGAAATCTTTGACCACATATCTGACACTGCAAATCCTTCATATATAATATCCTCCTCATTTAGTTGAGATGCTTCTATCCATCCGTTATTAGTAAAGAATAAATGGTCTTTGGTGGTAAGCATCTGAGAACCATCTGTCAATTTTATTATACATAATCGGTCTAAAGAAGTCAAGTTCTTAAAAACATTTTTTACTATTCCTTCTCCAATTAGGTTATTAACCTCCATTCCAATTTCTATATCTTTTATTGGTAGCCTTCTTCCATCTGCTAAGTTAATTAAAGTATCTTCGTGGAAGCACTCATCTATAATATAAACTTTGTAAGGAGCATCTAAGGCCTTGAATTTAGCATTCTCGATGATTTCCCTTACATTCTCCACACCGTTATTAGATGCAGCGTCTATCTCTATTGGATTACCTTTATTACCATTAATTTCATTTGCAAATATTCTTGCGCAAGTGGTCTTTCCAGTTCCGGCTCCACCTGTAAATAAATAACAGTTTTGATGGGTCTTTGTTCTTAGTTGCTCCTGCAATATTTGTTTAACGGAACCTTGCTCTACTACATCATCAAATGTCTTGGGACGATATTTTATAGCTAATGCTTTCATTATTGTTTACCTCCAAATAGTTTATCAAAGAATTGCATAATAGCTTCAGGTCTCTCCCCATGAGCTTTGCATTCCTCACAGTTTCCATCGCAGCCTTCTTCATTATCAGTATCCTCTTTGAACTTTGCCGCTTTTACTATTTCCTCTAATTCTTGTACAATTTTTGTTAATTCGAATAATACTTTTAATACTTTAGCTTCTACATTTTTCATATTAATTATCCTCCTCTAAGTATGTTTGTAATTGGTTGAATAACCGCTCATCTATTATATAGAAATTTTCAGGATTATTTAAACCTCCAAAATTAAAAGTTAGTGCCCAATATGGTTTTCCCATAGCGAAGGCTTCTTCTTTAAGTTTATCAATCCAATCCCTTTTAATGCTCATTGATTGTTTTTCAGTCATTGCTGTTTTACATTCAATGCAGAATTGTTCTGTTTTAACATCCCCTTTAGAAAAGGGAGTTGCCCCGCTGTTTGGTTGCCTTTTTCCTCGCAGGCTTTTGGCTACCTTGGATTCTTGGGCTTTGCTGTATTTTCGAGTGTTCAATATTATCGATAACTCCTTTCTCTCTTCCGTAGTTTAATAGTTGGGCGGCCTTGCGTATGACCCATTCATCTTTCAGTGGTAAGAATGCTCCAGTGCTTGCATCCCAATCTTCAAAAGCTTTTGCAAAACATACCTTTGAAGCTATATCAGGATAATCTTTTTGTAATTGAACTAATTCCCTGCCCCATTCATCAAACTGGGCATCTGTTATCAAGTTCTCATCTAATACATAATATATCCGGCTATGTATTAACATCTGGCACCTTCGCTGCTGAATAAGGGAGGCGTAGGGCAACTCCTCATCAGTAAATTGCCCTGACTTTATCCATCTTTTCTCAACCTTTTTTGCATCAAATAAACCCATAACCTCCGTTCCCTTTAATCGCTATATATTTTCCTACCGGGCTTGCCTATGTTTTTTAGTGTTGTGAATGTTCCTTTTATCTTTGCTGCATACTTATTAAAACAATCTTCACATACATTCGCCCAGCCGCCTTGCTTTAATTTAGCATCTTTTGTGGCTTCTTTATTACATATATCACATTTAACCATTTCTACTTTCTTTCCTCCTCTAAATATTTTGGGTCATACTCTGCCAAACCATACTTTTTAGCATACTTTTGTCTTGTGGTTTCTTTAATTGGTTTTCCCGATATGGGAGAATAAGCTCCCCCATTACATATACACTCATCGCAGCCAAATTCACCAGAGTTTTCATATTCACAATCATAATCGAAACCGTCAGTGGGGTTTCCGCTTTCATACCCCAAACAAGGAATGAATTTCATCGAACTACCTCCTGCTCTTCGATTGCTGACTTTATAATCCAGCCTGTCCACTTTATTTCTTTGAGCTGTTCCTGCATATCCTTAACAGCTTCCCTTAACTCATCATCAGTTTCAAAGGGGTTTACATAGTTATGACCCCCACACTCAGGGCCAATCCCAAAGTACTTACTTATAGGATTTGTTAATGTTCTCCCACATTTCATGCAGCTATGGGTTAATTGCTCGGTAATCTCTCCCCATAATTCCATCTGAACCATTCCTCGGGTTTCCTTGAGCTTCCTACCTACCATTATTCTCATTGGCATCGGGGTTCCGTTATTCCACTTATCGTGGAAATCAAATTCAGGACTTGCAGGCTTTGTCATATATTGACGAACCTTTATTTTATAGATTGGAGAACCTTCTAACTCTTGTATTTCTTGAGCTTGGTTATCCTTGATTTTAGCTCCTTTATTTAATATTATGGTTAATTGTTCGCCTGACCCTTTAACGGCTTGTATAGCCTTGTTTAAATCGCTGTACGCTATACCATTTACTTCTACCGAACCTTTATATCCTTCTAATAGATTAAGCATTAGTCAATCACCTCACTAAAATGAATGCAGTATCCGTTATCCCAAAGTTCCGCATAATGCTTATCTTGATATTTGTATATTTTAGTTGTTATAACTCCAATATCCGATGTTTCGATATCTGAGCGGTGCATAAGCTGACCATATTTAGTAACTTCCCACTGAGTTGGCATTATTATCTTACCTCCCAATAATTTCCTACGCATTTATGACTACAGTTCCACGTGTCATATATCTTACCATCTATTACTACTGATAGATGATTCGCCAGGGATATGATGTAAGTCCCTTTGTTATATTTCTTAGCGAATTGCTCTGCGGTATATTTAGTGTTATCGGACTTCCTCGGTTGCTTCTGCATTGGATACCCTTGCTCATTTAAGTATCGCTTATAAGTTGGAGTCGCGTTTGGGACGTCTTTGATATTGAGTCCTATCAAACACAGTCCCTGATAAGTTTCCTCCCAGGTCTTTCCGGTTGCTTTTGCTATCGCTCTGATAACGCAATCAGCTGCTCTTAATGACCCTTTCGGGTTTTCATTATGAAATATAAAACATCCTTTGCTCTCTCTGTATGCTGCTGCCATTATTTTATTCTCCTTTAAGTGTTTTGAGTGTTTTAATTTCTTATCCGTATATTAATATTATATAACATATTGATTGATAAGTCAACTGTTATTTTAAACAACTTGCTCTTCTTCAATAAAAAAAGAGGCCTTTCAGCCTCTAATTTATCAATGATTTTATTTTGTTATAAATCTCATTAAATAGATATTGGTTATCCTCTAAATATTCAATAACGTTTGGTTTACCTTGTAATTTAATTACTTCACCTTCACCATCTGCAATAATTTCTCCGGTATCAATATCTACAAAATTGAACCAGCTTCCGGCTTGTTGAATGATCCCATATTTCAAGGCTACCTCAACTGTATCCGCTATAATGTCAATTCCATTATCATAGTTTAAAGTATAGAATCCAACACGTCTATCAGGCTTACAAACTTTGGTTTTCGCTATATTGATCATTACCAAGTTACCTGCAGGTGATTCAGCACTTCTCTTTAACTCATTTCCTCTTTCATCTATATATGCTCCCTTTTGAAACATTAGCCTTACACTACAATTATGCTTCCAGCCCTTACCTCCAGTTGTAATCATTCCACCATAAGGGCTATTCATATCCTCCCGCATTTGATTTATTCCTATTAGAGTGCAATTATATTTAGTACAAGATAATTCTGCTTTCTTTGAGAATAATGTTAAAGCTGCCGCTATTCCTCCATAAGTCCTTTCTTCCATTGTCTTCTCATAGGCTTGAGCTGAAAGCATAACCCCTAAGCTATCAATAATTACCAAGCCAACTTCATCGGTTTCAATCATTTGTAGTAGCATTTCAAATATCTGCTCTGCTGTCTGGCTTTGTGGTTTCAGGAGAATTAGCTTATCTGTATCCACTCCAAGATTCTGTGCCCATTCTTCATCTAACGTATTTTCGCAATCCGCATAAACTATTTGTTTTGCTCCTCTAGCTTTAAGATAATCTAATCTTGCTTGCTGTTCCTTCTTTTTCTTATCGATAGCCTCAAGGTCTTTAATTTCTTTTTCCCATTCTTCTTGAAATAATATTTGAGCATTAGCTACTATGTCAAGAGCTGTTGTCGTCTTGCCTCCGTTTTCCTCTCCAGCAAATTCAACTATTCTTCCTCTTGGGATTCCGCCATATAGCATGTAGTTTGCTCTTGGGCTACTAAATGGAATCTTTTGTGTTTCTATTCTTGGGATTCCTCTTGCCGCAATTTCTTCCTTGTATTGTTTATTGAAATCCTTAATTAATATATCCAATTTGCTCATATTAATCTACCTCACATGTCAAATATTTTCTACCTGCTAAATAATCGTCGGTTAGATACACATAATACTTGTAATGTGTCTTAACAAAGTTTTGCAAAACCTATAACCACATAGCCCTCTTTGCAATATTCTTCAGCGTCTAAAATGTAAGTGATTATTGTTTTTATCTCGTTGCCGGTATAGAAATGTCCTTCCAATTTCCACTCTCGTAGCACCATGAAGTCACCTACCTTGAAATTTCTATCTTTTTTCCTCACTTCAAATGTCTTTGCGCCTAAGTCCACTTCATCAAAATAAGGCTGTACTGTTTTCAGTTTATGAATCATAATTTGCTCCCCTCCTATGTTGCATAATAATCATAAGCTGCATCTATAACTTCTTATAAGTCATTGCAACCTTATCCATTACTGACCTCCTATTCTTCCTGAATCCACTCTTGCTACTTCATACTCTACCATACGTCTTGATATTACCTTCTTAACGCTTTGGAGTGTTTCGTTAGCTGCTTCCATTCGGAGTTTAATTTTCTTGTAAGCCCTTTGATAAGCTATATGGGCTATATATTCATTTTGAGTAGCTAACTCCGCAGCAGCTGTTTTATCTGCTATAGTTCCAGTAGACTTATCATAAATTTCATTATATAGCTCTTGTTTAACGGCCTTTGCTACGTCTTCCTTGACCCCTAATGCTTCTTGAGCCTCTCCCGTAAAATATAACAATACTGGAATGTTTAAAGTGAAATCATCAAGCTCTTTATCATTTGGAGGATTAGTAGTGTCATCAAGTATGCTTTTAATAAAGGTCATATACTCATCTAATGGTTTACAATAATCAGAAACTAATCGGTTTACAATTCCATCTATTATATCACTATTGGTATCAATTCTCTTTTGTAATCGCCTTACTTTGCCGACTTCGATATCACCACTTAATGCAGTTTCATTATCCTTTGCCATTAGTCATCACCCCCAAACTCCAAAGAAATAAGGTTCTGCCCACCTTTTAACATTCTTTAGGAATGTATCAGCATCATAATCATAAAAGATTCGTTTCTTTCTTCCTGGGACTACAAAGTGTTTAACTTTTGCTTCTTTAATATCTTTCACATTTAATGATTTAGCCCCATCATCTCGAATTCTCTCTAGTTCTTGAATTGGAACAAATGCTGTAATATCATGTTCTATAAACCAAATAATTACTCCTGCTATTACTCCACGGATTTTCGCTTTCTCCACCATTCCGTCCCATTGGTCTTTTGTAATTCCTGCATTAAAATTTAGGGTATTGCCGGAGAATGCTTTACATTCAAAGTAATATTGAAATGGGTATCTATATACACCAAAGTCACAAATATTTCTTATTCCAGCATAACCCGCCATCGGGTCAGGAAAGCGGTCAAGGGAAATATCAGAATGTTTTGAAAATGCTTTTTTTATTTCGTCTTCAAAATCTTTTCCTCTATTAACTCTCATTTACTTTCCTGCCTTTCTGCATTCTGACTTATAATTGCAATATTGACAAGTCTTCTTAGAAATATCTACAGGTTTTGGTGGTGGAATCAACCTGCCAACATATTCATCACACTGCTCTATCTTAGAAACTATATGCTCATATTTCATATCATCTGTTACTTCTAAGATAAAGGCTTTCTTATCGCAGTTATCCCGGTTCTCATACAGGAACAATATCTGGTCAATTCCTAAGCAGGTTGAATATGCTGTTCCTTGAGGTATATGTTCTTCGGCTACCCCTTCTCTTGATTGCCATTTATAAATGGTTTCTGTCTTAATCTCCAGTATATAGTATTGGCCTTTATACTTGATAATTCCATCACATAAGAAGCTCATATTTAAGTCTTTATGATATAACTTTGTTTCAAATCCTTGCTTCTTAACAATTTCTAAGTAATCAAGTTTTCTCATTTTGACAAACTTTTCAACATCTATATATTCGCAATCAATGCCAAAGTCTTTCATCTTGCTTACGGATGCTTGGATATGTTCGTGCCTATCACTTCCGGATTCACAAATTCCAACTAAGCAAGCATTGCTTCTCTCTTCGTCTGGAGGAGTTCCGGTCACTTGAAAATACATATTTCTAATACAAGTCATTGAGGATGGTTTATAACTTTTAGAAGGTTTACGTGCTTCAAGTGAATCCTGCTTTTCGATAGATGCCTTGAGGTCGGCCACAAATTGCTCATTGACTGGCATTTCATTTGTAGCCGCCTCTATCAGCTTGAATATATTTTTAAGACTCTGACGTTTCGCCATTATCTATTGCTCTGTCATCCTCTAACAGTGCCACAATCTGAGTTATTTTTCCTGATGTCATTTTAATTGCTTTTTCATGACCATACCAAAGTTCAACCACTTCTCCTTCTTGAGCTGCAATCTGAGATTTCAATAATTCAATGTCAGCGCAGCATGTAAATGCTTGGAAGTTTTCGCTGCCTTGATATTTGATAAGCTCTGTACCATTACTTCTCTTGCTACTGAACACGACTCCATCTTTTGTAAAGGTAAGATAAACGCCATTCTTATCGTAAGTTGCTACGAATAGAGCTAATCTATCCAACACATTTAATAAGGCGCTTTTCGGTAATTTACAAATGCTTCCAAACTCCGTTTCAAGGTAAGCATTAATTGCTTCAGCTGGATAATCTTCAATTCCTTCAAGCTCTGTTCCGAATACTGTTACATTTCCAGTAGTGAAAAGAATCTTGCTACCGGAGATTTGAACTGTAATCTTTTCTTCATCCATCAAAGCCAATAATTCCACAAGCTCTGCAGGCAGTAATACCTTATTTGGGAATACTTTAATGTCATTACTACATACTTTAAATGTATCTGTTGTGATTACCTTATCATCAAAGTAATAACCAGTTAAGCAAGGGACTTCCATTGTTTCCGCAAGGGCTGCCTTATTAGTATTTAATAATGCTTTTACTGTGGATAGATTGATTGTTGATTTTTTAACCTTAGTATCAAACTTATATTCCGGGAATTTAATTAACTGACCTTCTTCGTCAAGAGGTAATTCAATACTATATGTACCATTACCTTTCACCTCTAAGCTATTTTCTTTTAATGTCAAGGTAATTGTTTCTGTAGTAGTCTTGGCCACTAACTTACTGAATATATCCGTCTGCACAACCACATAGAAGTCATCACCTTCAATATCCTTCTCCATTACCTTTAGAGTATTTGTAGCATCGGTTGTAATAAGTGTAAGAACTCCTTTCTTTAATACTATGGCCATAAGTCCTGTGATGGGAATCATCTTATTATTAGATGCTCCTCTGATTGCTTTTGAAACCATTTCCTGCAACTTCAGTGTTTTAAGTTTAAGCTTCATTTGATTCGACCTTCCTTATTTTAATATATTTCTTTCGCTAATTCGTCATATTCTTTAAATAGAACTAAACACTCTTCTCTGCCTTGCTCTTCAATTGCTAATATATCTTTATCTTGGCGTTTATCTTCAATGAATCTATAGATGAAATCATCTCTGAATCCAATCTCTTCCGCATCACTTGGTCTGCACCCATAATATACGGTTTTGATGTTAGCCCATATAATAGCGGATAAGCACATTGGACAAGGATATCCGGTTGCATATATTACACATCCTGTTAAATCATGGGTTCCTTTAACCTTACAAGCTTCTCTAATTGCATTAACTTCCGCATGAGCTGTTGGGTCGTGGTCACCTAACACTGAATTAGATGTTATTGATAAGATTGTTCCATCCGCATCAATAACAGCAGCCCCAAACGGGCCTCCTATATTTTCATTCATTGTCTTACGAGCTTGTTCTATTGCCGCCTGTATAATCTCTTTTTTCATAAAATTTCCTCCTATAATAGACTGTAAAATTCTTGGCGTAATGCTTGGTTACTTCCAAATGCTCCGCTAATAGCACTTGTCTTGGTCACTGTTCCAGGCTTCCTAATTCCTCGGGTTGTCATACATGCATGCTCGCCTCTTATGACTACTATAATATCTTCAGTTTCAAGAACCTCTTTTAATATGTGCATTATATCCATTCCAATTCGTTCTTGAAGTTGTAAGCGTTTGGCCACCATATCTGCAATTCTTGCTATCTTAGATAGTCCAATAACCTTATCTTTGGGAATATATCCCACTGATACATCCATATTGTACATTAAAGCTAAATGATGCTCACAGTAGCTAAATATTGGAATATGTTCAACAACCACCAAATCTCCGGTTTTTACATCTTCAAAGCATTTATTAAACATTGCTGCAATCTCTTCATTAGTATATTGCATTCCTTCAAATACTTCGGCGTACATCTTAGCTACTCGCTTTGGGGTTTCCTTCAATCCTTCGCGGTTTGGGTCATCCCCAAGTGCAATAAGAATATTTCTTATTGATTCTTTTATTAGGTCTTTATCTATTTCTTTCATTTACACACCTCTTTTAGTTGGCTCCCATATAATCTTATGCAGCTGAACCTGTATTCTACATTCATTTAATTCATTATCCTTGATATAATCTACCATATCAGGTAATTCAATCTTTCCAAATACTGGACTTACGAATATAATGCAGCTTGGACTATATGTTTCAATTATTCTCTTCATATCATCCAAGTCTTTTTTATCCTCAACCACAAATTTCAACACATCTTGGTTTCTAAGATATTTCAAGTTTTTATGATTCATCTTATCTGCCATACCACTACTGATTGATTTGTAATCCATTGTAATGATTACATTTTCTTTGATGTAAGGGTAAATATCAACACTTCCATTTGTTTCAATATTAACTTCAAATCCTTCATTAACCAGCCCGTCAACTAATTCTTCTGCATTTTTATGAATTAATGGTTCTCCACCGGTTAAGGTAATTCTCTTAACTCCTGCTTCTTTAGCCTTTTCAATAACTTCGGAAACACTCATTTCAGTTCCATCTTGTCCTTCACAACTATATCTTGTATCGCAGTAAGAGCAATTTAAGTTACATCCATATAGTCTGATGAAAGTAACTGGGTAACCCATTCGGATACCTTCGCCTTCAATACTTGTGAATATTTCATTTACAAACATTTTATTCCTCTTCATAGATTGCAATATTTCCTTCGCTTTCCTGTATCTCTACCTTATAACAAGTAGGAATTTGTTCTGTGATCCATTTAGCAATATTCTCGGCTGTTGGATTAAAATCTACAATATTGTTAATATTTCGATGGTCTAGCTTATCATGCACCATTTTTTTGATTAACGTAAAATCTTCCACCATTCCATTATGATTTAATTTCTTAGTTTTACAAAAAACGGTTACAATCCAATTATGCCCATGTAGATTTTGACATTTACTTTCATAATCCAATTCAAGTTTATGAGCGCCTGCAATTTCCATTCTTTTTGAAATATAATACATAAATTTTTTCCTCCTGTATTTTCTGCGTCATATATTATATAGAACTTTTTACTCTTTTATAAAGCTGGGTCAGAAATATTATTTAATTTAAAAGCCATCGCTCTGTCAATGCATGTTCCGCATGTTCCGCAAGGGGTCTCCCCACCTTCGTAACAGCTCCAAGTTAATTCATAAGGTGTTCCCAATTTTAATCCTTCTCGAACCACTTCTGCTTTTGATAGATTAACTAATGGAGCTCTTAAATTTACCTTTTCATAGGTTCCAATATTAATAGCTTGCCCAATAGCATTTGTAAACTCTTCACTGCAATCTGCATAAGCTCTTCCGGCTGAATCATCTGCATGAGCTCCTAAATAGATATCAACCATATCATCAGGATAAATAGAAACAGCCAAGGTTGCTACAGCTGATAACATTAATCCGTTTCTAAATGGAACATAAGTTCTGACCATTCCTTCTCCATCTTTTGCTATCTGTTCTGCATAGCTTTCATGTATTATTTCTTCTGTACTTTGAGATAATAAAGAACAATTACTATATTTGAAGATTGCTGATAAATCCAATTCATAATGCTTTACTCCATAATAATCCGCTATCTTCTTAGCACATTCTAATTCTTTACTGTGCTTCTGTCCGTAGAAAACAGATACCGTTGAAACATTTTCTAATCCTAATTCATCTATTGCTACTGAAAGGCAAGTGGTGGAATCTACACCACCACTATTCAACACCAATGCTTTTTTACTCATCGTATTTTCCTCCAATTATTTAAAATAGGGATAATTTCTTTGGGCCTGGGATATACTTAATATTAGAAGCTTTTTCAGATAAATATCTTAGATGATACTTCAGCCGTGCTTTATAATTAATTTGTAATTCATCTAAGGTAAAACCATACTTACTGATTGTTCTTTCAAAGGCTTCTTGATGACTTGGACACAAATGGGAATAATGCTCAAGTAAGCGTTTCGCTTTTTCACTAATCGCTATAATTCCAACATCTGTAGTTATATTTCCATTGGCTCCTGTCATTATCCAGCTTGTACTATCAGCGCTCGTTATTGGATAAGACTCAAGTAGATTAAATGATGTCATTCCAAATGCATGCACTTTAACGTTGGGATTACTTGACTTCTTAATGATACTAAAACAACTATCCAAGAATGATTTCTTCGTTGGCATTGGTTTTCCTACCATACCTCCAAGGGCTATGTAAGGAATTGGTTGTCCATTATCATCCCTCCACTCAAGAGCTTGTTCTAAATATCGATAAGGTTCTCCGACGTGGAAAGTATATAGAAGACCTTCAGGCTTTTTCATTCTTGGTCTCATATATAGGTAGTTTTCCCAAGTGGCTGCAGCGGCTTCCTCAACCTGTTCAGCTGTATGCCCTTTAACAATATCCCCAGGGATAACGTCTATTTGACCATATAATTCGATATGCTCTGAATAGGTGTTAATGAAATTTATATATTCTTCAACATCTATTGGCTTTTGTTTTGTCCAAGCGGTAAACGCTCCACTATCGATAAATAATTTTTTATTATCCGATTTGTTTTCCAATAGTTCAATGAACTTGGAAAACTTGTGACCTACATAAAAGTAACTCATTAAAATATTTCCAGGTTCATCAAATACTATATCAGTGAATGCTTCTGAACCTGCAAAGTATAAGTCCACCATATCTACCTCCTTCTGACTTATTATATAGATTTATTAATCTAATTGTAAAGGCTCTCCATACCAGCATTCTGTGACCTCAACATCGCATTTTGATGGAACTGCTAAGTCTTTTGCAGCCTCTACCATTAATTGAGCAAATCTTTCAGATACTTCTTTAGCATTTTCTCTTGGGCATTCCCCAATTAGTTCATCATGCACTGCTAATAGTAGTTTGAATCCCAATTCTTTTAATCTTGCATCATTGCCTACTAAAATCATAGCAAGTTTTGTTTGGTCTGCTGCTGAGCCTTGAATTCTACTGTTTACACATTGTCTGGTAGCTTCTGCTATATATCCACCATTGTCCTTTATTAAAATTCCTTCAGTTTTCGCCTTAGCCTTAATTACTTCCTTTTCTTTCCTGCTATACGTTCTATTTAATAGATTGATATATTTTTGTTTAGTAGCTTCATCTATTTCTAATAGGCCATCATCGAATTCATCTTCATCATCGAATAAAGGGTCAAAGTCTTTTGGGGCTCCTCCTATATAGGTGAATTCATAAGGTGGGAGTTGCATATTTGGTAGTCTTCTTTTTCTTCCCCAAACAGTTGTTACAAAGCCATAATCTCTTGCCATTGCTTCACTTTCTTCCATAAACCTTTTAAGTCCAGGGAAAGAAACCATAACTTTGTCATAAATCTCTTGCGCCTTTTTCTTAGTAACTTGTAAGTCTTCTGCAATAGCTGCTACACCCTTACCATAACAAACACCAAGTACAATTGCCTTTGCGGCTCCACGTCTTTCCTTACCTTCGGGATTACTGGTTCCATCTTCCCTAAATTCTTTACATTCACTATAAAGCATATTATACGCCATAGATGCAATTTCTACATATAGGTCTTTACCATCTCGGTATGCTTTAATCATCTTCTCATCTTTACTCATGTGAGCCATGATTCTTGGTTCCTGAGCTGAGTAGTCAGAAGATAATAAAACATAACCATCTGACGCTCTGAACATTTTTCTGATTTCATTATTATGTGATGGTATATTTTGCATATTAGGGTCACTGCTGCTAAATCTTCCAGTATCCGCTCCAATTTGATTGAATGATGCGTGAATACGTTTGGTCTTTGGATTTGTTATTGCAGGCATCTTATCAATGTAGGTACTTAATAACTTGGCTATTCCTCGGTATTCTAAGATAGCTTTGGCTACTGGGTGGTCAATCTTACTTAATATTTCTTCTCCGGTTCCTCTTGGTTTTTCTTTATCAACCGGTTTAATTTCTAATACATCGTAAAGCATTATAGCTATTTGAGTTGGGCTTGATATATTAACCGGATACTGTAATTTATTAGCTGCTCCTCTTTTTTCCCTATATTTATCAAGAGCTTCGCCGAAGTTGTCACATTTTTTATAAAATTTATCTTCAGCTTCTTTTAATTTAATATTGTATTCCTTGGATAATCTATCAGCCAAATCAAAGTCAAATGCAACTCCAGTATCTTCCATCTCGGCTACTATGTTGATTAGCGGCATTTCTATATGATTAAATACAAAAGCAGGGCCGGTTAAATCTCGTTCAACACATATTGGGTCACCTTCTGTTAAGAATGGTCTTTGAAACTCATACAGCTCATAAGTGATTTCAGCATCCCTTGCTGCATATAGATATCCGGTATTTACCGGAATGTGAGTAAATGGAATGCCTTTGAATAAAGAATCAAATCCAAACGCATCTCCTTCCCCCTGCATACAGTATTTCTTATGCAATGCTTTAAGGTTACTTTCTGGCTCATTTTCATTGAGCAATCTTGCTGCTAAGTAACCATCCCAATAAGCGGTCAATTCAACTCCAAGTTGATTTTTAATTACCCTAATATCAAACTTAGCATTGAACATTATTACCTTGATTTTATTATCAACGATCCTCTGCATTTGCTTGGTTGCAAATTCATCTGATATTTGATTTTCTATCTCAATTCCGGTTACATAGCTTACGTGATGAAGGGGTATGTACACCGCCTTATTTCCGGTTGTATAAAGACATAATCCAGCAAGAGTACAAGTTATAGGGTCAAGACTATTAGTCTCTGTATCAATTGAAATTACTCCATTTTTAATACATTCATCTATATACTTTTCAAATGTCTCTTCATCTCTTATTACTTCATATCTATCTTTATATTTCCCTAAATTCTTATTAACCATTGCACTTATTGTTGAGATTCGCTCCAATAAGCCTCCGCCACCTTTTATTGTTATCCCCACATTGGCTTGAGCTGCTTTTGAAGCTTTCTTTGCTAATAAAGAATCTCCCGCTTTGGTTGCCCTCGGCGGGAGATTAAATAATCCACTCACTAAAACTTATCCTGATTTGCTATTGTTCTGCGTCTACCTGTGGGGCGGGAAGTAGGTGCTTTATCTTCTGTCGGAGCAGATGCTGGGGTTCTTCTTCTACGTGCAGGAGCTTCATTTGCAGGCTCTCTTGAAGTTGAATTTCTTCTATCGCTTTTTGGATTTCTTTCTGGCGGAGCTTGCTCTTCCACACTTTCCTCAAAATATCCATTATCTAAAAAGAATTCAAGTTCTTCAAATGATTTATCAAGAATAAGTGTTCCTAGTAGTTCAGGAACTTCCGGTAAATCTTCCAATGTAGTATCGTCGGTATCAAGAGCATATGTTTCATAAGTAGTCTTGGTATCGCCTTTCTTACCATTACGCTCAATCTCAAATGGTGTGGAAACCAATGGATTGTATCTTGCGCATAGACTTGATAATTTACTAAAGAAAGTCTTTCCTCTATCCCAAATCTTAATCTCTTCTGATTCAACATCATATAAGATTACAAATAGTTTTGCAATTACCCTGGACTTGGCCGCACATAGAGGGCAATCATCCAATGGTTGGTTGTATTCTCTTAGACAGTTAACATAACGCTTCTTACCATCTACTTCAATTTCATGTACTGCATAACCTTGAATATCATCAATTGAATTATACATAAATCTTACAGTTGCAACATCTTTGTCATTCTTCAAGGAGAAAAACCCTCCTCCGCCTTGTCCTCCATAATTATCAATCTCATCAGCATTAAATCTTGCCATTATTTTATTCTCCTTTCGTTTTTGTATCGGCTTGAACTCTTTGTAATTGAACTCTTTGTAAATTAAATGATTTTCTGAATAGCCAAATGGATATTCTTTGTATTAGCTTTTTTATCATCTGCTGAACCCTCCTATGATTATTATATAGAATTTTCTCTAATATTCTAAAATTAAAGGTATTAATTTCTCCCTTAATTTCTTGCGCATGTTACTCAGGGTCATCACGCTAACTCCCAATATTTTAGATATTTCCATATTTGTAAAATCTTTGAGTATTAAATTACAATATACCATTTCTTTTTCGTTCACTCCATATGATTTTAAATCATCAATAATTTCTCTCAGTGGTTCAGAACTTTCCAAATCAAATCCGTTTTCCACCATCAGCTCATAACTATCGGAAAAGAATAAGGCTTTTCGCTTTTGAGTATTAAGTGCTTGAGTCTCTTCCCTAAATTTATTCCGCAGATTGACATTGAAGTAAGTACTAAACATTGCCTTATCATTCTCGTAAGTCTGTAAGCAAAAGTCTAATTTCTCCAACGCAAAGCTTGCTATATCGTTTTGAGTCAACCCATAATAATACCTTGAAATATCGATTATCGACTTATAAGTCTTTGCAAATGCTAAAGCCAAGAGAGAAGGATTAAGGTTCTCTCTGTAGGCTCCAGCTATCTGCTCCAAGCTCATATCGCGGGTATCTTCAATTATTAGTGTTGAAAGCATATTAAGTGTTTCTAACATTTGTTTTCCCTCTTTAAAGTTTTCCAAGTTTTAAAATTGCAGCTTATTTATTCTTCTGGAATTCTAAGGAAGCATCTAATAGTTTTGTTATCTTCTCTTTGTTTGATTTATTATCTTCGCCAAAATGCACTCTTGCATCAAACATGTGATTCATTTTCTTATAATCAGTTAATTCTTCTACCGCTTTTGACCTCATCCAAAGTGTTACCCCTTTTTTATTAAAAGTAAATGCCATATACATTTTACCATCCACTTTTAAGCTTCTGAAACTTGGAACAGTAGCTTTAAATACTTCTGTTCCTCTTTCAGCCGCCAATTGTTCAATAAAAGCTTTTAATGGATGGTCACCTGAAATAGTTTCACGTTTTTGCTTTGATGCCTTTTCTGTCTTAGTTTTCTTTTCAGACTTTGTTTCTTCCTGCTTAGGTTCTTCTGATGCTGGTTCCTCATTAGCAGGCTCTTCTTGCTCTGCTGGAGTCTCTTCTTTTTCCTCGGCAGGTTCTTCTACTGTTTCAGTAGCTTCTTCCTGTATAGCCTCTTCAGCTACTTCTTCTGATTGAGGTTGCTCTTCTACCAATTCCTCTTCCATAGGTTTCCACCAACGTTTTAATGTTGCGTGACTAAGGGTTTTCTCTTCGCCGGATTCTAATTTGATAATAACCTGTTTGTCATTCTCGCTTACCAATTCCGCTACTTGACCATTTCTTACTGACTTAAATTTCATTTTATATCTCCATAAAGTTTTTTAGTTTTGATAAGTTGTTAATTCCTTATCTTTAATAATATTATATAACATATTCTTGAGAATGTCAACAGTTTTTTTTTAAAATAATTCTTGAAGATTTTCAAACTCCTCTTTTTCTAAATCATTAATGTCTTTTCTTTCAGGTATATCATAAGAAGTAACTAATTTACTTCCGTTTAAAGCCTTCTTTAATCTTGCAGTAGCCTTTTGTCCTGCAGCATCTGGGTCAAGAGCTGTAATTAGTTTTCTGCATCTAAGTTTTCTAAGCTGGTCATATTGATATTCAGTTCCAAGTCCTAATAAGGCTACAGCTGGCTTTCCATAGGTGTAACAGGTTAAAGCATTTAATATTGATTCGCATACTATTATCTCATTAGAATTTTTTGGTAATTCATAAAGTCCATAGATAGGTTTATCCACACCTTCAGGATAATGGAAGAATTTAATATCTACACTTCTTCGCGCTATAAATAAGGTATTGCCATTTATATCTCTAATCGGAAAAGTTAAACATCTTAATACACTTTTTACTTTTCCAAACTTATCTTTCAGTTCAAAGTGATTATCATATCCAACATCGAATTGTTCAATTACTTCATTGGTTAATCGTCTTTTATACATATAAGGATGATAATATCTATATGAGTCCAATTCCTCTTCTGCAATATAGTTGTTGATACTTTTATTATTACCTCTTTGTAGGTCTAATATTATATCTTTTCTATTCTCTATTGAAATAGTTAAGAAATTCTTTATTAGCCATTCTTTTCCAAATGCTCCCTCATCATCTTTCCCAAAGCAATGACTTACCATTTGCTCTAAGGAAGCGGTATACCCGCAGGTGAAACAATGGACTGTTCCTGCGGGCACCTCTTCTTTATTTACAGTTGATATACCGCATGATGGCTTTCTTTCCTGACCTTCAGCATGAATCGGACAATTAAATTGTATATTTCTTGGGCCAGGCTTGAATTCTGCAAATCTTTCAATTCCATTCGAAGCTAACTGAGCTTTTAATTCATTCAAGACTTCCAGCTCTCCAGCTAATATTGGATTTTTATTTATATAAAACATTTAATTGCCCTCCTTTCCTTAAAATACATCGAAATATTCCCACTGTTTCCCTCCGGTACTTTTTAATTTACCTTGACATGCGCTACTTAGGTTCCCTAAACTCAATCCATATTTATTAGCCGCCTCAGTTAAAGTATCAAATATTTCCCTGGTGGTAATGCATTTAACCGCTCGAGCAGCCCCATTTAGTTTACCTTTATTCTTTTTAGATATTTTTAATTTAGCCTTTTCTGATATTGGTACTCCTAATTGAGCTGGCATTCTATTGAGAACTCTATAATCATGTAGCATATTTTCGCTGGCAGTTACCCATTCAAGATTATCTAATTGGTTATTTGTTTTATTCCCATCAATATGGTTAACATATTTTTTATTATCTGGATTTGGTATAAATTCTAGACAAACCAACCTATGAACGGAAAGTACCTTACTTTTACCATCAATTCTGAGGATCACCTGTTCATATCCAGTTTTCTTATGAGTATTCTTTTTTAATATCTTTCCAGTTATATCATTTCTCACATTTCCTAAATTACTAATAGAGTATTTAGTTTCTTTAATCTTTCTATATATTTCCATCTGTAGTACCTCCTTAGAATATGTCAGTCCCATCATTGAAAGAATTTTTAATTTCATCAGCTTTCTTCTGTCTTCTCTCCGGTTTAACTGCATCTTCATCTGATGGAATATAGTTGAATTGACCTCTATCAATATCCCAGTAGTAGATAAGCTTTCCGCCATTGATACCATCTCTATGCTTCTTAATTCCAAATTCCAATCCAGCTCCTGTTTGCCTTAACGCAATTATCTTTGTTGCATTTTGAGCAATACCGTCTGAATCTCTGATTGTTTCCAGTTCCGGAGTTCCATCTGAATCCGCACCCTTTACTCCACTTCTATTTGATTGGACTACTACTAAAATAGGGATACCAAGCTCAATACTTAATGAGGTCAAATCTTCACTAATATTAGTTAAGGAGATTGTCTTATTATCTCCCTTTTTATATCTTTCATCCGTCAAATAGGTAATACCATCAATTCCCAATATATCAAGCTTATTTGTTTGACAGAAATGCTTGAGTTTTGTTATGGTTACCTTCTTTTGAAAATCCAATGGAGTTGCTACAATAAATGGAATTTTCTGCGCTTTCAGGTCTTTTATATATCCTTCATAATCTGGTTCTTCTTTTCCCCAAACTAAATTCCGATTTGAGAAATTTTTAAATAGTGTATCAAATCTGTAGCCTATTTTTGTTGGACTCATCTCTGGACTTATATATCCAACCCTATTTCCTATCTCCCAAGCATGAGCCAATGTCTTTGCCAATATCCATGATTTACCTTGACCAGTTCTTGCAAAGAATACAACTAATTCCTCACCCTTTGCCCAGCCATTTACAATTCCATCAAGCTCCTCAAATCCGGTACTGATATACCAAGGATTGTCAGCATTCATTTTATCTTTGTAAACTTGATATCTTTCATCTGCTTGACTAATTATATCTGTTCCTTCGCTGGTTGCAGCTATTTCTAAATTAGGTAATTGTGAATGCAAATATTCAACAGCATCATTAGCATTGGTCTTCAGTAGCTCGGCCACTTTCTGTACAACCTCAACTGATTTATAATATAAATGCTCTTCATATAAAGTATCCAATAAATACTTATCTGTTTCTGCAACATCTATAAAACTGAATTCATTAAAGTTATCTAAGAAAGTTGCTTTATCTGGAACCTTACCATATTTATTAAAATGTTCTAATATGAAGTTAAACTCACTTTCATACCCTACAAAATACTCTTCAGTAAGAGCATTCTTTGTGATTAGCTGCATATCTTGTGTTTGAATAACTTTGTTTAGTATTTGCAATGTAATCATCTAACGCCTCTCCTATCTGCTCCTACAAACTTAACAGGAGTGCTATCGTTCCAAACTCTGCTTGAAAGTCTATTACCAAGAGCATCTTGCAATTCATTTTGATGTAAGTTTCCGGTGTAAATATTGGATAATTGATTTAGCTTTCTTTGGTCAATATATGTAAGTAGGTTAGCGTGGTCGAAATCTCCAAGCTTTGTCGCCGCAATATCATCCCATATAACTAAATCTACTGTCATTAACCTACTCTTTAGTGTTTCAAAATCTTCATCCTTTCGACTGATTCCCTCTTTAATTTTTGTAAGAAATGTCGGAACGTGAATGAAAATTCCTCTGCATCTAAATCCATTAGCTGCCCATACATCATCGAAATATTTCTGCATAAGCTTTATTGCCCAAGTTGTTTTTCCATTACCAAAGTTATCGCTATAAATATAAACACTCTCGCCATTCTTTACGAAGTTTAAAATATCATCTTTTATTTCCTTTAATGTAACGAAAGCTTGGACATCTCTTTTTGATGGAGTTAATAAAACAGTATATTGCCTATTCCTTGGGATTCCACTGTTCTGCATTAAATAATCCATCTCCATATACCTTATACAACTTGCATTGCATTCTGGACTTTCATATTTTGCACACGCTGGTATATACCAACATTTGCTTTTATCAAATATATATTCATACGCCATTAGTTTACCTCATCATTTATATGATTCTGCATAATGGTAATTGTTTTATTATAGCCATCACGTCTGCGGGATATCATTGAAATGAATTCTTTGATATCCTTTTCATCTTCTGCCAGCCAATATCCTCCCCCACCCATTTCTCTTGAACATATTGGATAGGTGATTCGCAGTTCGGATATAATTTCTTTTAAATGTCTAAATGGTAACCCTGTGAAATTCATAAGCTGCTTGCTTGTTATTGCATCTTCTCTTTTTATAGGTATTAAGTTTAATACTTGTTCTTGTATATTAGTTTTCATTTGCTGAACCTCTTTTTTTAAACTTGTTACCTATTATATAGAAATTATTCTATTTTTATAAACTAATTACAAACAGAGTAGGAACAATTTCTGCAAGTAACACAACCACCTTCTACAGCAAGAGGTTCTCCGCATTCTGGACATTTGACAGTATTAACATTAGATTTCTCTTCTACCTGAATTTCAGACTCCTCTACTATTCCTTTGATGGAATTCAATAGATTCTTTCCATCTTTCATTGCTCTTTCTAATACTACTGCGATTGCATAAGGACAGCTTGAGCCTTGACTCACTTTCTTTCCTCTTGCCTTAGCTGAAGCATAGGATGGACATACATCTACGCTCTTTAATTGGTCAATAATACTTTCAATAGAAATTCCTCCACGTAATGAATGAGATATCAATCTTGATACAGCCTCTTGATTACTCCTGCAAGTTCCACTACTGCCTTTATTAGTGAATGTTTGTATAATATGTCCATTTTCATCAAAACTAATTGTTAAATAAGCATTTCCACATCCGGTTACTAATTTATATGTTTTACCAATGCTCTCAAAAGGAGCCTTAACTATCTGTCCTCTTTCTAATATCTCTTCTTTCTCTCTAGTAGTTAATATTCCGGCTCTAAAACAATTATCCCTAAATATTGTAACACCTTTCAGCCCATACTTCCAAGCTTGGACATATAAATCTGCCACTTGTTCAACAGTAAAGCTTTCAGGAACATTTATAGTAGAACTAATAGAAGCATCAATATACTTTTGCCAAGCTGCTTGCATCTTAATTCTATCTATATAAGATATAGTTGCAGCGGTGTTAAAATAATCCGGTAATTCGGATTCGTCTTTAAGATTGAATCTATCCATATATTGCTTAACTATTGGAGTAAATACCTTATAATATTTATCCTCACCATGTAAAGATTCAGTCTTCCTAGTATAAGAAATTGAATACATTGGCTCTAATGCTGTACTCACTCCTAACATTGTAGCTATTGAACCAGTTGGTGGAACTGTCAATATTTGACTATTGGCTAATCCCTTTTTTTCAATTAGCATTAGGGTTTCTATAGAAGCATTGGTTTGTAAGAATTTACTTTGCATTACAATTGATTTATTATACTTAGGATAGACGCCATAAACATCTGTCAATCTTGCGGATTCTTGCAAAGCGGTATTGATTAACTCCTCTCCTATTTCATTGGCTAAATCTAAGGATTTCTGATTACCATATTTAACGCCTATTTTGATTAATGCATCATGCCAACCAAAACACCCTAAGCCAATTTGTCTAAGTTCATTTACACACTCTTGTTGTTGTTTTAGTGGATGCGATGATAATCCTTCATGCAATACTTCATTAAGAGCTCTTACTGCAATAGATACAGTTTGTTTAAATTCTTCTAAATTAAACTCTGCTTTATCTGTAAAAGGGTCAGTGACGAATTCAGATAAATTAACGCTTCCAAGCAAGCAACTACCATAAGCAGGAAGTGGTTCTTCCGCACATGGGTTTACTCCGGCATATTCAATAGAATCATCTTCACTAAATAAGTTCCAACTCTTAATTCTATCCCAATAGAGCATTCCGGGTTCAGCCATTTTCCAATTACTTTTAGCAATTAGGTTTAGAACTTCTCTTGCTTTAACAACTTTAACTATTTCTTCTCCGCTGTTATCTCTTGCATAACTTAATTCATAATCCTCATCATTAAGTACAGCTTTCATAAAGTCATCTTTAATTCTGATTGAAATATTAGCCTTTGTTATCTTATCCGGATTATTCTTAACATTTATAAAATCCAATAGATCAGGATGGTCGCAAGATATAGAAATCATTGCAGCCCCTCTTCTTCCATTCTGAGCAATCAATTCTGTAGTTAAAGAATATAGATCCATAAAAGATACACTACCTGATGTTTCTTTTGCCGCGTTATTTATAACGGCTCCCTTTGGTGCAAGATTAGAAATATCAATTCCAACTCCTCCACCATAAGAGAATGTTCTTGCCATCTCTGCCGCACATTTAAATATTGATTCAAGATTATCTTCGGGCGGGGCTAACACATAGCAATTACTGTATGTAATCTTTTTACCTTGTTTATGAAGTCCTCTATTTGCTAATATTCTTCCACCAAAGATAAATTTCTTCTGTTTAATAATTTCAGCTAATTCTTCATTTCCAGCTGATACTCTATAAAACCACTCAGCTAATGTTTCATCTTCATATTTATATTTCTTCTTCCATATATCTTGAGATAATTCCTGCGGTAACCACTGTTCTAACTTCATTCTTTGCTTCCTTCCTTATTCTATATCATTAAATAAACTTGGCAGTATGAAATTTAACTGTTCTAGTAACATATCAGCAATTTCTTTTATTTGAGGGTGGGCAGCTTTTGAAGTTCTTGATTTTAAGAAATGTCTCCACTCTCTAACATTGGCTGTCATAACTATTTCAGTCTTTAAGCTATTAGGTAATAGTCCTCGGGCTTCTTGCGCTGTACACCCTAAATTTAATAATGTAAAATAGTTATTTTCCGCTTGCTGGCATCCTTGCTTCCAAGCTTCATACTTTTCAGTTCCCGGTTCTAAATATAATGGTTCAATAACAGTAATCTGTCCATCGAAATCACCTTTTGAGTAATTACAATATCTCGTTGATTCTTGAGAATAACTTGCTATCCTATGACGAACCATTTCATGTGTAACCCCTCTATCACAAATAAATCTAACAGAGAATGAAAAATGCTCCAATACACTTTCATGACCTTGTTTGACAATATTAGAAATAAACTTAACGGCGGATTCATCTGTTATCTTATCTTCACTCTTATAACATACTCGACCACATAATTCCAATTTCTTTAACACTTCAACCGGAGTTATATTATCTAATATTTCGATACTTGCCTTAATTATTTTCATTATTGATTCTCTTCTCGATGTAAGCTTCTTTCCGCTTCAAAGCCGTTTGGATATCTTTTCATTAACTTATCCACATTCATCTGCATAACCTCTTCTAAGCTATATCCTAACCCCTCCGCCATAATAGCAATATACCAACAAATATCTCCAAGCTCTTTTGCTAAATTATCTTTATCTAGCTCATGGCCTTGAAATAAATGCTTTTTAACGTGGTCGGCAACTTCCCCACTCTCCCCATTTAATCCCAATACTCCATTCAATACTAGTTTATCTGGTTCTAAGGTGCTCGCTGTTCTTAATGCTAATTTCTGATATTCATTAATTTTCATTTTTATCCATCCCCATTTCTACTAATTCCATTATGCAATAGTTTGCTAAATCAAATAAAGTATCTTTAATGCTTTCATCGGATACCTTTTGAGTAGCTCCACCTTTTAAAGTCTTGAGGCGGCTGTATTTATCATAAATTCTAATTAATATAGCATTGTCAAATTCCTTTCTCATCTTTGCAAAGGAATCACCATAATCGTGATTCTTTCTTTCATACAATTCATTCATGTTTTTACAAATCGCTGCATGAGCCTGTACTTTTTTGATTGACATTTTCATCCTCCTAAAATTGTAATAAATTGCCTGATTCGTCTGTTGCTAAGTTTTCTTCGAATTCTTTCTTTTCTTCTTCTGTCATATTTATAACAGCTTCAGCTTTTCTTCCAGCGGTATTATCAAACTTGGGCTTATTAAAATTATTCTTCTTATCTTTTTCCCACGCAGCAATAACCTGCATATATCCTCCAGCAATAGCTCCATTTATTTTATCCACAGCTATTGAAGCACTATTTCCTGCAAATGCTCTTAAATCATCTAATATAATTTGCCATTGATTTGGTTGAAGTCCTTTTTTTAGTCTCATATTGAAATATTCTAATAATTTTTCTCTAATATCTTCATTTTGAGTAAAAGCATTTATCATTCCTCTCATAGTTACTATATCTTTAACTTTCTTTTCTTTTTTAGATTTAGTTTCTATAATAGGTTTGGATTTGATAGTTTTTGATGTTTGCGTCTCATCTTTAGATGAGTATTCTTCTTTAGTATTTACTTTATTAGTCTTTAATTGGTTAGGATTTTCTACCGGTAGATATTCAAGAGGTTGATTTTCTACCTCTTGTTTTTTATCTTCTTGTTTTAAAGATTTCTCAAATACATAGTACTCATATTCAATCCTGCCAGATGAACTTTCATCAGGATAAATTTTATTTATTTTCAAATATCCAAAAGATTCTAATTCTTTCAGAGATGATTTAATAGCGCTCTCATTTTCTTTACAAATAGCTACTAATCCAGCAATTGAGTAATCCCAGTTATCAGGCAAGGATAACATTAAAGATAATAATCCTTTTGATTTTAAGGTCATCTCCTTTTCTCTAAAATGATAATTGCTCATTATCGTATAATTTTTAGTTTTTTCTACTCTGATAATTGCCATATTCATAATCCTTTAATTGAATATAAAAAAATGTAGCTACTTGAGTTCGCGGCTCGTTCACTACACCTTTTTATAATAATCAATATTTACTTTGGTATCAGTACCGCGAATACTGATTACCTCTTTATTATATATAATAAAATATTAAAAATCAATATTTAATTATATCTTTCATTTTCACTTATATAGGTACATGTCATATCAGCTTGATGAAGTAAAAATGCTAAAAGATTCTCACTATATGCTTGACCTAATTCGTTTAAGGTATTGTATAATGATAAGTCATATGCTCCCATATGCCAATATATTGCTTGAGCTTCCATTACCGATAATTTTATAAATTGCTGGATAATAAATATACTTTTACCAGCATGTCCCATAGCCAAGAGAGGGTCTCTCTTATAGCCAGGAGTTACCTCCCAATCAAATTTACCTCCCGGGTCTGATTTAGTGCCTTTATCATGATATACCTTTTCATTCTTCCATGTCTCATGATAGGTATTTACCTTACATAAGTCATGTAGCAATGCTACTATTATCATACTATCTTCTGGGATATCTGGTAAATTATAATCTGATTTTTTTAGATTTTCATAATGAAATACCAAAGCATCATATACATTAATGCTATGTTCTGCCAATCCTCCTGGATAATCACCATGAAATCTGGTTGATGCTGGAGATGTGAAAAAATCTGATTTTTCTATATATGCTATCAGGTCTTCAATTCCATCTCTTTTAGTCTCTCTTAGCATGTTAATAATCATATTCTGAGCGAATTTCATTTTCTTATCTGATTTCATTTTAATCTTCTATCTCCTACTTCTTAACTTTCGATACTCTGAGGGTTACCACTTCTTTTTTAGTTTGGCAATCTGCTAATAAAGCGGCATCAATCTTTCCACTGTAAATAGCATTTTCAAGAGCGTCCATATCAACATAATCTTTCTTCTTAACTATTCCTCGAATCTTCATTTCTTTTAGCTTTGCAATTAAAGCCTCCTCAATGAAGTCTTCTCTCTCTGATACTGAGCAACTTGCTTTGATATCATCTACAATAAATTCTCCAAGTTCTGCTCCTAACATAATTGTCTTGATTTCTTTATTATCCTTATCTACCAGCTTCTTATATGAATCCATTTCTGACTTGTTGGCTTCATAAACTGGAAGTAATTGAGATAATTTTTCTTCAGGTGTTCTAACATCTTCAACCAATGAAATTTGTTTTCTTGTCATTATTTTATTCTCCTTAAATAGGCTCAAATATTATATAGAATATTTAGTCGTTTTATAACTTGTTTTTAAGAGCTCTTTTTCCTCTTTCTCCCCAAAACTGTGCATTATAATCTCCCATAATTCCAGCTCTACCTCTTGGAATCCATTTCTTGAATTTTACTAGTTTGGGTAAGTCTTTCTTATCCCAATAACGCGTATCTCTCTTTCCTTGCTGTGTATAATCAGGTAACTCTGGTGTATCTTTGGGTTTTTCATACTTTGGGTTATTATACCACTTATACCAATTATTTAAGGTAGGAACGGAAATATCCAAGTGCTGCGCTACCTTAGCTGCTGTTAACATATTATTCAAAGCTTATCACCTCCTCAATCTTTCCTTCAAAATTAGTTTAATAAGAAATCAATAACTTCTGATTTGTTAATACCTACATTTCCATCTACCAATGCATCTGCCATAGCGCCTTTTTTATGAACCAATTCTTCGATTCTTTCATCTATGGTATCTTTGCAAACTAATGTGATTATATTTACATTTGATTTAGTACCAATTCTATGAGCTCTATCTTCAGCTTGTTCTTTATTAGCTCTATTCCAAGGACTATCTAAGAAAATTACTGTAGTAGCTGCAGTTAAGGTTAAGCCAGTTCCCATTGCTCCTATTGTTCCAATAATACATTTACATCTTTTATCATTCATAAATTTATCTTGCTCAGTTACTCTATCTTTTGTTTCTCCGGTAATGATAGCTGGGTTAAATCTTTTCAATCTTTCATAAGTAGGGTTAGTCATATCCGTCCAATTACTAAATATGATACATTTTTCATTATTTTCAGCCAGCTCTTCAACAATTTCTTCTAATCTATCAAGCTTGGCACTTTCTTTAACTTGGCTACTTAATATACCGGTGAATCCGGTAGCTTGACGTAATCTAATTAACTGAGCAAGCGGGTTATTGCTAATTTTAATCTTATCAATTTGTTCTTTGATTTCTGCTTTAACCTCGTTATAGACGGTAGTTTGAGCTTTACTCATTTCAACAAATTCTGTAGTATAGATTTTATCTGGTAAATCAAGTGCATCTTTCTTTAATCTTCTAAGCATCAGACCATCTAAGTTTTCCTGAAGCTCTCCCAAGTTTCGGTATCCTACTACTTCATATCCACCATATCCTCCCATTACACAATAATGCTGTTTGAATTGGAAGAATGAGTGCTTCTCAAATCCCAACCATTTTAATACGATAAATAAATCAAGTGGAGTATTCATTAAAGGTGTTCCAGTCATTGCTATTCTCGTTTCTGGTAAAACCTTCAATATTGCTTTTCCTTGTTGTGATGCAGGATTTTTACATTTATGAATTTCATCTATTGCTACCATTCCAATTATTCCATTATCACATAATTCTTTTATTTTATTGCAAATATCCTGATCTCTCAAACTCTCTACGTTTGTGATTAGGAAATAATCTTTTGGCAATTTATTGAGGTCTGCTAATTTATCTTTGCTTGAACCTACAACTGCTTTACCTTTACCATTATATCGAGTTCCTAATATCCAACTACCCTCATTACTGTGAACTCCAATTTCTGCTTGCCAATTCCATTTCAAGCCATTAACACCACAAATAATTAAGCAATGTTTATATTTCTTAGTTAATTTCTTTGCAACTGCTATATCAATAACTTGTTTTGTTTTCCCAAGCCCTTGCTCATCTCCTAATAGAAACTTATCATATTTTAGTCCATATTCAAATCCTTCAACTTGATGTCCAAACGGGATTGTTTTGAATTCAAAGCCGTTTGGTAACTTAACCGCTTTTTTCTCTTCCATAGCCTTGTAATTTCCGGTTAAAGTGATTTCTCTGTTTCCCATTTGATTGATTATAGCTACTAATTTCTTTGCAGGTATTTCCCATTCCTTTTGAGCTGCATGCCAAAACCTACTTGTTTGTGTTCTCATTATTCCAACCAGTTCTGCATCATATGGAAAGCTTATGAAAGCACTTAAATCTCCATTGACTTTCTGAGCTTCTTTAATCTGAATGCTTATCATCTTTATTCCCCTTTTGCCAAAGTGTTTTGAGTGGGTTTTTATTCCTAATAATATTATATAACATATTGATTGATAAGTCAACTCTTTTTTTGAAAAAAAAAGCCCTTAAATTATATTAAGGGCTTTATCTGAATATAATATTATTTAACTATGTTTTGAGCTACCAATACTTTTGCTTGTTCATTAACAGCGAGATACCTCTTCATTTGCTGTACCGCTTCCTCTATCAATGAATCAATGGTTTTCTGGGTTAATACAAACTTAGCAAGAGCTGGAAGCTTATCATATAGCCAAGTGGTAACAGCTGCATATTTTAACAGACCAGTACCTCCAGCAAATTCAGCTTCGGCTTTTGTTACTAAGTAAAAAAGAATCTGCTTAGCATAATTGCTATAACCCTTTTTCACTAATACCATCACAATTACCATCACAATTACCACAATAGCTATAACTAAAAGGCTATCCCAGTAAGCGGTTAAGAAATTAATCATAATTTATTCTCCTTCAATTATTTGAATATCTTTCACATATACCCAACTAATGATTTCTTTTAATAATACCTTATTGGAATCAATTTGTTCAACAGTATAAATATTTTTCTTTACGAAAGCCGGTATATTCTGACCTGTTGCATATTTAGTTCCGATTACTTCTACTTTAGACCCTATCTTTAATGTAGATGGTTTTTCCGAACTAGTATTCAATAACTTATTAACTCTGTTTGCAATATCTGCATGTAGCCTATAAAGATAATCACCAGGACAAGATTTATTAGCAAACCATCTATGAACTGTCATGTTTTGCTTATCCACTTGACCAATTAAAGACTTATCTCCTTTCCACTTTAATTCTTTAATATTATTACGTTTGCAAATATCCGCACATAGTTTAATAAGTGCTTCGTATGCTTTTACAGTAACTGCGTATGGATGAGATGTATCACTGGCTACTTCAATAGTTATTGCCCGATTATCATTAGCGGAAGATGAAGAACACCAAGAACGGTCTTTTTCTTCTACATACATTCCCACTCTTCCATCCGGCCCAATACCATAGTTAGAACTCGCTTGCCGGGAAGTGGGAGCAAATACATCACCAATAGTCTCTACGGAAAGCTGTCCAACTACACAATGAATAGTGATAGTATCAATTATATGATTTCTTGGACTTGTTTTATTAGGACTTATTTTTGTATAGGATACTAAAGAACTATTACTCATCATCTTATCACCTCCTATTTTATATAGTGCTCTACAGCTTGTTCCTGCAGGAATTCAGTCATTTCATTACTAGCATCTCTATAATATATCAATGCTTCTTCCATAACACCATTAACTTTTCCTTCTTTAATTGCTACTGAATTAGCATACGACAATTTGCCAACAGCTTTTATCATACGCATTGTTAACAAGTTTTCTTGCTTTCTTGCTTCTGCCCTCTCTTTTGATTCCTTATCTCTTTCCTTCTCTTTTAATTCTTGTTTCCTTTTTTCTTCTTCCTGTTCTAAATCCCTTTGCTTATCCCTTTTGATGTTATGGTATTGAACGTACCAAATAATTAGCGCTGAAGCAATTGGAGAAAGAAAAGCTAATATTTCAGTTGACATATATTATCCTCCTTATTCCATAATATAAGCCTCACCAACTAATTCTTGAAATAATTCTGGGGTTATCTTACCATTCGCCACTTCATCTTTTAGTGTATTTTTCACATCTTCTTTTATCTGTTCCGGAACCTGCGAAAATAATTTCTTACCTGCAATAATAAGACTTGCATATATTTTAGCCATATTGATTAACCTCCTTTGATTAACTTAGAAACATTTCGAATATTTCTGTTAAAGCCATTTTATTATCTAAGTCCGCTTCCTTTAAATGGTCAACATGATTTGATATCAATTCTTGATATTCTGCAATTGTCATTTCAATTTCATCATATTCCCAACCATGAAAGCCATCCTCAACATCTTCATCAATCCTAATAATATTAGTCCTGATGTAGACTTTATACTGATCTTGCTCTAAAGGCTTTACGAACTCCTGTGTTCCTCTTACCTTCATTTTGAATTACCTCCTTATAAAATTTTTCCATTGCTACTATTAATGGTATTATATACTTTTGACGTAACCTATAACTATTATAATGTATTAACCACCCATTATTATTCCAATTCCCGCTAACATGCGAAACCGAGTACTCATTGCCCATATATTTTCTTTAGTATTTAATTATCAATTTATTATGCAGCCGGCACAAACAGCACGCGCCCGCCACGAATCCGATGACGATTAGAAGGCGCACTATTCACATTCCGATAGAAACCGCCCGCAATAGCCCCAACATTCCAATAACCGCCGACATACGAAACCCTATGACCCGCATTCAGCACGTCTTGATAGAAATAATCTTCAATTGGCTTATTATCTGCTCCTAATGTTTCAGTAGGAAGGAATGCAAAATCACAAACCTCTGACCAGC